>ERZ791909.80-NODE-80-length-113256-cov-6.773032_pt1 | contig 113256 bp, 90 predicted proteins | sample MGYA00510143_ERZ791909 | MGnify/ENA primary metagenome ERZ791909 (study PRJEB30046, sample SAMN00792093) | human gut metagenome | study: EMG produced TPA metagenomics assembly of the A metagenome-wide association study of gut microbiota in type 2... | reverse complement strand
CTGAGGAAAGTAAACCTGCTGAAGCCAAGGGACTGAAAGTGTGTGTGGAAAGCCTGAAGACGCGAAGAAAATCAGCAGCTATGCTGGTGATGGAGAATTCAGAAACTGCTTATGATGTTTCTGCCGGTTCTTCTTTCAAGAACTCTGTATTGGTTCCAACTCTTCTGGATAGTGAAGTGAAGTCACCTTTGAAGGTATTTGGTATTCAGCAGAGTCAGGCTTACGATATCCTTCCGATGACTGGCGCTACATCTTTAGGAATCTATCTGTCGCAAAAGGATAGCATCCGTATCGAGGTAAAACCTATTCAGGGTGTTGATATGAGCGGATATGTTCTCCATGATATGCTTTCGGGTGCCGATTATTCACTCGATTCTCCTCTCATTATTGCGGATGCCGAGACCTCGTTAGGCAGATTTGTTATCAGAAGCCGTTATGGAAGTACAGATGTGACATCTGTCGATACTGATCAGCGCATCAGTATTGTTCAGGAAGGTTCTTCTGTACTCGTGCAATCTGCCTGCGGTCTGCTCAAGAGTGTCAAGGTCATAGACCTGAATGGCAGAATCATCAGCAGGGTACAGGGAAATGGTTCAAGGTGTTTAAAGGCGAGCATAGCCACAGGCATTCAAATCATACACATAGAATTGACAGATGGTAGCAGCAAGGACTATAAGATGATTTTCTAAGTGAAATCAGAATAGCGAATTACATCTTTTACTTATAATTATCCCTGCCAGCTTGTGAAAGCTGGTAGGGCTTTTTATTCGAAAATCTAAAGATTCAAAGAATCATATATTGAGTCCACTTTAAAAAGTAGTTTTGGGTCCTTTATTCTATAAACCCATTTGATTATCAGATGGTTACTTTTGGAGGAATTATCAAAAATGACTTTTTAAAGTGGGCTCATAACTGAACTTTCGCATATCAGGAAGTTAAAGGAGTTAAGGAAGTTAATGCGTAAGTTTTACCTTGCTTTTCCAATTTTGGGGACAGCGTCCCCAAAATTGACATGGAGCCATTATTTTGAACTGTTGAAGTGTGACAACTCGCTTGAAATGCAGTTCTATTATAAGGAATGCATCAAAGAAGGCTGGAAAGTTCGAGAACCTTGTCGCATTCTTCTACCTGTTTCATACAATATTCAATTTATATTATTTGCAAAGATTGTGCCAGCGAGCGCAATGAAAGTTTGCTTTCAAATTGCCGAGCGCCGCCTATCTTTTTGTAAAGATAAGACATTTATTCGAATTAAGCAAGAAAATCCGGGTAAATTCTTTGGTATAATCAGATAATTTTCTTATTTTTGCAAATGTAAATTATAAAAGGAGCAATCATGGATCAGAATATGAAACGTTTGCCTTACGGCATCAATGACTTTGAGGCGGTAATAGAACAAAATCAATATTATGTGGATAAGACGATGTATTTGCCTTTGCTGGAAAACCAACCAAGCAACATCTTCTTCATTCGTCCACGCCGGTTTGGTAAGAGCATATTCCTGAGTATGCTCCATGCTTATTACGACTGTAGCAAGAAAGAGAAATTTCAAACTCTTTTCGGTGATTTATGGGTAGGTAAGCATCCTACTCCTTTGCAGGGAAAGTATCAGATTCTTCACCTTGATTTCTCGTATGTGGGTGGTGGTATCGAAAAGTTGGAGGAAAACTTCAATATGTATCTGCGTGTCAAATTGGACGGCTTCATGCGAGTTTACCAAGAGTTTTATCTGGCAGATTTTAAGGAGAGGTTCTTTAAGTCGGATTCTGGTACGGAGAAACTGGCTTTGCTTCAGGATGAGACTGCAGCCAAGGGTATTCCTCTCTATCTGATCATCGATGAATATGACAATTTCACCAATACCGTGCTCAATGAGCAGGGCGAGAATGTATATTGGGCAATCACCCATGCCGACGGTTTCTACCGTGATGTCTTCAAGAAGTTCAAGGGCATGTTTGAGCGTATCTTCATCACAGGTGTCAGTCCTGTGACCTTGGATGATGTGACGAGTGGGTTCAATATTGGCTGGCATATCTCCACCAAGCCAGAGTTCAATCAGATGTTGGGCTTCTCTTTGGAGGAAGTGCGCAAGATGTTTGCTTATTACAAGGAAGTGGGAGGTATTCCTGCAGCAAGCGATATCGAGGCAATGATAGACGAGATGAAGCCTTGGTATGATAACTATTGTTTCTCAGAGGATGCTCTGCATACTCAGAGTAAAGTGTTCAATAGTGATATGGTCATCTATTATCTCCGAAATTATATAGATAGGGGGGAAGCTCCAAAGCAGATGATAGATCCAAACACGAAGACAGACTACAATAAGATGAAGAAACTTCTTCAGTTGGATAAGTTGGATGGCGACCGCAAAGGTGTTATCCGCACGATAGCTGAGACGGGGCAGATTGTGACAACCCTGGAAGAGACATTTCCTGCCAGTAGGTTGACTAATCCTCAAACATTCACCAGTCTGTTGTTCTATTATGGTATGCTTACCATAAAGGGTACTTTTGGTGATATGATGATATTGGGTATTCCAAACAATAATGTTCGTAAACAATACTATGGCTATTTGTTGGAGCAATATCAGGAGGAAAAGTTTGTTGACTTGAACCAGATGAAAATTCTGTTTACTTACATGGCACTTGAGGGTAAGTGGCGTGAAGGATTACAGTTTATGGCAGATGCCTATTCCAAGGTATCGTCAGTTCGTGACGGCATTGAGTCGGAGCGTAATCTTCAAGGTTTCTTCATGGCATATCTGAATTTGAACAATTACTATTATACCGCACCGGAGCTAGAGTTGAACCATGGCTATTGTGATTTTTTCCTTTTGCCAAATCTTACTCATTATGCTACGAAGCATAGTTATATCCTGGAGCTGAAGGTGTTGTCGAAGAAAGATTACGAGTCAAAGCCAGAGGATGGCAAACTCTCTAAGGCAGAAGCCCAATGGCAAGAGGCTGAGGAACAAATCAAGCGATATGCCGCAGCTCCAAGGGTCGAGGCGCTGCGCCAGGGTACAACGCTCCATAAAATCATCATGCAGTTTGTAGCAGGTAAGTTGGTGAGGATGGAGGAAGTGGTATGTTGAGAGACATTGAATTATTTTAGTGTTCAAAGAGCACGGAGTTTAATATTCCGTGCTTTTTTGTGCATCAGGAAAAGTCTGGTGATGGTACATGCCAGTAATCCGAAAAAGTGAGGGTGTGTCATAAGTCTGAATAATAGTTGGCGCATAACAGTTGACCACCGCATGCACAACAGCTGTTGTGCGGCCGAAGATACTAACTGTCTCAACAACATATCCTATCTCTTCCAACAATATATCCTATCTCATCCAACAACATATCCTATCTCATCCAATAACAAGAAGAGGGTGAATCATAAACTTATGACACACCCTCACTTTACCAAAAGAGCAAGTCTGGGTTCGGTAAGTCAAGTGGAAGGGTAGTAACTACAAATATAGTACGATTCTTTTTCTTGTGTCTATAAAATTAGGAACAAATAATAAGGAATGTCTACTATTTCAGTTTTATGAAATTGATAGTGTCTACCCTTCTAGTTTATAAAGTAAAAAAGTGTCTACTGAAATCAGGAAAAGTCAATCTGTTTCTTTGCAGCCTTGTTGCTGAAATAAAATTAATCTGCGTTTTATTAGACTAAAGATGCTTTAGTTTCAAAAATAATCCGTATCTTTGCAGTCGTATTCTTCCCGATAGTAGTTCTTGAATGCTTAATCTGGTAGAATGAAATTTAGAAAGAGCGGACATTTGGGATGCTAATAATTTAATAATGGAGGATTGGATATGAATAAATTAACAAGAGAAGAGGCGCTTAGACGTTGGAAATCTGCCAAGGCCACAAAGAAAGCCATGGTTGACAAGATGCAGAAGATGCTTTATGAAGACTACAAATTACGTACAGGCGAGGAGCCTGTGAGATTTAATGTCTTGTAATGAAAGAATTAGCTTTAGATAGAATAAATGCCAATTCTCCCTATATGAAAGGGTAGCAGTCCTTTTGGATGCCCATCCCATATCAAGTATGGTTGTTACTGATATCTATATAAAAACAAAATCCCCCAATCCACTTGAGTAAGTAGGTTGGGGGATTTTTTCTTCTGCCACAGTCTTCGTTCCTATCCTGATTTATTCAGGTTTCCCTGATTTCTTCAGTAAAGGGGCGAGGAACTTGTAGGTATATCCCTTCTGCTGCTTCACCATTTCTTCTGGTGTACCGGCAAAGAGGAGCTGACCGCCGCCTCGTCCACCTTCCGGACCCATGTCGATGAGCCAGTCGGCGAGTTTGATGACATCGAGATTGTGCTCGATGATGATGACCGTATTGCCACGGTCTACCAGTTTCTGGAGTACATCCATCAGGATGCGGATGTCTTCGAAATGCAGACCGGTTGTCGGTTCATCGAGAATATAGAGCGTCTTGCCCGTATCACGCTTCGAGAGTTCGGTAGCCAGTTTTACGCGCTGACTTTCACCGCCAGAGAGGGTAGTGGAACTCTGTCCTAACCTGATGTATCCTAGACCTACATTCTGTAATGCCTTGATCTTCTGCAGTATCTGAGGAACATTCTCGAAGAAATCTACCGCCTGGTTGATGGTCATGTCGAGAACATCGGCGATGCTCTTTCCCTTGTATCTTACCTCCAGCGTCTCGCGGTTGTAGCGTTTGCCGTGGCATACCTCACAAGGTACGTAGACATCTGGCAGGAAGTTCATTTCGATGGTCTTATATCCGTTACCCTTACATTCTTCGCATCTTCCACCTTTCACGTTAAAGGAGAATCTGCCCGGCTTGTAACCGCGGATCTTTGCTTCGGGAAGTCCTACGAAGAGTGAGCGGATATCGCTGAACACGCCTGTGTAGGTAGCTGGATTGCTGCGAGGCGTTCTGCCAATAGGACTCTGGTCTACATTCACCACCTTGTCGATATTCTCGATACCCTCGATGCTCTCGTATGGCATCGGTTTCTTGAGTGAGCGGTAGAAATGCTGCGAGAGGATAGGCTGGAGAGTCTCGTTGATGAGAGTGGATTTGCCTGAGCCGCTGACACCCGTTACGACAATGAGTTTGCCGAGTGGAAAATCAACATCCACCCCCTTGAGGTTGTTGCCCGTAGCTCCGTGAATGGTGATATGCTTGCCGTTGCCTTCTCTGCGGAGGGCAGGCACCTCAATAGCCATCTTGCCGTTGAGATACTGGGCGGTGATGGTATTGGTCTTGAGCATCTCCTGAGGTGTGCCCTGGAAGACAACTTCACCTCCCTTGCGTCCCGCCTTCGGACCGATATCTACTATCCAGTCGGCAGCCCGCATCATATCTTCATCGTGCTCCACCACAATAACGGTATTGCCCAGGTCGCGAAGTTCCTTCAGACTGTTGAGCAGACGTTCGTTGTCGCGCTGGTGCAGACCGATGCTCGGCTCATCGAGGATATAGAGCACGTTGACCAGCTGGCTACCAATCTGAGTAGCCAGACGGATGCGCTGGCTCTCGCCACCCGAGAGAGAAGCTGACTGGCGGTTGAGCGAGAGATAATTGAGTCCCACATCGAGGAGGAAGGTAACGCGTGAGCGCAACTCCTTGATGATTTCGTGAGCCACCTTCGCTTTCATCGAAGGCAGATGCTGTTCCACTTCTTCGAGCCAATCGCGCAGTTCATCGATGTCGAGACTGGCTACTTCGGATATATTCTTATCCCAGATCTTGAAAGAGAGCGATTCTTTTTTGAGTCGCAAGCCATGGCATTCAGGACATTCGATGGTAGAGATAAACTGGTCGGCCCATTTCTTGCCCGCCGCACTCTCGTCATCCTCCATCACCTTCTGCAGGTAGTCGATGATGCCATCGTATGCGCAGAAGTAGTCGGTAGAGGTATGCACCTTTTCCTTTTCTATCTTCACGTTTTCGAGCGAACCATAGAGAATTTCCTGCATGGCATCGCCCGGAATCTCACAGATAGGTGTCTTCAGGTTGAGGTCATACTTGCTGAGCAAGGATTCTATCTGCCAGAAAATCATCTGGTTCTTGTATTTGCCGAGTGGAGCGATGCCGCCCTCATGAATGCTGAGTTTATCATCGGGAATTACCTTCTTGATATCAATCTGGTTCACCTTTCCCAGACCCTTGCAATGCGGACAGGCACCTTCGGGAGAGTTGAAGGAGAACATGTTAGGAGCAGGATCCTGGTAGGCGATACCCGTTACAGGGTCCATGAGACGCTTGGAGTAAGTCTTGGCCTCCTTGGCACCTTTCTCAAGAACCATTACCATGCCATCGCCCTGTTTCATGGCTGTTGCCACACTCTTGCGGATGCGTTCCTCATCTTCTTCCTTTACCACCAGTTTATCGACCACAGCTTCTATATTGTGGTTCTTGTAGCGGTCGGTTTTCATATTGGGAACGATTTCAAGGATGTTGCCGTCGAGTCGCACGTAGAGATACCCCTTTCTGCGCATGCTTTCGAAGAGTTCGCGGTAATGACCCTTGCGCTGGCGTACGAGGGGAGCGAGCAGGAAGATAGCCTTGCCCTTATAATCGCTGAGAATCATGTCGATGACCTGTTCCTCGGTATATTTCATCATCTCCTCGCCACTCTGATAGCTGTATGCTGTACCGGCGCGGGCAAAGAGCAGACGGAGATAATCGTAAATCTCGGTGGTAGTGCCCACGGTAGAGCGGGGATTCTTGTTGGTGGTTTTCTGTTCTATGCTGATGACCGGACTCAATCCCGTAATCTTATCAACATCCGGGCGTTCCATATTACCCAGGAAGTTGCGGGCATAGGCAGAGAATGTTTCGATATATCTGCGCTGACCTTCGGCAAAGATGGTGTCGAATGCCAGTGAACTCTTGCCCGAACCCGAGAGTCCGGTAATCACGGTGAGGGAATCACGCGGAATCTCCACATCTATGTTCTTGAGGTTGTGGACCCGTGCGCCCCATACATTTATCTTTTCTTCTGAATTCATATTCCAATTCTGCTAATTGCTGTTTGCCTAATAGTTACTGTTCTGCTCTTCGGTATAACCTCTGAGCAGGTTGACATCACGTTTGATGTTATACACCACGCCATCTGCCCCCTTCGCCTTGACGAGACAGAAGTAGACACCCTCCTTGACCGGTTTTCCGCGGTAGGTGCCATCCCATCCCGTGGCAGGGTCGGTCCATTCATAGAGTTTCTGTCCCCACCTATTATATATATAGGCGTGGAACTCTTCGATATTCCGGTAACCATCCTTGGGCTTATAGATGTCGTTGATGCCATCGCCATTTGGAGAGAAGGCATTCGGCATGAGAAGAGAACTGACCTTGGTCGTCTCTTCTGTGTTGTCCTCCTCGTCGTCGTTGACTTCCTGAGCGTGTAATTGACACGTCAAAAGTGGCAACATGATGCAAAGTAATGCTATTTTTCGTCTCATTTCTAAAATAATTTGTGCAAAGATAATAAAAAGATGAGAGATATTGCGTCAGATGCAAGATTTTTTGTATTTTTGCAGATGAAAACATGAAATATTTGAAGATATCGTTAAAAAAATCTTGAGATATGAGACAAAAAATGAGATATTTCCTGCTGCTCGTTGGGCTTCTGCTCAGTGTCAGCATTAGCGCGCAGACTGTAAAATGGCGCGACATTTACACGGTTAAAAAGAAAGATACCATCTTTGGTATCGCCAACAAATACGGATTGAGCCTTCCTGAACTGATGGATGCCAATCCGGAGATGAAGCGTGAGGGATACATGCTGCAGAAGGGAGCTACGCTCTTTATTCCATACGCCAAAGACCAGAAGAATCCTAATCAGGTGAACGGTCAGAAGTCGGGGAATGGGGCAACGGTTCAGAAAACTGCTACAGCTCCGGCAACCTCAAAGGCTGCTGTTGCCAGAAATGCGGTAAAGGTAGGCGTGATGTTACCTTTGCATAATGTTGATGGCGACGGCAAGCGAATGGTGGAGTATTACCGCGGATTGCTGCTGGCTTGCGAAACCCTGAAGCAGCAGGGCACCGATATAGATGTGCGTGCCTGGAACGTTCCTATTGATGCCGATATCCGGAATACACTCTTGCAGGAGGGCGCTAACCAATGCGACATCATCTTTGGTCCACTTTATACCAAGCAGGTGGCTCCGCTGACCAACTTCTGCAAGACCTACGGCATCAAAATGGTGATTCCGTTCTCTATCAGCGGAGATGATGTAGAAAGAAACAAAGAGATTTTCCAGGTTTATCAGAGCGATGATGCGCTGAATGATGCGACCATCAAGGCATTCCTGAGCCGTTTTACCAATGTGCATCCTATCTTTGTAGACTGCAATGATTCTACTTCGAGAAAGGGCAACTTTACGTTCGGTCTGCGCAAGGAACTGGAACGCAGGAAAATCAATTATAGCATCACCAATGTGAATTCAAGTATCGAGCAGTTTGCCAAGGCTTTCATGCCTTCCAAGCAGAATGTGATTATCCTGAATACGGGACGTTCACCACAGTTAACTCAGGTGTTGAACAAGCTCGACGAATTTGATGCGAAGTATCCGGGTGCTGCCATCTCTCTCTTCGGCTATACCGAATGGCTGATGTATGCCAAGTATAATCTGGAAAGATTCTATAAGTATGATACTTATATCCCTTCCACCTTCTATTATAACCCGAACTCAGCACAGACCAAGGCGCTTGAGAGCCGTTATGTACGATGGTTCCATCAGCCTATGATGGTGGCACAGCCAAGATTCGCCATCACCGGTTTCGATCACGGAATGTATCTGATTCAGGGTGTCAAGAGATATGGCAAGAACTTCACAGGTGAGCGTCAGCAGATGACTTACCAGCCCGTGCAGACTCCACTCCGTTTCGAGAAGACCAGTAGAGGAGGATACAAGAACAAGAGTTTCCAGTTGATTCACTATACCTTTAATCATCAGATAGAGGCGGTGAAGTACTAGTTTATAGTTTACAATTTATAGTTTACAATTTATAGTTGATAATGAATAGAAATATTGGGCTGCTGATTCTGATGCTCATCTTCGGAATTCCAGTTTCGGCACAGATAGGAGAACATCGTAGTGATTTCGCCATTGGTTTTAATGGGGGCTATATGATGAGTAGCGTAGGATTCACACCCGAGGTACAGCAGAAGCAGCACGGCGGACTGACGGGCGGTTTCTCGATGAGATATACCTGCGAGAAATATTTCAAGACCATCTGTTCTATCTATGCCGAAGTAAACTATGCGCAGGCAGGATGGGAAGAGGATATCCTGGATATGGAGAATAATCCGGTGATTATCACCGAAACCAAAGAGGCGATGGCTTACAAGCGTACCATCAACTATATTCAGGTGCCTGTCTTTGCGCATCTGGCATGGGGTAGGGAGACAAGAGGACTGAACATCTTTGTGAATGCCGGTCCGCAGTTTGGTCTCTATCTGAGTGATTCGCAGAAGACCAACTTCTCGGTAGAGCACATGCCGGCAACCGACAATAACCGTGTAAGTCCGGTGGTGGCTCAGGATACGATGGCAGTCAAAAACAAGCTCGATTATGGTATCGCCCTGGGTCTGGGTGCTGAATACAGTATTCCGAAGGTGGGGCATTTCCTTGCCGAAGCCCGATACTACTATGGTCTGGGAAATATCTATGGTGCTTCAAAGCGTGATTATTTCGGAAAGAGTAACTACGGACAGATAGTTCTGAAACTCTCTTATCTCTTTGATATCACCAGAACGAAGAACGTGAAACGGAAATAGATGATAATTAATAATTGATAATTAATAATGATAACGGGTTTATCATTTATGTTTTAAAGAAAATGAGTACAACAGAAAAAATGCAGATGAAATTGAGCGACTCTAAGTCAGCTCGCTGGACCGCCCTCCTCATCGTGAGTGTCACGATGATGTTCGGTTACTTTTTTACAGATGTGATGTCTCCACTGGAGCCTCTCTTGACAGCAGCCAAGGGAGCAGAGAATGGTCTCGGACTCGGATGGAATTCGGATGAGTACGGCTTCTTCTCTGGAGCTTACGGATACTTCAATGTGTTCCTCCTGCTCCTCTTCTTCGGTGGTCTTATCCTCGATAAGTTTGGCATCCGTTTCACTGGTATCCTTTCTACCGTCCTGATGTTTGGTGGAGCCTTGTTGAAGTGGTATGCTGTAGGTCATGAGTTTGACGGAATGGTTGCTGTACCATTCTTCGGTACTTATAGTACGCAGGTAGTGATAGCTGCTCTTGGTTTTGCCATCTATGGTGTAGGATGCGAGATATGCGGTATCACAGTGAGCAAGGTTATCGTCAAGTGGTTTACGGGCCATGAGTTAGCTCTGGCAATGGGTGTACAGGTTGCTACGGCTCGTTTGGGAACTGCTGCAGCCCTGAGTGCTTCTCTTCCTTTTGCCAAGGCAATGGGTGGAGTTTCTGCTTCTATTGCTTTGGGCGCTGTATTGCTTTGCGCTGGTGTACTGGTTTTTCTTGTATATTGTGTGATGGACAAGAAGGAGGATGCTTCTGCAGCAGCTGTGGCTACTGAGCCGGAAGAAGGTTTCAAGTTTTCAGACTTGGGTGGTCTGTTCAAAACAACAGGTTTCTGGTATGTGGCATTCCTTTGCCTGATGTTCTATGCCGGTGTATTCCCATTCCTGAAGTTTGCCACCAAACTGATGATTTTCAAGTATGGTGTGGATGCTAATTTGGCAGGTCTGATTCCTGCGATGTTGCCATTCGGTACCATCTTCCTTACTCCGCTCTTCGGTAGCATATACGACAAGTATGGCAAGGGTGCTACGCTGATGATTATCGGCAGTTGCCTCCTGACCTTTGTACACGTCATGTTTGCCCTGCCAATCAACTCATGGGTGCTTGCCATCGTGCTGATGCTCATCCTGGGCATCGCATTTGGACTGGTACCATCAGCCATGTGGCCATCTGTGCCAAAGATTATCCCAATGAAACTCTTAGGAACTGCATATGCCCTTATCTTCTATATCCAGAACATCGGACTGGCTCTCATTCCGGTATGGATTGGTAAGGTGAACCAGGCTAACACGGGTGCTGATGGTGTTATCGACTATACCCAAACGATGACCATCTTTGCAGCCTTCGGTGTGATTGCTATTATCATCTCTTTCCTCCTCTTGCTTGAAGATAAGAGAAAGGGATATGGATTGCAGAAGCCTAATGTGAAATAAGTGAAGAGCGAAGAACAAAGAGCAAATTAAGTGAAGAGTGAAAAACGAAGAATGATGAATTCGTTTGCTCTTTGTTCTTCTAAATCTTTGAAAGTGTAATTTTTTAAAGAAAGGAAATAACCATGAATGCGACACCTGAATCATTGATTAAGGACTATGCTGACCCGATAGAGCAGCAGGAGATTGACAAGTTTGTATGTTCAGAGATGGGCAGACAGATACACCGGTATATCAAGGGTATGTCGGGTACCAAGCAAGCTATGTTGAAATTTGAGGAAAGGCTTGCCAGCCTCTCTGTACCAGAGAAGGAGAAGGCGATAGCCAAGTATATTGATCTGAACAGAAAAGCATTGGATGGTCTTGACTTGAAGATGATTCTGGTCCGTTCGGTAGCCAACTATTGTGACACCTTCCAGTATATGCTGGATTTTGTCAACGATAAGCGCAAGATGGTTTTCTATTACCAGCGCATTAAGGCGAAATACATTCAATATCATGAAGTATTTGAGCAGGATGGAAAGTTCGGTATGAAAGATCATCAAGGCAACATCTTACTCTCGCCAACTTATGATTTCTTGCGCACCTGCTACATTTATAATGATGACTTGAGCATCATGCCGGTAATAGCTGAGAAGAATGGCAAGATGGGACTGGTAATGCCGGATGGTAACGATACGGTAGTGGCGGATTTCCTTTACGACGAAATTTGCTTGCGTGATGAATATCCTTACTTCGAAGCATCCCGTGAAGGTATCAGTGGCTTTATTGATAAGTTTGGAAATTTTGTTAATAGTTAACAGTTTATAGTTAATAGAGAAAGGGCAATCAGATTGGGATGAACCAACTGATTGCCCCTTTTTACTTTCGTTGCTATGAACAACTTGGTTTTATCTATTTTTCTCTCGTCTTCAAAAACTAGTGAAGAAAAGCAAAAGAATTCTTCACTCTTCGTTCTTCACTCTTCACTTAACTTATCCCAAGTACTTCATCAAGATTTTAATCTTACCGCTATCACGGAGCTTGATGATACTCTTTTCGCGAATCTGGCGAACACGCTCACGGGTAAGGTTGAACTCGCTGCCGATTTCCTCCAAACCCTTCTCGTGGCAACCGATACCATAGCAGTAGCACAGAATCTTGCGCTCACGGTCTTTCAATACAGAGTTGAGAACGCGGTCAAGCTCGCTCGCCATAGACTCGAAGTCTACACCCTTGTCGGTACGGCTGTCATCACCCGAAGCCATCACGTCGACCATCGCATTGTCATCATCGTCGCTACCGAATGGAGCATCGATACTCATGTGGTGATTATCTGCCTTGATAGTCTGGTCGATTTTGCTTTCTTCCATCTTTGTGATTTGAGCGAGCTCAGCAACAGAAGGTTTGCGCTGGTTCTCCTGCTCAAACTTACTGATTTCTGCACTAATCTTACTCAATGCACCTACCTGGTTCAAAGGCAGGCGAACGATACGGCTCTGCTCGGCAATAGCCTGCAGGATGCTCTGACGAATCCACCATACGGCGTATGAGATAAACTTAAAGCCGCGGGTCTCGTCAAACTTTTCAGCAGCCTTTACCAAACCGATGTTACCCTCGTCGATGAGGTCGGTAAGAGAAAGACCTTGGTGCTGATATTGCTTAGCAACAGATACAACGAAACGAAGGTTTGCTTTTACCAATTTCTCCTTGGCACGTTCTCCCTCACGACCGCCTTTGCGAATCTTCTGGGCAAGTTCGATTTCTTCATCGATAGAGACCATAGGCTCTCTACCAATCTCCACCAAGTACTTGTCGAGTGCTTCACTGGAACGGTTGGTTATACTCTTACTAATCTTAAGTTGTCTCATAAATATCCTTTTACCTTTCTATTTAGAATTTTTTGAAGTATTTTTGTGTATCCCGAAACCTCCTCATGGTTTCGGGGTGCAAAGGTACGAAAAAAAATGCAATTACGTTGTAATATAAACGGATTTTTTTTATCTGATTTGTCTGTATTTTAGAATTTTAGCCGGTTTCTAGTAGAAAAATGCTATGTGAAGTGCGCTTTTTGGTGCAATAAGTTTGAAATATGGAATAATTTATGTATCTTTGCACAAAAATTGCGAGAAAAGAATAACTAAATAATAAAATAACAACAAAACAAAAAATTATGTTTGAGAATCAACCAAAAGGTCTGTGGGCCTTAGCTTTGGCAAATACGGGTGAGCGTTTCGGCTATTACACCATGCTTGCTGTGTTCTTGCTTTATTTGCAGGCCAATTTCGGTTTTGAAACTGGATTGGCAAGTACTATTTATTCTACATTCCTGATGATGGTTTATTTCCTTCCTATCATCGGTGGTATCGCAGCCGACAAGTTTGGCTTTGGACGTATGGTTACCACAGGTATCTTCATCATGTTCATTGGCTATCTTGTTCTCTCGCTTCCTCTTGGCAAGGAAACCGTTGCCGTTGCTGCTATGGGTATTTCACTTATTCTCATCGCTTTGGGAACCGGTCTGTTCAAGGGTAATCTGCAGGTGATGGTAGGCCGTCTCTATGATGAGCCACAGTATGCCAGCAAACGTGATTCCGGTTTCTCGCTCTTCTATATGGCTATCAACATCGGTGCTATGTTTGCTCCTACTGCTGCCATCAAGATTATGAAGTGGGCGCAGGAGAGCCTGAGCGTGTCGGTGGAAGATTCATACCACTTCGCATTCGCCGTGGCATGTGCTTCGCTTATTGTTAGTATCGCTATCTACTATGCCTTCAGCTTTACATACAAGCATGTTCTTGCTTCTGAGACCAAGAGTAAGGATGATAAGACTTCTGCCAAGGAGACAAACGAACTTTCTAAGGCTGAGACCAAGGAGCGCATCATCTGCCTCTGTCTCGTATTCGCTGTGGTTATCTTCTTCTGGATGGCTTTCCATCAGAACGGTAATACATTGACACTCTTTGCCCGCGATTATACACAGAAGACTTCAGAGGGTCTGCAGTCAATGGCATTCGACGTTACCAACCTCGTAGCCTGCATCTTCGTGGTCTACGGTTGTTTCGGTCTGGCACAGAGCAAGACTGGCAAGGGTAAGGGCATCTCTCTTGGCGTCATCGTTGCTGCCATCGCTTTCCTCTTCTACAAGTACAGCAACCTTGAAGGTGCCGTAGATGTTGAGGCTCCTATCTTCCAGCAGTTCAACCCATGCTATGTAGTGGCATTGACACCAGTGAGCGTTGCTTTGTTCTCATGGCTCCACAAGATTGGCAAGGAGCCTACATCGCCAGAGAAGATAGGTTTGGGTATGCTCGTTGCTGCTCTCGGTTTTGTATGGATGGCTGTAGGTTCTATGGGTTTGGAGCTTCCTTTGACACAGGGCGATCCTGCTACAGAGGGTACACGTGTAAGTGCTAACCTCCTCATCTCTACATACCTCATCCTTACATTCGCAGAGCTTCTGCTTTCTCCAATCGGTATTTCGTTTGTATCGAAGGTAGCTCCTCCAAAGTATGCTGGTTTGATGATGGGTCTCTGGTTCGGTGCAACAGCCATCGGTAACCAGTTGGTTATGATTCCTGGCATCATGTGGGGTCAGAACTTCAACCTCATTGCCATCTGGGGTGTTCTCGCAGGTATCTGTTTGGTTTCAGCTCTCTTCATCTTCTCTATCATCAAGAAGTTGAATCGCGTAAGCTAAATCTTAGAATTATAATATATAAAAAAGGCTTGCTTCATTTTTCGAAGCAAGCCTTTTTTATCATATTTCCAGAAAAAAACATCTTTTTCTTTGCTAGTTTGAAAAGAAAGTTGTATTTTTGCAATGTTTTAAATATAAAAGCGTATGACAGCTCGGGAAGATAGAGAAAAGTTAAGGTCTAGCCGCGAGAACTTAAGTAAATTCTTCTATGATTTGGCTAAGGCTACTTTCACAGCTATGGTTGTGGGAGATGTAGTAACTATGTTTTTAAAGGAAGATGTAACAACTATTAGTGTTTGGCTCTTTGTTACTGGTTTAGTTACTACAAGTTTGTTGTCTACGATTGGGTACAGAATTTCTAAATTGTAAAGATATGGAAGCATTAATTATGACATTGGCTGGTACTGGAGTAGTAGCTTTGGTATTAAATATTTGGTTAAGTACCAAATCAGGTAAAAAATGGCTTAAAAGTCTTTAAGGAAAAAACGAGGTATCAGGCGTAACCTGTTACCTCGTTTTTTTCGTTTTTAATATATTATTTCTTCAACCACTTGTCTAACCATCCGAAGAAGGTGCGCTGCCAGAGCACGCCGTTCTGTGGCTTCAATACCCAGTGGTTCTCATCAGGATAGATGAGGAGCTCGGCTGGGATGCCACGCATGCGGGCTGCATTGAAGGCGCCCATGCCCTGGTTGGCATTGATACGGTAATCCTTTTCGCCGTGGATGCAGAGGATTGGAGTATCCCACTTGTCTACAAACTTATGAGGACTGTTCTCGTAAGTCTTCTTGGCGTTGGCACTCTGGTCCTTGTTCCAGTAAGCATCCTCGTATTCCCAGTTAGAGAACCAAGCCTCCTCTGTATCGGTGTACATGCTCTCCAGGTTGAAAGCACCATCATGAGAGAGGAATGCCTTGAAACGCTTGTTGTGATGACCGGCGAGATAGTATACTGAGAAACCACCGAAGCTGGCACCTACACAACCCAAACGATCCTTGTCTACGTAAGGAAGATTGTTGGCAGCATCATCAATAGCTGAAAGATAATCGTTCATGCACTGGCCTGTCCAGTCGCCAGAAATCTCTTCGTTCCATGCGCTTCCGAAACCAGGGAGACCGCGGCGGTTAGGCAATACGACTACATAACCGTTGGCTGCCATGATCTGGATGTTCCAGCGGTAGCTCCAGAACTGGCTTACCGGACTCTGAGGACCACCCTCGCAGAAGAGAAGGGTAGGGTACTTCTTGTTGGCATCGAAATTAGATGGCAACATGATCCATACCAGCATCTGCTTGCCGTCGGTAGTCTTTACCCAACGCTGTTCACACTTACCCATATTCAACTGGTTCAGAATATGGTCGTTCTCGCGGGTAATCTGCTCTACCTTGGTACTCTTGGCATCCTTGCCTGGAGTTACGATGTAGATATCAGTAGGATGACTCATGCTAGCCTTGGTAGCGAGAAGCTTGTTGCCGTTGTTGGCAAGCGAGATGCTTCCGTAGTCAGCCCACTCGTTGGTAATCTGCTTTACTTCGCCCTTGAAGTTAGCCTGATAGAGGTTCAGGGTTCCGTGCCATACACCGATGAAGCTGAGGCTCTTGTTGTCCTTGTTCCATACGAAGCCCTCTACGCTAGAGTCGAACTTCTCTGATACATAGTTCTTCTTGCCGGTAGCGAGTTCATAAACACAGAGGCGGTTGCGGTCGCTCTCGTAGCCATCGCGGGCCATGCTCTGCCAAGCGATGTACTTACCGTCAGCAGAGAACTGAGGGTTCACGTCGTAACCCGGATTGTTCTTCAGATTCTCAGGAGCGTTGACAGCCTGGTTCTTCATGCTCTTGGTAGCATCAATCTTAGGCTCTACATAGCCAGCCTCCTTGCAGAGGTTCTTTGTCTCGCGCGTACCTATATTATATAGGTAGATATCAGAATCGGTAGAGATGGCATACTGAACGCCCTCCTTCTTACGGCAGGTATAGGCGATGGTCTTGGAATCAGGGCTCCATGCCAGCTGCTCGATGCCTCCGAATGGTGCCATAGGGCATTCGAATGGCTCATCCTTCAGGATGTCTTCGCCGGCATTGATGGTACCGTCTTCAGCCACATCAGCCACGAAAGGATGGAGAAGGCTCTCTACGTAGTGGTCCCAGTGGCGATAGTTCATATCAGTTACGAGACGGCCGGTAGCCAATGGAAGATCAGAAGGATTCTCCTTGATGGTTCCGTGGTAAGGGAGTTCCTTGATGAGGATCACCTTCTTGCCGTCAGGAGAGAAGCGGAAGCCCTGGATGCCCAACTTGTCGTTGGTGAGCTGTTTTCTGCCTGTACCGTCAGGGTTCATGCTCCAGAGCTGTCCGTCGCGGATGAAGGCAATCTTCTGTCCGCCCTGAATCCAGGCAGCATCTGTTTCGCTCTTTGCATCGGTGGTCAATGCCTTCTGGTTCTTGCCGTTGGCATCCATGATGAAGAGCATCTGATGACCCTTGTTCTCCTTTACACTGTAGTAACCCACCTGGTACACCACCTGCTTGCCGTTAGGCGAAGCTTCGGCGCCACCGATACGTCCCATTGCCCAGAGAGCCTCAGGAGTCATCAGGTGGTTTTCTACCTTGATGTCATTTTTCTGAATCATAGTCTGTGCATCAGCTGCTGTGCCCATCGTGAGAGCCGCAGCAGCTAAAATCATAGCTTTAATCATGTTTCTATTTTTACTGTTATAATGTTGCTTTGTTGTTATGTATCCTATTTGTCTTAAATCTGATCCAAAGCCTGCTTGATATCATCGAGGATGTCTTCTACATCTTCGATACCTACAGAGAGGCGAATCAGATCTGGCGCAACACCTGCTTCCTTTAGCTGCTCTTCGCTGAGCTGGCGATGGGTGTGACTGGCTGGATGGAGCACACAGGTGCGGGCATCGGCTACATGGGTTACGATGTTGATCATGTCGAGAGAATCCATAAACTTGATGGCTGTCTCGCGATCTCCCTTCAATCCGAAGGCAATAACACCGCAGGTGCCGTTTGGCATATACTTCTGGGCAAGCGCATGATACTCATCGCCCTCCAGACCGCTATAGTGAACCCAAGCCACACGCTCATCGTTCTGCAGGAACTCTGCCACCTTCTGTGCATTGGCACAATGCTGGCGCATACGGAGGTGGAGACTCTGAAGACCGAGGTTGAGGATGAACGAATTCATTGGGGCAGGGATGCTGCCGAGATCTCGCATCAGCTGAGCTACGAGTTTGGTGGTGTAACCCATCTTGCCGAAAGCCTTCACATAGGTCAGACCATGGTAGCTGTCATCCGGTGTGCAGAGACCTGGGAACTTATCAGCATGAGCCATCCAGTCGAAGTTGCCGCTGTCTACTACAACGCCACCTACCTGTGAAGCGGTACCATCCATATACTTGGTCGTACTGTGGGTAACGATGTCGGCACCCCATTCGAATGGGCGGCAGTTGATAGGCGTAGCGAAGGTGTTGTCAACGATGAGAGGCACCCCATTCTTGTGAGCAATGCGTGCAAACTTCTCGATGTCGAGTACTGCGCAGCCCGGGTTGCTGATGGTTTCGCCGAAAACAACCTTGGTGTTAGGGCGGAAAGCCTTCTGGATTTCTTCTTCGCTATCGTTCGGATTCACGAAAGTACACTCAATGCCGAGCTTCTTCAGGGTTACGCCGAAGAGATTGAAGGTACCACCATAAATCTCATTAGATGTAACGATATGGTCGCCCGCTTCGCAGATGTTGAACACAGCATAGAAGTTGGCAGCCTGACCGCTGCTGGTTAATACGGCTCCCACGCCACCTTCGAGTTCGGCAATCTTCTTAGCCACAACATCGTTGGTAGGGTTCTGGAGACGGGTATAGAAGTAGCCTTCCTTCTTCAGGTCGAAGAGCATAGCCATCTCCTCAGAGTTGTCATACTTGAAAGTAGTGCTTTGATAAATTGGCACTTCAATCGGTTCGCCGTTCTTTGGCTCATAGCCTCCCTGCACGCAGATAGAGGCGGTACGTAAATTCTTTTTCATTTGTCGGTTATGTTTTCTTTTAAACTTCATGTTTTTGCGATATGACATGTTATGCTGCCCATTGCAAGATGCAAAGATACGGCAAATCCTTGAGAATTAAGAATAATTTGCGTAAAACATTGTTCTATAGCCAGTTTTTTTTGTACTTTTGCAGTCAAATTTGCAAAATAATAGCGATATAGTTTTATTTAAAGTAGTATGAAGATAGGTTTTGATAACGAGAAGTATCTGAAGATTCAGTCAGAACACATCAAGGAGAGAATCTCACAGTTTGACGGAAAGCTTTACCTCGAATTGGGTGGTAAACTTTTTGACGATCATCATGCCAGCAGAGTTTTGCCGGGTTTCCAGCCTGACAGCAAACTGCGCATGTTCCAGAAAATCAGCGATAGCATCGAGATTGTTATCGTGATTAGTGCAGCCGATATAGAGAAGAACAAGAAGCGTGCCGACTTGGGCATTACTTACGATGAGGACGTGTTGCGTCTTCGTGGTGAGTTCCAAAACCGTGGTTTCATGGTGGGTTCTGTTGTCATCACTCATTATAATGGCCAGCCTGCCGCCATCGCCTTCAAACAGCGTCTGGAGCGCGAGGGCATCAAGACTTACTGCCATTATCTCATCGAGGGCTATCCTCACAACGTGAGTCTGATTGCCTCTGACGAGGGCTTCGGTCAGAACGATTATGTTGAAACAGAGCGTCCGCTGGTTATTGTTACTGCGCCGGGTCCTGGCAGCGGTAAGATGGCGGTTTGCCTGAGTCAGCTTTATAATGAGAACAAGCGTGGTGTGCGTGCCGGTTATGCCAAGTTTGAGACATTCCCTGTGTGGAATCTCCCATTGAAGCATCCTGTGAACATCGCATACGAGGCTGCTACTGCCGATCTGAACGATGTGAATATGATTGACCCGTTCCATCTGGAGGCTTACAACAAGATAGCCATCAACTATAACCGTGATGTAGAGATTTATCCTGTGCTCAATGCGCTGTTCGAGGGTATCTATGGTAGCAATCCATACAAGTCGCCTACGGATATGGGTGTAAACATGGTAGGTTTCTGTATCTCTGATGATGAGGCTTGCTGCGAGGCATCCAAGAATGAGATTGTCCGCCGTTACTATGCGGCTACCAACAAGATGGCGGCTGGTGCTTGCAATGAAGATGAGATCAATAAGATTCAGATGCTCTTCAATCAGGCTAAGATTACTACTGATTACCGCAAGGTGACGGTAGCTGCCAAGAATCATAAGAAGGAGACGGGACATACCTCTTCTGCCATTGAGTTGGAGGATGGTACCATTATCTGCGGTCATAGCAGCGAGTTGCTGGGTTGTAGTGCCGCCTTGCTCCTGAATGTTACCAAGCAGTTGGCAGGCATCGACCATGAATTGAAGCTGATTCCTCAGTCGATGATTGAGCCTATCCAGCATACCAAGGTGAATTATCTCGGTGGTCACAATCCTCGTCTTCATACGGATGAGGTTTTGGTAGCTCTTTCTGTTCTTTCAGAGAATGATGAGAACTGCAGAAAGGCATTGGAGCAGTTGCCTAAGCTTCGTGGCTGTCAGGCTCATTGCACCGTGATGCTGAGTGATGTAGACCAGAAGATCTTCAAGAAGCTCGGTGTGGATATCACCTGCGAGCCGGTATTGAAGAAGTAAATTTGGGTTGGATACTATTGAAGAAGCAAATTTGCTTTAAACAATATACCCCCGAAAAGGTATAGTTAATCTCGTAGATTGATTAATTATACCTTTTCGGGGGTGTTTGTTTTTATTTTATACAGAAACATTATCTTAATGCCATAACTCTGCTGAGGATCAGTTTCTTGTATTCCTTCTTCATGCTGTCCGGCAGGAAGGAGGCTTCTATCAGGTCGAGCCATTTCACGATGGATCGGCGGAACTTTTTGGCGATGTTGTTGATTACCTTGTCGCTGAGGCCCGAGGCGGTCATTACCTTGACGAAATCAGATTTCTGAATCTTTCTCTTTCTTCCGTTGAGCGTCAGGGCGAGTTCCTCGGTATCTTCTGGCATCACAATCTTCGTGCAGAGGAGGTCGTAGGCTGGAGTTAAGCCATAACCCAACTTGCGGTTGTTGTAGAGCGAGAAGTTCTTGAGGTGCATGTCAGCGTTGCCCGTGATCCATGAGAAGATGACTACTTCCCAATAGTTCACGAGGTCGAGCTGCGAGAACGATGAATACTTTTTGATGAGTCTGGCTATCTGCTCGTAGGAACCTTTATATTTGTATTCGGTAAGGCGCTCTGACAGCTGACACATATCTTCCATCGGTACCTTTTGTCCATCATCCAGTCGGTCTATTCTCCGGGTGATATAACAGAGTTCACCATCGGCAAAGCGAATCAGTCCGTGGGGAACCACAGCTATCTTGGCGGCTTCGGCGAGATGCATCGTGAGGTCTTCTATTTCCGGTAGACAGCGGTAGCGGTCGGTTTGTGGCTTGAGGATATATTTTCCCCAAAGACCTACGATGGTGAAGCGGGATGGTTCGTTCTTTCCGCCCGGATTTACATCGAGCGAGAGCTTCGCCTGCACACCGGTGAGGGTGGTCTGGGCACGCACTACCTGTTTTGCCAGGTCGCCTATTTCCTTTCTAACGTAGGGTAGGACAGGGGCTTCCTTGGTGCCGAAGAGCTTGCGTGCGCAGGCGGGATGGTAATCTACCTGACCAGGTTTGAGCGGTTTATAACAATATAGACATTTCTCCATATCTTATTCTCCTTTCTGTTTATGGGGTGAACCATTCATTTCTTCTGCTGGAGATTCGTTTGTAGGAATCACGCTTACTGCTCCGATGCAATCCTTGCAGCAGGCAAGGAGGAGCGACATTCTGTCGCGCTGGTTGATTTTCCAACTGCTTTCTGCGATGTTCAGCAGCCATCCTTCGGGGATTAATCCATCGAAGAATGGGAACAGTACGGTATCGTGGTAGGGCTCATCGGATAAGGGGAGCGTCAGACTTACGGCTTCCGCACCATCCGATGCCAGATAATCTGAATCATAGGCGAAGGTAAAGCCTGTCTCGTCTTCCGTCAGCAGACCTACGTATTGGTCGTAGAGATATATTTTTCCTTGTTTCATGATATTTTATTTTTATTTTTGATAGGAACGGGGCCTATTTCCTGACCGAACAGGAGGAGGACCTGATTTACTTTATCGAGTCGCAATGTTTCCTTTCCCTGTTCCAGTTCTCTTACGAATCTGAGTCCTACGCCCGATTTCGCTGCCAGATCTACTTGCGTCAATCCGAATTGCTTGCGCATTTCCTTGACGTATGATGATAATGTATTGCTCATATTCTTGTTGTTTTATACCCTATCGGGTAATATTATATCTGGGATAATATTATATTATACCCTTTCGGGGGCAAATGTACGAATAAAAAATGAAAATACCCCCGAAAAGGTATAATTTATAATATCATTTAACAAATTATACCTTTTCGGGGGTAATGTTATGCGTTTGTGGCTGGAGTAACTCCTGTTACATTAGCTAGTGTGTCACGGATAAAACCATTGATGGTTGTTCCTGCTTGCATTGCCATCATCGCAATACGACTATGGATTTCAGGAGTGATGCGGATATTTAAGTTGCCGCTATAAGGTACACGAGGTGCCTTACCATTGGCTTTACATAAGGCAAGATAGTCATCTATTGCGCCTTCAAAATCCTTGCGTAATTCATTAACGTCTTGACCTTCGTAGGTAATCATATCCTTGCTCATTCCGAGAACCTTACCATATAGGCAATTGTCCTCCTCACTATAATCTACACTACCCGTATAACCTTTGTATTTTAATAATCCCATATTATGTTCCTCCTATTTGTTAATATATCCATTAGCTTTTAGAAATGTGAATACTTGTTTCATAACATATCCTTTGATAATATTTGAAGGATGAGGCTTGTGCATGATGTAGCTATTACCATCTATGTCATTGACAAATATGACTCTTGAACCAGAAGTTGCTCCTTTGTTTTCCTGATGGAACCCATAGCAGGAAAATACACTAACTATTTCGTCGAAAGTGAAATCTTTCGGTAGGCTATAGAAACGTTTCAAAAGTTTATCTTTCTTGTTCATTTTCCACATTCTTTATGTATCCGACTGCAAATGTAACTAAAAATAGTTACACTGCCAAGTATTTGGGGCTTTTTAACAATCTTTTCCTGGCTTTAAGTATGTAATCCTACAAAAAAGCGTAATGAACACCTTTTCCAGGTAATCCATTACGCTTTCATTTTTATCTGGTAATCTTTATTTTCCGAGATTATTTTTCTTCTCGTTCAGTTCTGCCTGCTTGCGCATCATCTCTTCCTGCTGCTTGCGCTGCATCTCCTGGAGAGCCTGCATTCTTGCCATCAGGCCGCTTGCCTTCTTAGGGTTGTTCTTGTTCTCCTGATAGCGCTTCTCAAGGATGGCGAGGAGTTTCTCGTCGTCAGTTGTCTTGCGCAGGGTCCACATGATAGCGGCACTGAAGAACAAGGAGATGAAGTAGTAGAAGTTCAGACCGGCTGAGTAGTCATTGAACATGAAGAAGAACATCAATGGCATGAGATACATCATCCACTGCATCATCTTCATCTGCTCTGCCTGCTGACCTACCATCTGGTCGCGCTGTTGACGCATGGTCATCCAAGAGTACAACAGGTTGGCAACACAGAAGAGAATACAGGTCAAACTCAAGTGGTCGCCAATCAGCCAGATGTTGGTGTTCCATTCGAAGATTGGGTCGAAGGTACTCAAGTCGTTCATCCACAAGAACTTCTCACCACGAAGCTGGATGGCATTAGGCACGAAGTTGAACATCGCAACCCAAACCGGCATCTGAATCAGCATAGGCAAGCAACCGGATAATGGGCTTACACCATACTTGGCATATTCCGCCATCATCGCCTGCTGCTTCTGCATCTGGTCCTCAGGCTTGTTGTACTGAGCGGTAGCAGCTTCGAGTTTTGGTTTCAGCACGCGCATCTTGGCTGAACTCATGTAGCTCTTCTTTACCATAGGGTAGGTGATGAGCTTGAGGAGCAAGGTGATGAGAATCAATACGATACCCATTGGGAACACGTTGCTCAACCAGTCGAATACGTAGAGTGTGAAGAAACGGTTGATCCAACGGATGATAGGCCATCCCAGGTATACGAGCTTCTGGAATTCCAAGTCCTTGCCGAAGGTACTTTCCTTCTCGGTATTCTTCAGAATCTGGAAGTCGTTAGGACCGAAGTAGAACTCAAACTCAGATGCCTTCTTACCGGTTGGGTCGAAAGCTGTCTTCATCTTAGCCTGAAACTGCTTCAGATAGCCCGAACCCTTCTCCTGAGGGATAGATGTCATGAAAGCATCCTTCTCGAAGTTATCCTTTGCTACGATGATGGCAGAGAAGAACTGGTTCTTGAAAGATACCCAGTCGATGGTTTCTTCTATCTTCTCGTCAATCTTCTCGCTACCTTCGTTGAGGTGGTCGGTACCGCCTTCTACATTATGGTAGGTGAGGGTAGTGTAACGGTTTTCGAACATGAAACCACGTTCCTGCTGGCGTGCCTTGTCGCTCCAGTCAACATCCATCTTATTATAATTAGGTGAGAACAGACCCGCCATGCCATTTGCCTGAAGGCTCATGTGCAGCATGTAGTCATTGCCCAATGTATAAGTCAGGGTGAGTGTCTTGCCTTCACCAGCCACAGCGGTCATGGTGACAGACTTGTCGGTCACGTTGGATGGAGTGAAGTAGAGATCGCTGGTGATGATGTTGGCCTCCTTAGCCTCGAGCATGAACTTGAGGCTCTGGTCGTTACCGTCGAAGAGGGTTACGTCCTTGGCATCAGCCGAACCGTCTTTCACCTGCAGGTTGTGTCCCACATAGCCCTTGATGACAGCCTTCTCTACAGTAGCACCCTTGGTGTTGAGTGTTAATTCTACCTTCTCGTTTTTCAATACAATCTTCTTAGCCTGGCCTTTGAGTGCCGAATAGAAGAGGGCGGTTGAGTCTGCCTCAACCTTTGCTTTGGCATCAGTCTGGCGCTTAGCAGCGGCAGCCTTGCTGGCCTTTTCCATCTCGGCATGTTTAGCCTTGGCGATGGAGTCCTGAACGAATGCCGTTCTCTGTTCTTCGGCAGATGGCTGGTTATACCAGCTAAAGCCAATCAGCACTACGGCAATCAGGAGGAAACCGATAATGTTGTTCTTGTTCATTTTTAAAATTTGAAATTAAAGGAGTAAAGGGGATCACTCCTTTAACTCCTAATATTTACTTTTTGTTTTCTATTGCTGTCTTTACGAAATCCATGAAAAGTGGATGTGGTTTCAGCACCGTACTCTGGTATTCTGGATGATACTGTGTACCTACGTACCACTTCAAGCCTGGGATTTCTACGATTTCTACCAGGTCGCTCTCAGGGTTTCTGCCTACGCACATCATGCCGTTCTTCTCAAATTCATGCTGGAACTCGTTGTTGAACTCATAGCGGTGGCGGTGGCGTTCTTGAATATGCTCCTTCTTATAGATATTGAACACGCGTGAACCCTGTTTCAGCACACACTCGTAAGCGCCGAGACGCATGGTTCCACCCATGTTTGATATGTTCTTCTGCTCCTCCATGATGTCGATGACATTGTGTGGAGTCTTCTCGTCCATCTCGCGTGAGTTGGCATCCTTGTAGCCCAATACGTTGCGGGCAAACTCGATGACCATCATCTGCATACCCAGGCAGATGCCGAAGGTAGGGATGTCGTGGGTGCGGGTATAGTGGGCGGCGATAATCTTGCCCTCGATGCCTCGCTGGCCGAATCCTGGGCAGATGACGATACCGTCCTGTCCCTTCAGCTGTTCTGCCACGTTCTCTTCTGTGAGATATTCTGAGTTGATGAAGGTAATCTTCACCTTGTGGTCGTTGTAGGTGCCGGCATGCGAGAGACTCTCGCGGATACTCTTGTATGCATCCTGCAGGTCGTACTTGCCTACGAGACCGATGTTTACCACCTCTGTAGCCTTGTTTCTGCGGTCGAGGAATGTTCTCCAAGGACCCAGCGCAGGTGTTTCGCCGATAGGCTCGCCCATCTTGCGGAGGATGGCGGTGTCGAGGCCCTGGTTCTGCATGTTTACAGGCACCTCGTAGATGCTAGGAAGGTCTTCGCTCTGAATCACACAGTCCAGGTCTACGTTACAGAAGCTGGCTACCTTCTTCATGATTCCCTCTTCGAGATGCTTCTCGGTGCGGAGAATCAGGATATCTGGCTGAATACCTACGCTCTGCAGTTCCTTCACGGAGTGCTGTGTAGGCTTTGTCTTCAACTCGCCTGCTGCCTTCAGATAAGGCACATAGGTAAGGTGAACGTTGATGGCGTTCTTGCCCAGCTCCCATTTCAGCTGTCGGATAGCCTCCATGTAAGGGGCGCTCTCTATGTCGCCGATGGTTCCGCCAATCTCGGTAATCACGAAGTCATAGTGATACTTCTTGCCGAGCAGCTTCACGTTGCGCTTGATCTCGTCGGTGATGTGAGGCACCACCTGGATGGTTTTGCCGAGATAATCGCCACGACGCTCCTTGTCGATGACTGCCTTGTAGATACGACCAGTGGTGAGAGAATTCGCTTTCGTAGTTTGAATGCCGGTGAATCGCTCGTAGTGTCCGAGGTCGAGGTCGGTCTCCATACCATCTACCGTTACGTAGCACTCACCATGCTCATACGGGTTCAGCGTACCCGGGTCGATGTTGATGTATGGGTCAAACTTTTGGATAGTAATGTTGTAACCTCTTGCTTGAAGAAGTTTACCGATGGATGAAGATATGATTCCTTTACCCAAAGAAGAAACCACACCACCAGTTACGAAGATGTACTTTGTTTCAGCCACGATATTTATAATTTAAATTAGAATTATTTGGGTGCAAAGTTACGACATTTTTGTGAAATGAGCAAAAATATTTCTAATAAAGGGCATAGATTTATGAATTATTTATTACCTTTGTGCCCAAATTTATAAAATTAAGGTATGAAAATAAAATTTGGATTACTCGTTCTTGCGTTCCTTTCGGCTCTGACGCCTGTTTCTGCCCAGCGCAAATTGAAGAAGGTGGCGCCCGGAGAGGCATCGAAGAACAGGCTGGCTGAAATCTATGCTGACTCGCTCTTGATGTGCCGTCAGCGCATCGATTCCATGAAGATGGATTCCGGGGACAGCAGATATGCCCAGCTCTTTACGCCGCTCACCTTCTATCATGGACCGGCAGCCCGCATGTTGCGACTCAAGCCTCAGGATGGGGTGAAGGATTCGCTCGGAACGATGCTCGACCAGACGCTGATGGAGGTATATCTCAAGCGTCCCGACCTGGTGCGCAATACTGAGTCTCATCTCAAGGAGGTGGGAGCACCGCTGGCTGCGCAGAACAAACCGAAGAAGAATCATACTGACATCGTAGAGCAGGTGGCTCCGAAGGCGATTGAAGTGGATGCGGCTCCGATGGACATCGTCATCACCCGTCCTAACTTCTGGACCATAGGTGGCGATTATTATCTGCAGTTCCTGCAAAACTATGTTTCTGACAACTGGTATAAGGGTGGTGAGAGCAATTATTCGGTGCTCGGAAGAGTGACGATGTTTGCCAACTACAATAACAAGCAGAAGATAAAATGGGATAATAAGGTGGAGATGCGCCTGGGTTATCAGACTTCGAAGGGTGATACGGTTCATACGCTGAAAACGAGCGACGATATGATACGATACACCGGAAAACTCGGTCTGCAGGCTTCCAGAAAGTGGTATTATACCATCCAGCTGATTGGCCAGACTCAGTTTACGCATGGTTACAAGAGTAATGACAAGACGGTTTATTCCGATTTCTTCTCGCCATTCAATCTGAACCTCTCTGTCGGTATGGATTATAATGTAGACTGGTTCAATCACCGCCTGAAGGGTAGTGCCCATCTGGCTCCTCTGGCTTTCAACTGGAAGTATGTGGGCAGAGCGTCGCTGGCTACGCGGTACGGACTGGATGAGGGGAAGCATGGCATGACCGATTACGGTTCTGAGTGTACCTTCGACCTGTCGTGGCAGATAGCGGATAATATCAAGTGGAAGACCCGTCTCTGGGGATACACCACTTACAAGCGTGCTGAAATAGAGTGGGAAAACACCATTACCTTCCAGTTTAACCGCTATATTTCTACCAACATCTTCCTCTATCCGCGTTTCGACGATGGTGTGAAGCGCAAGGATGATGATAGCTATTGGCAGTTTAAGGAATTCATGTCAGTAGGTTTCTCTTATTCATTCTAGGATAAGGTGTTGGCAGTAAACACAATAAAGGCTCGTTCCTGTTGAGGAGCGAGCCTTTGTTGTATCTGTTAGAATCGGAAGCAAACCTCGGCATCTGCCATGGAGTAATTATGCTTCGCGAGTGTCTTGTCGTTGATGAGCGCATACTCGGTAAAGATAGAGATTCGCTTGCCGATGTGGAAGTTCAAACCTGCCTCATACTGGGTTCTCTGCATGTTGCTCTTGCCGTTAGGCTGATACATGTCGTAACGCGCCTTCACGTCGATACGGCTGTTCTTTGGCAGCTGAGCCAATGGGGCGATAACCAATCCATATACACCCTGTGCCTTGTCGCCGATTTTTGCATTCAGATTGCAGTCCTTGGCGTTGGCATCGTTGAAGTTGGTGATGCTCTTGGCAAAAGCCTTGCCGGTAGAGTGGATATATTCAGAACGTACGGTCCAGCCGTCCTGCTTGTATTCGAATGAGAAGGCATAGCGGTTTTGGCTGAGCTTGCGAACGCCAGAGCGTTCCTGAATGTCGGCAGTATAGGAGGCATCATGCTCGTCGGTCCATGTTCCCTTTCTTGCATAAGAACCGGTCCATCCGAAGGCACCGATGCGCATGCCGCTTACAGGCATTACCCATACACCACCAATCACATTCTTCTGTTGGTCAACGTCCTTGGTATTGGTTCCCTGTCCGTTGAATACACCAATCTGATAGTGCAGCAGGTTTCTGCCATTGGCATTCTTGAGGAAATCGCCCTGGAACTGAAGACCGATGTCACGGCCGTTGGATGCATGTTCTCCGGCACGGTCGCTGAAACCGGCCAGCTTGCTCACGTTCTGTGAATATCCCATGAAGCCCTGGTCGATAGGGTGCATCGGATTCTCAAAGGTGAACGGGTTCTTGAACTGACCGATCTTCACCTTGAAGTATTCATATTTCTGCCATTCAGCAAACAGATCCACCATTCTCGGACTGGAACCGAGGGTAGAGGTGTTGCCGTTGAACTGAATCTGAGTTTTCCAGTAGAAGTCGCCTGCTATGCGACCTTCGAGAGAGATACGCGCCATACGGATGTTGAATGAGTTGGATTCAGCATCTTTCTGTCCGCTGTACTGATACTGGGTCATTCCATACCCCGACAATTTCACGTTGCTCAACCATGATGGTATTTCGATGGTCTGCTTCTGCTGGGCGCTGGCTGAGACCGAAACTGCAGCCATGAGCGCCATGATGATGGTTTTCTTCATCTTGTTGCTATTTTGATTTCTAGGTTTATCTCTTTTCGAGCAATACCACGTTCTCTACGTGAGGGGTATGAGGGAACATATCCACCGGCTGTACGGCAGCTACCTTATACTCCGCATCCATCAGCTGCAGGTCGCGAGCCTGGGTTGCCGGGTTGCAGCTTACGTATACGATGCGCTTTGGTGCTGCATTCAGAATGACGTTTATTACGTCTGGGTGCATTCCGGCACGTGGTGGGTCGGTGATGATGACGTCAGGTCGACCGTGCTGTGCGATGAAATCGTTGGTCAGGATATCCTTCATGTCGCCTGCATAGAAGAGGGTGTTCTCGATGTTGTTCACCTGAGAATTCACCTTGGCATCCTCTATGGCCTCTGGCACGTACTCGATACCGATTACCTTTTTTGCCTTGTGAGCCACGAAGTTGGCGATGGTTCCGGTGCCGGTATAGAGGTCGTAAACCAGCTCATCTCCGGTAAGGTTGGCAAACTCGCGGGCCACGCAGTAGAGGTGGTAAGCCTGCTCGGTATTGGTCTGGTAGAAACTCTTAGGACCCACCTTGAACTTCAGGTCTTCCATCAGTTCGTAGATATGGTCGTTGCCCTTGAAGAGGCTGAGTTCCAGGTCGTTGATGGTATCGTTTCCCTTCTGGTTGTCTACATACATGAGCGATGTTATCTGAGGGAACTTGTCAGCCACCTGCTGCATCAGCTCCAATGCTCTCTGCTCATCGCCCTCCTCATCGTAGTGGAACTGGAAGACGAGCATCCACTCTCCGGTGTTCGAATTACGGATCATCATGTTTCGGAGCAAACCATGCTGCTCACGCAGGTCGTAGAAGGTATAGTCGTGAGAATCAGCATATTCGAATACGAAGTTGCGGATCTCGTTGCAGAGGTCATCCATCAGCCAGCACTTCTTGATAGGATAAATCTTGTCGAAGGCTCCGGTGATATGGAAACCGATGGCGTTCTGGGCGTGGCGCTCCTTGAGCGATGTTACGGTATCATCCTCTTTCTGAGGGAGCTGAGCCAGTTCCTCGGCGGTGAACCATCGCTTGTTGCTGCATCCGAACTCTATCTTGTTGCGGTACTCCTGAGTCTTCACGCTGCCCATGATAGGACGGAACTCAGGTAGTTCAATCTTTCCGATGCGGGTGAGCTGGTCTTCCACCTGCTTCTGCTTCGCCTTGATCTGCTCTTCGTAAGGCAGGTTCTGCCATTTGCATCCGCCGCAGATGCCGAAGTGCTCGCACATAGGGTCCTGTCGCACCTCGCTCTTCTTGATGAAGCGAACCACCTTGGCTTCGCAATACTTATGTTTCTTCTTTACTACCTGCAAGTCGACAACATCTCCTGGCACACAGAAAGGTACGAAGATGACCTGTTCATCTACGCGTGTGATGCACTTACCCTCGGCTGCTACTGCCTCGATGGTGATGTTCTCTAACAGAGGTAATGGTTTACGTTTTCTTGCCATAATAATGTTTTGTATTTTTTTATGGGTGCAAAGATACTGCAATTTTATGAGAAATGCAAGAGTTGTCCCGAATTATTTTCATCCTTGTCCTGAATCACGTGAAGGTAAAAAGGCGTTTAAAGGTAAAAAAGATATCAGGCGATAACAAAAGTAACAAAAGTAACAGGTAACATTCTGGGTTCGTAAAATGTGAAAGTGAATGTGAATTTGAAATGTAAGTTAAGAAAATGAGTGGATAGTATATAATATTAATAAGTAGTACGTACGCGCGTACCTTATTATATAAATAATATGTTAATTAATATCTTTACATGATTCCTTTTTTATTCGCTTTCTCTAATTGCTGCATCATTGAAATTCACATTTCACTTTTCACATTTTCACCTTCAGCATTGCATTACATTTCAAATTCACATTCACTTTCACATCTTTACATCAGAAGTTACCTGTTACTTTTGTTACTTTTGTTATCGCCTCACAATCCTTTTACCTTTTTACCCTTTTACTTTTTTACCTTTAAACGCCCTTTTACCCTTAAATTACGTCCCGACGTAGCGCTTGCTGCATCGCGACGCAATCTTTCGTACGTCGCCACGTAGCCATCGCTACGTCGTGACGCAGTTTCAGATGCATCGGCAGGGAGGTAAAAAACATCAGAATGCAGGCTGCAATCCCGAGAGACGCACTTTCAGATTCGTCAAATATCTTTCTATCGTATACGGGATTGTTAATTTTCTGCCCGTGTGTGCGTCAACAGCATAAAATGTAATCTCGGGATAGCAAAAAAGCGTATAAAAGTTTGGTAGTATCAAATAAAAATCGTATCTTTGCATTACAAATAATAATTAGCAACGTAAAACGAAATAAAATATATACCTATAACAATTATGAACGAAAAAAGAGTTTATACATTCGGAAACGGAAAAGCAGAAGGCAATGCCCAAATGCGAGAAGTACTTGGTGGTAAAGGCGCAAACCTTGCCGAAATGAACCTGATTGGTGTACCTGTTCCTCCAGGTTTCACCATTACAACAGACACTTGTAATGAATATTATGAAGTGGGTGAGGAAAAAATCAAAGAACTTCTTCAGGACGAAGTGATGGCTGCTGTGGCTCATACTGAGGCATTGATGAATAGCAAGTTCGGTTCTGTAGAGAATCCACTCCTCGTATCAGTACGTTCGGGTGCACGTGCATCTATGCCTGGTATGATGGATACCATCCTCAACCTCGGTTTGAATGACGAAGTAGCTGAGGGATTGGTCAAGAAGACCGGTAACCCTCATTTCGTATACGATTCATATCGCCGTTTCGTACAGATGTACGGTGACGTCGTTATGGGACTGAAGCCTGTAAACAAGGAAGATATCGACCCATTTGAGGCTATCATCGAAAAGGTGAAGGAAGAGCAGGGCGTTACACTTGACAAGGACCTCTCTGTAGAGTCGCTCAAGAAGCTCGTTGAACTCTTCAAGGCTGCCATCAAGGAACAGACTGGCCAGGATTTCCCTACCAACCCAATCGATCAGCTCTGGGGCGCTATCTGCGCTGTGTTCCGTTCTTGGATGAACGAGCGTGCTATCCTCTACCGCAAGATGGAAGGTATTCCTGATGAGTGGGGTACTGCCGTATCTGTCATGGCGATGGTATTCGGTAACATGGGCGATACATCTGCTACAGGTGTTTGCTTCTCACGTGACGCAGGTAATGGTGAGAATCTCTTTAATGGTGAGTATCTTATCAATGCACAGGGTGAGGACGTGGTAGCCGGTATCCGTACTCCACAGCAGATTACAAAGATTGGTTCTCAGCGCTGGGCTGAGCGTGCAGGTATCTCTGAAGAGGAGCGTGTAGCTAAGTATCCTTCTATGGAAGAGGCTATGCCTGAACTCTATAAGGAACTCGACGCGCTGCAGGATAAGCTGGAGCACCACTATCACGATATGCAGGATATGGAGTTCACCGTACAGGAAGGCAAACTCTGGTTCCTCCAGACACGTAACGGTAAGCGTACAGGTACCGCTATGGTGAAGATTGCCATGGATCTCCTCCACGAGGGTATGATTGATGAGAAGACTGCTATCATGCGCTGTGAGCCTCAGAAACTTGATGAGCTTTTGCATCCAGTATTCGATAAGCTGGCTCTCTCTAAGGCTAAGGTCATCACACAGGGTCTCCCTGCATCTCCAGGTGCTGCCTGCGGTCAGATTGTATTCCACGCTGACGATGCTCAGGAGTGGCATGAGGACGGCAAGAAGGTCATCATGGTTCGTATCGAGACTTCTCCTGAAGACCTCGCTGGTATGTCGGCTGCCGAGGGTATCCTTACCGCTCGTGGTGGTATGACTTCTCACGCTGCCGTTGTAGCCCGTGGTATGGGTAAGTGCTGTGTATCAGGCGCCGGCTCTATCAACGTAGATTACAAGACTAAGACTGTAGAGATTGAGGGCGTAGTTTACAAGGAGGGTGATTACATCTCTCTGAATGGTACTACAGGTCAGGTTTACGCAGGACAGATTGAGACAAAGGCTGCAGAACTTTCAGGCGACTTCAAGGAGCTGATGGACCTCTGCGACAAATATACAAAGATGGAAATCCGTACCAATGCAGATACTCCACACGATGCTGAGGTAGCCCGTGCATTCGGTGCCAAGGGTATCGGTCTGACACGTACAGAGCACATGTTCTTCGATGATCAGAAGATTGTAGCTATGCGTGAGATGATTCTGGCAGACTCTGTTGAGGGTCGTGAGAAGGCACTTGCCAAGCTCCTCCCATATCAGAAGGCTGACTTCTACGGCATTCTCAAGGCAATGGATGGCTGCCACGTGAACATCCGCTTGCTCGATCCACCTCTCCACGAGTTCGTACCTCACGATTTGGCTGGTCAGCAGACCATGGCTAAGGAGATGGGCGTAAGCGTAGAGGAAATCCAGAAGCGTGTAAACTCTCTGGCAGAGAACAACCCTATGCTCGGTCATCGCGGTTGCCGTCTCGGTATCACATTCCCAGAGATTACAGCCATGCAGACCCGTGCCATCCTCGGTGCAGCTTGCGAGTTGAAGAAGGAGGGTTACAACCCATGTCCTGAAATCATGGTTCCGCTCATCGGTACCGTTCAGGAGCTCAAGCAGCAGAAGACTATCATCCTCGCTACTTCTAAGGAGGTATTCGCTGAGTACGGCGTAGAGTTAGAATTTGAGATTGGTACTATGATTGAGATTCCTCGTGCTGCCCTTACAGCAGGTCAGATTGCAGAGGAGGCTCAGTACTTCTCATTCGGTACTAACGACTTGACACAGATGACCTTCGGTTACTCTCGTGATGACATTGCTTCCTTCCTCCCTGCCTACATGGAGAAGAAAATCTTGAAGGTTGACCCATTCCAGGTTCTCGACCAGGAGGGTGTTGGTCAGCTTATCAAGATGGCAGTAGAGAATGGTCGTGCTACCCGTCCTAACCTCCGCACAGGTATCTGCGGTGAGCATGGTGGCGAGCCATCATCAGTTAAGTTCTGCGCTAAGGTTGGCATGAACTATGCTTCATGCTCTCCATTCCGCGTGCCAATCGCCAGACTTGCTGCGGCGCAGGCTGCTGTAGAGGAGTAAATCTCTTCTGAAAGAAGATTGTACGATTAATGATTAGATAATTAGAGGAAAGTGTTTCGTAATGAAGTGCTTTCCTCTTTTTCGTCTTTTTTAGGTTAAATTTCGAAAGAAAATGAGCAAATCATTTGCAAGTTACATTTATTTTCCGTAATTTTGTCGGAAAATAGAGAAATATGGAAGGATTAGTCATGATTTATGCGACGATTACGGTCGTTGCTGGTGCCATGGCACTTTGGCTTCATACAAAATGGGGTAAGAAATTCTTGGAGGATCTCTAATGGTTGGTATTGCTGCAGAATCCTTTGTGTTCTGAACTAATGTTCCCGGCACGCCCTGAAAGGGCAGAAGCTCCTAGCCCAGGGCAACGCCCTGGGTAATAGTTGTATTAGCCCTACGCCCTGTAAGGGCAAAAGCTTTAAAATATAGCTGCTGTATAGAAGCTTTTGCCCTTACAGGGCGTTAGTACCATCTCTATATCGCATACCCAGGGTGTTGCCCTGGGCTAGGAGCTTCTGCCCTTTCAGGGCGTGTGGAGCATACTTGTGAAATTTAGTAAATAATTTAAAGGCTTCAAAAATGAATACATTGGCTTTAACTTTTGCAATATGCTTGGTTCCTGCAACGGCATTTTTGATATGGCTCTTTACTCCTTGGGGAAAGAAGTGGTCTAAGGAATTGTAGTGATGAAGAAGATAAAATATATATTATGTGCTTGCCTGATGATGACAAGCTTGGGCATGGAAGCAAAGTCGATGAAGGACTTGCTGGTTTCGATGCCCGATTCTGTTGTGCCTTATCTCAACCACAACCTGCGGTTGGAATTTACTGAGCTGCAGGAGATGGGAGTGAAGGCAGAAGTGAAGAATCTGTTAGGCGAAACGAGTGTGATGGATACGCTGACTGCTGATTTCGCTCAGTTGAGAACGAGTAAGAGCGCTACTTTGCAGATGAAGAAACTGCCATCGGCTAACGGCGATTCGCTGCTTTGCGTGGTGAAGACTTTTGCCGGAGTAGAGAAGGAGAGCGAACTCTATCTCTTTAATCAGGATTGGCAGGAGCAGGATGCCAGCAGGATTTTCGATGGGAAATCTTTGCAGCAACTGGCTTCCGGACTTGTTGCCAAACCCGATACGATGAGCGAGGCTAAGTTTGAGGAACTCAAGGGGAAAATTGAACTCAAAATCGTGAGTGCTCTGCTCCTGCAACACGAAAACAGCCTCGTAGTGCGCTTGGCTTTACCTTTCGTGCCTGCTGACGATAAGAAGGCTGTAAATGCAATAAAAGTGCAAAGAAAGTTTAACTGGAATGGAAAAACTTTTAAGGAGAGTTAAATCCTTGAAGTTTTTTGCTATAAACTATTGTAGGTTACAAGATTATTTGTACCTTTGCATCGTGTTTTTCATGGTATTAGATTATTAAGGTTAATAAAAGATTGGTTGTCGTGAGACAATCAATTTTTTTTTGTCCCTATCTGAAGGCATCAGCCCCTTGTCTTTCCCATCGGCTGGAGGCCGTTGGTTCAGACCGCAGGGCGATATTTAAAAGATAACCATTCCGATGATACCGCAGATGAAAAGCAGCAGGATAGGGTTGGTCTTTCTGAATTTTGTGAAGTAGAAAGCAGCCAGAAACAGCACGATGCTTGCTCCGAAGACAAACGGATTGTCGGTTGGTGATCCGAAGTTCTCTTTATTCATCAGGAGAACGGCGGCAGCAGCTATCAGTCCGATGATGGCAGGGCGGAGTCCCGCAAAGATATCCTTTACGATTTTAGAATCCTTGTGCGTAATCAGATAGCGGCTGATGAGAATCATGATGATGAAAGGCAGCCACATGATGGAGAGCGAAGCCAATACCGAACCCAGACAGGCTGCCCAGGTAGGATAGCCGTCGTGAAGGCAGGCGGTATAACCTACGTAGGTGGCACAGTTGATGCCGATAGGTCCCGGTGTAGACTGGCTGATAGCCACAATATCCGTAAACTCAGCATTGGTAAGCCAATGGTTCTTCACTACCGTCTCGTTATGGATGAGCGAAAGCATCGCATATCCGCCACCAAAATTAAATGTACCAATCTTGGTAAATATCAGAAATAATTTCAGAAATAGCATAATCTCTATATTTTTTACCTTTTTATTTTTTTACTTTTTTACCTTTCCGTAGAGCCAGCCCAGCACACCGGCTGCGATGATGATGTAGATAGGGGAGATGCCGAAAGCTGCAATCAACAGACAGCAGACAACGGGAATCCAGATGTTGTAGCGGTTGATGTTTGCCGTCTTTGCCATCTTGAAGCAAGGCGCAGCAATGAGTGCTACCACGGCAGGGCGCACACCCATGAAGAACTTACCCACCCAATAATTGTCCTTGAAATGCTGGAAGAACATGGCGATGATGAGAATGGCGATGATAGAAGGCAGGGCGATGCCAATGGCACCCACAATGCCTCCCCAGACTCCCTTCAGCTTATAGCCGATATGACTCGCCATGTCGATGGCGAAGATGCCCGGAGTGGTCTGAGCCACTACCATGATATCCATGAACTCCTGCTTGTCCATCCACTTGTTCTTGTCTACAAATTCCTGTTCCATGATCGGTATCATGGCATAGCCTCCGCCTAGCGTGAAAGCCCCGATTTTATTGCACGTGAGGAAAAATTTTACTAACATATCTGTTGTTTCTATATTACTTTTCTCTTATATCTGTTGAAATCGGCTGCAAAAATACACATAATTTGTTAAATATGCTAGCTTTCATGCGGATAATCTTCAAAATCGTGTGCTTTTTACCCGAAAATTTGTATCTTTGCAGCTAATATTTTATAATAAAAAGACATTAAACTATGAATCTGAAAGTACGCCTAGCAGTGATGAACTTCCTGGAGTTTGCAGTTTGGGGAGCTTATCTCACGTCTATGGGCAACTATCTCGGCAAGGCTGGGATGGGTGCCGAGATTTCCTGGTTCTATACCATACAGGGAATCGTATCTATTTTTATGCCTACATTGATGGGCATTGTGGCAGATAAGTATATCCAGCCGCAACGTCTTTTGGGCTATTGTCACCTTTTGGCAGGAGCAGCCATGATAGGTCTGTTCGTTATGGGACAGGCTAGTCAGACTCCTAATGAGGCAATGTTTATTGCCGTTTACACCTTCAGCGTGGCTTTCTATATGCCTACATTGGCATTGTCAAATACTTCGGCATTCAGTATATTGAAGAGCAACGGGCTCGACACCGTGAAGGCTTTTCCGCCAATCCGTGTGTTCGGAACCGTGGGCTTCATCCTCACGATGTGGATTGTGAACTGTGCTACCTGGGACAACGGTTCATTCTCGTTCCTGTTGAGCGAGAACGCCCATAAGTTCCAGTATACTCATTATCAGTTTCTGGTATCGGGTGTGCTCAGCATTCTTCTCTTCCTCTATTGCTTCTCATTGCCAGCCTGTCCTATCGTGAAGAAAGAGACAAAGAGCTGGGTAGAGACATGGGGTTTCGATGCCTTCAAACTCTTCAAGAGCCGTGAGATGGCGATGTTCTTCATCTTCTCTTGCATGCTCGGTATGAGTCTGCAGGTAACCAATGGCTATGCCACTCCGTTCATTACCAGTTTCAAGGGCGATCCTGCGATGCTCGATACTTTTGCAGCTAACAATGCTACGCTCCTGGTATCCATCTCTCAGGTAGCCGAGGCGCTCTGCATCCTTCTCATTCCGTTCTTCCTGAAGCGTTATGGCATCAAGGTTGTGATGCTCATCGCCATGATGGCATGGGTTTTGCGATTCGGTTTCTTCGGATTGGGCAATCCTGCATTTCCGGGTGTTACCTTCTTCATCCTCTCATGCATCGTTTACGGTGTAGCCTTCGACTTCTTCAATGTGTCGGGTGGTCTGTTTGTAGACCAGAAATGTGATGTGAAGGTAAGAGCATCGGCTCAAGGTCTGTTCATGCTGATGACCAATGGTCTGGGAGCATCTATCGGAACCATTCTCGCAGGTATGGTCATCAACCATTACTGCCACTGGACAGATGATGGCTACCTGATGGGTGACTGGAAAACCTGCTGGTTCATCTTTGCCGGTTATGCGCTCGTGGTGGCAGTAGCCTTTGCTGTCCTCTTCCGTCCGAAGAAAGAACAGAAATAAGGAAGAAAAAGGTCATACTCAACGCGAGAGTAAAAACAGAATGTTACGTAAGAATATAAATAAATTTAAATAAAGAAAGGGTACATAATGATATTGTACAAACTTAAACTCGCTGCCTGCTTTGGCATTCCGGAAGCTTCCGGGACATGTATTATTAGTTTGGTAGACGAATCCGAAAAAAGAGCTTTGTCTATTATGACTAATGATTATGTAGCAGAGCAGCTGAAGGCATGTAATTCGAAAACTTCTGATTTTAAAAATGATGTGATCTCTGTACTTTGGACACTATTTGACAGGCAAAATGTAGACGATTTCTATCTCGAATTCGATGCTACGCCAGAGAGGGGAGTATATGCTACTCTTGTGAATAAAATCACAAATGAACGTATGAGCATCAAGACTGACCAGGCTGTGTTGTTGTCTGTGGCTGCGGATATAGAAATGTATACAACAGAGCTGGTTATAAAGGAAATTTCTACTCCTTTTAATAAAAATGATATGAGTTCGGCTTCTTGTGCGGTACCAATTTCGGCTTTGCCAGACCAGATGCTCGAAAAAGCATTGGATTGTGCCATTAATGAAGAAGATTACGAAACAGCCTCAGCCATTCGTGATGAGATAGAGCGCCGCAAAGGCAAAAAAAGTGAATAATTAAAGGATATTCTTACGGAATAACAGAAAAATAAGAAGAAAAAGTAACAATAAGAGGAAATGAAAGAAGTTAGATTTTTCTATGTGCCAGATGCGGCTACACAGACAGAACTACCTCAGGAAGAGGCTACTCATGCACTCAGGGTTTTGCGTATCCAGGCGGGGGACGAATTGTTCCTGATGGATGGCAAGGGGGTGTTCTACCGTGCAGAAGTTTCGCTGGCTACCAACAAACGGTGCATCTATGAGGTGAAGGAGGTTATGCCGCAGCAGCCTGCCTGGCGCGGACACATTCACCTGGCCATCGCCCCGACAAAGATGATGGACCGCATTGAATGGATGGCAGAGAAGGCTACGGAAATCGGCTTCGATGAAATCTCTTTCCTCAACTGCAAGTTCTCTGAACGCAAGGTCATCCGTATAGACCGCATAGACAAGATTGTGGTTTCTGCCGTCAAGCAGAGCCACAAGGCTTGGAAACCTGTGGTCAACGAACTGCAGAACTTTAAAGATTTTATTACTACTCCCCGCAATGGCAGAAAGTTTATCTGTCATTGTTATGAGGAGATAGAAAAGAAAGACTTTTTTGCCGAGATTTCCAAGTCATGCCCAGCTGATGATTCTGCCGGAGCAGCCCAGGAGGGTGCCGATGACATCACCGTGCTGGTAGGACCTGAGGGCGATTTCTCTATCGATGAGGTGAGACTGGCCCTGGAAAACGGATATGAGAGTGTTTCGCTTGGCACCAGTCGCCTCCGTACGGAAACAGCAGGATTGGTGGCTGTCAACATGTGCCATCTGGCAAGAGCTTTATAATATTTACTAGTGTGATGAAAAGATTGTATAAGAGTTTGATGTTCATGTGCTTGGCTGTCGTATTGGGATTGCTGAGCTCATGCTCGGGCACTGACTATCTCAATGCCATTCCAAAGAAAAGTACTGCGCTCATCTCTGTTGACATGCAGCAGATGGCATCCGGCAAGAGCGATGAAGACAAGGCGGGAATGCTCAAGTCTCTGCTGCACGTTGAGGATGCATCGAAGTGTGGCATCGACATCTCAGAGAAGATATTCCTCTTTGAGAGTGCTGATGGCAACCTCGGACTTTGTGCCAAGGTGAGCGATGAGGGCGATGTAGAAGACTGGCTTGCTTCGCTTGCCAAACAGCATATCGCTACAGAGGTGAAGGAGCGAAAAGGCTTTCATTTCTCCGTATTGAAAGATTCGTGGCTGGTAGGCTTTTCTGATCAGGCACTCCTCGTTATGGGACCGGTTGTAGCCGATGCGCAGGCCCAGCTCCAGCAGCAGATGGTGAAATATCTGAAGGCTGATGAGGACGAAGGTATTACCGCATCGCCTATGTTTGAACGTCTGGAAAACATCACTTCGCCTATGGCTATGGTGGCTCAGGCTCAGGCGCTGCCGGAGAAGTTCGTAGCTCCATTTACCCTTGGTACTCCTAAAGATACCGACCCTTCGCAGGTAGTGATTGCTGCCGAGATGGACGTGAAAGACGGTATTCTGCAGGTGAAGGGAGAAACCTTCTCCTTTAATAAAGAAATAGATGAGGCCCTGAAGAAGGCGGCTCAAACCTATCGTCCGATTAAAGGCAGCTACGTCAAGTCGATGCCTGCTGATGCCCTGGCGGGTATCTTCATGAACGTAAAGGGCGAGCAGTTCCTGCCGATGATGCAGAGCAACCGCAGCCTTCAGACCCTCCTGATGGGTATCAACCAGGCCATCGATATGGATAATATCATCCGTAGTGTGGATGGAGATATGGCTATCGTGATGCCTTCGCTTACAGATAACGATATGCAGATGACGATGGCTGCAAAACTGTCGCATGCCAAGTGGTTGGGCGATGTTGATTATTGGAAAACTTCATGTCCGGCTGGTGCGAAGATAGCCAATTGGGGAAAGAATGCTTACTTCTATACCGATGGCAAAACCTCGTTCTATTTCGGTGTGACGGATGACAAGCAGTTCTTTAGCGGAAGCGATCAGCTGATGGCGCAATATGCCGTGAAACCAAGTAATCATCCGATAGATGCAAAGATTCAGAAGCTCATCGTCGGTCAGAAACTGGCAATGGTCATCAATCTCGCCAAGAGTTCTGGTAGTGACGGCTCGGGCAAGGATGATGCCATCTCTACCGTAACCGGTCTGCTTACCCCAGTCTTCGGAAATCTTACTTCGGTGGTCTATACTTTAAAGGTAAAAGGGTAAAAAGGTAAAAGGGTAAAAAGGTAAAAGGGTAAAAAGAACCTTACCCCTCCCTCTCTCTCTGCGCCCCCGTTCCTAGCGATTCTATCGCTAGTCCCCCAAAAAAGTCCTAATTTTAAAGGTAAAAGATTAAACATTAAACATAAAAAAAGTGGAAAAGATTCAGCTTCATTCCGTTCTCCCACAGGTTTTTGCCCAGCGCAACGACCTGGATTCGGAGATATGGAAGCAGGATGTTACCTTCGAGAAAGGTCATCTTTATCTTATCGAGGCAGAGAGTGGCAGCGGAAAGAGTACTTTCTGCAGCTATGTGCTCGGCTATCGTCACGACTACAGCGGAAGCGTGATGTTCGACAATGATGTTACCGCCAACTACAAGGTGAAAGACTGGGTAGAGATGCGCAAGCGTCACATCAGCCATCTCTTTCAGGAACTCCGTCTCTTCCCTGAGCTTACTGCCTTGGAGAATGTAGAAATTAAGAACAAGATAACCGGATTCAAGACGCGTGAGCAGATACAGAAATGGTTTGATATGCTCGGTATTGCTGATAAGGTAGATGCCAAAATCGGCAGAATGTCGTTCGGACAGCAGCAGCGTGTGGCAATGATGCGTGCGCTCTGTCAGCCTTTCGACTTCATTCTGGCTGATGAGCCTATCAGTCACCTCGACGACAACAATTCTGGCATCATGGCAGATATCATGATGACCGAAGCGAAGGAGCAGGGGGCTGGCGTCATCGTAACCAGTATCGGTAAGCACATGGACTTGCCCTACGAGCACGTGTTTAAACTTTAGTAAAGTTAATAGTTGACAGTTTATAGTTAATAGCAAGTTTGCTATAAACTGAAAATTATAAATTATAAATTCGAAATTTAAAATGAATCTCGTTTGGAAATTATTGCGTCAGCATATCAGCATACCTCAGTTTGCGGGCTTTGCCTTCGCCAATCTCTTCGGTATGCTCATCGTTCTTTTCGGCTTTCAGTTTTATAAAGACGTGCTGCCTGTCTTCACTCAGCAAGACAGTTTCATGAAAGCCGACTACCTCATCATGAGCAAGAAGATAGGTATGGGAAATACCATCAGCGGCCGTTCCAATACCTTCTCGGGTTCTGAAATCGATGAAATCGGAGGCCAGAAGTTTGTAAAGAAGATAGGAAAATTCACCTCTACTGAATATAAGGTAGATGCCCAGATGGGAGTGAATGGAGTGAACGTTCTGAATAGCGAACTCTTCTTCGAGAGTGTGCCTGACGGTTTTGTTGATGTGCCGCTCAAGGACTGGAAATATACGCCGGGAACTCAGGAGGTGCCAATCATCCTCCCGCGTACCTATATTAATATGTATAACTTCGGTTTCGCCCAGAGTCATTCGCTTCCTAAAATCAGCGATGGACTGATGGGCATGATTGATTTCAATATCCAGATTCAGGCTGGTGGCAAGAAAGAGCAGTTCAAGGGAAAGGTAATCGGTTTCTCTTCGCGACTCAACACCATCCTCGTTCCACAGGCATTCATGGACTGGAGCAACCAGGAATTCGCTCCAAACCAGAAGAGCGATCCTAACCGCCTCATCGTAGAGGTAGGAAACCCGGGAGACGAGAACATCACCAAATACTTGGATGATAATGGTTATGAGGTAGAGACAGACAAGCTGGATGCTGAGAAAACTACCTATTTCCTCCGCATGATGGTATCGATGGTGATGATTATCGGTTTGGTTATCTCCGTTTTGAGCTTCTATATTCTGATGCTCAGCATCTATCTGCTGGTTCAGAAGAATTCTTCTAAGTTAGAGAATCTTCTTCTGATAGGTTACAGTCCGAACAATGTAGCAAAGCCATATCAGGTGCTCACCATCGCGCTGAACATCGTGGTACTTATCATCGCGTGGATCATCCTCTTCTTCCTTCGCGATTACTACATGGGCTTCATCGAAACCCTCTTCCCTGATATCGACGAGGGCACCATGCTCCCAGCCATCGCCCTAGGTCTGCTCCTGTTCCTGATAGTTTCTATCCTGAACATCGTAGCCATCCGTCGCAAGGTGATGAGCATCTGGCAGCGAAAGGAGTAAGAGCGCCTAGCCTCCGTTCCAGGCGATTCCATCGCCTGTCATAAAAGCTCAGTCCCCCGCTTTTACCCCCGAAAAAAACTATAAGCAAACCCCCGTTATAAATAACAAATTAAAGGAAATCTGCGTTATTTGCTTAACGCAGATTTTTTTTATGTTATAAAACACATTTTTTCATGCTTTTGTAACAAATAAAAGAGATTTTTTTATTAATTTTGCAAACGATAACAATATAAGAGGGGGTCATATCCCCAAGTTTTAATAATTTTATATAATAAAAGGTATGCAGAAAAGATTGCATTTATTAGTGGCTTTGCTGGCCTTTATGGTAACCACAGCCATGGCGCAGATTACAACATCTAGCGTTAGTGGTAAAATTACAGCTAATGGCGAAGACGTCATTGGCGCAACAATCAAGGCTGTTCACCAACCTTCTGGTACAGTCTATCGTGCAGTGACCAACATGGATGGTCGTTATTCTATTCAGGGTATGCGCCCGGGTGGACCTTATGTTCTGGAAGTAACCTACGTGGGTTACAAGAACAAGCAGGTAAAGGGCATTTCTCTTTCTCTTGGTCAGAATACAGTCTTGAACGAGACTTTGGCTGAGGATGCAGCTCAGTTGGAAGACGTGGTAGTTGTAGCCAATCGTAACAACAACATGCGCACCGACCGTGCTGGTGCAACAACAAGTATTGATGCAACACACATTGAGGCAATTCCTACCGTTTCACGTAGCATGAACGACCTCTTGAAGTTGACCCCACAGGCTTCTACCGTAGGTGGTTTCTCTGTTGGTGGTGGTAACTTCCGTCAGAGCTATGTAACTGTAGATGGTGCAGCATTCAACAATGCTTTTGGTATCGGTTCTAACCTTCCTGGTAATGGCTCACCAATCTCACTTGATGCATTGGATCAGATATCTGTATCTTCATCTCCTTTTGATGTCCGTATGAGTGGTTTCACTGGTGGTGCTATTAATGCAGTTACCAAGAGCGGTACCAATCAGTATAAGGGTTCTGCTTATATGTATACTACCAATTCTCATCTTAAAGGTAACAAGGTGGATGATTACGAGTTGACCCGTCTTCAGTCTCATACTACTACTTGGGGTGCAACTGTTGGTGGTCCTATCATCAAGGATAAGTTGTTCTTCTTCGTAAATGGTGAATATGAAGTTCAGATGGCTGCTGGCCCTTCGGCTGTGGCTCGTGCTTCAGAAAACGATGCATGGAACTTCTCTTCTGGTACAGTACATCGCCCTACAGTAGGTGATATCAGTACATTGACAAATTTCCTTTCTAGCAAGTATGGATATAACCCAGGCCGTTATCAGGGCTATTCATTGGATACTCCTGCCTACAAGATTTTGGCACGTTTAGATTGGAATATCAATGAGACAAACAAGTTGAATTTCCGTTTCTCTCGTTCACATTCAAAGGATTCTAATGCTCCTTCTTCTTCAACCAGGCCATTCTCAACCAGCGCACTCTATAAGGGAGGTGAAGGAATTTCTGCAGGTAAGGGTAATCGTACTTCTAATTCAGCGATGTATTTTGAAAGTGCGCGTTATTGCAAAGACCGCAACTTTACCTCTTTTGCTGCAGAATGGAACTCAAAGTGGGGCATTGTGAACAATGCTTTACGTTTGACATACTCTTTTCAGGATGAGCCTCGTTCTTACACAGGTGGTGTGTTCCCTACAGTAGATATTTTGCAGGACGGCTCAGATTATCTCTCATTCGGTCCTGATGTCTTTACTGCCGGAAACTTAGCTCAGGTGAAGACTTTCGTTGCCACCGATGAGGCTTCTTTCATGATTGGAAAGCATAATTTCCTGGCTGGTGTTCAGTATGAAACCAATGAGGCTCTGAATGGATTCGGTGCTGCCATGAATGGTTACTATGTTTATAATTCATTAGATGAATTCATGGCTGGAGGTCAGCCTTTTGCCTATGGTATTACCTATCCGTTCAATGGTACAGAACCTTTCCATGCTAAAATGAAGTATAATCAGTTCTCTGCGTATGTACAGGATCAGATTAACTTCTCTGACAGATTCCGCATGACTGCCGGTATCCGTATGGAGGCTCCTATCTATCCTGAGTTGAAGAACAATTATAATGCTAAGTTTGCTGACCTGAAGTTCAAGATGGCTGATGGTTCTGAAGTAAGCTATACAACAGATCAGTTGCCTGATGCTCCTGTCACAGTTTCTCCTCGAGTAGGTTTCAACTGGGATGTTCTCGGCAATCAGAAGGTCGTACTCCGTGGTGGTACCGGATACTTTATCGGTCGTTTGCCTTTCGTATGGCTCGTTTCTGCTGTGTCTAATTCAGGTTGTGGTCAGTATCAGTACTCCTATATTCAGGGTGATGCTAAATCACTTCCTACTTTTGGTGAGATTTCTAAGTTCTATCCTACAGTTGCAGAGCAATTGTCTGACAGCGGCTTATCTCTGCCTAAGGAGCCAAATGCTGCACCTCAGACTCCAACCATCATCGATAAGGATTTGAAGATGAATGCAACATGGAAGTCATCTCTGGCTGTTGACGTGAAGTTGCCATACGATATCAATTTCTCTGTTGAGGGAATCTATAGCCGTGATTTCAACCCATCTGTTGTTACCACTCAGAACTATTACTGGGATGGAAAGAAGACCATTACTTTGAGTCCAGAGGATACTCGTCATTATCTTACATGTTCAAATAAATCGGTGACACCATATTTGATTACAAATGCTGGTCACAAGGCACATTATGAATCTTTGACATTCTCTTTGGCAAAGAAGTTTGACTTTGGTCTCGACATCTCGGCTTCTTATACCATGGCACAGGCGAAATCATATGGTGACGGTATTGGAGACCAGGTAACTTCTGCCTATACGAACAACCGTTATTCTGTGAATGCCAATAATGATAAGGAAATCGGTTTTGCAAACTATGTTGCTCCTAACCGTTTATTGATTACAGCTAGCTATTCTAAGGATTATGCTAAGCATTTCGGTACAATGGTTGGTTTGGTATATGAGGGAACTAATTTTGGCTATGATCCATATGCTGCAACAAGATTCTCCTATACATTTGCTGGTAATGTAGTCAACGATTATAAGGGCTCTAACAACTTGCTTTATGTTCCAGCAAGTCGTGAGGCGCTTGATGAATGGAACTTCTCTGACTATACTTATACTGATGCTAAAAAGCAGAAGCAGACTTATACAGCAGAACAGCAGAAGGATGATTTCTGGAACTATATCAATCAGGATTCTTACCTGAAGGGACGCAAGGGTAAGTATGCAGAGCGTGGTGGAGCCAAGATGCCTTGGCATCATCAGCTGGACTTCAAGTTTGCACAGAACTTCTACATGAATGTAGCTGGTCAGCGCAATACATTGCAGTTTGGAGTTGATATCAAGAACCTGGCAAACTTGCTTAATAGCAGCTGGGGTCTTTACAAGAAGGTTGTTAACAGTTCTTTGTTGAAGTATGACTCTAAGAAAGAGTCTTTCCAGTTCCAGCGTAATGGTTCTGAGGCTTTGACCAAGACATTCACCAACTACACAAGCTTCAACTCTACCTATTCTATCCAGTTCTCTATCCGTTACATTTTCAACTAATGGGTGAGTTCTGGGAATCAGAATCTGTGTAGACTATCGTACTATACATTAGTATAATATCATTCTGATGCACTTCTCTTTCTCGAGGGAAGTGCATCCTTTTTTTCGTTTATTTGCATATTTTTGGTATAAAACATTATATTTCTCTGTTTTTCGCTTGCCATTTCAAAAGTTTTAGTTATATTTGCAGCAAAATCAGTTTTAGGAGGGAGTTAAGCTCACGGTACGAGGTGCGCGGTTCTCTCTTTATTTATTCACAAAAGAATCTAAACAATATGCAGAAAAGATTGCAACTACTTCTGGCTTTGCTCGCCTTCGTGGTGACTTCGGCAATGGCTCAGATTACCACTTCGGGCATTAGTGGTAAGATTTCTTCCAATGGCGAAACCGTTATTGGTGCTACAGTTACTGCTACACACCAGCCATCTGGTACTGTGTATCGTGCTGTAACAAATGTAGATGGTCGCTATACTATTCAGGGTATGCGTCCAGGTGGTCCTTACAAGGTAAGTATCTCTTATATCGGATATAAGGACAAGGTTTTCAACAATGTCAGTCTGAGCCTCGGTGAAACGGAGAATATCTCCTGCTCGCTCCAGGAGGATGCCCACCAGCTCCAGGAAGTGGTGGTTTCCGGTAAGGCGGGTCTTGCAGCTTCCCGTACAGGTGCTGCTACCAGTATGACGGCAGAGCAGATCAACAATATGCCTAGTATTACCCACGGTATAGCCGATGTGGCTCGCTTGAACCCTCAGCTCACGGTTACCAATTCGGGTAACATGTCGTTTGCCGGTACCAACAACCGATACAATAACTTCATGATTGATGGTGCGGCAAACAATGACGTGTTCGGTCTGGCTCCCAGCGGTAACAATGGCGGTCAGGCGGGTGCTCAGCCTGTATCTATGGAGACCATCGAGCAGATTCAGGTATCTGTGGCTCCTTTCGACGTGCGACAGAGCGGTTTCACCGGTGGTGCCATCAATGCCATCACCAAGAGCGGTACCAACAAGTTCCACGGTTCTGCCTATTACTATGGCTACAACCAGGACCTTATCGGTACCAAGTATCCTTACCTCGATGGTACGGGTTATGCGCCTAAGTATCAGAAGCAGACTCAGTACAACATGGGTGTCACCCTGGGTGGACCTATCATCAAGAACAAACTCTTCTTCTTCGCCAACTACGAGCGTACCAACAAGGAGTATCCTAACCTCTATGGCGTGGATTCCGGTAACTCGAAGGTGAATACCGAGCAGGCGAAGGACATCATGAATATGTTGCAGAAGATGGCTGAGAAGCAGGGTGTGGCTTTCAATGATTACTTCAGCAACCAGGATATCTACACCAAGAGCGATAAGGCGGGCTTGAAACTCGATTGGAACATCAACGAGTTCAACAAATTTGCCATCCGCTGGAGTCTGGTCAAGGCAGAGCAGTTGAGTGGCGGCGGCAGTGCATCCAGCCTGAACACCTATGCCTACAGCTATCCTTTCAAGAGCAATACCAACTCGTTCATCGCTGAGCTTCAGAGCCGATTCTCTCCAAGTGTGAGCAATGAGGCACGTGTCAGCTTCGTAAGAGTACGCGATAGCCGTGATATCAAGGCCAATCTCCCTATGATTTCCATCACAGGTGTAGGTAGCGGTACGGTGAACATCGGTACGGAGCGCAACTCTCAGGCTAACTACCTGAACCAGGACATCTGGACCATTGAGGACAACCTGACATGGCTTCGTGGTAACCATACCTTCATTTTCGGTACCCACAATGAGTTCTACCATTTCAAGAACATGTTCATCTCTGATAAGTTCGGTTCTTATACCTTCAAGGGTTATGACAACTTCAAGGCTTATTACGATGATTACATGGCTGGAACATTGGATCCTAACAAGGCTTACATGAACCAGTATCTATATGGACAGGCTAATACAAGTATAACCGGCGACCCTAACTGGGCTTCTGAGTTCTCATCTGGTCAGTTCGGTTTCTATGCGCAGGATAAGTGGAATGCCAGCAACAATTTCACTCTTACCTATGGTCTCCGTCTGGATATTCCGGTGTTCTTTGATACTCCGATGGAGAATGCCGAGTTCAACGCCTTGTCTGAGAAGATGGGTTGGGGCATGAAGACCAACGATAAGCTCAACTTCTCTCCAATGCTCTCTCCACGTGTGGGATTCCGTTGGGACATTAACAACGACCGTAAGTTCATCCTCCGTGGTGGTGCAGGTGTCTTCACCGGCCGCATCCCATTCGTTTGGGTAAGCAACAACTTCTCAGGCACAGGTCTGCAGCTTTCTTCATACGACAGCAACAGCTCTTCTACCAAGGGCTTGGAGCTTATCCTCGACCCAAGCAAGCAGAACGCCAATGCCGATAAGATGAAGGTGACCGCCGGTAACCAGAATATTGCCGTTTGCAGCAAGAACTTCAAGTTTGCCCAGAACCTCCGTCTTAACCTCGGTTTCGACTTTGAACTGTTGGGCATCGACTGGACTGCTGAGGCCATCTACTCAAAGACATTGAATGATATTCTCTATAAGAATCTGGCTCAGGAGCAGAGTGGTGAAACCTTCTCTCAGAAGTATGGTTACGAGTGGGACAACCGTCCGCTCTATCAGAGCGTAGTGAAGGGTACTCCTATCGCAGGTGTCTATGCCTTGGGCAATACATCGAAGGGTCATACCATCAACCTCTCTCTGAAGGCAGAGAAGCATTTCGACTTCGGTCTCGACCTGATGGCAAGCTACACCTGGACCCGTTCTCGCAGTGCTGCCAATGGTGGTTCTTCTGTGGCTAAGAGTAACTGGACCTATCAATATACTCATCGTGACTGCAACGATTTGGAGGTGGGTAACTCTGCCTACAACGTGCCTCACCGCATCCAGGCTTCTGCCTACTACCACATCGACTACGGTCATCAGAAGCAGTGGAAGACAACCCTGGGTGTCATCTACCAGGCTAAGAGCGGTTCACCTTACACCTATTATTATTATGGTGACGTGAACGAGGATGGTTCCAGGGGTAATGACCTGTTCTACATCCCAACCGATGCACAGATTGACAAGATGCGTTTCGAGGAGACCAAGTATAACAACAATACCTTCACCAAGCGCATGTTTGGTGATAACCATGGCGATAAGCTCACCGAGGAGATGCAGCGTGAGATGCTGAAGAAGTGGATTGCAGACGATTCTTATCTGAGCAAGCACCGTGGCGAGTACTACGAGCGTTATGCTGATAACCTGCCATTCGAGCATCATTTCGATGTTCACTTCGGTCAGAAGTACAGCTTCAAGGTAGCTGGTCAGATTAACTCCATCGAGTTGACCTTCGATATCCTCAACGTGGGCAACCTCCTGAACAAGGATTGGGGTCATACCTATGGTGATGGCTTTGGTACTTATTATTCACCTGTCAACTATCAGGGCGGCGGTGTTTACCAGTTCACCGGTGCTTATGCATATAAGAGCTATAGCGATTATTACAGTCGCTGGCGTGGTCAGGTAGGTTTGAAATATACTTTCTAAAAGGCATATTTCATGTTGATATAAACAGATAATAGATAAGATAATAAAGTAGAAAAAAAAAGTCCCTGGAGAAGTTCTCTTTCTCCAGGGACTTTTTCCTTTCTCTATAAACTGATTTTCTTTTAGATAAACAAGTCTTTCTTTGGCATGTTTGCCATATATTTCTTTCTCAGTTTCTCGAAGAAAGCCATAGTATCGTTAGAGAAACCGTGGCCCTTCCAGGTGGATGTGTTCGTGATGAGAATCCAGCATTGGTTATCCGGATATTTTAAGACGATGGCTGATGTGCCAGCCAGCGAACCTGTACGAATCCATGGTTTGTTGCTCTTTGGTGTATAGTTCCAGCCGATAGAGTATTGGTGGTCAGCCTGCTCGCGCGTCATAAACTCGATACTCTTCTTGCTGAGGATATCCTTGACATGTGGCAAACCATCGATGCTGGCAATAAAGCGGCTCAACTCTGCAGTCGAACCACACCAGGCACCTGCACCTGAAAGGCGAGGGAGGTCGGTATCGCCATAGCATTTCTCTACCAGTCGTCCACTGTTGTTGTATTCATACACAGGAATGCTCCCCTGGTGCATGTAGTACTTCGTCTCGTTAGGGTGGCGGTCCTTTAAGTAAGTTCCCGCAATGTGCATGTCGTAGCAGCCGGCTGGGTGGAGCACATACTTCTGCATGAAGTTTTCATATTTCATTCCGCTCTTCTTTTCTATAATCATGGAGAGAATCATGTAGCCCAGATTGCTGTAGCATTTGCCTTCGCCAGGAGTATAACCCAAGTGGCGCTTCAAGAGAATCTTGAGCAGAGTAGGGTGATCAGGTGGCGTTTTGAGATGGTTCTGCATCATGATGTAGCGGGTGGAAGATACAGGGTCGCCGGCATAGTTGTTGAAACCAGCCTGATGGCGCAGCAACTGTTCTACGGTGATATCGTAATATCGCTTGTCCTTGATACTGTTGTTGTAAACGGTATCGCGCAGGATGCCCTTTTCGCCAAACACCTTCTCGTTCAGTTTGAGTTTCTTCATCTCCTGCAATTTCATGATACCTACTGCTGTAATCAGTTTTGATACCGAGGCGAAACGCATCAGCATGTTAGGCTCCATTCTGATGCCTCGCTCCTTATCCGCCATTCCGAATCCTCGGGCATAGAGTAGCGAGTCATTGCGGGTGATGACGAGTTGGGCTCCATTGATTTCCCATCTCTTGAGATACCTTTCTATTACCGAGTCCATCTCATGATATTCCTTCCCCTCTGTCAGGGCATTTGAGATGGAATCGTTGATATGAACCTTAGGGAGCGAATCTGCCGCCTTGTTCTTATCTGATGCTGATGTACAGCGAGATACACAGCTGTGTGTAGTCCATCCTACGATTGCTGTAAAGGTAAGCAATATGATTGCTATGCGTTTTTTTCTTAGTCGTCGTGCCATTTTATTTAATTTTTCTTTTGCAAAGATTTTGCAATCGAGTGCAATGAAAGTTTACTTTCAGATTGCCGAGTGCAGCAAATCTTATGCAAAGATAATGCAATCTTCTCAAATAACAAAACATTGAAAATATATTTAAATTTATTTTGTATTGTCTATGAATTATCGTACCTTTGTACCCAGTTATAAAGAAAAACAATGAAGAAGGTATTAAAAAAGGTATTAAGATCCATATTCTATATAGTAGTCATGTCGGTTATGGCATTCCTGCCCGACTTCTGGCTTTGGCACATCGGGGTGAGTGAGTGGCCTTTGCTGCTAGCCATCTTATGGTGGGTTCCCTCGTTGTTGCTTGTTCTTGCCGAGGTGGGCTTGCAAATGGGATTCTTCCATAAGTTGTCCGTCCGTGTACTCTTTACCACGATACTTTTCTCGGCATTCCCTAAGGTTGTCTTCATCCTGTTCGATGCATTTCTTCCTTGGTTCTTTGCTCTGATTCCTGCTTTGGGTGTAATGGGTTGGTTTGCCTTCGGCTTTATTGAAGGTTGGAAGCGGTTAGAACTGAAACATATTACCTTTACCTCGCCCGATTTGCCACCTTATTTTGATGGTTACCGTCTGGTACAGATTACCGACTTTCATCTCGGCTCGTTTCCTCCCGGCAATGATTTCGTACAAAAGGTGGTGGATGCGACCAACAATGAAGAACCCGATATGATTCTCTTTACGGGCGATCTGGTCAATAACCAAGCCAGCGAAGTGGAGCCTTATCTGGATACGCTGAGGCAGCTTCATGCGTCAGATGGCATCTATTCTATCTGGGGAAATCATGATTATTGTGAATATGGCAACAATCATTCTATTGGCGCTTTGAAGAGAAACCGCCGTATGCTCTATGGTTATCAGGAAAGTCTGGGGTGGCATCAGCTGATGAACGAACATCATGTGGTGAGTCATGGTATGGCATCTATCGCTGTAATAGGCGTAGAGAATCCCGGTCAGCCTCCTTTCACCAATCGCAGTAATCTGAAGAAAGCGATGAAGGGGTTGAATCCAGATATGTTTAAAATCCTCTTGAGTCATGATCCTCACCATTGGCGCAGAGAAGTAGTTGGTAAGAAGATACAACTTACTCTGGCGGGACATACGCATGCCGGACAATTGAAAATAGGTAAATGGACGCCTGCCCGCATGGCTTTCAAAGAGTGGGGCGGAGCTTACCGCATTGGTGAGCAGATGCTCTATGTATCATCGGGTATTGGTGGTTCTTTCCCTTTCCGCCTAGGCGCATGGCCTGAACTGACAGTTATCACGCTGAAACGTGATTTATAGTTCTTAAAGATACCGAAACTGGTGTTTAAGTGTTAAAATACAGTTAAATATTAGCTGTTTGAACCATTGTGGTGAAAAAAACGTGTTAAAAATTTGGTGGTTCGAATAAATGTTGTACCTTTGCACTAGTTTTCGCATATATTTGGGCAAATGGGGGGTGTCGTGAGATTGTACTCCATTTGTTTTTTGAAGCAAGGCGAAAATACTTCACATCAGAAGTAGCTGTTCACATTTTAATTTTACATTTAACATTGAAAACAATGAAGATTCCTGTAGAAGAACAATATAAATACGTAAAACTTACTCTCCCGGATGGAAGCAAGGCTGAAGGTCAGGCTGTCTTGTTGCATGCCTGTTGTGCACCTTGTTCGGCGGCTATCGTAGAATGTATGCTTCGTAATGGTATGAAGCCTACTGTATATTTCAGTAACAGCAATATCTATCCTCAGCAGGAGTATGATGTACGCAAACATGAACTGAAACGATTTCTGGAAGCCCAGAATGTACCTTATGTAGAGGATGAGTACGACCATGAGGAATGGCTTTCTGTTATCAAGGGTTTAGAGGATGAGCCCGAACGTGGCAGCCGTTGTTCTGTCTGCTTTCAGTTCCGCCTCTCTCATGCAGCCAAGTATGCGCAGGAGCATGGATTTCACCTTCTTACTACCACGTTGGCATCTTCGCGCTGGAAGAATATCAGGCAGATAGATACTGCCGGTCATCTTGCCGTTGAGGCTTATCCTGATGTAGAATGGTGGGATATGAATTGGCGGAAGGGTGGTTTGCAGAATCGCCGAGGTGAACTCTTGAGAATCAATGAATTCTATAATCAGTTATATTGTGGTTGTGAATTCAGTATGAGATAAATGAAAAAGCCCAGGACATCACGCCCTGGGCTTTTTTATAAGAATCTGTGAAATCTGTAGTGCTTAAGAAAGACCAGTAATCTCACCATTTACTACATCAATGCGCTCAGCCTGTGGGCTCTTTGGTAAGCCCGGCATACGCATGATAGGACCAGCGATGACTACAACCATCTCGGCACCCATATTTACGGTGATGTCGCGAACGTGGAGTTCGAAACCATCTGTAGGACCGTATGCCTTGGCATCGGTAGAGAAACTGTACTGAGTCTTGGCAATACAGATAGGGAACTTTTCAGCACCCAGCTTCTTGATCTCTTCAATCATCGCCTTGGCAGAATCGCTCAATGTCACGCTGCCTGCTCCGTAAAGATTGAATGCAACCTTTTCTATCTTCTCCTCAACGCTATCGTTATCATCGTAAGCAAAATAGAGAGGGGCTGATGGACGCTCATCAATGGTCTTCACTACGAGGTTGGCAAGTTCAATAGCTCCGTTTCCGCCTTCGGCAAAGGCGCTGTTTACGGCGAAACCGCAACCCATCTCCTCGCAATGCTTGCGCAATACTTCAATTTCTTCATCTGTATCGGTTGCAAACTTGTTGAATGCAATCACTACAGTCTGAACAAAGCTCTGCAGGTTCTTTACGTGCTTGTCGAGGTTCCAGTAACCGGCTTCCATACCTGCGATGTTTGGCTTCTTGATATCTTCCTGAGCTACACCACCATGCATCTTCAACGCCTGGAGGGTAACAACGAGAACAGTGAGGTCTGGTTGCAAACCTGTCTTGCGGCATTTGATGTCATAGAACTTCTCTGCACCGAGATCAGCACCGAATCCTGCCTCTGTAATAGCATAGTCGCCATACTCAAGAGCAGCAGCTGTAGCCATGACGGAATTGCAGCCATGAGCAATGTTGGCAAAAGGACCGCAATGAACAAATGCTGGTGTACCCTCTGTTGTCTGAACCAGATTTGGCTTCAAAGCATCGAGAAGGAGAGCTACGATACTGCCACCTACACCCATATCCTTTACGGTAAATGGCTTGTCGTCCTCGGTGATGCCCAGAAGGATATTATCGATACGGCGACGAAGATCATCAATGCTTGTTGCGAAACACATGATAGCCATAATCTCAGAAGCTGGCGTAATATCGAAACCAGACTCTGTCTCGATGCCGTTCTTATCTCCTATACCGGTGATGATGCGGCGGAGACCACGGTCGTTTACGTCCATCACGCGGCGCCAGAGAATCTTCTTCAACTTGAATCCCTCTGCCTCGTGCTGGAAACGGTAATTGTCCAAAAGGGCAGAAATCATGTTGTTAGCCTCTGTGATGGCATGGAAATCGCCAGTGAAATGGAGATTAATCTTATCCATAGGCAAAACCTGGGCATAACCGCCACCTGCAGCACCACCCTTCATGCCGAAGCAAGGACCCAGAGATGGTTCGCGAAGAGCTACTACAGCCTTCTTGCCAATCTTCTGCATACCCAGGGCGAGACCCACGGATACGGTGGTCTTGCCATTACCAGCCTTTGTAGGGCTGATAGCTGTAACAAGGATGAGATGGTGATTCTTAAACTTGTTGGTGTCAATCTTGTCCGTAGTAATCTTAGCGATGTAACGGCCGTAGTTTTCCACTTGGTCTTCATGGATTCCAAGTTCTGCTGCCACTTCATTGATAGGGCGCATTTTTACTGATTTAGCTATTTCAATATCTGTCAACATAAAAAGTAATGTTTTGTATTTTGAGTGCAAAGGTACGGAAAAGTATTCATATATTAAAATAAGAAAGTATAAAAAAACAAAATAAAAAAAAGGAAGACTTTCCCCATTTCCAAATGACGAAGTTTAAAAAAGGTAAATTGTAGGATTTTGTCGTGTGAATGTAGTACCTTTGCAAGCGAATTTATATTTTATAGTACGTATGAACAAGTCTTTAGCATTAGCTCATTTTCAGACGAGCTTTCAGTTTATCACGCATCAGAACGAGCGCTTCTCTTATCTCGAAGGAGCCTATCTGGCACTTATCGGAGGATGTGATTGGGTTCAGCTTCGCATGAAAGGTGCTACCGATGAAGAGGTAGAGCCTATAGCCCGTAAGTTAAAGTTGGCTTGCGAGGGTGCCGGTGCAACCTTTATTCTCGACGACCGTGTAGAACTGGTGAAGAAGTTACAGATAGATGGTGTACATCTTGGCAAGAACGATATGCCGGTTGATGAGGCCCGTAAGTTCCTGGGTGATGAATTCATAATCGGAGGAACAGCCAATACATTTGATGATATTCGCCGTTTGCATGAACAGGGGGCAGACTATATCGGTTGTGGTCCGTTCCGCTATACTACTACCAAGGAGAAACTCTCTCCGGTGTTGGGTATAGAAGGTTATCGCCAGATTATTGAGCAGATGAGGGAGAATAAAATCTCTCTGCCTATGGTAGCCATCGGAGGTTTGACTCCAGACGATATAGATCCGCTTGCTGAATTGGGCATCGGTGTGGCAATGAGCGGTACCATCCTGAATGCGGAGAACCCTGTTACCATGACACGTCAGATTCATGACAAGTGTTTCGGATTATTCATGGAAAATCTCAATCATTTCTTTGAGAATCAGTAGAATGATACTCATAAATGATGATTTTGCATAGAAAAGAGAAGAAAGTTCAGGTTTTCTTCTCTTTTCTCATTTTATTGTTGTAATTTTGCACCCGCATTGCAAAACTGTTGCAAGGCTATTACAAATAATAGAATTTAAAAGACATGAAATTAATAGTGGGAATAAACTTAGGAAATATAGGAAAAACAGATGCTGTCGGAAAGAACGAGAACATCATGATATACGCACCTTCAGATAAAGGTGCTTAAAAACCCGGGCACAAACGTGTTCGGGCTTTTTTTATTTTACTATATATAATAGGTGTAAAACCAACTCAAAATAGATAGTGTGTGCAAAATATATAATTATTAACTTTATAAAAAAAAAGTATTAAAATGATGAAAACAGAATGGAGAGGTTTCAAAGGAAACATGTGGCAGAATGAAGTGAATCTTCGTGATTTCATTCAGAACAACTACACTTGTTATGACGGCGATGAGTCGTTCCTTGCAGAACCAACTCAGGCAACTAACACCCTTTGGGGTATGTTGAAGGAACTCCAGAAGGAGGAGCGCGCCAAGGGTGGTGTGCTTGATATGGAAACAGAAATCGTTTCAGGATTGACAGCTTACGGTGCTGCCTATATTGGTGAGGGTACCAAGGATTTGGAGAAAGTGGTAGGTCTTCAGACTGATAAACCTCTGAAGCGTGCCTTCATGCCATACGGTGGTATCAAGATGGCGGAGCAGGCTTGTACAACATATGGCTATCAGCCATCTGAGAAGCTCCACGAAATCTTCCACAAGTATTGCAAAACTCATAATGATGGCGTATTCGATGCTTATACTCCAGAGATGAAGCTCGTTCGCCATAACCACATTCTTACCGGTCTTCCTGATACTTACGGTCGCGGACGTATCGTAGGTGACTACCGTCGTGTGGCCCTCTATGGTATCGACTTCCTCATCGAGGAGAAGAAGAACGACCTTGCTAACATGGGCGACCGTGAGATGATTGACGAAGTAATCCGTCTTCGTGAAGAGGTTGCTATGCAGATCAAGGCGCTCAAGGGCTTGAAGGAGATGGCTCAGTTGTATGGTTACGACATCTCTCAGCCAGCTAAGAACGCTCGTGAGGCTGTTCAGTGGTTGTACTTCGGTTACCTCGGAGCTGTGAAGACTCAGAATGGTGCTGCGATGTCTGTAGGCCGTATCTCTACATTCCTCGATATCTATATCCAGCGCGACTTGAACGAGGGTACTCTTACCGAGGATGAGGCTCAGGAGCTCATCGACCACTTGGTCATGAAGTTCCGTATGGTTAAGTTCGCCCGTATCCCTTCTTACAACGAGCTCTTCACCGGCGACCCAGTTTGGGCTACTCTCGAAGTAGGTGGTATGGGTCAGGATGGCCGCTCAATGGTTACCAAGAACGATTACCGTTTCCTCCATACATTGGAGAACATGGGTCCTTCACCAGAGCCAAACTTGACTGTACTCTATAGCTCTCGCTTGCCAAAGGCATTCAAGCACTACGCTTCTTTGATTTCTGTAAAGACAAGCTCTATCCAGTATGAGAACGATGACGTAATGCGTCCAGTTTGGGGTGACGACTATAGCATCTGCTGCTGTGTATCTGCTACACAGACAGGTAAGGAGATGCAGTTCTTCGGTGCACGTGCCAACTTGGCTAAGTGCTTGACCTACGCTGTATCTGGCGGTGTTGATTCAAAGACACGCGAGCAGTGCGGTCCTAAGTATCGTGCCGTTGAGGGTGATGTATTGACATACGAGGAGTTCATGCCACGTTTCATGGATATGATGGACTGGTTGGCTGGCGTTTATGTGAAGACATTGAACCTCATCCACTACATGCACGATAAGTACTTCTACGAGGCAGCAGAGTTGGCGCTCATCGATACAGATGTTCGTCGTACTTTCGCTACAGGTATCGCTGGTTTCAGCCACGTGGTTGACTCTATCTCAGCTATCAAGTATGCCAAGGTAAACATCGTCCGTGATGAGACCGGTTTCCCTCTCAGCTTCAAGACCGAGGGTGACTTCCCACGTTACGGTAACGATGATGAGCGTGCTGATGAGATTGCAGTATGGTTGCTCAAGACCTTCATGAACATGATCAAGAAGCACCACACATACCGCAATTCAGAGCCTACTACATCTATCTTGACTATTACATCAAATGTAGTATATGGTAAGTACACCAGCAATATGCCTGATGGTCGTCCAGCCGGTGCTCCATTGGCTCCAGGTGCTAACCCATCTTACGGTGCAGAGAAGAACGGTCTTTTGGCTTCATTGAACTCAGTAGCTAAGTTGCCATACGAGTATGCTCTCGATGGTATCTCTAATACTCAGACCATCAGTCCAGGTGCTCTCGGTCACAACGATGAGGAGCGTGCCCAGACATTGGTAGGTGTATTGGATGGTTACTTCAACCAGGGTTCTCACCACCTGAACGTGAACGTATTCGGTATCGACAAGCTCAAGGATGCGATGGAGCACCCAGAGAAGGAAGAGTACCAGAACTTCACCATCCGTGTAAGTGGTTACGCTGTTAAGTTCATCGACTTGACACGTGAGCAGCAGCTCGACGTAATCGCTCGTCAGGCTCACGAGAGACTCTAATCAATTAGAAGAATAAATATTGCCCGCTAGATTTTCTTTCCGAGGATATTTAGCGGGCATTTTTCAAAAAGATAAAATAATTATGGATTTAGTTGATTTTTTGGGTGTCGTCACTGCTCTTATAGTCGTTCCTGGGCTTGCTTTTATTCTTTGGGATAATTACCAAGAAAAGAAAGTCGGCGCATGAAAGGATTTGTTCACAGCATAGAGAGCTTTGGTTCTGTAGATGGACCAGGCATCAGATTTTTGATCTTTCTGCAAGGTTGTCCCATGCGCTGCCAGTTCTGCCACAACCCGGATTCTTGGAAGACGGGGGTAGGAGAGGAATGGAGTGCCGATGATCTGCTGGATAAGGCAGAGCGATTCAAGAGTTATTGGGGTGACAAGGGTGGCATCACCGTAAGTGGTGGAGAAGCCCTGATGCAGATAGACTTTCTCATCGAACTTTTCGAGAAAGCCCATCAGCGTGGCATCAATACCTGTCTTGATACATCAGCGCAACCATTCCGAAAAGAGGGTGCTTTCTTCGATAAATTCGAGCGTCTGCTGGCCGTTACCGATACTGTTCTTCTTGATATCAAGCATATCAACGATGAAGAGCATCGTAAACTCACCCGCCATTCTAATGTAAACATACTGGATTGTGCACGATATTTAAGCGAGATACACAAACCAGTATGGATTCGTCACGTCCTGATTCCAGGTATTACCGACAAGGATGAATACCTCTATCAGTTGCGCGATTTTCTTTCTACACTCTCAAACATTGAGCGTATAGATGTCTTACCTTATCATACGATGGGTATCTACAAGTATGAGAAACTAGGTATTGCCTACCCGCTGGAAGGCATAGATCCTCCTACTAGTGATCGCATAGCTCATGCAGAAGCAATCTTGCAAGAGGCACTTTAGCCTCTTGCAAGACTGCTTAGATGAGCGTCTAGCGAACTGGTGAGACGGGCTTTGATGATAGGCTTTGTGATGTAGTCGTTTACTCCAAGCTCATAGCACTCATCAATATTATCCTTGTTGCTTAACAGGGAAACCACGATGATGGCCATTTCGTTTTTCGAGTATTTAGAGCGTACATGGTCTATTACGTCCCACCCATTTACATGTGGCATCATCAAGTCGAGCAGTATCACGTGCGGCTTGAATGTGTCAATCAGTTCAATGGCTTCTTTTCCGCCATTTGCAGTTTTCACGTCGATGTCAAAGTCCTTTATCATTTCAGAGATAGTTTCAATATTTTCTGAAATATCATCGACGATTAGCACTTTGTTCTTTTCCATTTTTCACTGGTCTATTTTATGTAGGTTCTTTCCGATCTTGAAGATCTAGTTTCTTGGCTTGTGAATGCCGTAGATGTCGCACATGAATCCTTTATCAGTGATTAGATTATTCATGTCGATACTGTCGAACATCTTGTGATGAGTACCGATTACCACAATCTGATACTCTTTTTCCAGAACTTTAGGATCATCTGTCACCTTGATGTTATATTCTTCTTTTACTTCCTTTACATCTACCAATGGATCGTAGAGTGTGGTTTTGTAACCTGCTCCTACCAGGTTGATATAGAGATCGGCTACTTTTGTGTTTCTGATATCATCGCTGTCTGGCTTGAACGAGAAGCCGAGAATCAGCACGTTAGTCTCCGGAGCCTTGAACTTTCTGCTTTCAGATGCATTCTTAATCTTTCCTGCCATCCATACCGCCATCTGCTCGTTAACCTCGCGGGCTGTAGAGAGCAGCGATGGTACCACGTCAACCTCCTGTGCCTTGTTAATCAGGTAGTATGGGTCTACCGCGATGCAGTGGCCGCCAACGAGTCCTGGAGTAGCTGGTATGAAGTTCCATTTTGTGCTTGCTGCCGCCGTTACGTCTTCAATGTTGATGTTCATCTTGTCGAAAATCTTTTCCATCTCATTGAAGAAGGCTATCTGCACGTCTCTCTGGCAGTTCTCCATCAGTTTACATGCCTCTGCTATTTTGATACTTTTCGCCTTGTAGGTGCCATGGGTAAGTACTGAAGCATAGAGACTGTCGATGATAGCTGCTGCTTCGGGTGTAGAACCGCTGGTAACCTTCACGATGTTCTCGATGGTATGAACAGTATCGCCCGGGTTGATGCGCTCTGGCGAGAAGCCTACAAAGAAACTCTGGTTTAACTTCAATCCTGATGTAGATGCCAGTAATGGAGCGCAGACCTCTTCTGTCAGACCTGGGTAAACGGTACTCTCGTAGACTACGATATCACCTTCTTTCAGAATCCTGCCAACCTCAGCTGTAGCATTTCGCACGCAACTGATGTCTGGTTTGTTCGATTTGTTCACCGGTGTCGGTACAGCTATGATATACACGTTACACTTCTTCAGGTCATCAATATTGCTGGTCAGTTTCAGTCCCTGTTCCAATGCCTTGCATACAGTTTTGTTGTCTGTCATTGTACTTTTGGCTAGCTTGGCTACCTTTTCAGCTTTGATGTCATACCCCCATGTATCATATTTCTTTGAGAATAAGCATGCTAGTGGAGTACCAACATACCCCAATCCTATTACTCCAATCTTAAACTCAAAAGACTTGTTTATCATATACTATATTCTGTTTATGTTTTATAATGTTGTTTCTTTTATTGGGAGTTCCCTTCTGTATGTACGTTACGGCAAGTAACTCGGATCTTTTAGATTCCTTCAAGCTGAGCATAGCGCGAAGTCTTCTCAGGGTTCCAGGCGTCCTTGTAAGAACGGCGGAAGAAGAGCTCTTGCAGATGAGCCGACAGTCGGGCGATACGCAGGAAATAACCTGTATAAGGCGACATCAGTGGCAGGTATCTGTAAAGGAACCACACGTCTTTCTTTCTTTCTGAAACCATCAGCACCAGGAGGAAGGCAAGCTGTGAGAAGCATACTCTGATAAAGTAGCCCAGTGCCAGCACTTCAATGATGTGCGTGTTAAACGTGATGGCGAGCTTGATGATATACCACAACCACAGAAAATTGAGGAAGCAGTCGAAAACCACACTCTCCATGTTGGATAACCAGTTAAGGATACTCCAGTTCTTTGTAGGCAGCAGAATGTCGGCATGCTTGCGGAGACGGAATCTCACGAGCGAGCGCGACCATCTGATGCGCTGATGATACAACTTATACCATTTGGTAGGTACATTGGTCATGCAGATGGCATCTTCAGCAAATTTCACTTTATATCCGGCTTTGCGGATCTTCTGTGTCAGGTCACCATCCAGTCCCGGTCCGATATCCCAGTAGCCTATTTCTTTCAGCGTCTTTCTTTCGAAGGCTCCGAATGCTCCCGAAATGATGTGGTAGATACCCAGTTCGCTGGTTACGATGCGTCCCACCTGTATTCGCTTCAGATATTCGAATGCCTGCAGCGATGAGCAGATGGTTTCCTTGTAATTGCGCACTTTCACACATCCTCCTACGCCCTTTACCATTCCGTCGATGTAGAAGGGGAGTAGAATCTTCTCCAGTGCATCACGGTCTAGAGAAGAGTCGGCATCCAGACATACGATATATTTTCCTCTTGCCATCTGGGCTCCATAGTTGCTGGCTGCAGCTTTACCGCCTCTTGTTTCCAACCTCAGATAGTGGGTGATGTACCCAGCCCGGTAGAGGTCGTTGCAAATCAGTTTGGTGTCATCATTGCTTCCGTCGTCTACCACTATGATTTCGTAGTTCCGGTAGGTTTGCTCTGCCAGTGAGTTCACCATTTTGAATATATGCTTGCCTTCGTTCTTTCCCGGTACGAGGATGCTTACTAGTGGATTCTCGCGGTACAGGAAGAACTTGGCATATTCTTTCTCTTTATCTATCCGGTTTCTCTTCATCAGTCGGTTTCCTATCACGAGATATTCCAGTATGTAATATCTTGGCATCTCGATGAAGAAGAGGAACCAGTAGGTATTCACGATACTGCTAAACGATAGCGTGCTGATCCAGTCGAAGAAATCGTTCAGATGTTCTGCTATGCTAAACATACGCTTTTCCCTTTCTTCTTGATGGTTTATCTCAGCACGGTGAGCGCCAAGAGGGCCATGATTATGAGTATACCTGCGATGGTGACAAGGATGGCAACGAGTTTCTTGTAGAGTACGATGCGCTTCTGTATCTTGTCGTTTTCATCTTCCTTCGGCTCCGTATCAAGCAGCTCTTCCTGCGGCTTCACCTCTTTCTCTTCTTCCTTCATCAGAGGTTCCTCTGAGTAGTGGCAGTAGTCGTCTGGAGTCATATCCACATATTGCAGTTTGTTGAAGAACTCGTCATAGTTGTTGGCGATGGTCTTCGTCTTGGTTTCCAGCATGCTGCAGATAATCTCGTCCGGTTCTATCGAGTTGGCCAGCTTTCTGATGGCTACCGACATCTCCTTGCTCAATTTCTGCTGAGCCTCTTCCACCGTTTCTCCCTGCTCATAGAGGGTAGAGGATACGTAGAAGATATTGTTGTTGTAAGACACCTTGTGATTGGAGAAGATTCTACAGAGCTTGCCCTGTATGCTTTCCTTTATCTTTACGGTATCCCTGTTATCATCTATAATCCATATCTTGCCTACCATGACCGAGAGTTCATCCTTGCGGTAGGTTTCCATCAGCTGGCGTCGCAGTCGGTTTATCAGCAGATAATATTCCATGAAGTTATCATAGATGTTCACCATGTTGTTGAACATGATGTTGCCACTGGTCAGTGCTCTGATTCCTTCTTCCGTTATCTCATAGTCCACAACGTCTCGTGGCACCAGGGCGTTTACCGGATAGGTGCTCTGGCAGTAGCAGCAGGTTGACTTGGTGATAGGCGAGGTAAATGAGTTCTCGCAGTCGTTGCAGGTATATACCACGGCTGGTCTGTCATAGTCAACACCGATGTGGCGCAGTTTCTTGTGACACTTCGGACAGATGAGCATACCGCCCACATTGTAGCTGCTCTCTGGCGATACGTTGGCGCAGCTGAAGTGGTGGATGATGTTCTGAATCTTCAGGTTCGAACTTCCGCACTTCGGACAGCACTCCGTATAGAGCAGGTGAGAGTGGTTGCACTTAGGGCATAGATGCTCCTTGAGCAGGAAACGGTGAATGCGCAGTGAACCAAACTCCACCATAGAGTCGATGAACATGAACATCTCGTTGAGATGGAAGAGACCCATACTGTGATAGTGCTCGAAGATTGGGTTGATATATCCCAAAGACGATTTCTCCAGCAGTCGGTGTCCCATGATTCGCTGGTCTCTTGAGAGCAGGTATCTCAGAATATTGGCAAAGAGCTGGTTAGGCTGTGTAGGACGGCTTGTTTCGCTTTTTACACCAAACTTCTGTCTTGCCATCTTGATTCTGTCAATAATCTCGTATATCTTCTCATTGTTCATGTCGCTCACATAGGCATCGATGATATAGTCGATGATCTGTTCCTTTCCCGATAACGCCGTATTGACGAATATCGGTTTGTAGCTACATTTCCACGATAAGATTGGACTGGCTCCATACAGTATTGCATGGAACGCACGCTCACTCTTCGTATTGATGTAAATACAATCGAAGTAGTCGGGCTGGATGTCCGGTGTCGAGTCGATATCTATATAGCTATCGATGGTGAGCACCATATCTCCACGTTTGTTTCTTCTAAGTCCAATCATTCTTTATTTCGTTTTATCTTGATGATTATTGGTGTCGCTCGAAATCATGTTGCTTCGCTTCACGTTTTCGTTCTTGCCCACTGGGACGGTGTACATCGGCAGTGGCTTCGGATCGAGCATGGCACCAATCTTGTTCACTCTTATTCTTACCGGCAGTCTGTTGCTCATTACCCATGCCGGTACTCTCTGGTTCGGGTTCAGGGTGAAGACGGCAACCACTGCGTTGGCATCATGCGAGAAGTTACTCTGCAGATGCTTTGGTATTTCCTCTACTCTCAGACCTACCATCTGCAACTTAGCCTGCAGTTCCAGGTCTTTGTTGATGATGATGTCGGCATCGTCAGGGCTTTCCATATACTTCACCATGTCGTTTGGTACGTATGCGATTACGCCCAGATGACAGTCTGCATAGTCGGTGTGCTGGATAACCATCACCTCCTCGCTTTTGAATACCAGTGTCTTGTCGCTCACATTGATTTTTGTGATGTAAGCATCGGCTGGTGCACAGCAGTAGTGTATCAGACTTGGGTTGTAGATGCTAGTGTTGGAGTAAGGCATGGCAGCATTTGTGGTGCCGGCTCCTCTGTGGCTCATGAAGTTAAAGGTGGTGTTCTTAGCCTGTGCGTAGATTTCCACCTTGTTAGCCTGCTTTCTCAGTTCCTCTTCTACCTCGGCAATCTCGGCATCCAGTGCATTTCGCTTGGTGTTGTCGGTAAGACCGTAGTAGATGTCCGAACTTTCAGAGGCTTTCTGTTTTCTCAGTTCGGCAAGTCGGGTACGCAGCACAGGAATCTCCTGCTGTGCGAGTTTAGCCTGTACCTCCATGTCGTGAGTTTCCTTTACGGCAGAAGGCAGGATGTTCGGGTCGTATTGGTTCACAATATTACCTAGCAGTACATAAGAGTAGAGCGTATCTCCCTTATGTACCACTTCACCCATTTCTTTGTTCACCTTAAGGATATAGATGTCGTCAACGGCACTGATACGGTTTTCATCGAGGGTTATATAACCGTCGAAGGTTGCCCATATCATACGAGTGACAATATAGTATGCGGCAAGCACGATAACCAGCAGGAAAATCAGGGCAAAGACAATCTGCTGTCTGGCAAGGCGGTGACCCTGCGACTTCAGCAAGTCTGCCATCGCCTGTTCTTGTGGCGTGCCATTATATTGGAATTCATTCATATTCTAGTTTCCTTACATTCAAAGTTCTATTTCTTTGAAGATGTTGTTGTTGTCATAGATGCTCACGGCTTTCTCTATATTGATGATAGCGAGGGCTCGGTTCTGCATCAGTTTGTACATACGCTCCATACTTTCCAGGAGTCCCGTATATTCGTCCATACGCATCAGATAGTTGTATCCCTGCTTCTGGTTCAGGTAGGCAAACCGCCGCATTTCGATATATTTGCCGGTCTGATCTATATGGAAAGCCTCGGTGGCTATAGCCTTGTTCAGGTTGTCTATCTTCTTGAGCAGGATGCCTACCGATTGTTTTATTTCCTTCACATCGGTACCGCGGCTGCTGCGTATGATTTCCTTCTGGGTCTCCAGTGCCTGTCGTTTGCGTGGCGTTTCGTTCCAGATAGGAATGGTGAATCTTACGCCCACGTCGGCATTGTTCGAAATCTTGTTGTTGCTCTGCCAGTAGCTCGACCATCTTGCGAATGGTGTGAGTCGGGTAGTGCTTAAATAGTTGGTCAGCTTGCTGTCGTTGTCAGCAATCTGTTCTTTCACCATCATGATGCGTGCATCCAGACTTTCCTGGTTCAGATGGTTCCAGAGGGCTGTGGTGTCTACCACAATCTTGGTTGGTTTGATGCGGTAGATAGGCTTGTTGGTGATATCTCTGTCTGTGCAGAGCACGGAGATGTCATATTCAGCCTCCAGCTTTTCGTTCATCACTTTCAGCATCTTGTCGTTGCTGATTCGGTCTTTTTCCAGCATAAACTGGTACGCTTCGTTCATGATGTCGAGGTTGTCCAGTCTGTGTGCTATGACAGTACCGATATAGAAATTATATTGTTCGGTCAGCTCATCGGCTGCCTTTTCATAGATGTCTGCAGTTTGGCGCTTTTTTATTTGCAAGCGGTCGAGTTCATTGGCAAGAGCTATTTTTGTTCTTTTCTCCTTGCCTTGGTAGAACTTCGAGTTGATGATGTTCCAACCCAGTTCGGCTTGAACCTTCATCTTATATTTTGATACCTCTTTTGCGTCGTCTTCATCAGAATCGAAGTACGCGTCAGGTCGGGCATAAACCTGTCCGGTCACTTCCAGACCGTTTTGTCGGTTGAGGGCGAGTTGTTCGTGTGCCGTCTTCGCCCAGTACAGGGAATCAGTCTTTTTGATGTCCGCTGTATGTTGTTTGTTGAGTCCCAGTTCGATGACCGGTGATTTTACCCATATTGGGTTATTGATGAGAGTGTCGAGTTGAGCGAAGCGCTGTTTAAAGTGTCTCAGTACATTATTGTTCTTCAGGTTCTCATATACGAGCATCTTAGGGCTGAAACTATTCGGCTTTTTGCCTTTCGTCTGAGCCATAGCACTTTGTGCTGCCATGAGAAGGAGCAGAACTGTAGTTGAGTATAGTATTATTTTTCGCTTCATAATGAGTTATCAAACACGATGAATGCAGCTGCAAGCTGTTGCAGCTGCATTCATCTCGTGTTTCTTATTTTATTGCTTATTGCCTTTTGAGCAATCATTCTTTGACTATTTGCCTAGGTTCAATTTGAATACCTGCATGCGGCTTCGTCCGTATGCAACATAGATGTATCCATCATGAACCGTGATATAGTTGGCTGATTTCTCAACGGCTCTATGTGCAATTACTTTATGTGTATTCTTGTCGATTACCACAATTCCGTAAGAGCCGTATGCCAGATATACATAGTTGTTGTCAACGAAACATCCATTGCAGAGAGCCTTCCATTTTCCTTCTTTATTCTTTGGAGACGGCATCTGGTAGTGCCATTGCTCGTTGCCATTCATATCATAAACATAGAGACCGGCAGAACTGAGGCAAGCATAAATCTTGTTATCTTTAACAGCAATTACATTCTTGCCATCATTAGGCTCTATCTTGACGTTGGTGTCGAATGTCTTGGTGTCGTTGAAGTCCTCTGTCTTCTCGTTTATGATTTCAATCGTAGCGGGGATACCTATCTTGGTATCTTTGTTTCTCTCATTCAGATAGAGACCAACAATCTTACCATTACCAATAGCCAAATGCTTTGCCTTTCCTGGTTTGCTATATGTCTCAACCTCGTTCATTGTGGTTGCGTCATATACAGTATACCCCTCGGTTGTTGCAACAATCAGGTGGTTGGTGTTGTCGTTATATACCACGCAGTTTTCATCGTAACCCTTATAGTCTCCTGTTGCAGGTTTCAATTGTATATAGTTCAATGGTTGCTTGATGGTCACTTTGTCGCCTTCCTTGCTGGTTATTTCCATCGATTCATCAGCCAGCATGTGATCTTTTCTGATATCCATGTATGCCAGCATAGCACCCTTCTTGTTTGAACTTCCTGGCAGGAAGATTTTATATTCGTCGCTGTTCAGCTTGGTTGCCAGGATATGGTTGAAGTCGAGATCTCTTGCCGAATCGTAAATATACTGTTTCAGCTCAGCCTGGTCATCTTTAACTGGTGACATCACCTCAATACATCCACCATGCGAATAATCTGCATTATCTTTCTGGTTTTGGTTGGTGTGGTATGACATGTAAAGATAACCGTTTAGCGGCATGATGCCTGTTGCTGAAATCTCATGTGTATGTTCTGGCTCCACAGTTGTAATCAGATCCAAACCTGGTTTAGGATTTGGTGTTGGCTCTGGTTTTGGTGTTGGAGTAGGATTTGGTTCTGGCTCCGGTTCTGGGGATGGTTTTGGATTTGGATTTGTCCATCCAGGATTACCGCAATCTGTTGTTGGGTTGATAACCACCTCGTTCTTGGTTACTCCGTTTGTAACAAACATATTGGCATCTGTGAATCTTACATTTGCTTTCTGCCCGTTGACATAGAATGTTCCATCTGCTACAATCTGTGGGTTGTTTTTTCCTGGGGTAGAGAACATCTTTACCAGGAAATATTCCTCACCGGCATCGTCATTCTGTGGAGCACCGTTGTTGAAAAAGAACTTATCTGCCTTTATAACCGCCTTGGCATCATCGCCTTCCAGAATGCTATAACTGGTATCGTTGTTATATGATGCAAATTCACCAGAACAATTGATGTAACTCTGGTCAGACAGGATGAGTTTGGCTCCTGAATTCTGAGTGAATTTTGAACACTTCAGGTATTTGGCATGTAAAGCTGTATTGTCGGTGATGTACACTTCCTCATTGATTACTGCACCACATCCTGAGTAGAGGATAGAACCGTTTGTCAATTCCAGTCTTTTTGCTGTAATCTTTCCATCCACATTCATCTTGGTTGGCACCTCATTTACAGCATCTAGTTTTAATCCTTCATTTTCTCCCAGTTGCAAATCTCCTTTGATATTGGTGGTTGAGCCTCCTGGATAGAGAGCCTTCGTAGTGACATTTCCGCCGAAATAGGCTTTGCCTGATATCGCAAGGTATTTGCCAGCTACATTCAAATTCTTTGATGTTCTAAATGTATGGTTTATATCTATTCTGTCATGTGAGAACTCAATTGTACCATAGTTGTCTATGTCACAGAGCTTGGTAGCATTTCCGTATGAATCAACCAGCTTTCCGCCCTTCAATACGATGATTTTGTAGCCACCATCCCAATATTTATAGGTAAGGGTTGCTCCGCTTTCTACGTAGATGGTTGCGGTATTGCTCATCTGGAATTGATTGGTAAGAGCTATGTTTCCAGATGAAATTTTAAAAACATTACCAGATAATGCTGTCCATTGTGGAGCTGAGACCAAGTCAATTGCTTCTGCAGGAACAGCTGGTTCTGCCGGCATATCAATTACGTCCTCAAAAATATCAGTATTGCTGGCATCAATTGTTCTTGTAGCCTTAGTTGTACTTGCAGCTTTCTTTTTGTAATTGGTTACCTGAGTAGCAAGTGTCTGTGCATCTGTAGTTGAAACAACGGTGCTACCAACGATTTTTGGATTCATGATTGATGATCCTTCTGTTCCATTATCGTTATTGCTATCACTACAAGAAGCGAGGAGCAATGCTGCAAAGCTGAATGTTGCAAGTTTGATATAAAATGCTTTCATTTTAGCTTTCTGTTTCGTTGTTATTTATTGATAATTAGCGGATAACCTTAAAGTTAGCTTTAGCTAGTTTGTTTCTGATATGCTAGTTAAGCTTGGAATAAGGTTTGTTCTCCCTCACTCAAATGTGAGAGTGAGGGAAGAACAAAAAAGTTATTATTCTTTCGTTGTTGTCAGCTTGAATACCTGGATACGGCTCTTACCGTATGCTACATAGATATTCTCACCATCAACAGCTACATAGTTGGCTGACTTTTCCTTAGGAGCCTTACGGTGGCAGATTTTTGTGCCAGTACTCTTGTCTAATACGACGAGACCATAGCTACCGCATGCCAAATATACGTAGCTGCCATCAACTGCAATACCGTTGGCACAACCCTCTACCTCTCCTGGATGCTTTTTATCAGCTGAGTTAGAGATTGTTGGGCACTTAAAGAACTCCTGATTTACAGTACTACCAGAAATCTTAGCTACACCGTTCTTACCCTTGCAGACGTAGATGTCGCCATTATTGTCAACAGCTACAACTGCTTTGTTACCCTTTGGCTCAACAGCACCAACTTGGTAAGTCTTCTCAGCAGTTTCCATATTAGAACTGTTGTAAACGTTCAACGTGCCATCCTCTGTCAATGCATAGAGCTTGCTGTTTACTGTAACAACGTGTTTGCCTACAGAGGAACCGTAGAGGTCAGCGTTGCCATCTTTGTCGAATACGTAGAAACCTTTGGTTGTTGCTAATACATGGTCTGTGCCGAATGCTGCAACGCAGTTGGCATCTATCTTGCTGTTCTTCTTGTCAACAGCATTGAGTACCATATTGTCGCTAATGCCTGAACCAGTAAGTTCAATCTCACCCATGAAAGCACCGACAGCTGTTCCTTCTGCTGAGCCATTGCCCTGCTGGCTACCAGCGAGGTAAAGCTTGTTTCCATCAACAATCAGGTGGTTGTAGTCGATTCTGTCAGCCTTCTTGCTTTGCTCGATAGTCAACTTTTTGTTGCCTTCAGTCATTCTGGCAACCTCGATGTTGCCACCTGCTACATCGTTACCATTAGTATGGTATGAAACGTAGAGCAAGCCGTTCGCTGGCTGAATACATGTTGCAGACTGACCGTCACTAGGATCTTCTGAAGATGCAATCAAATCGAGCTTCTTGCTAGCGACTAACAGTGAAGCATCACCCTTCCACTCATAACCATAGTTCGTGTTGTTTTCATCCTTATAGTCAACCATATTGTTCTGGGTAGTCTTGTCATAGTCGATATATGTAGCCTGGATAGCAAGATCCTCGAATGTATTCAACTCTGTAGAGCCATTGAAGCACTTTGTAAACTGGAACAGAAAACATGAGTTATTGCCACTGGTCTTGAATGAAAGGATTCTCTCATTGCCATTGTTTTCGAACTTATCAGCCTTGATTACTGCTACAGCGTTGTCTTCTGCCAACTCAATCTGACCCTGGTTGCTGTTGTCTGTTACCAAGTTGTTGACGTTTATTACGTTCTTGTTGCTTAAGCGAATCAAGCAATTCTTATTCAGGTTGAGGGTAGCGTTGCCTGCGACAATTTTTCCCTTTTCGTCCTTCGTGTTGTTTGTGACATTGATGTAGTTGGCAGAAATGTAAGCACCGTCATTTACGTTCATAGTACCAAATACTCTGATGGCAGAGTTTTTGCCAGCGGCCAAGTAGCCATCTACGTTGAGGTCCTGAGCCTTCAGGAAGCCCTCTATGCCTAACTGACTTTTAATGTTTACAGTACCGTTGCTGAAGATATTAGATGTGGTGTAAATATTTGCACCATTCTCGATGTTCAACACAGTGGCACGGATAGAACCCTTGATGTAAGCCTTTGCATTAGCACCGAAAGTAACCTTCTGAGTAGGAGTGATACTCTTTGCCTTTTCTGCAGCAGTAGTTTCTTTGATAGCTCCAAGACCTGTTGTCAAATCCTTGCCCTGGCTTGAAGTGCCTTTAAAATTAGCGTAAAGTTCACCATTGATGTTGATGTCACCGGTAGCAACAAACTTGTTCTTGGCATCTGTGCAGAATACGGTGTTGCCTTTAGCTATCATTTCGCCATTGCCGGTATATTTCAATGTAGCGCTACTCTGCAATACGATGGTAGTGTTGGTCATCTTTGTTGTATTATCGTACTCGAAAGTAGAGCCTCCGTGTACAAAGATAGTAGCACCCTCGATAGTCTTACCAGCGAAGTTAAGGCTCTTATTGCTGGTAATTGCATAGTTCTTGTTTGTAAGGTCAGCTGCGTTGTTGAGCTGCTTTGCGTTTTCCTCTTCAGGAGCATCTTTGAAAACAGGAAAAATAGAGCTGTCTTCTACTCTTGTGTTAAGGAAGAACTTTCTTGCCTTAGCTGTTGTGTTCTTGTAGTTTACAACACGGCTGTTATCTACATTCTGTGATGCAAGCGTAATTGTAGTGCGGTCAACTACGTTGATCTTTGAACCATCTGTAGGATCGCTATTGCTGTCACTACATGATGCGAATACGAATGCCGCCAAACCGATGGCAGCAAGCTTAGAATTGAATACTTTCATATCTATTTAAGTTTAAATTGTACTTTCTGTTTCTGATTAATCTGATTAATACGATTTACTTATATTCTTGTCCTTCAGCTCGTTGTTTTTTTTGGTAGTTTGACTATCGTTTTGGTAGTTTGACTATCATCCATCATCTTGCGTACACTTACAAGTGGAGTGGAGCTGTTAGACGGCTGCAAATTTAATGTAATTTTTCCATAATCAGTTGTTTTTTTTGTTAAATAAAGTTAATCCATTATTTTTCGCTCTGATGGTCACGAGGTTAGCTTGGGGTGGGCGGTAACGAATTGCCTCTTCCACTTGTCGAATGATAACTATCTCTGAAATCAATAACACGAAAATTACTCCGAAAGATAGCAAAATATCTCCGAAGAATATGAGAATATCTCCGAAAGATAGCAGAATATCTCCGAAGAATACGAAAATATCTCCGAAAGATAGTGTGATATTTCCGAAGAATAAACCAGGAAAACAAATGTTGGGAATACGATGATGGATATGTGTTGTGGTGACGAGGTGAAGGGTGAAGGGTATATTTTAAATCTTATATATATATTCTTTTTTTAGGATTTTTGGAAAAAACGGAAAGCCAGAAAAATGAAAAAACGGATTTTTTCCCTTGCCGCGCGTATATATAAAAAAGAGTTTTCAAACCTTCACCCTTCACCTTTTTATTTAACGTTTTATGTGTCAAATAGTTACGGGTGAAGGGTGGTGAAGGGTGTTTTTCGCTTTTTATAAACATATTTTAAGAATTTGGCCCGTTTTTACATATTTTAAGCGTTTATTTTGGGTTCCGAAAGAGGTGCCATTTTTTTAGGGTCCCATTTTTTCTCTTTTCTTACCGCTGAAATCTTTGAAAAGCGAGTGGGGTAGGGTATCCCGTCTTATGTTGTGTTAAACAATTATCAGATAAAAGAAGTTAACGATACCGAAAAAGGACTGATTTTTAAACAAATATTAACGCAGAAAATTTGAAGTTTCGCATATTAGATGATTCGTGTTTAAGGCAAGTTCAGAAGTTAAAAGAGTTAAAGAAGTTTAAGTGGTTAAAGAAGTTAAAGGGAAGTTAAAGAAGTTATCACTCCCTACGGTCGTTCAGTAAACCTGGAAAACAAATGTAGGGAATACGATGATGGATATGTGTTGTGGTGACGAGGTGAAGGGTGGTTCTTTTTCTTAAATCATAATTCTAATATTTTAAAGCCTGTTGCAAATAAGTTGCTTGTTTTAAGTTTTTTGAAGTAGCTAGTATTGGTTTATAAAATCTTCCAGAAAATCTTCCGGTGTTCCAACTTTGATGCTTGCAGTCTTGAAATCTTTAATGTTTCTGGTAACAATGTAGTCTGCTTTTGCTTTTTCTGCACATTTGTATTGCATGGCATCTTCAAAGTCTTCAAAGTCGGATATGGTTGCATAGTTAACGCATTCTTCATCTGTTGCGACTACTTTACATATGTTGCAGAAATCAGCAATCAACGTTTTTATTCTGTTGTTGTCATTGTTCTTGCTTAATATATAGCTTGCGGTCGCAAAAGATATGGCTGCTGCGTATAATTCGATCTTTTGGTTGATAGCTAAGCTCATGATGATTGCTGCGTCATCGTAGAACCCCGTTCTGTTTCCAAGATAATCAATTATCACATTTGTATCTAAGAAAACCTGTTTCATATCATCTTATTTCATGTAGTCCTTGTAGTATTCGTTTTTGTAGTCGAATGACTCTGGCGAGTTGATGCCTTTAGTCATGGCTGCAATTCTTGGGTCTATAACTAATTCTGCCTTGGTTATTTTCTTAGTCTTTGTCTTGTTGGGAGACACAGCCTTGTTAGGAGACAGTATTTTCTTCAGTGCTTTGACAGCCTTGCTTATTGTCTCGTAATCCTCGTTGGCAATTATGTTGACGAGTGATTGATATTCTGTTTGTAACTCTAATGTTGTCATAATATAATCTTTTAAAACCTTTTGCAAAGATACGCTGAATTTTTGTAACTTCCAAATTTTTAGGCTGTTTTTTGCTTTAGGGATAGAGAAAATAACATTCTATAGCAACGCCTGGCGGGTTTTGTTATTTCAGTGACTAACGAAGGCTGTTCCAGTGAGAACAGGAGGCTGTTTTACTTTTTTGTATTTTTTTTCTTTTTTCCTGCAACCTTTCGGGTTTCTTTTACGTCTAACCATCAGATTTCCGAAACAGAAAGGTATTCGGTTTATCACGTATTTAGAAACATAAAATAGAAATGATATGAAGAAATTTGGTATTTGGGCGGTGGCTGCCGCTTTATTCTTTGCCCCAATGGGCTTGAGTTCTTGCAGTATGGGATCTTCTGCCAGTGAAATGAAGGGAAGTCTCAACTTTACCCAGGATGATTTGACCGAGAAGCCTTTCAAGGCTATCGACGTGGATGTGATTGCCAGCGTTTATTATACCCAGAACAATGGCGATGAATGCAGCGTTCGATTGGATTACTCTGCCATCAAGGATGCTGAGTTCGTACAGAAACTCAAGGAGAAACTCAAGGTGGTTTATCGTGACGGCGAGGTGAAGATCGGACTCAACGGAAAGCTCAAGGTGCCTGCCGCGTGTAACTCTGAAAAGAATAGACTCAAGATTTATATCACCAGTCCTGACCTGGTGAAGATTGCACAGGAAGGCGTGGGTTCTTTCTATGCCAAGATGATTAATAGCGACCGCCTGAAAATCGATAACGAGGGTGTAGGCTCTGTCAAGATTGGGAAGATTCTTGCCAACAAACTGGAGGTAACCAACGAGGGTGTTGGCTCGGTAAATATCGATGATGTGGCTGGAGATGATATGAACATTGATAACGAAGGCGTAGGCTCGGTGAAAATCTCTAAGATTGAGATGGGAAGTGTGAAACTGGATAATGAGGGCGTAGGCTCTGTTAATCTGGAAATGTTTAAGGGCGGCAGTCTGATTATCAAGAACGACGGCGTGGGCAGCGTGAAAGCCAAGGTTGACTGCCAAAGTGTAAACGCTACATCCGAGGGTGTTGGCGGAGTTAACTTGAGCGGTGTAACCCGTCAGTACAATAAGAAAAAAGGCGGAATCGGAGGAATTTCTGATGGCGGATTGATAGTAAGAAAGTAACGTAAGTTGTTGGAAAACAGAATATAAAGTGGTTAAGAAATAGTGCGGAAAATTTTCAAAAATTCATTTTGAAAATTTTCCGCAGCTAAGAAATTCGTAATTAGAAGTCCCACTTTACACCGAGGCAAGGGCGAACCATCCAGCCGGCATTGCTGCCGAAGTTGTGGCTGATTTCTACCTCGCTACCTACGCTCAGGTTCTCGCAGCCGAAGTGCTGACCTACATTGTACCAGAGCTGTGGCTCAGTAGTGAAGACGGTGTGCTCAGCTTTGTAATCGATGTTGCCATCCTTGTCGAGCTTCACGTTTCCATCCTTGTCAAGCATACTAGTGTGGTCTTCCCACCAGAAATCTGCGAAACCGCTAAAGTTCAATCCCTTTAATCCAAAGATGTCTTTGCATCCCCAAACAGCAGTAAACTGCATTGGCACATTCTGGTCGGTCTTGCGGATAGTCTTGTAGAGTGCCTGGAGTGTCAAGGTGTTCTTGAAACTCTTGTCGTGCATGAAATACTCCACACCGAAGAGCCAGGCATTGTTGATAGGGTAGTTCTTGGTAATACCACCATTGTACTCTACGTGGAGGCTCCAGTTCTTCATTGGGCTGTTCTGCCAGAAGTTCAATGCACGTGAAATCTCTGTATAGGTTCCACCCTGTGCCACGTTTGGACTGCTGGTGTCCATCTTGTCGTAATTGAAGTCGTGGTCTACAAAGAAATAAGTGTTACCCCATTTGTCCTGCTTGAACATTTCGAGTGTGAGGGTAACAAACTTGCGGTCACTGCCGAAGTCGTAGAAAACTTGGGCGTTGGTCTGTGCTAAAGTTTTGCTCGCAGGGAGCAACGCAAGTGCCATGAGCAGTAGGCTTTTCATCTTTTTCATAATTTTTTTCTTTTCTTTATTTTTTATTAAATGAAACAAAAAACTGCGGACGGAAGGCCCGCAGTTTGTAATTATATTTATCCGTAACGATTAGTATGCGAAGAGAGGGTAATCCTTCATTGTAGCATTCACCTTTTCGCGAACGCGGGCAATGACCTTCTCGTCCTCAGGAGCATTCAGAACCTCCTCGATGAGTTCGGCAATGAGATGCATCATATCTTCCTTGGCGCCACGTGTGGTCATGGCTGCTGTACCCAGGCGGATACCTGATGTCTGGAAGGCAGAACGGCTGTCGAATGGAACCATGTTCTTGTTGACTGTGATGTCGGCTGCAACCAGCGCATTCTCAGCGACTTTACCTGTAAGATCTGGATATTTACTTCGGAGGTCTACGAGCATAGAATGGTTGTCTGTACCACCGCTCACGATACCGAATCCGCGACCGATGAGGTCATCTGCGAGTACGGCTGCATTCTTCTTTACCTGAGTAGCATACTCCTTCCATGAAGGCTGCAGATTCTCATTGAAGGCTACTGCCTTTGCCGCGATGACGTGCTCCAGCGGACCACCCTGCTGACCTGGGAATACGGCAGAATTCAAGAGCATGCTCATCTTCTTAACCTCGCCCTTCTTGGTAGTCAAACCCCATGGGTTGTCAAAATCTTTGCCCATCAGAATGATACCGCCACGAGGACCACGGAGTGTCTTGTGGGTAGTAGAAGTAACGATGTGCGCATACTTCAATGGGTTGTCGAGCAGACCGGCTGCAATCAGACCTGCAGGGTGAGCCATATCAATCATGAGGAGAGCGCCTACCTCATCGGCAATCTTGCGCATGCGGGCATAATCCCACTCGCGGCTATAAGCGCTACCACCACCGATAATCAGTTTTGGTTTGTGCTCAAGAGCCAGTTTCTCCATCTCGTCGTAGTCTACACGGCCTGTCTCCTTGTTCAGGTTGTAGCCGATAGGGTTGTAGAGAATACCGGATGTATTGACGTGGCTACCATGAGAGAGGTGGCCGCCGTGGTCGAGGTTCAAGCCCATGAAGGTATCACCTGGCTTCAATACGGCAAGCAGAACAGCAGCGTTAGCCTGAGCACCAGAGTGAGGCTGTACGTTGGCATACTCAGCACCGAACACCTTCTTTACACGCTCGATGGCGAGGTTCTCTACGATGTCAACTACCTGACATCCGCCATAATAACGCTTGCCTGGCAGACCCTCGGCATACTTGTTAGTAAGGTAAGAACCCATAGCGTTCATCACCTCGTCACTCACGAAATTCTCAGAAGCGATAAGCTCCATACCTTTCAGCTGGCGCTGATGTTCTCTTTCGATTAAGTCGAAAATCTCTTGATCTTTTACCATTTCCCTTTTCTTTTTATGGTTGATGTTTAATGAAATCGGATGCAAAAATAAGCAATATCTCTCAAACTACCAAATAAATCGTAACATTTTGAGTGATATTGCTTACTTTTTGTTATAAACTACCTGTTTTTATTACTTGCAGAGCTCTACTTTGCCCAATTGCTGCTCTTTGTCGCAGTAGTGGCAACGTACGATACCGAGCACTTTGTCTACGGTATGGAAGAGGGTTTGCATAGGCTCGTTGTTGGTGATGCACTTAGGGTTGTTGCACTTTACGATGCCCTTCAGCGTATCAGGAGTCTTGACGGTCTTCTTCTCTACGATTTCGTAGTCTTTGATGATACTCAGTCCGATGTTAGGAGCAACGACAGAGAGTCGGTTGATTTCCTCATCGGTAAAATACTTGTTGGCAACCTTGATGATGCCCTTCTTGCCAATCTTCTTGCTTGGCAGGTTGTAGCCGATAGTAACAGGAGTCTCCATCTTCTCCAACTGGAGCAGATTTACTACCTGATAGGTCTTTTCGGCTGGTATATGGTCGATTACGGTACCGTTCTCGATAGCCGCAACCACTAATTGACTTTTATTGTTTCCCATCTGTCTATTAACTATAAACTATTAACTATAAACTACTCAATAATGGTCTTATCGTTCTTCACATCATCGAGCGAGATGCCGAGGCAGTGGCAGAAGATAGCCTCACGTGCATAGAGGCCATTCTGAGCCTGCTGGATATAGTATGCATGTGGATCATCATCTACATCGTAAGCAATCTCGTTCACGCGTGGCAGCGGATGCATGATCTTCATGTTTTCCTTCGCCTTGCAGAGCATGTCGCGCTTCAGGATATACACGTTCTTTACGCGTTCATACTCCATCAGGTCGCTGAAACGCTCCTTCTGTACACGGGTCATGTAGAGGATGTCAGCACCTGCAATCACATCTTCGTTAAAGTCCTCGTGCTCAACATATTTGATGTTGTGCTCCTTGCAGTAGAGTTTATACTCTTCTGGCATGGCGAGTTCCTTAGGTGCGATGAAATGGAAAGTAGGGTTGAAGTGGCGCATAGCTGTGATAAGTGAGTGAACGGTGCGGCCATATTTGAGGTCACCCACAAGATAGATGTTCAAGTTCTCCAGGGTACCCTGGGTCTTGTAGATAGAGTAGAGGTCGAGCAGGCACTGTGAAGGATGCATGTGAGCGCCGTCGCCTGCATTTACGATAGGCACTGGTGCAACCTCACTGGCATACTGGGCTGCTCCCTCGATGAAATGGCGCATGGCGATTACATCGGCATAGTTGCTTACCATCAGGATGGTATCCTTGAGGGTCTCACCCTTGGTGGTACTGGATGTCTTGGCATCAGAGAAACCAATGACACGGGCACCAAGACGGTTGGCAGCGGTTTGGAAACTGAGTTGGGTACGAGTAGATGGCTCGAAGAAAAGGGTCGCTACGACCTTTCCCTTCAACAACTCCCTGTTCGGGTGCTTTTCGAACTCTTGCGCCATTTCCAGGAGGTACATGATTTTCTCCTTGGAAAGGTCAGCAATGGTCACAAAATTATGTTTTTCCATTTGAAATTTGATTGAATGTTCTAAAATCGCCCACAAAGTTACATAAAAAATCTGATTTATGTGCGATAAGTCAAAACTTTTATGTAATTTTGCACAAATATTTAAAGAAATAGTGATGAGAAAGCGATTTATACATATTTTATGGGCTGTTTTCGGCACTGGAATACTCATGGTAATTCTTGCCTTTGTTGCCATCTGGTTTGGAATGATTGGCTACATGCCCGACATCGAGGATCTGCAGAATCCTATCAACAGATTTGCCACCCAGGTTTACTCTGCCGATGGCAAGGTGCTTGGTACGTGGAACCTGAACAAGGAGAACCGTATCGTGATTCCTTACAAGAAAATGTCACCTTATTTAATAAAGGCACTGGTGGCTACTGAGGATGAGCGATTCTATGAGCATTCAGGTATCGACTTCCGTGCACTGGGACGTGCCATCGTCAAGCGTGGTATCCTGGGACAGACTAATGCGGGTGGTGGAAGTACCATCACGCAGCAGCTCGCCAAGCAGCTTTATTCTGAGAAGGCAGGCAGTACGATGGAACGATTGTTGCAGAAGCCGATAGAGTGGGTGATTGCGGTGAAGCTGGAACGCTATTATACCAAAGAGGAGATTCTGGCTCTCTATCTCAATTACTTCGATTTCCTGCACAATGCTGTAGGAATCAAGACAGCGGCCAATACCTATTTTAATAAGGAACCGAAGAATCTGACCCTCTGTGAGTCGGCAACGCTTATCGGACTGTGCAAGAATCCGTCGCTCTTCAATCCGGTTCGCTATCCGGAGAGAGCGAGGGAGCGCAGAAATGTGGTTCTTTCGCAGATGGTGAAGGCGGGATATCTGAGCCGGAGCGAGTATAGCCAGTATGCTGCTGAGCCACTGACACTCAATTTCCACCGTACCGACCATAAGGATGGTTCGGCTACTTATCTGCGTGAGTTCCTTCGCCAGTATATGATGGCTAAGCGTCCGGAGCGCAGTGATTATCCTTCCTGGAACCGTGCCCAGTTTGTGGTGGATTCTATCCAGTGGGAGAATGATCCGCTCTATGGATGGTGTAACAAGAACTATAAGAAGGATGGTTCGCCATATAATGTATACAGTGATGGACTGAAGGTGTTTACAACTATCGATAGCCGTATACAGCAGTATGCGGAAGAGGCTATGTATCAGCATGTAGCCCGCTATCTGCAGCCTCGCTTTAGTGCGGAGATAGCCCGCAAACCAAGCTCGCCATACAGCGATAAGCTGACACCGCAACAGATTAAGAGTATACTGAACCGCAGTATCACCCAGAGTGAGCGTTACCGTACGATGAAGGCTGCGGGATATTCTGAGGATGAAATCAAGGCGGCATTCCGCAAGAAGCAGGAGATGACCGTATTTACCTATCATGGTGATATTGATACGCTGATGAGTCCGCTCGATTCTATCCGTTATTACAAGAGTTTTCTGCGTAGCGGTTTTATGAGCATGGATCCTAAGACGGGTGCTGTGAAGGCGTATGTGGGTGGATTGGATTATACTCATTTCATGTATGATATGGTGAGTCTGGGACGCCGGCAGGTGGGTTCTACCATCAAGCCATTCCTTTACAGTCTGGCGATGTCTAACGGCTTCCAGCCTTGCGATCTGGCGCCTAACCGTCAGCGGACCTATATGGTGGCAGGTCGTCCGTGGACACCTCGCAATGCCAACCATTCACGTGCCGGACAGATGGTACCGCTGAGTTGGGGATTGGCGCAGAGTAGCAACTGGGTGAGTGCTTATCTGATGAGTAAGCTCAATCCGCAGCAGTTCGTACAGATGTTGCGCGATTTCGGCATCAACAGTCCTGATATCCATGCATCCATGAGTCTCTGTCTGGGACCATGTGAGGTAAGTGTCAGTGAGATGGTGAGTGCCTATACCGTATTTGCCAACCACGGCATCCGTACTGCTCCAATGTTTGTGAGCCGTATCGAGGATAATGAAGGTAATACGATTGCTACCTTCCAGCCACGTATGAACGAGGTGATCAGTGCCGATAATGCCATGAAGATGCTCACCATGCTGATGGGCGTTGTGGATAATGGTACGGCAGGAAGACTGCGCTACCGTTATAACCTGGAAGGACAGATTGGCGCCAAGACCGGTACTACCAATAACAACAGCGACGGTTGGTTTATCGGCTTTACTCCACAACTCGTAAGTGGCTGCTGGGTAGGTGGTGAGGAGCGTGATATCCACTTCGATTCCATGAGTATGGGTCAGGGCGCTACCATGGCTTTGCCTATCTGGGCAATATTCATGAAGAAGGTTTATGCCGACCCGTCGCTGGGTATCAGTCCTGCTATCAAGTTCGATTTGCCGGAAGACTACAATCCTTGTTCCCGCAAGGCAGCCGAACAGGATGACTTTGAGGAAGTAGGAGGCGGCAGCATCGACGAAGTTTTCGAATAAAAACCAAGGCATTCGCCATTTTTGCATGTATTTATTTTAAATAGTGCAAAAATGGCGAATGTTATTTGTTTATATGCATTTTTTTTTGTATTTTTGCAGAGTTTTAGAACATGCATAGCCCGAATGATGCTTCTTCGGGTTTTTCAAAATAGAAATAAAATAAAAAATCATTATAATGAACGTTTCATACAAATGGCTTAAAGAATACGTCGATTTCGATTTGACACCACAGGAGACTGCGGACGCGTTGACCTCTTGCGGACTCGAAGTTGACGCTTTGGAAGAAGTTCAGTCTGTCAAGGGCGGACTGAAAGGTCTCTATGTTGGTAAAGTATTGACATGCGAGGAGCATCCTAATAGTGATCACCTCCATGTTACAACCGTTGACTTGGGTAAGGGCGAACCTCAGCAGATTGTCTGTGGTGCTCCTAACGTTGCTGCAGGTCAGAAGGTTATCGTGGCTGATTTGGGCTGCGTGCTTTACGATGGCGACCAGAGTTTTACCATCAAGAAGAGCAAACTCCGCGGTGTAGAGAGTTTGGGTATGATTTGTGCCGAGGATGAGATTGGTGTAGGTACTTCTCACGACGGCATCATCGTACTCCCTGAAGATGCTCCGGTAGGTCAGCCTGCTGCTGCGTATTATCACCTGGAGAGCGACTGGCTCATCGAGATTGATATCACAGCCAACCGTGCTGATGCGCTCGGTCACTGGGGTGTAGCCCGCGACCTGTATGCCTGGTTGAAGCAGAATGGCTACAAGACAAGCTTGCATCGCCCAACTTGCGATGAGTTTGTGGTAGACAACGAGGATCTTCCTATCGATGTTGAAATTCAGAATACTGAGGCTTGCAAGCGTTATGCCTGTGTAAGCATCACCGGTTGTGAGGTGAAGGAAAGTCCTAAGTGGTTGCAGGATAAGCTGAACATCATCGGCTTGCGCCCTATCAACAATATCGTGGATATCACCAACTATATCATGATGGCATACGGCCAGCCATTGCACTGCTTCGATGCAGACATGGTTACCGGTCATAAGATTGTAGTTCGTACCCAGCCAGAGGGCACCAAGTTTGTTACTCTCGATGGCGAAGAGCATACCTTGGGTGAACACGACCTGAGCATCTGCAATGCTGAGGAGCCTATGTGTATCGCCGGTATCTTCGGCGGTAAGGGTTCTGGTACTTACGAGACAACCAAGGATGTAGTCTTGGAGAGTGCTTACTTCCATCCTACATGGATCCGCAAGAGCGCTCGCCGTCATGGTTTGAGTACAGATGCCAGCTACCGTTTCGAGCGTGGTGTAGATCCAAACGGACAGATTTATGCATTGAAGCAGGCAGCCATCCTCTGCAAGCAGTTGGCTGGCGGCAAGATTTCCATGCAGATCAAGGATGTATATCCTGAGCCAATGCAGGATTTCCCAGTTCGCCTGAACTATGAGTATGCGCATCGCCTCATCGGTAAGGAGATTGGTGCTGAAACCATCAAGAACATTGCCACATCTCTCGAGATGAAGATTGTGAAGGAGGATGCTGAGGGCATCGACCTCCTGGTTCCTGCTTATCGTGTAGACGTTCAGCGTCCTTGCGACGTGGTAGAGGATATTCTCCGTATCTACGGATATAATAATGTGGAGATTCCAACCCAGTTAAAGAGCTCCCTGACTGTTCAGGGCGATGAGGACAAGGCTTATCACAGCCAGAACCTCGTGGCTGAGCAGCTGGTAGGCGAGGGCTTCATGGAGATTCTCAACAACTCTCTGAGCAAGGCTAGCTACTATACCGACTTCGACCTCAACAAGTATCCTAACGAGACAACCGTGAAGGTGATGAACCCATTGAGTGCTGATCTCGGTGTGATGCGCCAGACGATGCTGTTCGGTGGTTTGGAGAGCGTGGTTCGCAACATCAACCATAAGAGCCAGAACCTGAAGTTCTTCGAGGTGGGTAACACCTATATATATAATAAGGAGAAATGGAGCGAGGAGAGTCCTATCAAGGCTTACTCTCAGGAGGCTCACATGTCACTCTTCATCACCGGTAAGCGCGTAGAGGGCAGTTGGGCTCATGCTGATGAGCAGAGCAATATCTACGAGCTGAAGGCTGTGGTAGAGAATATTCTCCGCCGTGTGGGTATGCCACAGAACAACGTGGTTATCAAGCACAGCGACAATAACATCTTCTCTAAGGGCGTAAATTACGAGACCCGTGCCGGAAAGGTATTGGTAGAACTGGGTATCCTGAGCCTGAAGTTGAAGAAGGCATTCGATATTGAACAGGATGTATTCTATGCTGATATCCACTGGGATAACCTGATGAAGGCAGTGAAGAAGGTGAACCTTACTTACACTGACATCAGCAAGTATCCTTCAGTGAGCCGCGACCTTGCATTGCTCGTAGACAAGAATGTAGAGTTCGCTCAGATTGAGCAGATTGCCCGCCAGACAGAGAAGAAACTTCTGAAGAGCGTTGTTCTCTTCGATGTTTACGAGGGTGAGCATTTGCCAGAGGGCAAGAAGAGTTATGCCGTTAACTTCATCCTGCAGGATGAAGAGAAGACTCTGAATGACAAGCAGATAGATGCTATCATGAAGAAGCTCATCGCCAACCTTACAGGCAAGCTCAATGCAGAATTAAGATAATATTATAAACAAACGATAAACATTTAAAATTTTATTCCAATGGGAAGAGCATTTGAATATCGTAAAGCTACAAAGCTGAAAAGATGGGGCCACATGGCCAAGACATTTACTAAGTTGGGTAAGCAGATTGCTATTGCTGTAAAGGCAGGCGGTCCAGAACCAGAGAACAACCCAACATTGCGTGCTATCATCGCTAACTGTAAGCGTGAGAACATGCCTAAGGATAACATCGCTCGTGCCATCAAGAACGCTTGTGGCAAGGATACCAGCGATTACAAGGAAGTAACATACGAGGGATATGGCCCTCATGGAGTGGCTGTCTTCGTTGATACTCTGACAGACAACACTACACGTACTGTTGCTGACGTTCGTTCTATCTTCAACAAGTTCAGCGGAAACTTGGGTACAACAGGTTCTCTGTCTTTCCTCTTCGACCACAAGGCTGTGTTCACATTCAAGAAGAAGGAAGGTCTGGATATGGATGAGATGATTCTCGACCTGATCGACTACGGCGTAGAAGATGAGTTTGATGAGGATGAGGAGAACAACGAAATCACAATCTATGGTGCTCCTACAAGCTTCGGTGAGATTCAGAAGCACCTGGAGGCTGAGGGTTTCGAGGTAACTGGTGCTGAGTTCACTTACATCCCTAATGATTTGAAGGATGTAACTCCTGAGGAGCGCGAAACTATCGACAAGATGGTTGAGAAGTTGGAAGAGTTTGACGATGTACAGACTGTATATACCAACATGAAGCCAGAAAATCCTGCAGACGCAGAATAAGCATTATGTTGCAGCAAGACAAACAGGATAAGTTGCAGAAGGTAACTTATCAGACTCATGGCACCTGCTCAAAATACATCTGCATCAGTATAGATGAAGATGGAAATGTGCAGGATGCCCAGTTCATCGGAGGCTGCGATGGCAATACCAAGGGCGTTTGTGCTTTGATTAAAGGCATGAAGGCAAAGGAGGTCATCGCCCGACTGAAGGGTATCACTTGTGGCAATAAGCCTACAAGCTGTCCAGACCAGTTGGCGACAGCTTTGCAGGAAATGGGATATTAAGAGTATTTTAGGCACGGATTACACGGATTTATAGCGCTATATAAATAAAGCGTATTTATAAATCCGTGTGATCCGTGCCTTTTCTACTACTGGTACTCCGTGCCTTTTCTAATACTTGAAGATATCATCCAGCAACACCTCCTTCGGGTTCTTAGCCGAATGATATACGAAACGGAAGGTGAAATGCTCTTCCTTATATTTCTTCAGGCCAGGGTTGTTGTCCAGGGCTTCCTTCTGAATCTTATGGAGTTTATCCTTGTTGGCATCAATCGCCTTCTTGTTATCTGCCTTGTTTCTCAAAGAGATATAGTATGTATATATCTTCTTGGTTTTATCAAATGCAGCACTGTCAGTCCTGGCGTCGTTGACGTATGGAGTAGGACAGTACTTTTCAGTATATTCCTTGGCTTCACGAGCCGCTTTGTCCTCCAGACTTTCTGTACAAGAAACGAGCAAAGAAGCAAAAATACCGATGTAAATCAACTTTTTCTTCATGATTTTTCTATATTTTATCTAAAAATCTCTATTATTTTCAATATTTTGTGCAAAGATACGAAAAAAAATACTATCTTTGCACTCTAAAGAGAGAAAATTATATGGAGAATATAAATAAAATAAGAAATTTCTGCATTATTGCACATATAGACCATGGTAAAAGTACCTTGGCAGACCGACTTCTGGAGAAGACTCAGACCATCAAGATTACTGAAGGACAGATGCTTGACGATATGGATTTGGAAAGAGAACGTGGTATCACGATCAAGAGTCACGCTATCCAAATGGAATATAAGGCAAAGGATGGACAGACCTATATCCTGAATCTTATCGATACTCCGGGACATGTTGACTTCTCATACGAAGTTTCCCGTTCCATCGCTGCTTGCGAGGGAGCACTGCTGGTTGTTGACGCAACTCAAGGCGTTCAGGCACAGACCATTTCAAACCTCTATATGGCTATCGAACACGACCTGGAGATTATTCCGGTAATCAATAAGATAGATATGCCTTCAGCTATGCCTGAAGAGGTAGAAGATGAAATTGTAGACCTGATCGGTTGTAAGCATGAAGATATTCTCCGTGCTTCAGGTAAGACCGGTGAGGGTGTAGAAGATATACTGGAAGCTGTTGTTAATCGTGTTCCTGCTCCGGTAGGAGACGAGAAGGCACCGCTTCAGGCTTTGATTTTCGACTCTGTATTCAACTCTTTCCGCGGTATCATCGCCTATTTCAAGATAGAGAATGGCGTGATCCGTAAGGGAGATAAGGTGAAGTTCTTCAATACCGGCATGGAATATGATGCTGATGAAATCGGTGTATTGAAGATGGATATGATTCCACGCCAGGAATTGGGGACCGGTGAGGTAGGTTATATCATCTCGGGCATCAAGAATGCTACCGAGGTAAAGGTGGGTGATACCATTACTCATATCGCCCGTCCTTGCGACAAGGCGATTGCGGGTTTCCAGGAAGTGAAACCTATGGTCTTTGCCGGTGTTTATCCTATCGATCCTAGCGATTACGAGAATCTGCGGGCATCGCTCGAAAAACTGCAGCTCAATGATGCTTCATTGACTTTCTCGCCAGAGAGTTCTGTGGCTTTGGGCTTCGGTTTCCGTTGCGGATTCCTCGGATTGCTCCACATGGAAATCGTACAGGAGAGACTGGACCGTGAGTTTAATATGGATGTCATCACTACCGTACCTAACGTATCTTATATGGTATACGACAAGCAGGGCGGTGAGAAAGAGGTTCACAATCCTTCCGGATTGCCAGACCCAACGCTGATAGACCATATTGAGGAACCATATATCCGGGCAACCATCATTACGGCTACCAATTATATTGGACCAATCATGAAACTCTGTCTGGATAAACGAGGCGAACTCATCAATCAGGAATATGTGAGTGGAAACCGTGTAGAGCTCCACTTCATGTTGCCATTGGGAGAAATCGTCATCGACTTCTATGACAAGCTGAAGAGTATCTCCAAGGGATATGCTTCGTTCGACTATCATATCGATTCATTCCGTCATTCCGACCTGGTGAAGCTCGATATCCTGTTGAATGGAGAGCCTGTAGATGCATTGAGTACTTTGACTCACCGCGATAACTCTGTGAGCTTCGGCCGCAGAATGTGCGAGAAGTTGAAGGATCTCATACCTCGTCAGCAGTTCGATATTGCTATCCAGGCAGCTATCGGTGCCAAGATTGTGGCACGTGAGACTGTTAAGCAGGTGCGCAAGGATGTTACTGCCAAATGTTATGGTGGTGACGTGAGCCGTAAGCGCAAGTTGCTTGAGAAGCAGAAGAAGGGTAAGAAGCGCATGAAGCAGATTGGTAATGTGGAAGTTCCACAGAAAGCTTTCCTGGCTGTGCTCAAACTCGACTAATTAATATAAGTATAAAGGAAAAGGAGGTTAAGTATTATGGCAGACTTTAAAGTAATTACCCCTAAGCGTGATATTGCGCGCGAACTGGCGCGTAAATATAGTACGATGACTCATGATGAACTCGATGTGGTGGAAGATATCCTTGAGCCTATCAAGTATGGCAAGGGCGAGATGATCTTGCCTGAAGGTGAACAGTGCATGGGTATCTCGTACATCGAGAAGGGATTGGTGCGCCAATTTTACTTTAAGAATGGCAAGGAGGTGACCGAACATCTGGGTGTGGATCATACCATCTTTATGTGCATTGAGAGCCTCTTTAAGGAAGAGCCTACACGCTTGCAGGTAGAAGCTTTGGAGCCTACTCTGGTGTATATGCTACCGAAGAAGAAGCTGGAGGCGGCTGCTATGCGTAATGTTAATATCCAGATGCTTTATCGTAAAATATTGGAAGAGAGTTTGATTCAGTCTCAGATTCATGCCGATCTGATGCGATTTGAGTCGGCACCTAATAAATATAAGCGCCTGTGCGAAATGAGCCCACAGGTGGTTCTGCGTGCTCCGCTCACCTATATCGCAAGCTATCTGCAGATGACTCCGGAAACGCTGTCCAGAATCCGCTCGAATACATTATTATAATCATAAAATAAAAAAGAGGATGTGACTTGTGACACACCCTCTTTTTTATTGTTTCATATCATAGACCAGCAAGCCTTTACTCTGCCGTATAGAGGAATCGCTTGATGCTCTTTTTAGGAGTCTTTTCAAACTCATCTTCATGTATACGTATTTCTGATACTTTGCTGTAAGCAGGAATCATGGTGTTCAGCTCCTGGCGGTTCTGCTCCATGACATCTGTCAGTTCTTTGGTACCGAGGTTCAGGGTCTGAGCTTCATCATAGTCTGGGTGAACCAGAGCAATGAGCTTGTCGCCCTTCTGTACAACCACGCTTTCCGCTACCAGAGCCAAAGAGTTGAGTTTATCCTCAATCTCCTCAGGGTAGATATTCTGACCGTTTGCGCCGAGCAGCATGTTCTTGCTACGACCCTTGATGAAGACGTTGCCGTCACCATCCATGGTACCGAGGTCGCCTGTATGATACCATCCGTTCTCGTCGATGGTCTGCTTGGTAGCTTCCTCATTCTTATAGTAACCCAACATTACGTTAGGACCCTTGGCAAGGATTTCGCCTGGTACATTCTCTGGATCAGGACTGTCGATGCGGACCATCATGTGGAGGGCAGCCTTACCGCAAGAGCCCGGTACGAAGTTTTTGTAATCCTCGTAGCAGATGATAGGGGCACATTCTGTTGCGCCATATCCTACGGTATATTTGAAACCTACGCTATGCAGGAAACTTTCCACTTCCTGGTTAAAGGCTGCACCACCGATAATCACCTCGTAGAAGTTGCCACCGAAGGCATTGGATACCTGATCGCATATCTTCTCCTTCACCTTCTTGCTGATCACAGGCATGTGGAGCAGCATACGCATGCGGTTGTTCTGGATCTTAGGGAATACCTTCTTGCGGATAATCTTCTCGATAACCAGAGGAACTGCAATGATAACGGCTGGCTTGATGCGTCCGAATGCCTCAGCGATGATGGCTGGGCTAGGGATACGGGTGAGATAGAAGATGTGGCAGCCTTTGATGAATTCGAAGATAAACTCAAACGCCATGCCGTACATGTGGGCCATCGGCAAGATACTGATGATAGAATCTCCCGGCTTAATCTTCTTACCCAATACGCTTTCTGCGAAATCTGCATTGCCCCAGAGTGCACGGTATGGAATCATTACTCCCTTAGAGAAACCGGTTGTGCCGCTGGTATAATTAATCATAGCCAACTCTTCCGGATTCTGGTCTATATAGTAGTTGACATGGTTCTTGCGGAAGTACTTAGGATACTTGATACCGAACATCTCGTTGAGGTGTTCGCGCGCATAAGTCAACTTGTCGGTGCGTGAAACGACAAGTGAATAATCCGGTATATAGATGATGCCTTCAAGACCTGGCATCTTCGTTGCATCAATCTGTGTAGCTACAACATCACCCACAAAGAGCAGTTTGGCATCGCTGTGGTTTACGATGTTGTGAATCTGGTCTGGCATGAATTCATGCAGGATAGGTACGGCAATGGCACCATAGGTAAGGGTAGCAAGGAATGCTACAGCCCAGTTTGCGCTATTTCGACCGCAAAGTGCTATCTTGTCGCCTTTTACTACACCAGAGTTCTCAAACATGATGTGTAGCTTCTCAATCTTGCGTGCTACATCATGGTACTGCAAGGTTGCTCCCTTGTAGTCTGTCAGAGCATCCATATCCCAATGGTCTACGATGCTCTTTTGGATTAGTGCGTTAAAGCTTGGAATCTCCATATTCTTGTTATTTAACGATTTGCTTTTTTATATTTTTCTCGTACTGAAGTCTATTAGCTGATGGGAGCAATATCTGATGCTGGATTGTCACCAGATGTTGCCGCCCCTTTAGATTGCGTTCTGATAGAGGTAACGCTTGATAGACTTCTTGGCTGTTTTTTCAAATTCCTGATCATGAAGTTTGATGCGTGACACCTTAGCAAAGCTAGGCATCTGCATGTTCAGTTCCTTACGGTTCTGCTCCATGATGTTCTCCAGGTCCTCGTCTGTAAAGCCGAGGTTGTTAACTTCTTCCATATCCGGATGCACCAGAGCAACCAGCTTGTCATCGCTCTGTATTACGATGCTCTCGTTGACCATAGCCATGGAGTTGAGCTTGTCCTCAATCTCTTCCGGATAGATGTTCTGTCCGTTAGGTCCCAGCAGCATGTTCTTGCTTCTTCCTCTTACGAAGAAATGTCCGTCGGCATCCATCGTTGCCAGGTCGCCTGTATGGAACCATCCGTCTTTATCTATTACGGCATCTGTTGCCTCCTGGTTCTTGTAATAGCCCTTCATCACGTTGATGCCGCGGCAAACCAGTTCACCGGCTACGTTCTCCGGGTCATCGCTCAAAACCTTTACCTCCATGTGCTTCACGGCAACACCACAGCTTCCTGCCACATAATTGTCCTGATGGGCAAAGGTGATAAGTGGAGCAGTCTCAGTGGTACCATATCCCATTGCTATAGGGAAACCTACGCTGATGAAGAAGTTCTCTATCTCCTTGTTGAGCGGAGCACCACCCACAACAACCTCGCAAGGACGTTCGCCAAACTTTTTCAATACAAACTCGCGAACTTTCTCCTTGATGCGCTTATTGATGACAGGCATGTTCATCAGCAGTCGTGCACGGTTGGTTTGGATATGTGGGAATACTTCCTTTCTTACAATCTTGTCTACCACAAGCGGCACCGCATAGAGGATGTCTGGCTTGATTTCTGACAACGCCTCTGAGATGAGCGTTGGGCTCGGCAGACGGGTAAGGAAGAAGATATGGTTACCCAATACTATATTGAAGAGAAATTCTGTCATGAGTCCATACATGTGAGCCATCGGAAGGGTAGAAAGGATGTTGCAGTTCTTACCTATATTAGGTTTCACTGAATCGATGAGGTAGTCGAGATTACCCCAAAGTGCTCTGTATGGGAGCATCACACCTTTTGAGAAACCGGTAGTTCCACTGGTATAGTTAATCATTGCCAGTTCTTCAGGATCGTCTACGTGATACTTCACGTGTTCTGGTCTGAAATACTTAGGATATCTGTGTCCGAACATGGCATTGAGGTTCTCGCGCGCATAAGTCAGTTTCTCAGAGCGCGAGATGACAAGCGAATTGTCCGGAAGATAGATGATTCCTTCCAGCGAAGGCATCTCCTCTGGTGTTATCTCTGTAGCTACCACGTCACCAACGAACAGAAGTTTGCTTTCGCTGTGGTTCACGATGTTGTGAATCTGCTCAGGCTTAAATTCGTTCTGTATAGGTACGACAATGGCTCCGTAAGTAATAATGGCCAGGAAGGCTACTGCCCACTGGCTACTATTTCTTCCGCAGACGGCAATCTTGTCGCCCTTCTTTACATCGCTGTTTTCGAACAGGATGTGTAGCTTCTCAATCTTTCTGGCAATATCGTGATATTGGAGGGTTGTGCCCTTGTAATCGGTGAGCGCATCCAGATTCCAATTCTTGATAATGCTGTTCTCAATATACGAGTTAAAACTTGGTATTGAATTCATTGCACAATTTACAAAATTTTGTGCAAAGATAATGAAAATAGTGCACACTGCAAAATAAAATGTGCACTATTTTCAAAAACTATATAAAATAATTAGTTTTTTTCCTTTTTAGTCTACATATTGTGGTGTTATAGACTATATTTTACTCATATCTCATTGATTTGGCTGGATGGATATGAGAAATCAGGTAGCTTGGTGCTACGAGCATGAAGATGCTTATCAGCAGTGTAGCAATGTTCAGGGCTATGATAGCAAGCCAGTTGAATTCTACCGGAACGGTACTTACATAATAGGTCTGCGCATCGAGTTTGATGATGCCTGTAAAGTACTGGAGGGTAAGAATGCCGAGGGCGATGATGTTGCCCAGGAGCATACCCTTGCCGATGATGAAGACGGCAAACCACAGGAAGGTGTGGCGAATGGTCTTGTTGCGGGCACCCAATGCCTTCATTACGCCTATCATGGAGGTGCGTTCCAGAATGATGATGAGCAGACCGCTGATCATGGTGACGCCGGCTACTATCAGCATCAGACCGAGAATAATCCAGACATTCAGATCCATCAGGCTCAGCCATTGGAAGATGTTTGGATTCAGGTCCTTGATGGTAGAACTGCTGTAGGTTTCTCCATAGTGATCTACCGTGCGGTTCACCTTATTAATAATATAATCTTCAGTCTCGTTGAGCTTGTTGAAGTCGTTAACGGTCAGTTCTGCACCGCTCGCCTGGTCTTCTTCCCATCCGTTCAGCTTCACGGCAGTATAGAGGTCGGTGTATACCATCACCTCATCATACTTCTTCAGGTTGGTCTGATAGATACCCTTGATGGTGAAGCGGCGCATACGCACACCGTTGCCATCAAAGAAGTAGGCAAAGATGCGTTCTCCCGTCTTCAGCTTCAGCTTATCAGCCATCAGCTGTGAGATGAGAATCTGGTTATGACTCGCTTTGTCATCAAACTTAGGGATGCTGCCTTCAATCATGTTCTGATGGATGAAGGTAGAATCAAAATCAGGTCCTACACCTTTGAACATGACGCCCAGGAAATCGCTGTCCGTCTTCAGGATTCCCTCTTTCATGGCAAATTTCTGCACATGTTTTACGCCAGGTATCTTTTTCAGTACGTTGACCATCGAGTCGTTCATGACCACCGGATACTGGTTTTGCTGCTGCAGCGTCATGAAGTCGGCCACCTGTATATGGCTTCCGAATCCTATTACCTTGTCGCGTATGGTATGCTTGAATCCGAGCACTACGCATACCGACATAATCATAATGGCGAGTCCGATAGCAACACCTGCAGTGGCTATATGAATAGCAGGGCGAGAAACTTTACGTTTATCGCCCTGATCGCTATATAATCTCTTTGCTATAAATAGAGGAAAATTCATCTTTTGTAATGTTGAATGTTGAGTGTTGAATGTTGATAGTTGAATGTTGAGTGTTGAATGTTGATAGTTAATTTAATCTTTGTGTCCGTTAGGCAACTCAACATTCAACACTCAACATTCAACATTATTATAGTCCTTCGTCTTCCACTCTTCCCGGATAAGCCTCAAGTGCCTTACCCAGAACCACCAGAGCACGCTCCAGATCGTGTTTCTTCAAGACGTAAGCTACACGAACCTGATTGTGGCCGGCTCCAGGAGTTGTATAGAAACCAGAGGCTGGAGCCATCATGATGGTTTCGCCCTCATAGTTGAATTCCTCCAGACACCAGCGGCAGAACTTTTCAGAATCATCGATAGGCAGTTTGGCTACGGTGTAGAAGGCTCCCATAGGAATAGGAGAGTATACGCCCGGAATGCGGTTCAAACCGTCTATCAGGCACTTACGGCGCTCTACATACTCATCGTATACATCGCGGTAGTACTCTTCAGGAGCATCCAGAGAAGCTTCGGCTACAATCTGACCAATCAGTGGAGGAGAGAGACGGGCCTGGCAGAACTTCATCACCGCCTTGCGGATTTCTGCATTCTTGGTGATGAGGGCACCTACACGGATACCGCACTCACTGTAACGCTTCGAAACAGAATCGATGAGAACCGTGTTCTGCTCGATGCCTTCCAGGTGCATCGCACTGATATAAGGACTGCCGGTATAGATATACTCACGGTAAACCTCATCAGAGAAGAGATAGAGGTCGTACTTCTTCACCAGGTCACGTATCTGATTCATCTCTCTGCGGGTATAGAGATAACCCGTAGGGTTGTTAGGGTTGCAGATCAGGATGGCACGGGTGCGCTCATTGATCAGCTCCTCAAACTTCTCCACCTTAGGCAGGGAGAAACCTTCTTCTATCGTTGTGGCGATGGTACGGATCTTGGCACCCGCCGAGATGGCAAACGCCATATAGTTAGCATAAGCTGGTTCTGGTACGATAATCTCGTCGCCAGGGTTGAGGCAGCTCATGAAAGAGAAGAGTACAGCCTCAGAACCTCCCGATGTAATGATGATATCATCGGCAGTTACGTTGATGTTGAATTTCTTATAGTAATCTACAAGCTTCTCGCGATAGCTGAGATAGCCCTGACTTGGAGAATACTCCAAGACCGTGCGGTCTATATGCTTCAAGGCATCTAGGCCACATTGAGGAGTTGGAAGGTCAGGCTGACCGATGTTGAGGTGATATACCTTTACTCCACGTTTTTTTGCTGCGGCAGCCAGAGGAGCCAACTTTCTGATAGGTGACTCTGGCATTTCAAGACCGCGTACAGATATTTCTGGCATCTTAAAATATTGTTTCTTTCTATTAATTATCCGTGTCGAAAATTGAATTCTATGACCTTCTGGTCTTTTCAATTTACGCTAATCGGCTGCAAAGATAAGAAAATTAGATGAGAATTGAGAATAACTTTCGGTTAAATTTTATTTTTTGATTAAAAACTCTTTAAATATGTCGCTCTTTGCTTTCTTTTTTATAACTTTGCACTTAATTTCAAGAAATGTTATAAGATTATACTAATTAATTAAAATAAGTAAGAAGAAAAATATGAGAAGTAGAACAAGTACATGGTTTGAGACCAAAGTGAAATATCAGAAGACAATGGAGGATGGTTCAGAAAAGGTTGTTTCTGAAGCATACGTAGTAGATGCTTTGAGCTTTACCGAGGCTGAGAGCGCCATCATCGATGAGATGTCGGTTTATGTAAGCGGCGAGTTGAAGGTGAGCGGTATCGGTAAGGCTGGCTACGGCGAAATCTTCTTCAGCGATGTGGATGATGATGATAAGTGGTATAAGGCTAAACTCCAGTTCATCACAATTGATGAAAAGAGTGAGAAGGAGAAGCGCAGCAATGTTACTTATCTTGTTCAGGCTAAGTCTCTCGCCCGTGCCCTCCGTTATATTGATGAGGTGATGGGCAAGACCATGATAGATTATGATGTGATTGGTTTGAACGAAACCAAACTGATGGATGTATTCGAGCACCATACTCCTAACGAGAAGAAAGAGGAGAAGAATGATGTGCCTGAATACGAGGAGAAATAATTCAACACTCAACATTCAACATTCAACATTTAGAATATGGACTATGATGTAAAAGGAAATCTCCATGAGGTGCTGGGCAGCTTGCCTGCCGGCGTCCGTCTCGTTGCCATCAGCAAGTTCCATCCCAACGAGTATATCGAGGAGGCTTATGCTGAAGGACAGCGTATCTTCGGCGAGAGTCATGAGCAGGAACTCGCCAAGAAGGTGCCTTCGCTGCCTGAGGACATCGAGTGGCATTTCATCGGTCATCTGCAGACCAATAAGGTGAAGTATATCGCACCTTATATCTCGATGATTGAATCGGTAGACAGTCTGAAACTTCTCAAGGAGATTGAGAAGCAGGCTGCCAAGCACGATCGTGTGGTGAAGGTTCTTCTGGAACTTCATCTGGCTGAGGAAGATACCAAATCGGGTCTTTCTCTTGATGCTTGCCGCGAACTCCTGGAGGCAGGCGAATGGCGGGAGATGAAGCATGTGCAGATTTGTGGCATCATGATGATGGCATCTAATACAGACGATGAGCAGCAGATTGCTCAGGAGTTTGATGAGGCTGCCCGGTTCTTTGATGAGATAAAGGCCAGATATTTTGCCGATGATGATGCTTTCTGCGAGCGTAGCTGGGGTATGAGTCACGATTATCATATTGCCGTCAAGCACGGCAGCACGATGGTTCGTGTAGGTACCACCATCTTCGGTCCTAGAATATATTAAAATAATAAGAGGGTGTGTCATTAAACATGACACACCCTCTTTGTTTATATAGTTAGTATACTATCTTCTGTCCCTTGCTGGTGATGTAAATCTTGCCCTTTTGTGGAACGGAAACCTTTCTGCCTTCCAGATCAAAATAGGCTGTCGGTCTGTCTTTTCCGATGATGACCGAAGAGATTCCGGTAGGAGAGAAGTTCTTGAGATAATCGAAGGTTACCAGACCAGTTGCTTCATCCTTTGTGATGTTGTAGAGCGGATGACTCGTATCAACACTGTTGTTCAGGGTGATACTGGTCAGACTGTTCACCTCATACTCTGTAGCAGAGCCTGCCTTGTAGGTTGGGAACGGGTCGTTCTGAAGACTTGTTATAATATCATTGTCGCTGACAGTTCTATTATAGCTGTTGTATACCATTCCGTCTGCAGGAACAATCATTACCCTTGGCTTACCTAGCGTATTGTTGGGATTATCCCCCAGATTAACCGAAGTCTTGTCATCGTAGTCGATGCGCCATACCAGCAATCCGTAACCAAAAGCCTCCTTGTACCATCCCTCGTTTCTGATGTTCTGCAACAGCAGGTATTCGCCCTGGCTGTTGGCTATAATCTTGTATGCATCCGAAGCCTTGTCGTATGGTTCCAGCTTTATCTGCTGCGCCTCGGTATCCGAAAGGAGGGTAGGCTGTTTCCATCCTACGATGCTCTTCTCCCATGGTGAATAAGGGATAGGCTGGTAGCCGTTAGCCTGATAACTGCCCATATCCATGACGTCCCAATATTCAGGACTCTGGTTGTGGTCTGTGATGCTGTTGGTTGGATATATATCTGGCAAACCGAGGGTATGCGAAAACTCATGGCAGAAGAGACCGATACCATTGATGTAGTATTTGCCGTCTTGGGTATCTTCAGGCTTATTGTTCAGCTCGTTGTTAATGCCGAACCGGCGTACTTTTTTCCCGTCATAGGTTCCCAGTCCTTCTACGGTACCCGATTTCGGCCAGAGACAATCGCCTGAATTACCTGAGATACTTTCAGAATAGCCGGCATAGATTACATATACGAGGTCTACATATCCGTCGCCATCCTTGTCGTAATCGGCAAAGTTAACCATGTCGTCTGCCTGCTGGCAGGCTTCCTTAATCATCTGAGGATAGTTGGTGTCACTTCCGTTGTCACGTCCGTTCTTGCCATAATAAGCTGAATACTTGCTTACCGTAACAGGACCCACTACGTCAAACTGTGGTATAAACTGGTTATCGCTCATATCAGCGAAATACTGCTGTACGCTGCCGTAGTTCTGGCAGTAAGGCATGTCGGTGATAAACACTTCTTTATCAGCCTCAGGCATAGCTTCTCCCTTTTTTCCGTTAAGGTAATGGTTGAATGTAGCAACCGGATTCTTACTCTTGAACTTCACATCCTGAAACTGCACCAGGAGTACCAATGCCTTCGGGCTTCCCTTATGAGGAAAATAGCTAGGGCTCACGGTTCCTATTTCTGATGCTCTTGTAAGATTCTCTGAAGAGAAAGCACGGGTCTTTCGGGTGTTCAGCTCTTCGGCAGTTATCTTTTCGTATTTTCCGTCTTGGGTTTCCCGCAGGGGCGTACCGTCCAGAAGCATGTAGTAGTGGAAGGTTTCGTCGCCATGCAGGGTAGCACATGCCACGGTTCCATCAGCCAGCATAATCTTGGCGATGCCCGGTTTAGCCTTTACGGCATAGAGATTGGCGATGCCCAGAAAGGCGAGCGCCAGAGAGATGATTGTCTTCTTCATAAACAGTTAGGGTAGATGGGGGGTTATTTATAAAAGTATTGTCCTTTCTTCTGAGTCTGGTGACCAAACTCGATGGCGTGATGCGGACAATGGTGATAGCAGGTAAAGCAGGTGAGGCAATCCTTGTGATGCAGCCATTCCGGATATTCTCCATGACCGCCCTTGATATCGCCTACAGGACAGACGTTGGCACAGATGCCACACTTCACGCACTTGTCTTTCTCCACATGAAACCGCTTGTCGGTGATGAGCACCTTCTCAAAGAATCCGCCCACAACCTTGGTGAAGAACCAGGGAATAGGACCTTTTACCAGACGGTTCACGCCCTCTTTCCTGTCGAATATCTCTTCGCAGATAACCGCCAGTTCCTGTGCCGATTTCGATTTCTTACGAACTTCGCGCTCCTTCGGATCAACATCCATGAAAGGAAGTCCTACATAAGATTCCGGCATGATGAGTGAGTAGGAAGCAGAAACCTCCGTGATGCCCAATGCCTGAAGCGATGCATTCAGCGCAATCGTATCGTTGAGGTTTTCGATGGTGAGTCCGATGCTGTCGCCTGCTGTACAGACGCAATAGGCGAAAGGATGTTTCCTGAACGTCTCCTTGTCTTCAGCAGTCGCATCAGGAGTTTCTCTCAGTATCTTCATCTTCCTGATAAACTCCCTTACAAGGCGTGGAACCCTCCAGCCATGTACGGGGAAAACGAATCCGAGCCGTTCATTCTCTTTCAGAATAAACGGCTCGGCTATATTGTGGCTTGAATCATCCGCCCGCATATAAGGGACGATAGGAATCAAGTCTTCGTGTGTAGCCGCTGCCAGTCTGGCTGCTGCCCACTTGGTATTTCCAGTTCCGGAGAAATAGAAAATCATGCTTACTTTTAAATATGTATTGAGCTAGATTATTTCTTTTCTGTCATAACACCTTCTATATAGAGGCGTGACATTTCTACATTGCCGTTAGAACGGATGGTGATGCTCTTCTTAAAATGACCAGGGAACATGCCCTTGCCGTTATAGGTAACACTAATCTGTCCCTTCTCGCCTGGAGCGATAGGCTTCTTGGTATAAGAAGGTACGGTGCAGCCGCAGCTGGCAATAGCCTGGTTGATAATCAAAGGCTTGTTGCCTACATTGGTGAAGGTAAAGGTAGCCTTCTGTACCGGATTTGACTCTTCGAACGAACCGAAGTTGTGTATCAGTTTGTCGAACTTAATCTCTGCCTGAGCAGATGCAGTAGCTACAAGAGCCACCAGCATAGTGAGTGTCAATATGATTCTTTTCATCTTCATATCCTTTCTTCTTTTTTATATTTTCTCTTTAATTTGTTTCTTATTTTTATTTAATTCGATGCAAAAGTACATATAAAGTTTAGTATTACGTTACTTTTTTACATTATTTAAAACAATTATGCCTTATATTTCATGTTACAACCTTCTTTTCAGTGGAAAAGTGGGGGCGCAATACTCCTCATTATGAAGAAGTTTGCAGATTCCGGAACAAAAATCCCCCAACCTTAATCACTTAAGATTGGGGGAGAGCGTAGAAAAAATAATAAAGTATGAACAATATCAACTGAATAGAGGGCTAAATGTGGAATTTGATTTCATTCAGCCAAGCCTGAACACTGAAGCAGGGACAGGACTTGTGGACGTTCGGGAGATCACGATGACCTAGGATCTCGGCTTCGGGATAGTCTACGCACAGACTCGTCAGGAGATTCTGGAGCGACTGCTTCTGAGCCTTCGTACGGGTATCTGCCGGATTGCCGTCGGCGTCGAGACCGCCTTCGTAACAGATGCCGATACTGTGTGCATTGAAATGGCGGGCGTGGGCGCCGATTTCTGACTCGGGACGGCCGGGATAGATGACGCCGTCTTTCGTGATGTAATAGTGATAACCGATGCTGCGGAAACCACGGGCTAAATGACAGGCTTCGAGCTTTTCGAAGGTGAAGTCCTGGGTGACGCGTGTGGCAGAACAGTGAATGACAATAAGTGATATTTTTCTTGTGTTTTTCATAGTGCTGAATCTTTAAAGGGTTGATACTACTGGCAGCTCTGCACACAAAAGGCAGAGGCTACTGCGGTGAGAACGGTAATGACGAAATTCAGAATTTTCTTGAGTGTTTCTCTTTTCATTTTCATTTGATTTAAGGTTAATAAATGGATTGGGGGCTCGGATTTCTTATATCCGGGCGATACTTTTGAGAAGAAAGGCTGACAGGATGAGCAGATGGGCTTGATAGCGCGTGTTTCAATGATGCTTGCTATATTGATGAATAGCCGGGGGTGCTATAGCCGAATCCCGGACTGCATCCTGTCTAAAACCTTCTTTCTTCATTTACTGGCGAGGGGGTTACTCCAGGCCGTCGCTACCATCGGAGCCGCTGCTCTCGGTGTTGCCTGATCCGCCAGTCTGTGTTGAGTCGCCACCCTGGTTTGTGCCGCCACCCTGGGTGGTATCGCCTGTGTTATCCTTACCGCCGTCTGGTGGAGTAACATCTCCTGTTACGGCTGTAGCCTTCTTCAGGGACGCATCGAGGTTCAGACTGTTTGCCTTGAACTCACCGGTGCCACGGGCACGGAGCTTCAGTCCGGCAATGTTCTTGGTGATGCTGAACTCCTTCTCGGAGGCAGCCCCTTCCTTGTTCTTGATGCCGATGCTGAAGATGGCGAGGTCGGGAATCTTCACGGCGATACCCTGCAGAACCAGTTCTCTTACGCAGCTCACCATGTCGGTGAGCATACCCTTGATGGCTCCCTTTGAGAACGGGGTGTTGTGACTTTCCATGTGCTCTGCGAGTTCATCAAGACCATAGGTCTGGGTGATTACAGGGTAGGCGAAAAACTTGCCGTTAGCGGCGCTCAACTTCTCGTTGACATACTTCTTCAATGTGTACAGAATCATAGTGTCTTCATTTTTAAGGTTAATAAATTGTGTTTGTGTTGTAGGGGGCGCTGCGCATTGCCTCTTGGTGGTATGAGATGTTATCTCTGAACCACAATGCAAAGATACGAAATCGGTGAGGGGTCAACTCACAGTTGCTCATACTTGCTCATGCTTTATCATACTTTTTCATAGATTCTTTTTTTCTGGAGTTTATAAGCCCATTATAATCAATCATCATTTGCTTGAATCTTACAAAAACAAGTAAGTTGGCAAAAGCTATGGATGGCGGTCTCCTTACCGCACTTTTAAGGGGTAATGTGCAATATGGTAACAGTTTTTTATCAAGCTGCTAAATAAACTTAAAATTCACTGTGTTTATGCGGAATAGTGATGTATTATAATTACCTTTGTAATTAAATATGCATCTGCATATGGCAAATAATAGACTGATAAAATGACAACAGACAATAAAGACAACAAACTCTCAATAGGAAGTAGCGATTATGCTGAGATACTGCGACACGCTGTCGCAGTAATTGAGCATGCACGGACAGAAATAGCCCGACATGTCAATGGCTACGTATCTACCGCCTATTGGGAGATTGGTCAAATGCTTCATGAGCGCAAGATTGAAAGTGGGTATGGTGACAGCGTTGTAAGAAGATTGTCAGCAGACCTGAAAGAACGATACCCGAAGATGGGTGTTTCACCACGTCAACTTTGGAACATGAAGAAATTTTATGAACGTTACGCGGGACATGATGAAAAAGTGCTACGCTCCGTAGCACTTTTGCCGTGGTCGCACAATCTGCTACTGCTGAGCAAGGGATTTAATGATGAAGCCACGCTATAGGGAAAGCCTATTGGAGTGGCGGATTATCAGTTGATAGTACCGAAAGAAAAATTACAGAAAGTCCTTGCTGATGAGATAAAGGCATTTAGTGAGGAGAAAGAAAACAAAGAAACATTATAATATGGACATTCAAAGAATAAATCTGCATACATCCGCTTTCAACGAGATAACGCATTACATTGAGAGGTGATAAATTATGGCAAAGAAATTTGAAATACGAAACAGTACGGCGGAATTCCTGACTTTCGTGGCAGAAGGTAAGGAGCAAGGCGTACAAGTGTTATATAAAGACGAAACGGTATGGGCTACTCAAAAGGCTATGGCACAGCTTTTTGACTGTTCAACAGATAATATCGGATTGCATCTTAAAAACATCTTCAAGAGTGGAGAACTTGTTGAAGATTCAGTTACCGAGAAAAACTCGGCAACTGCCGCAGATGGTAAGAATTACATGACAAAATTCTACAACCTCGATGCAATCATTTCCGTGGGCTATCGTGTCAACTCCATTCGTGCCACTCAGTTCCGCCAATGGTGCACCTATGTCATCAGGCAGTTCTCTTTGCGTGGCTACATCATTGACAAGAAGCGTATGGAGAACGGCTCGTTCATTGGGGAGGACTATTTTGAGCATTTGTTAGCTGAAATACGTGAGATTAGATTGAGTGAACGAAGATTTTACCAAAAGCTCACGGATATATATGCTACAGCTGTTGATTACAACAAAGATGCACCTACCACACGTTTGTTTTATAAAAAAGTTCAGAATAAGATGCATTATGCAGTGCATGGGCATACCGCAGCAGAACTTATAGTGGAAAGAGCCAATGCAGAGAAAGAGCATATGGGACTGACCACTTGGGAGAATGCACCTGATGGTAAAATCGTCAAGCCTGATGTCAGTATTGCCAAAAACTATCTCAAACAAGTGGAACTTGAAGATATGGGGAAACTTGTCAATTCAGTACTTGATTTAGCTGAACGTATGGCAAATCGACATATACCAATGACTATGGAAGATTGGGCAAAGCGTATTGATATTATTCTTGAAGCTGGAGGTGATGCCGTATTACATGATTCTGGAAAGGTTTCTGCTGAATTTGCCAAGAGCTTTGCTGAGTCAGAGTTTGAAAAGTACCGTGTGATACAAGACAAACTATTCAGCTCAGATTTTGATAGATTCGATTCTTCTTTACCGTTTGACGATGATAAGAATTGAAAGCCAAAGAGGGATGAGGTGGTCTCAAATCACCCCATCTTTCGCTTACTTGTCTATGTATGATGTAATTAAGGTTTCGCAAGTTTTGCCCTTTCAAGGCGTGTGGGGCTAACTTATGAAAGTTCAGTTGATAATATAGCGAAATACTCAATTATTTGTATGTTTTGTAAACTTTTTAAGAACATTTTCCCTTTTTCTAAAATTATTTTCTTACTTTTGCAAGCGTATTCATTATAATAATGTATAGCAAAGAAAGTAAACATAAGATAAGAAACGTATGGATTCATTATTTCTACTTCAGTTTGCATGTTTCATATTCATGCTCATCAATGCCATCTTCGTGGCACTCTCTCATCTGTATGTAAGATGGGTGAACAAGCGGTATGAGCGTTCCCGCTGGATGGTCGTTTTCGCCATGATAGGACTGGCGATACAGTATGTGATACAGATGGCTTTCGGATTCCGTGCTGCCGACGACATTCTCGGGGCGGTCGTCAACATCCTCATCTATACCCCCTGCTTCTCGCTCATCGCCATGGCCATCTATAACATAGAGACCACACGTGCCAACCGCAGGAAGATGAACCTTGTATGTGGCGGCATTAACGCAGCCACCCTCCTGGTCTTCCTGGTGGGCATCAGTCTCCATCACAGCCTTTATATCAAGGAAGGACTTTATATGATGCTTGCCCTGTTCTGCATGAGTGTAGCCTACAGCATATCCATGATCGTGCGCGAGATGATCAGGCGCAAGAAGATGTTGGAGACAATGGCAGCTACCGATATGTTGCCCTACGTGAGATATTCACGTGCCAGTGTCTTCATTCTGTTCCTTTCATCTCTCACCATGCCGGTAGTTATCTTTTCCACCACCTTACTGTTTATCATAGGTCCGTTTGTATTGCTTGCCCTGCTGTTCTTCAATCTTACGTTTATCTCTCTCGGTAGCAACTATATCCCTACCGAAGAACTCCTGGACAAGGAAGAGGAATACAATGACTTGGCTAGGACTGGATACAGGTATGGGGGGGGCATCTTCTGCCAAGCAGCATGACTCCGCTGACAGTAGTACAGAATCTTTACATCCGCTTTCCGATGAGCACAGAGATTTCATCCAGAAGAGTCTTGATGACTGGTGCGCCAATTCGGGCTATAAGGACTGTAATGTAAACATGCTTACCCTCTCCCGAACCCTTTCCATCCCCAAGGATGAGTTATCAGTATACTTCGACCAGTATCTGAAAACCACATTCAGAATATGGCTCGGTGATATACGTTTCAATGCGGCAAAGAAGATGATATTGGAATGCCCAGACTATAGTAATGACATCGTTTCTGCCGAATGTGGCTTCTCAGCCCGAACCTATCTATACCGCATTTTCAAGACAAAGGAAGGTTGTACTCCTACCGAATGGCGGGAGAAAATGGCTCCTAATGTAGCCGCAGATGATAAAAAGCAGGACTAACCATTTTTCGATAAATACCAGGAAAACGCATCACTAAAGGGAATAAATCGTTAAAAAGGGTGTCTACTTCCTACGAAGTAGACACCTAAAACATAGGAAGTAGACACATAGACAGGGGAAGTAGACACCTTTTTCCGAAGAAAAACACTATCTTTGCGCCATGGAAAATATAATAGAGACTTTCATGAAAGAGAAACAGGCTATTTTTATAGTGGCATTGTGTCTTCTGTTGCTCGCCATAGTCATGGGCTATGCCATGGTTCAAGACTACAGGATATATCTTGATGAAAACTACAAGGCTCGCTACAGCTTCTGTGATTTCATCAAGAGGGAGAGATACTATATCTATCTGTTTCTCGTACTGACTTTCGTCATCATCCTGGGAATGACAGTATATATAATGGCTATGAGAGGATATATGTAAGAAAGTAGAATAATAATAAAAAAAATTACTGATATGAATAATAAAAAATCTACAATTTCTAAACAATGGTCTTACATAACTGACCTTGTTTCAACTAATGCAGTAAAGAGTCGCAGACTCTCTCTGCTTATGTTGATGTTGCTCACGTTGTTGTTTGTGCCTACACGTGTGGTGGCGCAGATAGATTACGACACGTCTGTAAAGTTTAAAGCCTTAGCAGGTAACCCTGAAGGCATCGTTGGTATGACTTACACTAATCTCTTTGATGGCCAAAAGACACGAGGTAATTTCTCCATGTGGTGCTGTGGCTTTATTAATGGCAGTAGCAGTGCCTATGTCATCTTCGAAGCCAGCAAGGCAGGAGTGCCTGTGGGCTACACCATCACAACGGGTGATGACAATGCAAGTATGAAAGGTCGCAATCCGTTGTCATGGAAGCTCTATGGTAACAACGAAGGCAAAGATGGTAATTGGAAGCTCATTCAGGAGATAAGCAACGACGAGAAGCTCGAGGATAAGAACTATGCTTCGTACGACTTCAAATGCGAAGGTTCTACTTATTATAAATATTTTAAATGGGAAATCACGGCTATTCATAGCGGAAAAACATTGCAGGTAGGCGAGTTTGAACTCAAGCTCAAAACAACCTGTTCGCACAAGAATGCCGATGGTTCGTCTGCCCTTGGCAAAGCTATCGAAACCATTGAGGCTACTTGCGTAGAGCATGGCTATACCACACACGAATGCTCTATTTGTCATTCCATAGTAAAAGTAGATAATAATGATGAGCTAAAGAAGCACACACCCACCCATCATGTGCAGATAGATGCTACATGTACAGCAACTGGTAAAATAGAATACTGGCAGTGCAGTGTGTGCAAAAAACTCTTCAGCGACGCTAATGCTACTACTGAGATTACGGATGCTGCCAGTCTTGATATTCCCGCAAAAGGTCATAAATACAATAGCGAAGGCACCTGTACTGTATGTGGTGTAGTAAACCATCGCTGTGCTTTGTTCGATAACCTGGATGGTATAACCAATGTTACCATTACTGACAATGATGCCAGATATCCTTGGCAGATGCTGAACTTGGAAGCAGATGGAATGAAAAATCTTGGCTTCGATATTCCAAAAGGAAGCAAAGGATTGATGTCGGATAATTATGATCAGGAATCTACTACATCAAGGACTGTAGTCACGTTCACAGTAGAAAAGCTTATATTATTGACGTTTAAGTATCTCGTTTCTTCAGAAGAAGATGATAAAGCCACTATTACTTTAGATAGTAAAACGTATGGGACGATTAGCGGAATTAAGGAAATAGAGATTAAAGCATTATTATCTGCTGGCAAGCATTCTTTGAATTTGTCTTACGAGAAAGACCGTATGTATAAGAAAGGTGCTGACCGCGCATTCATATACAATCTGAAAACAGCAACCACTATTTCTGACTATGTAGCCCAGTACGATGATACGAACACTACATTGACTTTCAAGAAAGTTACTGATGCCAATATATCAGATATAGTAAACAACAGTGTCATTGTAGACCAATATAATAATGTGAAAGAAATTTGCACAACTTTAGGAAATGTTACTATCAAGAATATCGTTTTCGATGAGAGTTTCAAGACATACGCTCCTACATCGTTGAAAGATTTCTTTAAGAACTGCACAGCATTGGAAACAATTTCAAACATTGAAAATTTGAATACAGCGAATGTGACGAATATGACAAGCATGTTCGACAACTGTCAGAACCTCTCTTCGCTCAATCTCTCTAAATTCAACACAGAGAATGTGACGAATATGTCATACATGTTCGACAACTGTCAGAACCTCTCTTCGCTCGATCTCTCTAAATTCAACACAGCGAATGTGACGAATATGTACGCTATGTTCACTCACTGTCAGAACCTCTCTTCGCTCGACCTCTCTAAATTCAACACAGCGAATGTGACGGATATGTCATGGATGTTCTCTGACTGTCAGCTCTCTTCGCTTGACCTCTCTAATTTCAACACAGAGAAAGTGAGGGAGATGTATAACATGTTCAGTTTCTGTCAGAAACTCTCTTCGCTCAACCTCACTAATTTCAACACAGAGAAAGTGACGAATATGGACTATATGTTCAATGGCTGCTCCGATCTCACAACAATCTACGCCAGCGATAAGTTTATAATAGCCGAGTTCAATAATGGTTATAAAATGTTCTATGGTTGTAAATTGCTCAAGGGTGCTCTTCCAAAGTATGACGAAAATTTGACAAGCAGCGATTACGCCAACTACGTGAATGGCTACTTCACAAAGCTGGTAGGCAAGAATGGTGAGGAGAAGATAGGAGCTGTAGGAGACATACTTACTGCGGATAATCTTACTCTTGACGACAACAAGGACTTCGTGGTTTACGAACCGTTCACAGCTAAAGCCGCCTCTTATAGCCGCGAGATGAAGACTGGCACAACATGGGCTACTCTCTGTCTGCCTTTCGAAGTATCGCTCGAAAATAAGGACTTCCGTGCCTTTAAGCTGCTTTCGGCTAACGAGGGAACTAATACTGTGGAACTCGAAGAGATTACGACAAGCATCGCAGCAGGTACTCCTGTCATCATCAAAATGAACGAAGGAGCCACCGAGCTCAACTTCTCTGTTGACAACAAGGAGATTGCAAAAGAAGTAAATACCTCAGAGACAGAAAACGGTAGCTATCAACTCCAGGGCATCTATACAAAGAAGGTGTTCGACAAGGATGCCGACAACAACTGCTACATCGTGAAGGGCGACAAGCTGATGAACCCTGCCAAACTGTTGGAGAATACCAATAATAAGACTGTTGGCAGCAAGCCGTTCCGTGCTTACATGGTAGACAACTCTACTGCTACTGCCGCTGGTGCCAAGATGTTCAGCATCGCCATCGGTGGCGGTACTACAGCCATCGACAGCCTCAACACTATTGCTGACGACAATGCCACATACTACGACCTGCAGGGCAATCGCCTCAACGCTCCTCAGAAGGGTATCAACATCGTGAAGCGTGGCAGCAAGACAATGAAAGTTATCATCAAATAAAAAACTGAGAATTATGAAAAATAAAGAATATGTAAAGCCAGAGATGAATGTCTACCAAATGGAGACTCCATCTATCCTCGCTGGCTCTGTAATAGAGAAAGCAAAGGAAGAGGATTATAACGAAGATGCTGTTAGCAACTATCGCGATCCAAGTGGCAGCATTTGGGCTGATTAAAAGAAGTCTCACCCCTCCCCCTGCCATAGATGGCTGTTGGGAGGGCGTTTTTGGTATGCTCGGCTATGCTACATTGACGGGTTCATACACCGAAAGGTACCCAAAATAGAAACCGCATGTACGGTGGTGTGAGAGGTCGGAAAACGAAAGTAGGAGAATAACTACTTCGTTTTCCTCCTACTCGATTATGGTGCGAGCTATAATAAACGCAATTTGGACTACTACAAGCGTTTCTATCTCCTTTTCCCTGACATACAGATTGTGAACACATGTGTTCACAATCTTAGTTGGTCGCATATACGCCGCATACTTTCTGTTTCAGACCCCAATGCCAGACTTTGGTATTTGAAAACCGCAGATAAAGACATGTGGAGTTTTCGTGCGCTTGATCGTAACATATCCACACAATACTATGAGCGTAGATTGGCTGCGCAACGTGAGAAATCGGCACTGCCGGTAGATATGGAAAACTCAACCGACCCATTGGAATATATCAAAAATCCAATGATGGCAGAGTTCATGGGGTTTCATCGTGATGCTGATTATAACGAAAGCGATTTTGAAAAAGCTTTAATTGACAACCTTGAAAAGTTCATCATGGAACTTGGACGAGGCTTTGCCTTTGTTGAGCGTCAACAGCACATAGTTACTGATACGGACGATTTTTATATTGATTTGGTATTCTACAACTATCGCATGAAGCGTTTTGTCATCTTTGAGCTAAAGACACATAAACTCACACACCAAGATATAGGTCAACTTGATATGTATGTACGAATGTATGACGACCTTATCAAAGGTGCTGATGACGCTCCTACTATTGGAGTGCTGCTTTGCACAGATACCGACAATACGATAGCACGTTATTCTGTACTTCACGACAACAATCAGTTGTTTGCAGCCAAGTATATGACTTATATGCCAACAGAAGAAGAACTGCGCAATGAAATTGAACAACAAAAACGTTTCTTTATGGAGCAGCATGGTTCTCGTAATTTATAAGAACTCAAGCTTTGCAAGTTTAGCCCCACACGCCCTGTAAGGGGCGTGCTGCTTCTGGGAGCTTTTGGGCCTTCAGGGCGTGTAGGGCAAAACTTGCGAAACTTGAATAATTCAATATTATTCGTGTTCAATGCTACCCCCAAACTTAGCTTCCCATTCCTCTATCGTCGGCATAGTTCCTTCTAATTTTTCAGGATAGAATTTTTCTAGATCGTACTCAGAAATAGCTATGGGTTGGCTGCTTGATTCCAGGGCATATTGTGCCTGGATACGGTCTTTCTCCTTGCAAATAAGTAAACCTATAGTAGGATTGTCACGCCCCTCTTTGCGAAGAAGGTGGTTACAAGCTACTACATAACCACCAAGTTGCCCGACATCAGCAAAGGTGAATGAACCTATCTTGACTTCCAGAACTATGTAGCATGACAAGTTCAAATTATAAAAGAGCAAGTCGATAAAGTTCTCTTTCTCTCCAATCTGCAAGCGATATTCCTTGCCTACGTAGGCAAAACCTGTACCAAGTTCTGTTAGGAATTTGGTGATATTGTTGAGCAAAGCATCTTTAAGAATGCGCTCATTATATGGTTTGGTGATTCCAGTGAAAGCAAAGTTGTATGGGTCTCTTGTGATTTCTTGTGCCAAATCGCTGCCGACCTCAGGTAATGTGCGGGTAAAATTGCTCAAAGCTTTCCCTTGTCGTTCATACAGAGACGAGTCTATGTAATTGTGAAGGACATTCCTGCTCCAGCCGTTTACTACTGTTTGGTGTATATAGAACAAAGCCTTCTGTGGCTCTGTTAGGAATTTGTCAATCAACAGCATGTGATGCCCCCAAGGAGTTGAGAAAATATCTTTTTCCACTTGGTCAGCAACTTGCTGACCAATTTTCGTGGTGTTATTTTTTATTCCAAGTTGAGGCAAATTGGCATCCCTTTCCAATTGGTCAGCAATTGCTGACCAATTTCTGTGTATGGTAGATACATGCAATAGAAATTCTTCATATAAAGAAGATTCTTCGGTGAAAAGCAAGTTGCCAAAGGATTTGCTTCTTTCAAATCTCTACTAAGATTTTTGAAGAACTTACTGCCCCAACGTGTCTCAGCTTTTAAGGCAACAATATCTCTGCCCAAACTCCAATAGAACTTGAGCATTTCTGTATTCACCTTTACCGCAGCCTTTATCTGGCTCTGGCGATAACGCTTACAGAGTTCCTTGACCCATTTCAAATAATCTTTATCTAAAATGTTTATCGGTTTGTTCATATTTTTGTTCCTTTACAATAGCTTTAGATACAAATAAAAAAATGCTTTCTTCTATCTGTCTCATACGCCATTCATTTATTTTTCTGCAAATATACGATTATTTTGTGAAACCTACAAGAATAACCGTTTTTTTTCGCGAAAATGTTTTTTTGAAGTCTTTGCAAGAATGCTGTTAATATCCTTGTTCTCCTTTTGTTGCCTCATTTTCAGATTAGGCGGAACAGGGTTAGGGCTCACCGAGGAAGTAGAGGATGTAGGAGACTTGCATTGGGGTGAACTCCTTGCAGTTCTTGCCATACCCTTTGCCAGCACATCTTCCTGGCAATTTCAAGGCTTCGCTGGGACATGCCTTCTTCCATGCCTTCAGCTCTGCCTTTTTCCATACCTTCTTCCATTCCTTTCTGGTACCTGTCATCCAGGAGGTACAGGAGCTTCATGGCATCAAAGCCAAGGACTGCTATCGTTTCTATACCGACATCAGAAGACGCAAAAACCATAGCCGTACTTACTTCCTAGACAGAATGCAGGAGAAGTTGAACGACAAAATGCGAAAGGATGATGAATTGAAAAGAATGAGACGTTAAAATGGCATGAAGTTGGTATTTGGATTTTTTTCGTAGAAATTCAACAGAAAGTTAACAAAAAGTTTGGTAAAGTGAAAATAAAAGCATAATTTTGCAAATTAAATAAGTACATAACATTAAAAACTAGAAGATTATGGCAATAGAAATTAAAACAATACCTGTCCTTCATGGTGAGGCAGCAGCTCGTTTCGTTGAAGCAGCTGATGAGGCATTGGAAAAGCGTGGCTCCATTGATTTCTCCAAGCAAGTAGCCAAGGCACGTGCTATATTAAAACGTTCAAAACTGTACATTTAAAATGTTAGAGCAATGTGATTTTATGGAACTGACAGAGGAAGTCTTGCAGCAATGCAAAGGCTTCACTTGTAAGGATGAGGACATAACAGAGTTCTTCACCCAAGACTATGCTGACTATGCCTATCAGTTGCTTGGAAAATCATATTGTTTTGTTAAACCAGATACATCTGAAATAGTCTGTGCATTTACAGTTGCTAATTCGAGTGTAAAAGTAGATTCACTTCCTTCAAACCTTCGGAATAAGCTTAATAGAAAGATTCCGAATGCTAAGCGAAGACCGCAGTATCCAGCAGTGTTGGTTGGACAGTTGGCAGTAAGCGATTTGTTCAGTGGGCATCATGTGGGAGATGAATTGTTGGATTTCATCAAATCATGGTTTATAGACCCATTGAATAAAACAGGATGCCGATATGTCATTGTTGATGCCGTCAACCATCCGAAAGTGTTTGAATATTATCAACGAAATGGTTTCAAGTTCTTGTTTTCGTCAGATGAGGAAGAATGGACCTTTTTGCATAACAAAGGTCTAGAGCCAACAACTCCGATAGAGCCGATGAAGACACGACTGATGTACTTTGATTTGATTTATCTTCGCACAAAATAACAAATAAAAGATGCCCTAATTTAAAGGAAATTAAAGCAATCGGCTGCAATCAATATACTCTTGATAAGCTAAGAAGTGCTATAGTTCCAAGGGTCTATACACCTCGACAAGAGGGTGTATAGCCCCTTTTTCCTATTGCATGATGTCTTCAGGTAGAAGTACCTTAGCTTCTTCGTTATTATATTCCATAATATTATGCTTTATTATTATCTTTCACAAAGATAATCTTTCTGAACGATAATTCCAAATGTTTGAGCAACAATTAGTTGCCTGTTATTGTTATTTTACTATTAATCGGAATCATTAAGTAGTATTTGCATGTTTTTTACTTAAGTTTCGCAAGTGGTTCAAGAACGGGCTGAAGGCCCAAAAGCTCCTAGCCCAGGGCATCGCCCTGGGTATAATAGCAATCAGCAAGGCGCCCTGTAAGGGCAAAAGCTTTATGTATTGCCTGGAGTTTTAAAGCTTTTGCCCTTACAGGGCGACAGGTTTGCGTCCGTAATTACCCAGGGCGATGCCCTGGGCTAGGAGCTTCTGCCCTTTCAGGGCGTATGGGGCTTACATGATAGCATCTGCCCTTTACCTTTCCCTTGGGCCGGTGACCGTTGGTTCAGGGCGCGTGGGGCTTACATGATAGCATCTGCCCTTTACCTTTCCCTTCGGTCGGTGACCGTTGCCTCATTTTCAGATTAGGCGGAACAGGGTTAGGGCTCACCGAGGAA
>ERZ791909.73-NODE-73-length-119239-cov-7.411280_pt1 | contig 119239 bp, 74 predicted proteins | sample MGYA00510143_ERZ791909 | MGnify/ENA primary metagenome ERZ791909 (study PRJEB30046, sample SAMN00792093) | human gut metagenome | study: EMG produced TPA metagenomics assembly of the A metagenome-wide association study of gut microbiota in type 2... | reverse complement strand
CCGTAATTACCCAGGGCGATGCCCTGGGCTAGGGGCTTCTGCCCTTTCAGGGCGTGTGGGGCAAAACTTGCCAATTCAGAACTTCCCTTGAAAATTTCTTTGATAAATAATAGATTCTGGCAAATAGAAGGTTCGTTGCCACCAAATATGACAGGTGGTACAGCCATTATCGTGATTAAAAAAGATGATGGGCAAATACAATATATTCGCCATACAAAATGACGGTTGGGTATTTATAGATTTAATTTGCCCCTTCCAATAAGGGTACGGAAAAACAAGATAAAGTTTTTGCAACATGAGACAAAGTGTATATGAAGGAAAATATGTAATTTTGCAGCATCAACTAATAATTTTAATATAAAAGAATGAATGTTCGGAAAATAATGAGATGCATTGCTTTGGCTGTATTGTCTTATGACACAGCCTTGGCGCAGAATCCAATCATCAATAGCCAGTTTACGGCAGACCCAACGGCTCGCGTGTTTAATGGGAAGATATATCTTTATCCTTCTCATGACATACCGAGTCCGATAGAGAAACTGAAGGAATGGTTCTGCATGGCAGATTATCACGTTTTCTCTTCCACTAATCTTACGGAGTGGCAGGATCATGGAGTCATCGTTTCGCAGGATAAAGTACCTTGGGTACAGGACGGCAGTTATACGATGTGGGCTCCTGACTGTGTAGAGAAAGACGGGAAATATTATTTCTATTTCCCTGCTGCTCCGAAAGGGGAGGAGAAGGGATTCGGAATAGGCGTGGCAGTTGCTGACCAACCGGAAGGACCGTTTATGCCGATGTGGAACCCCATAGAGGGGGTTCATGGCATAGACCCTTGCGTGTTGATAGATAAGGACGGACAGGCTTATATCTACTGGGCTGGTGCTGGTCTGCACATGGCTAAGCTGAAACCTGACATGATGGAACTTGCCTCGGAACCTAAGCCTGTAGAGGGATTGCCTGAGGGATTCAAGGAAGGCCCATTTGCCTTCGAGCGCAACGGTAAGTATTATTTCACCTTCCCTTGGGTACGTGAAAAGAATGGTACCGAAACACTGGCTTATGCCATGGCTGACCATCCGATGGGACCTTTCACATTCAAGGGTATCATCATGGATGAGTCGCCAACGAAGTGCTGGACCAATCATCATAGCATCGTGGAATATCAGGGACAGTGGTATCTCTTCTATCACCATAATGATTATTCGCCTAAGTTCGACAAGAACCGCTCGGTGCGAATCGACTCCCTGAACTTCAATCCTGACGGAACGATACAGAAGGTGATACCTACGCTAAGAGGTGTGGGATTGACGAACGCTCGTTCGCGTATTCAGATTGACCGCTATTCTGCGCTGCAAGGCAAGGGTATTGGTATTGATTATCTGGATAAGAACAACTGCTTTGCCGGCTGGAAGACTCTCTTCTCTAAATCGAATACTGCCCTTATATATAATAAGGTGGATTTCGGTAATGAGAAGGTGGAAGAAATCACCGTTCGTGCCAAGTCTTCAAAGGGCGGTGTGCTCGTAGTCAGAGCCGATGGCAAGAAGGGTAATATCATTGCTAAAGTGAAGATTCCGAAGTCGGCAGCCTGGAAGAATGTCCGTGCCCAGGTGCTTCATGCTCCTCAGGGCGTTCATGATCTCCATGTATCCTTGCAGAGTGGAGCCGATGTTGAGGTAGACTGGCTGGGCTTCGATGCGTTGCCTTGGGAAAAGGGTGCTTTCGAAACTCACCAGTATCGCAATCTCTTTGCCGAGATGGGCTATAAGCAGGCTGATATAGACAGGAAGGTGAACGAAGTGTTCAATGATGTATTCTACGGTAAGAACAAGGTCTATTTCGAGGTGGGCGATTCCTTGGGATATGTCAGCGATATAAAGAACAATGATGTGAGAACCGAAGGCATGTCGTATGGAATGATGGCTGCCGTGCAGTTTGACAAGAAGGACATCTTCGACCGCCTCTGGCGATGGAGCAAGAAATACATGCAGCATCAGGAAGGACCTTATAAGGGCTATTTTGCATGGAGCTGCAAGACTGATGGAACGAGAAATGCGCAGGGAGCCGCATCGGATGGTGAACTCTATTTTGTAACTTCGCTCATCTTTGCATCCAACCGATGGGGCAATGATACAGGCATCAACTATCTGAAGGAAGCGCAGCATATTCTGGATTGCAGCATGCTGAAGGCGGGAATGGACCGCACAGCTCCGCTCATCAATCTTGAACATCAGCTCATCACCTTTACGCCCGATCATTGGGGCGGGAAGTTTACCGACCCTTCTTACCATCTCCCTGCCTTTTACGAGGTTTGGGCTAAATGGGCTAACGACGGACGTTCCCAGTTCTGGAAGGAGTGTGCTGAGAAAAGCCGTGAGTTCCTGCATAAGTGCATCAATGAGAAGACGGGCTTGAACCCGGACTATTGCAACTATGATGGCAGTCTGATGAAGACCGGTCAGTTGCTGGGTGATGCTTTCCGTTATGACTCATGGCGAGTGCCAATGAACATAGCGCTCGATTATTCCTGGGCTTGCAAGGATAAGGAGTGGCAGCAGAAATATGCCAATACGCTGCAGAACTTCCTGTATAGTAAGGGCATTGATTCTTTCCTGGACCAGTATAATGTTGATGGAACGATGGTAGAAGATATTCTGCCGGCAGGTACAGCTCCTAAGGCACTCCGCCATTCTATCGGTTTTGTTGCCACTTCGGCTGCGGCTTCATTGGTCAGCAATCATGTGAAGGGCAGGGAATTCGTCAGTCATTTCTGGAATGCCAAGCATGAACCAGACAAAGAAGGCTTCTTCGATGGCTATTACGACGGACTGTTGCGTCTCTTCGCCTTCATGCATCTGAGTGGCCGTTATCAGATTATCGAACCTCAATAATAATGAATAGTCTATGTACAACATTTTCAATAAAATAGTTAGATTGTTTTGTTTATGTGTATTCCTTTTTGGGCATTCCTCTGCGGATGCCCAAAATAGGAATTTACCTGCAGACATCAATCCTTATTTCGGACCAGTCGGCAAGCAGGCTGTCATGCCTAATGCGGCTGGCTTTATTCAGAGATGGTTGCTCCTGGAGCCAATCTCTATGCCGGTCAAGAGCAATGTCGTTTTTACTGATTCTTATCTGAAGGAGATATTCCATACGCAGTATTTCCCTAAACAGATGGAAACAGTTCCTAAGGATGGAGCCGTCGTGAAGGTGGACAAGGAAAAACTGAAATGGCATGCGCTGGACAGTAAACTGTTTAATGTGAAGCTCTTCCGTTTCGCTACTTCGTTTAAGAAGCCCAAGTATGGTGTCTTGTTCTGGGCGGTTACCATTATCGATTGCCCTGAGGAGATGAAAGACGTCCGCTTGTCTGTTGGCTCGAATGGTGCTTCCATGTGGTGGCTCAATGGCGAGGAGGCGGTGATGCTCGAAGGCGACCGAAGAATGGTTCGCGATGATGTGGTTTCCAAGAAGCTTACCTTGAAGAAAGGTAGGAATATTCTTCGTGGTGCAGTCATCAATGGTCCTGGTATGAGCGACTTCTGTGTCCGATTCATCGACGGACAGGGCAAGCCTGTCAGAAACCTGTCTATTCACGTGAAGTAGTGCAATCAATAAAGAAAGTTATGAAACAGAACAATATATTTTTCAGATATTTTAGCCCGGTTGCTGCTCAGCAGAAACTTTATGCCGCTGCTTTGGTTGCCTTGTTGTCTTCCTCTGCTTACGAGGCAGAAGCCCAGGTGGGCGAACCTTTCATTCATGACCCTTCTACCATTGCCCTGTGTGATGGAAAGTATTATACCTTTGGAACGGGTGAAAACGGAATCTGGTCGGAGGATGGCTGGACCTGGCAGGGTGGTGCTGTTCGTCCCGGCAGAGGGGCGGCTCCTGATGTGTTGAAGATTGGCGACCGTTATCTGGTAGCCTACAGTGCTACGGGTGGTGGATTGGGAGGCAGTCATCGCGGTGATGTCCTGACGATGTGGAACAAAACGCTCGATCCGAAATCGCCTGATTTCAAATATACTGAACCAGTGGTGGTTGCTTCTTCATTGGATGATGAAGACTGTGATGCCATTGATGCGGGCTTGTTGCTCGACCCTACTACCGGCAGACTCTGGCTCAGCTATGGTACCTATTTCGGATTTATCCGTCTGGTAGAACTCGACCCGAAGACGGGTAAGCGGATGGAAGGCAACGAACCCGTCAATATCGCCATCGACTGTGAAGCTACTGATTTGATTTACCGCAACGGCTGGTATTATCTTCTCGGCACTCATGGCACCTGTTGCGATGGTCCTAATTCTACCTACAATATCGTGGTGGGACGTTCGAGAAAGATAACCGGTCCATACGTAGATAATGTGGGCAGAGAGATGTTGCAGGGCGGTGGAAAGATGGTGATTGCAGCCAATAATCTGAAGACGGGTCCCGGTCACTTCGGACGCTATATTGAGGAAGAGGGTGTAGAAAAGATGTCGTTCCACTATGAGTCTGATTTCAGACAGGGAGGACGAAGCGTGTTGGCTATCCGTCCTTTGTTGTGGAAGAACGACTGGCCTGTGGCTGGTGATGAATTTCATGCCGGAACCTACGAGATAGAATCGGAACGAAGAGGCTATGCCCTGGAGATTGCCGTAGATTTCGTGAGAATGCAGCGGGATATCGAACCTTTCTGGATTAAGCCAACCAAGCCTCTGAAGAATATTGAACCTCAGACCTTGAAGGAGGTAGAGGCAGAATGGCCTAAGGGTGAGGTAAAGGTAAGAATGAACGATTACATGTTCCGTCCTCATCAGAAGTGGAGTATCATGCCTGCCGGAAAGGGTGGTTATCTGGGTGGTCCTTATTATAAAATCTGCATAGAAGGCACTACTCGCTATCTTACCGCAACCGCTCAGCAAGATGTCATCGCCAAACCTGAGTTTACGGGTGAAGATGCCCAGCTTTGGCGCATCGAACAGCTCACCGATGGCACCTATCGCATCATGCCTAAGGCAGTGCCAGGCACTGAAGAGAAGCTTGCATTGGTTTCACTCGGCGATTGTACCCCAGGCTTGGCTCCCTTCGATTTCAATAGCGATAATTCTAAATGGAATTTCAGGCAACAATAAATTCATGATGATTTGACAATCGAGAAGCGTTCCAATCATAAACCCTCTAATAAAATAAACAGAAGTATGCTAAAGAATTTATCTTTCATTGCCCTTTTGGGCATCGCTGCCGTTGGTGTTCCAAGTGAACTCTGCGCCAAGAATGTAAAGGTGGCAGGCACCCAGAAAGGTGCGGCTGCCAAGTCTATCACCCGTCAGGTGGCTCAGCAGAATGTAACCATCGAATTCTATTCTCCATCCATCGTCCGCATCTTGAAATCTGATGCCGGACTTGGTGCTCCTGTTCAGAAGAAAAGCTATTCTGTCATCTTGAAACCTCAGCAGATGAAGGGCGTTCAAATACAGGAACATGGAGATATTGTAAAAATCAATTCTAGTTTTATTTCCGTTGAACTGAATCAGCAGACTGGCGAAATCCGCTTCCTTTCGAAGGATGGAAAGCTGCTGCTTACTGATACGAAGACCCGTCTGGAAGCTCGCAAGGATGAAGCCAACAAGGGCAAGTACCGCATAGAGCAAGACTTCCGTCTTGCTGATGACGAGGCAATCTATGGTCTGGGACAGTTGCGCGATGTTTACATGAATCAGCGTGGTCGACAGAATATCATACTCTGGAACAATAATACTTATATCGCTATCCCTTATTTCACCAGTGAGAAGGGCTATGGTCTTTACTGGGACAATGCAGGAAAAACCTATTTCAATGATATCGTAGCATCCAGGAACAATGGCAACCAGCCATCATGCACTTCCTTCACCAGTGAAGTGGGAACCTGTGCCGACTACTATTTCATGTACAAGGATGGTACGCAGGATGGAGTCATCGCCAGCATCCGAGAACTGACCGGACAGGCTACCATGTTCCCGAAATGGGCGATGGGCTTCTGGCAATGCCGTGAGCGCTATAAGACCAGCGATGAACTGGCAGGCGTATTGGATAAGTATCGCGAACTGAAGATTCCTACCGATGCTATCGTGCAGGATTGGCAGTATTGGGGATGCGACTCCAACTGGAATGCGATGAAGTTCCAGAACCCATACTATATAAATAAGGTGGGCGACCCAGCTTATGCCAAGTATCTTCCTACCGATATGAAGCAGATGAAGGCACAGGAAGAACCCCGCCTGAAGAGTCCGGAAGAGATGGTGAAGTATGTTCACAAGAACGATGCCCATCTGATGATTTCCATCTGGGCAAGTTTCGGTCCTTGGACAGAGCAGTATCGTGAACTGAAGAAGATGAATGCCCTCCTTCCTTTCGATACTTGGCCAAGAAACAGTGGCGTGATGCCATACGATGTCTTCAATCCGAAGGCTCGCAACCTCTACTGGAAGTATCTTACTCATCTCTACCAGATGGGATTTGATGCCTGGTGGACGGATTCTACGGAGCCTGACCATTTTGAGAAGCCGGGCGATGAGAACTATCAGACCTTCGATGGTTCATGGTTGGGCGTGAAGAACGCCTTCCCATTGTTGCACAACAAGAGCATCTACGAGCACCAGAGAGCGATGAAGGGCAACACAAAGCGTTCGCTCCAGATGACCCGAAGCGGCAGTTTCGGTATTCAGCATTATGGCACCATTTGCTGGAGCGGTGATGTGCTGGCTTCCTGGAACGAGATGAAGAATCAGATTCCATCGGGCTTGAATTTCTCGCTCTGCGGTATCCCATTCTGGAACACCGACCTGGGTGGTTTCTTCTACTGGGAGTTTGAACAGAATCCAAAGAACCCTGCCCTTCAGGAACTGCAGACCCGCTGGATGCAGTGGGGAACCTTCATGCCATTGATGCGCAACCACTGTTCTTCGCCGATGGTAAGCGAACTGTATGAATTCGGAAAGCAGGGCGACTGGGCTTATGATGCTATGATTAAGGCCATCAAGCTGCGCTATCGCCTTTTGCCTTATATCTACAGTACGGCTGGCGACTGTGTACAGAATAGCGGAAGCATGATGCGTGCCCTGGTAATGGATTATGCGGCAGACAAGAAGGCTTCCCGTCTGAACGATGAGTATCTCTTCGGCCGCAACATCCTGGTGAAGCCGGTAACCGATCCTTTATACACCTGGAAGGATAAGGAGAAGAAGGGCCATACCATCTATCCTGATGTAAGGAAGGCAGCTGCGCCTGTGAATGTTTACTTGCCAAAGGGTAATAAATGGTATGATTTCTGGAGCAACACCCAGTATGAGGGCGGTCAGGATATCCAGCGCCATTGTCCTATCGACATCATGCCTGTGTTCATCAAGGCTGGTACCATCCTGCCATTCGGTCCTGAAGTGCAGTATAGTTCAGAGAAGCCTTGGGATGAGTTGGAAATCCGTGTTTATCCTGGTGCTGATGGTAAATTTACGCTCTATGAGGATGAGGGCGACAACTATAATTACGAGAAGGGTAAATTCTCGGAAATCCAGTTTGTTTGGAATGAAGCAGACAGAACCCTGAACATCGCTCCACGCAAGGGTAGCTATAAGGGAATGCTCCAGCATCGCAGATTCCACATCGTACTGGTGGATGCCAATAGTGGAGCGGGCGATCAGCCTATGCAGGCAAGCAAGAGTGTGGAATATGACGGAAAGGCTGTAAAGATACAGATGTAAGTGTTACATTATATAAAGTATTTGATACTTGTGATAAAGTAGAATTCTGCTTTTTTGTTTATCTTTGCAGCGCAAATAACAATTTAATATACTAATAGCTTAATAGTAATTACAATGAACAAGAATGTTATATACGCTGCTTTGATGTTTGTGGTAACTATGTCTTCCGGCAATGCCTCAGCTCAGCAGTTGCCTTATCAGAATCCAGCCCTCTCGGCTCATGAGAGAGCGGTAGATTTATGTGGTCGTCTCACTTTGGAAGAGAAAGCTTCTCTGATGCTGGATGATTCGCCGGCTATCCCACGATTGGGAATCAAGAGATTCCAGTGGTGGAGCGAGGCACTGCATGGTGTGGCGAACATGGGAGATGTAACCGTCTTTCCGGAACCTATCGGAATGGCAGCTTCGTTTAACGACAGAATGGTGTATAGAGTCTTTGATGCAACATCTGATGAGATGCGTGCCAAATGTAATGAACTGCAGCAGAAGGGAGGAGATGTAACCCGTTTTCATGCCCTCTCTGTCTGGACTCCAAACGTGAATATCTTCCGTGATCCTCGCTGGGGACGTGGACAGGAAACCTATGGTGAGGATCCTTATCTTACCAGTAGGATGGGATGTGCCGTGGTGCGCGGATTGCAGGGACCTGAAGATACGAAATACCGCAAACTCTGGGCTTGTGCCAAGCACTATGCAATTCATAGCGGACCAGAATGGGCTCGCCATACAGACAATATTACCGATGTTACACCGCGCGACCTTTGGGAAACTTATATGCCAGCCTTCAAATCGCTGGTGCAGGATGCCAAGGTGCGTGAGGTGATGTGTGCCTATCAGCGTTGGGATGATGAACCATGCTGCGGCAACACCCGCCTTTTGCAGCAGATTCTCAGGAATGAGTGGGGATTCAAGTACCTGGTAGTTTCCGACTGTGGCGCTGTTACTGATTTCTGGGAGAATCATAAGGTTTCGAGCAATGCCAGAAATGCAGCAGCTAAGGGTGTATTGGCTGGAACCGATGTAGAATGTGGATTTAATTATATATATAAATCGGTGCCTGAGGCTGTGAAGTATGGTGCCCTGACTGAAGAAGAAGTTGATAAGCATGTGATTCGTCTGCTCGAAGGTCGTTTCGACTTGGGTGAGATGGATGACAACAAGATAGTATCATGGTCGAAGATTCCTGTATCTGTGCTTTGCAGTAAGGCGCATCGCCAGCTCTCGCTCGATATGGCTCTGCAGACCATGACGCTGCTCCAAAACAAGAATGAGGTATTACCTCTCGATAAAAAGGTAAAGAAGATTGCTTTCATCGGACCAAATGTGGATAACGAACCGATGATGTGGGGAAACTATAATGGTACTCCACGACAGACAATTACCATCCTGGATGGTATCAAGAGTCGTTTGAAGAAAAACCAGGTCGTCACCTTTAAAGGGTGCGACCTGGTGAACGACCAGACTTTGGATTCTTACTTCGACCAGTGTAGCATGGATGGCAAGATGGGCTTTAAGGGCACTTTCTGGAACAATCGTGAAATGAAAGGTAAGCCTGTTACCATCACCCAGGAAAAGAATCCTGTGCAGGTAACTACCTATGGTCAGCATGCCTTTGCTCCAAACGTGAAGCTCACAGGATTTTCTGCCAAGTATGAAACCGTATTCCGTCCTAAGCAGAACGCCAAGGTATTACTCGATGTGGCTGCCTGCGGTCATTATGAGGTTTATCTGAATGGTGAGAAAAAGTCAGAGAAGAGCGATTGGCGCACAGCAGAATCCCGCATCGAGTTTGAGGGCGAGAAAGGTAAGGAGTATAAGATAGAAATACGATATGCTGAGATGCCAACCTATAATGCCAATATGAAGATCAATATCGGTCATGAGAATCCTATCGACTATCAGGCTTCGCTCAAGCAGTTGAAGGATTGCGAGACAGTAGTCTTCGTAGGTGGCATCTCTCCACAGTTGGAAGGTGAGGAAATGCCTATCGAGATTTCTGGCTTCAAGGGTGGTGACCGCACCAACATCGAATTGCCTAAGGTTCAGCGCAATTTCCTGAAGGCTTTGAAGGAGGCGGGCAAAAAGGTTGTCTTTGTCAACTGTTCGGGTTCGGCTATCGCCTTGACTCCAGAGACAGAGAGTTGCGATGCCATTCTCCAGGCCTGGTATCCTGGTCAGGAAGGTGGTGAGGCTGTGGCTCGTGTGCTCTTTGGTGAGTACAATCCTGCCGGCAAGTTGCCAATCACTTTCTATCGCAATTCCAATCAGTTGCCTGATTTCAAGGATTATAGCATGAAAGGCAGAACCTATCGTTATATGAACGATGCGCTCTTCCCATTCGGTTATGGTTTAAGCTACACTTCTTTCCGTATTGGCGATGCTACACTTTCCAACTCTATCCTGAAGAAGGGTGAGAAGATTACCTTGAAGGTGCCTGTAAGTAATGTTGGCAAGAAAGATGGAACCGAGATTGTGCAGGTGTATGTGAAGGATCCTGCCGATACCGAAGGACCATTGAAGAGCTTGAAGGCTTTCGAGAGAGTGGAGGTAAAAGCCGGTGCAACAGCTCAAGCCGTCATCACCCTGGACAGCAAGAACTTCGAACTCTTCGATGCTGCAACCAATACCGTCCGTGCCAAGGCAGGAAAGTATGAGGTTTATTACGGCAGCAGTTCGGCTGATAAGGATTTGAAGAAACTGGATGTTTCTATTGAATATTAAGTAATGGTATACTAATTAATATATACTGCTTTCAATAGTATCAATCCAATAAAAGAATTGAATTATGAAAAGAATCCTTTGTGTACTTATCGCAGCCATCTGGCTCTGCACTTGCTGGGCAGGGAATGGCAAGAAACCTATTGCCTGGGAACAGCCGGTAGCTGAATCGAATCAGCTATTTTATGATCCTTTTCAATCTCAACTCAACATCTATCGTGTGGAATTCGCAGATGATGAAACACGAGTGTTCATGCACATCACTTTTCCCCCACACTATTGGGTAAAGTTTGTGAAGGAAACCTATCTCCTTGCTGATGGCAAGAAATATCTCGTCAAGAGCTGTGATGGACTGAAACTTGACGAAGAACACTATACGCCTAGCTCAGGCAAGGAGGATGTGGTCTTCCACTTCGCACCGCTCCCCAAGAAGACCCGAAAGTTTGACTTCCTGGAAGGTGACGGCAAGAAGAACTTCAAGATATTTGGCATCGAGAATATCGATACCCGCATCAAACAGCTCTTCTCCTCGCTTTGGCGCAACGATGCGACCGGCGATTGGGAGATAGGATTCTATGAAGATTTCGCCATCTACGACTGCCGTTACTGGCAATACAAGCAGAAGAATCAGAAGGGCGACAAGTACTCTTTCATCCTTACCGATGGCAAGAGCGACCTGGCTGTCAACATCGACAAACCTCAACATGGCAAGCGCACGATGAGCATCAACGGCAAGAAAGCCGAATATTCGCTCATTACCACTTCCACCCTTCCGGATTATCCGCAGAAAGATGAGACCACATGTCTGAAGGATACTCATAACAAGCCCGATACGGCTATTGTTGTGGGATGGCTCAGAAATATGCCTAAGGAACTTTGGGATAGAGGGCAGGAGTATAGTGTGGAGTATTATGATCTCTTTTCCACATTCACGGAATTGAGCAATTGTAGCAAGCTCGATTCTCTTGGCAGATTTGAAATCAAAGTACCTCTCATCAACTCTACCGAGGTTTTCATGGACTGGAAACATACTTATATCAACACTGTATTGGAGCCAGGAGAGACCTATTATCTGCTCTATGACTTCAAGGCTGGACATTCCATCTTCATGGGCAAAAAATGCCGCTTGCAAAACGAACTGCTAGCGCATCCTTTCCCGATGATTGACACAGAATATCCAGGTAAGTATGAAAATAAGGTTCCAGCCCAGGAGATGATGCAGATTCTTGAAACCAGATATAAGGAGGCTGAAGGGAACTTACGAAAACTGATAGGAGAATCGGCATCTATCTCCAAATGTTATCAGGACTATACTGCCCGATATCTTCTCTGTAATTATGCATCATCAATCTTACAAGGAGCATATCACGTAAAAGACCATATTTTCCCTCAGGAATATGTGAGCCAAGTGGAAAAAATATGGAAGGAGATTCCGCAGCCTTATACTCAGTTTCGTGACTATAATATGCTGACTAATGATCTCATCGGCCAGGAAAGAAGGTTAAAGTACAGTACCCCCATGGGAAGGACCTATGGATTCTTATCCACCAATTCTTATCCGGAACTGTTGAGAAAGCACAAGGCTCTGGGGGATATTGCGATAACCGATTCAGAAATTGCTACGGTGGAACAATGGGCTAAGAATCTGGATGCCATAACTATCAAGCAATATCAGACGACAGATGCCAAGGAGCAGGAGGAAATAGTAAATGCTTTTTCCAACTCAGTCCTTGCCAAGCGTGCTACGGCAATCCTTGAAAGAGAAGATATTGCCAAGATGCTTAAGGATGAGACTCCTCTCCTCGAAGTATATTATGCCCAGCATATAGCTGATAGCATGGGATGCAGCCAGCAGCAGAAAGATGTCATCATCTCCAAATCCCTTCTTGAGATGTTGGAAAGACTAGCCATGCCACTCAATAGTTATGGACTTGACCTGACTGAACATGGCATCAGTTCTGAAGTTCTCAGGGAAAAAGTATTGGCAGAACACCGTAAGTATCTGTCTTTGCAGAACAGGGACATTACTGCCAGTATCAAGACAGCTCCGCAGGATATGAGCGATGGTGAGAAACTTCTTCGCCATATATTGGAGCCTTATAAGGGAAAGCTTGTATTGCTGGATGTCTGGGGAACCTGGTGTGCCCCTTGCAAGATGGCTCTTGCCCATTCGAAGGAAGAGTTCGAACGCCTGGCGCCATACGATGTGGTATATCTTTACATGGCAAGCAACAGTCCTGAAGAGTCATGGAAAAATCTCATCAAACTGAATGATCTGGTTGGCGACAATATCGCCCACTACAATTTGCCAGCGGCTCAGCAGAGTGCCATCGAGAACTATCTCAACATTCGCTCCTTCCCATCCTATCGCCTCTTCGACAAGGAAGGAAATCTGGTAGATGTGAAAGTGGATGCCCGCCAGCTTGACAATCTGGAGAAAATCATCAAGGAACTAAACAGATAGTAAGAATACTGATGAAATCCCCTTCAGGGTATTGGGTACACAGTTGAATACATAATAAATCCCGAAATCGCTTGGCGGTTTCGGGATTTTTGCTTATCTTTGCCAACGTTAATAGTAAATAGTTGATAATATGGCAACGAAGTTATATCCAATAGGCATGCAGACCTTCTCTGAGATTCGAGAGGAGGACTTTCTTTATGTAGATAAGACGGAGTACATCTATCGTATGACTCATACGAGTGGAAAGTATTTCTTCTTGAGTCGTCCACGTCGTTTTGGCAAATCTCTTTTGGTTTCGACTTTTGAGAGTTACTTCGAGGGAAAGAAGGAACTCTTTAAGGGACTTGCTATTGAAAAACTGGAGAAGGAGTGGACGAAATATCCTGTGCTTCACTTTAGCTTGGCTGGTGGAAAGCACATGGAGAAAGACCAATTAGTGCGCTATCTCTTGTATATATTAGAGAAAAATGAGAAAAAGTTTGGAGTTATAAAGGATTCTCCCGACCCGAATGTCCGTATGCTTAATTTAATAGAAACAGTATATGAACAGACTGGGCAGAAGGTCGTTGTGCTCATCGATGAATACGATGCTCCTTTGCTTGATGTGGTGCATGAGGATACTAGTTTGGATATTTTAAGAGAGGTGATGCGCAATTTCTATAGTCCCCTAAAGGATAGCGACCGTATGCTGCGTTTCGTCTTCTTGACAGGCATTACCAAGTTCTCGCAACTTAGTATCTTCAGTGAACTCAATAATATTACTAATGTGAGTATGCACCAAGAGTATGCTGGCATTTGCGGCATTACCAAGGAGGAATTGTTGGATAAGTTTGATGAGGATATTGATGTGTTAGCAGGTAGGTTGGGATTGACACACGAACAAGCCTTGTCAAAACTGAAGGAAAATTATGATGGCTATCACTTTACCTGGCCATCATCAGATATTTTCAATCCTTATAGCTTGTTGAACTGTTTAGCTGAAGGACAGATGAATTCCTATTGGTTTGGCTCAGGCACTCCTACCTATCTCCTTAATATGATGCGGAAATATGACTTTACACCGATTGATCTGGGTGAACAGATGGATGCATCAAAGGATGATTTCGATGCAGCCACTGAGACGATGACTACTATCATGCCTTTGCTTTATCAGAGTGGTTATATCACTATCAAGAATTATGATCCGGAAACGGAACTCTATACCTTGGCTCTGCCAAACAAAGAGGTGAGGATAGGTTTGTTTCGCAGTATGTTGCCGCATTATTTGGCGGCAAAGTCTGCAATGTGCAATACGACCGTGGCCAAGATGTCGGCTCTTATCAATAAGGGTAACATGGATGGTGCTCTTCAGCTATTGAAAAAGTTCTGGGAAACGGTACCTTATTGCGATAATACCGATTATGAGGGGCATTATCAGCAGACAATGTATATCATCTTTGCCCTGCTTACGAATTTCCGTATATTGGTGGAACAGCATACTTTCCGGGGAAGAACAGACATTACGATGGAAACAAAGGATACCATCTATGTGATAGAACTGAAATTTAATAAGTCAGCACAAGAGGCTCTTGACCAAATCAACAACAAACATTATGCTGATGCTTTTGCCCTGAAAGGCAAAACCGTGGAAAAGATTGGTATGAACTTTATGATTGATGAAGATAAGACGATCGTATTGGATTGGGTAAAATAGTTCCCTTATGAAGTTTCACATGTGGGGAAGTCACATGCGAAACTTCTGTATAAAAAGTTTAGAAGTCATGTAAGAACGTTTTGATATCCAAGCCCTCCATATTCTTTTCAAGGTATTCATCGAAACTTTTGCTAATCTTTGTGATGCTAGGTTTACTCTTCCTTAGCAAGATAGCTATGTTGGAAAAGTTTATTTCTGCTTTTATTAGATAAGCAAATTCCAACTGTGAGTCTTTGAGACCAGGAAGGAATGCAGTAAGGCGTTTGCCATATTCATTGAACAAGTTGTCGATGGTTGCCATGATATCTATAATGGCTTGTTTTTGTTCTGAATTGGTATAATGATCGAGTCCGTTTCTTATCGTTGCCCAAAGTCTTGTAGTCTTGGGCAATATTAATAAGGCAATTATTAGCTAATGTGTAATCTTTTGTTTGTGAAATATAGTTATATGCTTTTATTTCATACTCTAGTGCTTTGATTGGATTTTTCCGATTATCTTCAAAACCAGATAGCTGGTAATAACATCTTCCAATCATTTTTCTTATAGCTTATTTCTTATGAAAATGAAGAAATCTAAAGTTTATGTTACATGAAATAAAGTCTTTTCAATTTGTGCTACGTAATTATGAAAATTTACTTTTTGTTTACTTTGCTGTTTATAATGCAAAATAATGATAAACAAACAAAAAGTGAACAAGATAGTGGATTTGATTGGATTTCTTTCCTTAAATTTGCAGCAGAAAATCAATATCGTTATGATTTCATACTAGATGCTGTTGTTGATGAAAACAGAATCTTGACTTCTTATAAAAATAATGATGGTTATTTGATATTTAAATGCAAATTGAAGTAACTTGTAAAACAAAATAAATATGAAAAAAGTATTTTTTAGACTGTTTTGTACAGTGATAGTAATAAGCTATCTTTCATTATTGTCCTCTTGCCAACATCAGCAGGAAAAGGTGTGTCCGGTTATCAATCTCGGGAATGTAAAGGAATGTTCTGTCTCTGATTTGTTTTCTAAGATAGAGATAGTTCCCTTAGCTATGCGTGAGGGAAACTTTTTGGGGAATGTAGACCGTGTGCAGATTTCTGATAATTATTATGTTGTATCTGATTCAAGACAGATATTGACTGTTTTTGACAAATCTGGAATGTTTGTGTCTTCATCAGAGGCTAAGATAGGTAATGGGCACGAAGAATATTCCATAGTTATGGGTTATTCTTATAATCCATATAATAATAATATTGAGATATTGACTCCTACTCATTTGTTGTGCTATGATGTGAATTTTAACTTATTGAAAAAAGTGAAACTCCCGACTAAACTAGCGAAAAGTAAAGATACGGGTTTAATGTTTGACCGTATTTACGATTTATCAAAACATCTTCACGTCTTAATACCTACATCAGTGAGCGGTGAGTCGACAGGTATGTTAGTTTTTGATTCCTCTTCGTCTAAGATTTTGAAGAATATAGATTATGAGATGGATGAAATTGATAAAATAAATATGCACAGCGATTGCTTCTTTCTGAGGAAAGGCTCTGCTGTGACTTTTGTCCCTCCAATTTATAGTGACTATATTTACACTTTTGACGCTACGACTATGGAATGTTCAAGAAAATATAAGTTCGAAGGAGGCTCAAATATGCTTACTAAAAATGACTTAGAGGCATTTGGCTCAAATGAGAATAAAAAGAATCTGTTTTTGATGAATACAGACAAGGAAATTCTTGTGTCTAAAATGGAAGTGGACAAAGCTATCATTGTTCATGTCAAAAAGGGAAATCGCTTGTCTGATTGGTATTCTGTCTTGTATGACAAGGCATCGGGTGAACTTAAAAAGATAAATTTGTACTCTGGCAAAAAGAAAATTTTCCCATTAATTAAAAATGTAGATGCTCAATCGCTTTATGCTTATGTAGAAAAGCAAGATTTGCCATCAATGCTGGAATGCTGGAAGCAGATGGGATGTAATGTAGAAGGCAATGTACAGAATGGAGATGGATTTATAGTAAAATATACATTGAAGTAAGATTTTGTAGATAAGAAGAAACTATATTTGTTTGCTGAGAATCCTCTAATCCAGTTCTATTTTATCTTGAGTATAAATAGGCTTTAATATGTGATAGAAAATGAGATTTCTAATGATTATGGTAGGAATGCTGTTCTTTAGTATTTCTCCCTTTTTTGCGCAGCAAACCGTTACTTTGGGCGATGCCATCCGCATCGCTCAGAGTAACTCGTTTGATGCCCAATTGGCAAGGTTTAGCTTCTTGTCAAGTTTTTTTATGTAACACTTACATCTGTACCTTTACTGCCTTTCCGACATATTGCACCCTTTTGCTTGCCAGCATAGGCTGATAGCCTGCACTGCTATCAGTACTCAACAAGAAAAATAAAACACGGTATCGCTACAACCTTATATATATTCGCAAATTGCACTGAGTAGAGTGCAATTTACGTTAAAAATTGCACTCTACTCAGTGCAATTTCGTATTTAATTTGTATATTTGCACCCATAAAGAACAATATAACAGCCATAACATGGAACAATTACAAGCTACATTTGACAAATTGCTGAGAGAAACGAGTACTACGTTTCATCGCTATATGTATAATCGCATCAATTGGGATGCTCGTATGATTGGATTAATGGGACCAAGAGGTGTCGGTAAAACAACTTTGGTGCTTCAACACATCAAAGAACAACTACCAAGAAAAGACTCTCTCTATGTACAGGCAGAAGATTTTTATTTTGCCAGTCACAGACTCACCGAACTGGCAGATTCATTTGCAAAGATGGGAGGAAAGTATCTTTTCATTGATGAAATCCATAAATACAAGGATTGGGCAAGGGAGCTGAAATTGATATATGATTATCATTCTGAACTCCATATAATGTTTACAGGGTCATCTGTTCTCGACATAGCAAAGGGGGCATTTGACCTGAGCCGTCGTGCACTTATGTACGAGATTCAAGGACTCTCGTATCGCGAATATCTGGAACTCTTTCATGGAATCCATTTTCCTGTATGTACGTTAGACCAGCTCATGCAACAGGAAGTCGATATACCAAATGGTTTCTTGCCTCTAGAACATTTCGCTGACTATCTGCAACGAGGATATTATCCTTTTTCTGATGGCGACATCAGAATGTATATTCAGCAAGTAGTCAATGCAACGATAGAAACCGATATTCCGCAATATGCAGACCTTACGGTTTCAACAGCAAGAAAGCTCAAAAGACTACTTGCCATCATCGCTCAAAGTGCGCCATTCAAGCCTAACATGAGCCAGATAGGAGGTCAACTTGAAGTTTCAAGAAACAATATAGCCGACCTTTGCGCCTACTTGGAGAAAGCAGGACTTATAGGGCAACTCCGTACTTCAACAGGTGGCATTCAAGGTTTAGGCAAAGTGGATAAGATCTATCTGGATAATCCAACACTCATTTATACCCTTGCAGGAAAGAGTGTGGAGATAGGAACAGTTAGAGAAACTTTCTTCTTCAATCAGACACGCTCTCTCATGCCTGTCACAGTATCCCCTATATCAGATTTTCTGATTGACGGGAAATATACATTCGAGGTTGGCGGAAAGAAGAAAAAGCAAAATCAGCTACAGAACATAGAGAATGGATATGTGGTAAAGGATGATATAGAAACGGGCTATGGCAACATCATTCCGTTATGGATGTTTGGCATGCTCTATTGATAGATAATCCTTGATTACAGAAAAGATGTCCTAGCAAAAGACGCGAGGGCATCTTTTCTGTGTTATAAAACAGACACTTTTAGATAATTATTCGACATGATAGCCATCACAAAGCATTTGTTACATGAAATAAAGTTATGAATTGAATAAATCGCTACTTTTGCGGCGTTTTAACAACTTAAATAACAAAAGCCGGTGAAAATCATCGGCATCATAACAATTTTAAACTTTTATATTTCAACCTAAAAACAAATGAAAAAGAGATTTTTGGCGATATTGGCGGCTGTGTTGCTACCGTCATGTCTGTTCGCCCAGTTTGGAGTGGTTTCGCCGCTTCATGTGAATGGCAATCAGTTGAATGATGCCTATGGCAACAAAGTGGTTTTGCATGGTGTGATGGATACACCGAGTCCTTACTTCAACAAATATCGTTGGGGTTATAGCTGTACCGACAATAACATCTCGGCATGCATAAGCTATTATGACAAGATTTTTGGAGCACTCCAGAATCCTGCCAAAGGTACCTATTGTAATATCTTCCGTCTTCATCTCGAACCAGGCTGGACCAATGATCCCAACAAGAAGTCAACGGGTTCTGATACTGGAGAGGCTAATATATCGCGTTTCAGTGCTACCCGTTTGCAGAAGTATCTTGATGCCCTTTATCTGCCTATTGCGCAGAAGGCCATCAATCATGGCTTGTATGTGGTGATTCGTCCTCCAGGCGTATGTCCTAAGGATTTGAAGGTAGGAGATGCTTATCAGAATTATCTTAAAACGGTGTGGAACATTGTTTCCAGCAACAGTTGGGTGAAGAATAATTCAGGCATCGTATCCCTGGAACTTGCCAACGAGCCTGTTCATATATATAATAGGTATGGTCAGAGTTCTGCCACAGCCATGCGAGATTATTTCCAACCAGTGGTTGATGTGATTCGTAAGAATGGCTTCAAGGGTATTATCTGGATTCCTGGCACGGGCTACCAGAGCCAGTATGAGAATTATGCCTCTTATCCTGTTTCCGACAGCAACTTCGGCTATGCCGTACATGTGTATCCGGGATGGTATGGGGCAAGTGATACCAACTATGATTCCAATGCTTTCATCTATAATTTCCAGAAGCAGGTGCCTGTGGTAAAGAATAAACCGATTCTTGTTTCTGAGATAGACTGGAGTCCGGAAAAACCTGGTGCAGGTAAGTATAATGAGTTTGGACAGTGGGTGGCCAGCAACCTGGGTTCATGGGGAACTGCCACTACCAGCAAATGGGGTAATGCCTGGAAGAAGGTGATGGATCATTTCGGAAATATCAGCATGACGCTGACCAGTACTGATGATTATCTTGATATCGACAACTTCCTGAAAACTGGTCAAATCAAGGCTGGATTGGAGGCTAATCCGGAGGCTTGCGGTCAGACCTGCTTCTACTGGTATTACGAGTATTCCAAGAAAGACTATGCTCATAAGTCTGCTGGTACGTCTTCTTCTAACCCGAATACTCAGCCTTCTACCGGTTCTTCTACTTCTGGCAATACCCAGGGCGAGAACATCATCAAGTCGTGGGGCAATGGCAGCGGATTCGTTCCTTCGGGCTGGACGGTGGCAGATAATGGCAGTCAGGTTTATGCCGGCAATAAGTCGAGAGGTCCACGCATCATGAATTTCTCTGGTGATTTCAAGAATGCTTTCTATGTGAGAACTGTTTCTGCCGATAAGGCTGGCTATATAGAATATGGTAATACCAATGGTTATACCCTGCCTCTGGTATATGGCGAGTATGAGCTGAGCTGCAATGTGGCAGCCTGGAAGGGTGCTCCATATATGAAGGTAGAGGTGTTCGACCCTCAGAATGCTGTTCTTGCTTCTACCATCGTCAAGGCAAATGGCAATGCGAATGGCAAGGCGGGTGCTTATCTCTCGGGTACCAACAAGGTATTTCTCTCTTTCTATTCCATGATTAAGGGCAATTACCGTGTACGTTTCACCCCTGTGGCAGATGCCAAGGGCACAGGTGGTGCCTGGGTTGAGGCTCTGGTAGGCAATGTGGCTCTTTACTTCAAGGGAAATCCGCTGGCGCTGAATGCCGTGGGACAGGTTCCTGCCGGATGGAAGATTGTTGATGCCGGAGAGCAGAAAGCGGCTGGTGCAGCCGGCAGCGGTCCACGCATCTTCCAGTTTGCCGGTGGTGATTTTTCTACGGGTCTTTACATCCGTCAGAGCGATGCCAGCAAGGCAGGCTACGCTGAGTTTGGTTCTACTTGGGGCTATGGCTTCTCGTTGAAGCAGGGCAGCTATGTATTCTCTTATAATGCCGTGGCGTGGTCGGGGTCTCCTTATCTGAAGTGTGAGGTTCTCGACGAGAGCAACAACGTGCTGGGTTCTCAGATTATCCAGTGTACCAAGAATGTGAACAAGAACACCGGTGCAAATACTTATGGCAGCAATAGTGGTCAGGTACGATTCACCGCTTCCCGCACGGGTTACTATCACTTCCGCTTCACTCCTGTGGCAAACAGCTGGGGTGGCAGTGGTTCATGGCTTGAGGTTGTGGTAGGTCATCTGAAGATTTCCATGACCAGTGCTTCTCGTTCAAGAAGCATCGATGGTGGTTGGAACGATGGCACTACGGGCATCGGGCAGGTTGAGAGTGCTGAGCATATCAGCGGTCAGGAGACCAAAGTGAACTCTGGCTGGTACACGCTTCAGGGTCAGCGGGTAGAACACCCAACCAAGGGTATTTATATCCATAATGGCAAGAAGGTGGTTTTGAGATAGAATATTAAGTGAGACTTCCATGATACATCAATGAGACTTCTCGGCACTAAAACCGAGACGTTTCATTGATGTTGTTTTTTTGTGTATATCAAGTATTTAAATCATATTATGACGCACCCTCTTCTTATGTGTTACCTCATTTAAACTATTTGAAACATGTGAAAAAGTAGAATTCTGTTTTTTGGCTTAACTTTGCATCCACAAATAACAATTTAATCAACTGACATCAAATTATGAAGAAACAACTAATGATTGCTCTGTTGAGTATTGCGCCTGCCTTGGGTGTTGTGGCGCAAGATAAACTTTATAAGGATGAGTTCCCGCTGGGCGATATCACCCTTCTGGACGGACCATTGAAGCATGCTCGCGACTTGAACGTGCAGGTGCTCCTGAAATATGATTGCGACCGTATGCTTGCCCCTTATCGCAAGGAGGCAGGCTTGCAGCCTCGCAAACCTTCTTATCCCAACTGGGATGGACTGGACGGACATGTGGGTGGACATTATCTGTCGGCTCTTGCCATCAATGCGGCCACAGGCAATGAGGAGTGCCGCAGGCGCATGGAATATATGATATCCGAACTCCAGCTGGTGCTTGATGCCAACAATCAGCGTCCTGAAGCCTGGTGTCATAACTATATAGGTGGTGTTCCGAATAGTGCCAAGATGTGGACGGCTTTCAGTAAGGGCGATTTCGGACCTTACTTCGGAACATGGGCACCTTTCTATAACATTCATAAGATGTATGCAGGTCTTCGTGATGCATGGCTCTATTGCGGCAATGAACAGGCAAAGAATCTGTTTCTGAAGTTCTGCGATTGGGCTGTGGACATTACGCGTGATCTGGACGACGAACAGATGGAGAAAATGCTCGGCAACGAGCATGGAGGCATGAACGAGGTGCTTGCTGATGCATACGCCATTACCGGAGAGCAGAAATATCTGGATTGTGCCCGACGCTTCTCCCACAGAATGTTGCTTGTTCCTCTGGAAAACGGCAAGGACTGCCTTGACAATATGCATGCCAATACGCAGATTCCGAAGGTTATCGGCTATCAGCGCATCGCTGAGTTGGCCCATGATGTGCAGTATCACAATGCCAGCGAGTATTTCTGGGAAATTGTGACACGTCAGCGTTCGCTGGCTTTGGGAGGTAACAGCAGGCGTGAGCACTTTCCGACTAAGGAAAATTGCATCGACTATATCAACGACATCGATGGACCGGAGTCTTGCAATACTTATAATATGCTGAAGCTTACCGAGGATTTGAACCGAGTAAAGCCTAATGGCATGTATGGCGACTTTTACGAGACTGCGATGTTCAACCATATCCTCTCTGCCCAGCATCCGCAACATGGCGGCTATGTCTATTTCACTCCCGCCCGTCCTCGCCATTACCGCAACTATTCTGCCCCTAATGAGGCGATGTGGTGCTGCGTGGGAACAGGAATGGAAGACCACGGAAAGTATGGACAGTTTGTCTGGACGCACGAAAAGGGTGTGAAGGCGGAGAACGATGCCCTGTACGTGAATCTCTTCGTGGCTTCCGAGTTGAATTGGAAGGATAGAAAGATGGTGATTCGTCAGCAGACCGCCTTCCCGTATACTGAGACATCTGTTGTAGAAGTAGCCAAGGGTAAGGGAACTTTCATCCTGAAAGTCCGCAAGCCATCCTGGTGTGGTAACTTCACCGTGACGGGTGTAGGTTTTGATGTCGACAGCTATGAGGCGAATGGATTTGTCTGCATCAAGCGCAAATGGAAGAAGGGTGACCAGATAAAGATTTCGATGCCTATGCACGCTTATATCAAACCGATGATCAATGTGCCTCAGTATGTGGCAATCATGTATGGTCCTATCCTGCTCGGCATGAAGACCGGTAAGGAGGATATGCGTAGACTCATTGCTGATGACAGCCGTTTTGGACAGTATGCCAGTGGAAAGAAACTGGCTCTTGACAAGGCTCCTATTCTGTTGCCGAAACATCTCGACGACATTGCCAAAGACCTGAAGCCAATTCCTGGCAAGCCATTGCATTTTAAACTTGCCACCCACATGGAGAATGCCATCGAAGGCGAGTTGCAGCCGTTCTTCGAAATTCACGATTCTCGATATATGATGTACTGGTTGGCACTTGGCGAGAATGAGTACAAGGCTTATATGCAGAGGTTGGCTGATGAGGAAAATGCCCGTCAGGCTTTGGAGGCTAGAACTGTGGATAAGGTGAGCCCTGGAGAACAACAGCCGGAGACTGACCATCGTATGGAGACCGATAATTCGGACAAGGGTAATACAGAGGGTATCTTCTTCCGTGATGCAAGGGATGGTCATTATTTCAGCTATCTGATGCAGACCAAGGGAGAGACTAACCTTAGTCTCCAGCTCAAGTTCTGGGGTCAGGATGAATGGCGCACCAGTGAGTTTGACATCTATATCGACAACCATCTTCTCACGAGTGTAAACAATAGCCATCGTTGGCGCACCACTCAGTTTAAGACCGTTGATTATGCCATTCCTTCTGAGTTTGTTAAGGGCAAGAAGGAAGTAAGAGTGAAGTTTGTAGCTCACAAGGGCAAGCAGGTAGGACAGATTTATGGTGTGAGACTTGTGAAGAATTAATTGGTGAATTTATTTTTAGATTTATGCTTTTATATAAAGAAAACAGTTCATATTGATGAATGACAAGATTGTTGTGAAACAAGTTTTAATTGTTTACGAGAATGGTGCATAGTGATATGCGCCATTTTTTTGTGACGTTATATCTCTTTTTCTTCTTTATCATAAAATGCAGGAAATGTGACAGTTATAGTGTGTTGTAACAAGAGTGAAAACATTTGGAACATCAAGAAAACACGTTCTCATGACAGTTTTCTACCTTTGCAGCCGTGTTCTTTAACCAAGAAGTAATAACACCTAGAAACAAAGGAACAAACTTAATTAAAATGATACAACATGATTGAACAAGTGTTTACATTTAAACGGACAGCAGCTCTATGCCTCGTGGGAGCCTTCTGCAGCTTGAACGCACAAGCCCAGAAGATTACCGTGAAGGGTAGTATTGTTGACGGCACAGGAGAGCCTCTGATTGGTGCTACTGTGAAAGTGAAGGGAAATGCAACTACGGGTGTCATTTCGGATATGGATGGAAATTTCCAGATTTCTGTGCCTTCAGAAAATTCATCCCTTGTCATTACCTACATCGGTATGGATTCGCAGACTGTTAAAGTAGGTAAGAAAAGACAGTTTAAAATTACCTTGACCGATGACAATACCTTGGGCGAGGTAGTAGTGGTTGGTTATGGTCAGCAGAAGAAAGCCTCTGTAGTCGGTTCTATTGCCCAGACAGATGCGAAAACCTTGAATCGTCATGCCGGAGTTTCATCTTTGGGTCAGGCACTGACGGGTAATCTTCCTGGTGTCGTTACCTTTTCTTCTACAGGTATGCCAGGTGAGGAAGATCCTAAGATCGTAATCCGTACCCAGACTTCTATCAACGGTTCCAATGACCCTCTCGTCCTCGTGGATGGTGTGGAGCGTGCCATGAACACCGTTGACCTTTCTTCAGTAGAGAGCATTTCCGTATTGAAGGATGCTTCTGCCACTGCCGTTTATGGTGTGAAGGGTGGTAATGGTGTCATCCTCATTACTACCAAGCGTGGTAAGGAAGGTAAGGCTGCCGTACACGTGAAGGCGAATGCTACCATGAAGGTGGTTTCCAAGTTGCCTGAGAAATATGATTCTTACGATACTTTCCGTCTTCTGAATAGAGTGGTAGAGCGCGAGCTGAACATCAGCGACGAAAAATCCTGGGGTTCTTACAAGCCAATGGCTATTATTGACAAGTATCGTAACCCTGCTAATGCTGAGGAATGGGACCGATATCCTAACGTTGACTGGCAGAAGGAGTTATTCAATAATACTGCCATGTCTTACAATGCCAGCGTGGATGTTTCGGGAGGTACTAAACTCGTGAAATATTTTGCAGCTATTGACTTCTCTCACGAAGGTGACCTGTTCAAGGACTTCACCAGCGGTCGTGGCTATAAGTCTGGTTTCGGCTATAACCGTGTTAACATGCGTGCCAACCTGGACTTCAATCTGACCAAGACCACTCTGTTCTCTACCAACCTTTTCGGTAGTAACGGTGTTCGTCATTTCCCTTGGGATAAGGCGAGTGATTCCAGTGCCTATTGGGCTTCTGTCTATCATGCAGCTCCAGATGCGATGCGTCCTATTTATTCAGATGGTACTTATGGATATTATGGTCCACGTAAGGCCGACTGTCCTAACTCTGTGATGAGCCTTGCCCGAAGCGGTGTGGAGAATCGTACCAATACACAGATTACCACCGACTTTATTCTTACCCAGAAGCTCGATTTCCTGACCAAGGGTCTGAAGTTTGTTGCCAAGGTTTCTCTTGACAATACGATGGTAGAGGAGAAGCGTGGTATCAGCGACCAGTATATGGATCCGCAGCTGAAGTGGATTAACCCTGATGATGGCTCAGTTTCCTATGACCAGAGCGTGGATTACCATGAGTCTGTGGCATGGACCATCAATGGCGGTAAGGTAAATACGGATGCTACTTATCGCCGTCTCTATTATCTGGCTCAGCTCGACTGGAACCGCAAGTTCGGCAATCATGAAGTGGGTGCAATGGGTGTATTCAACCGCAACGAATATGCCAACGGTTCTTCTTTCAAGCATTATCGTGAAGACTGGGTGTTCCGTGCCACATACAACTATGCGATGCGCTACATGCTCGAGTTGAACGGCTGTTACAACGGATCAGAGAAGTTTGGTCCCGACTATCGCTTCAAGTTCTTCCCGTCAGCTTCTCTCGGTTGGACTATCACCGAGGAACCATTCATGAAGAACATCAGGAAATATGTAGATATGTTTAAGGTGCGTGCATCCTGGGGTCGCATCGGTGATGATTCTACCGGAGGTTCTTATCTCTATTCCGACCAGTATTCCTATGGTGGTAAGACCTATCTGGGTGGTGATAACACTTATGATTCACCTTATACTATATATCGTCTTACCCGCATCGGAAACCCTAACGTGCGTTGGGAGACATCAGAGAAGCGCAACCTGGGTTTCGACTTCGGATTCCTGGGCGGATTGCTTACCGGTTCGCTGGATGTGTTTAACGACAAGCGTACCGATGTGCTCTTAACCACCCGTTCCATCCCTTCTTACTATGGTATGAGCTACACGGTTGCCAATGCTGGTTCGGTGGATGCCAAGGGTTACGAGTTAAGTCTGAAAATCAACAAGGCATGGAACAAGAATCTGCGTACATGGGCAAACTTCAATATGACCCATGCTACCAACGAGATTAAGTTTGCCGATGATCCAAAGCTTCAGGCAAGTTATCTGAACAAGGCGGGTTATGCCATCGGTCAGAACCATAGTTACATTGATCATGGTTTTATCAGCAACTGGGATGATCTCTATGCCGTACCAACTTTTGGTAGCCATGATTCTGAGAAATATACGGGTGATGCCATCATTTCCGACTTCAATGCAGATGGTCAGATTACAGCAGATGATATGGCACCTTATCAGTACACCTCTATTCCTGAGAACACCTTCAGTACAACCTTGGGAGCAGAGTGGAAGGGCTTGAGTGTAACGGTACAGTTCTATGGTGTAACCAATGTTACCCGCGAGGTGAACTTCCCAACCTTTGAGCGTGAAACCCACATTGCCTTCAAGGAGGGTTCTTACTTCACGGCATCCAATCAGGGTGGAGAGTTGTCTTTGCCACGTTGGACCACAGTGGCAGACGATGGAAATGCCGGTACACGCTACTTCTATGACGGTGCTTTCCTGCGCCTGAAGAATGCCGAGATAGCTTATACCTTCAGGGGCGCTTGGGTGAAACGAATGCACTTGAATTCACTCCGTGTATATCTGAATGGTGACAACTTGCTGCTCTGGACCAATATGCCGGATGACCGTGAGAATAACTTCAGCGGCAACTCGGCAAATGGTGCTTATCCAACCGTACGCAGATTTAACTTAGGTTTCGACCTGACATTTTAAATGAATCGTAAATATGAAAAAGTTTATTAAAATATATACATTGCTGTTTGCGGCAGCCCTGTCTCTCTCTTCAGTATCATGTACTGATTACCTTGACAAGGCACCGGGCAGTGATATTGCCCCAACGGAGCCATATAAGAATTATACCAACTTTCAGGGTTTCTTGGAGCAGTGCTACAATGACATCCCTGGTCTTGCCTCTACATCCTGGTATCATGGCTGCTGGAACTATGGTGAGGATGAATACTGGCAACCATCAGAGGTCCGTATGCTCACTAATGCCATCGACCAGGGAAACTATTGGGCATGGGACGAGGTGCAGTATTCTCCATTCCATTCTGGCATCAACCTGAACGGTAATGATGATGTGAACCGCGATTCCAAGGGTCGTCTCTGGGGTATGTGCTGGCAGGGAATCTATACCACCAACCTGGGCTTGGAAAATCTGGGTAATCTGGTAGATGCTACCCAGGAAGAGAAGAACCTGATTGCAGGTCAGCTCTATTTCTTCCGTGCATTCTTCCATTTCCAGATTATGCAGTATTGGGGCGGTATTCCATATATCGACTTCCTGATTCCATCTGATGCCGTGTTCAACTATCCGCGCCTCACCTATCAGGCATGTGCCGACAAGGCTGCCGAAGACTTCAAGAAGGCTGTTGAGTTGTTGCCTGTAGATTGGGATAAGACTACCGTGGGTAAGCAGACAGTGGGCAAGAACAAGTTCCGTCCTAACAAGATAGCTGCTCTCTGCTTCCTGGGTAAGAATTATCTGTGGGCTGGTTCGCCGCTGATGAATGAAGTAAGTAAGGAGAATCCTGACTTTAAGAATGTTAACGGATATAATAAGGAGTATTGCCAGAAGGCTGCTGAGGCTTTCGGCGAGGCTTTGAAGATTAACAAGGAAACAGGACTTTACCAGTTGTCTTCTTATGATAATTACATGAACATCTTCTATACCTATGATCAGGGAACCAAGATTCCTGGTGAGAAGGAGGCTATCTTCTACGAGAATTCAAGTAACACCAACTGGGTTTGGAATCAGGTGACAGACTATCGTCCTACCAGCCTTATTGCAGGTGGTATCAAGGTTTATCCTACAGCCAACTATGTGGATTACTTCGGTATGGCAAATGGTAAGCCTATCAAGGACATCACGAAGAAGGATGCCGACAGCGGCTATGATCCGGAATATCCGTTCAAAAACCGTGACCCTCGCTTCTACGATCTCTTCATCTATGATGGTGTGAAGTGTGTGAAGAGTGCAGGAAAAGATGCAGATGTGCAGTATGCTTCTCTTTATACGGGAGGAAAGTATCGTACGGCAACACCTTCCAAGGACTGCTTTACGGGATATTGCCTGAAGAAGTTCTGTGATCCATATCGTAATAAATTTGATGACGGTGGTGAGCGTGCTAAGATGATACGAATACTCTTGAGCATGATTCGTCTGGCAGATGTTTATCTGATGTATTCCGAGTCGGTGGCTCAGGGTTATGGTTACAAGGAATCAAGCCAGGCATTCAAGCTGAGTGCCGTGGATGCCGTGAACATCGTCCGCAACCGTGCGCATGTGGATAATATTGCTGATGAGTATCTTACCAATCTGGATGGCTTCATGAGCGAGCTTCGCCGTGAGCGTGCCGTAGAGTTGGCGTTCGAGGGACACCGTTTCACCGACCTTCGCCGCTGGCTCCTGATAGACAAGGCTCCTTACACCCAGAAGATGGCTGTTTACTTCGACCGTGCAGCCGACCAGAAGGATGTTGACCGCTACGACGATCCAAAGAAAAATCACGTGCTCAACCTGAAGGAGGAGCCATTGATTACCCGTAAGTTTACTTCAAAGCATTACTGGTTCCCATTCCTGAGAAAGGATGTAAAGATGTATCCTGAGTTCTCTCAGAACCCTGGTTGGGAATAATTAAACAATTCGAGAATTTATTATGAAACATAATATATTTAATAAGAGAATGTCATTGGCGCTAGCTTCCATGCTAGTCGCCAGTGGTGTGGCAAGCGCCCAGGAAATGGCTGACACTACCAAGGTAAACGTGGCTTTCGGTCAGGTTTCCAAGGCCGACCTGATGGGCGGTGTCAGCGAGGTGAATGTCGAAGAGCTGTTGAAAAAGGACTACAGCGCCAATGCACTCAATGATCTTCAGTCGCTCATCAGTGGTTATAACGGAAATGTTTGGGGACAGGGTGCACTTGTTCTCGTAGATGGAGCTCCCCGTGAGGCCAGCACCGTCAATGCCACCGAGGTGGAGAAGGTTACCGTGCTCAAGGGCGCTTCTGCCGTAGTACTCTATGGTGCCAAGGCTGCCAAGGGCGTAATCCTCATTACTACCAAGCGTGGTAAGGTGCAGCCATTGAGCATCGCCGCCACCGTCAATACGGGCATCTATACACCTAAGGCTTATCCTGAATATCTGGGTGCGGCTGAGTATATGTCGCTCTATAACGAGGCGATGACCAATGATGACCCTACACAGCCGCTGAAATACTCTAAGGAGCAGATTTACAACACGGCTATAGGTACGAATCCTTACCGCTATCCGGATATGGATTTCTACAGCAGTGACTACCTGCGCAAGTTCAATAATCGTACGGATGCAACGATGGAGGTGAAGGGCGGTAGCCAATTTGCCAGATACTATGCCAACCTGGGCATGACATACAACAACAGCCTGGTGAAGTACGGCGAGCACAAGAAGGACAAGGATTACTCCTTCCGCGTGCGTTCTAACATTGACGCTACCATCACCGACTGGCTGGGGGCTTATGTAAATGTAGGCATCAACATCTCGGACAACTATCGTGGACGTCCTGAGGACTACTGGTCAACAGCTACCAGTGTTCGTCCTAACTGGTATTCCGGCCTGTTGCCAATCTCCATGATGGATGCCAACAATTCAGCCTTGCAGCAGATGATAGCAGGCTCAAAATTCCACGTGCTCGATGGTCAGTATCTGCTGGGTGGAAACAACGATAACCAGTCTACTTTCTTTGGTGATGCGCTTGCTGCCGGCTACGTGAAGAATCACTCCCGTACCTTCAACTTTGATGTGGGTGTGAAAGCCGACTTCGATCAGTGGGTCAAGGGATTGAGCTTCGAGACCGCTTTCAGCATCGACTACTGGAACAACTACTCTGAGGCTTACAAGCTCGACTATGCCGTTTATGAGCCTACCTGGGCAAATGTGAACGGACAGGACATGATTATCGACCTGAAGAAATATGGTAAGGAATCAAGTAGTACGAGCGAGTATATCGGTGCATCGAAATATTACCAGAACACCACCTTCCGTGCTCAGTTTGATTATAAGAACACATTTGGTGGTATGCACAACGTAAATGCTACTTTGGCTGGCTGGGGTTACTCCAAGTCGAATTCCGTGGACGAGAATCATGAGAGCTCATCTGGCGTAAAGGGTTCTTCTTACCACCGCACCACCAATGCCAACCTTGCCCTTCGAGCAGCCTACAATTATGCTCAGAAGTACTATGCAGAGTTTGGCGGCGCCCTGGTTCATTCATCCAAGCTGGCAGAGGGTCATCGCAACGCTCTTTCTCCATCAGGAACACTGGGCTGGAGAATCGGTCAGGAGAAATGGTTCAAGAATACACTTCCTTGCTTCGACGATCTGAAGCTGAACGCTTCTTACTCTGTGCTCAACCAGGATATCGACATTTCTGATTATTATCTCTACCAGGGATACTATGATGTAAAGGGAGGTTACCACACCTGGAACGAAGGCGGTGGCAACGGAACTTACACCACACTCTCTAAGCGTGGTAGCAACTACGGTCTCGATTTCGTGAAGCGTAAGGAATGGAGAGTAGGTCTGGAGGGTTCACTCCTCAACGGTACCGTAAGTTTCGACATGAACTATTTCCATCAGTTTACTTCGGGCTTGCTTACTGCGGGAACTGCAACCATCTATCCTTCATGGATGAATCATGACGGTTCTTTCATCACCTCCCTGAACTACAATGAGGATATGCGACAGGGCTTCGACTTCGCCGTAAACTTCAAGAAGAACATCGGCAAGGTGAAGGCACAGCTCGGACTCACAGGTATGGTGTTCGACTCAAAGGTTAACAAGCGTGAGGAGAAAAACGAATATAGCTACATGAATGCACAGGGTCAGGCTCTCGACGTGATGCGCGGATATGTTTGCGAAGGCTTCTTCACACAGGAAGACGTAGACCACATGAAGGCAAACCTCGACAAAGACGATCCTAACTTCGTGCCAAACCATACCTTCGGTGAAATCAAGGCTGGTGACCTGAAGTACAAGGATATCAATGGTGACGGCAAGATTGACAGCAACGACCAGCAGGTGATGGGTAAGTATGGATGGAGTGCAACTCCTTTCTTCTATGGTGTAAATATCACCTTGAACTGGAAGCAGTTTACCCTCTTCATCGCCGGTACCGGTCAGATGGGTGCCAAGGCCTTCAAGAGCAACGACTGGATTTACAACCAGAAGAAATATACCTCTGTGGTTCGTGGACGCTGGACACCTGAGACAGCCGCTACCGCTACCTATCCACGTTTGACAGCCAAGGATAATACCAACAACTTCCGCAACTCAAACTTCTGGCTTTACAGCACAGACCGCTTCAACCTCAACAAGGTGCAGCTGACCTACGATATGCCGAACGAGTGGTTTGAGAACAAGGTAGTGAAGGGTATGAGTGTTTACGTATTGGGCGAGAGCCTTCTCACCATCAGCAAGAACCGCAAGTATATGGAAACCAGCTATGGTTCACCACAGTGCCGTTTCTACAACCTGGGCTTGAAGATGATGTTCTAAAAGCTGATGAAATCATATCTTAGATATTGAAAAATTAGACAATAAAGAATTATGAAATTAAGAAATATATTCATGATATTGGCTTCTGCGGCATTGTTGACAGCATGTGATGATGTCTTTACTCCTGCTGCAGAAAACATGAAGGACATCAACGAGATGGAGAATGATCCTATCATGGCCAGGGGCTTCGTGCTCACCGCTTACCGTAACTTGCCAAACTACGAGGTGGGCACAGGTACGGATGTAGCGACGGATGATGCCGTGACGAATGAGAAGGGAGCCAACTGGTCTAAGTATGCCACAGGCTCATGGACCGTTCAGAGTTGGGACCCTACGGGTCGCTGGAACAACGACTTGTCTTCCATGCAGTATTTGTATATCTTCCTGAACTCAAACGTTTCGAACATCGGGTTCCTGAAGAATGTCAATGAGAACAAGCTGATGCAGCGACGCCTGACAGGTGAAGCCTACGGCCTTCTGGCTACCCATGCCTATTATCTGCTTCGTGCCCATGCCGGATTTGACAATGAAGGAAAGTTGCTCGGCACACAGCTCTTTGACGGATATGTAGGAACGGATGCTGATTTCAACCAGCCTCGCAAGACATTCCAGGAGCATGTGGATTTCATCCTGGCGAACATCGAGAAGGCTGACAAGCTGCTGCCTATGGATTATGAGCCAGTGACAAGCGACGACAAGGTGCCAGCCAAGTATGATGATATCCTGAATGTGCCTGAGGTGACATCGGTCAAGGATGGCAAGATGGGTATATATAATAAGGTGATGGGCGAGAATGCACGCCAGCTGATCAACGGACTGATTCTGCGTGCCATCAAGGCTCGTACCTTGCTGCTTGCTGCAAGCCCTGCCTTCCAGGATCCTGCCCAGAACAATGTAACCTGGGCACAGGCTGCTGATGCAGCTGCCGAGGTGGTTGACTATGTAGGCGGTCCATCAGGTTTGCCTAAAACAGGTCTTACCTACTACGACAACGATGCAGAGATGAAAGCCTTGCAGACTGGTTCCAATCCTCCTGAAATCATCTGGCGTGGTACCAAGAATGCAGAAGAGATTGATGACGAGAAGAACAATTTCCCTCCATCACTCTACGGAAGCGGCAGAACCAATCCTACCCAGAATCTGGTAGATGCCTTCCCTGATGCCAAGGGTTATCCTATCACCGATGCACGCAGTGAATTTGATGCGAATAATCCGTATGCCAACCGTGACCCTCGTCTGGCTAAATACATTATCTATAATGGAGCAACAGCGGGTGTTGATAACAAGGTAATCAAGACGGGTAGCTCTTCGGGCGATGACGGTATCGGCCGCCGTGATGCTTCTACCCGCACCGGTTACTATATGAAGAAGATGTTGCGCATGACTGCCAACTGTAATCCTAGCAGCACATCAAAGGTAACCAAGTATAGCTGCAAGGCACGTTTCACCGAGTTCTTCCTCGACTATGCTGAGGCTGCCAATGAGGCTTGGGGTCCTAAGAACCCTGGCACACATGCTTACTCTGCATACGATGTAATCAAGGCAATCCGCCACCGAGCAGGTTTGACAGATGATACTTATCTCGACGAGTGTGCCGGTGACCAGGCTAAGATGCGTGAGCTGATTCGCAATGAGCGCCGCCTGGAGCTTTGCTTCGAGGGATTCCGCTTCTGGGATTTGCGCCGCTGGAACCAGTTGGACAAGTTGACATCTGTTCAGGGCATCGATTGGAACAACGATACGTTTACCATCTTGCCAAATGTAGAAGAGCGCCATTTCGATAGCTATATGAACTATGGTTATATTCCATATTCAGAAGCTTTGAAGTACTCTAATCTCCATCAGAACAAGGGATGGAAATAAACCAGTTAAAAATGATAATGAAAATGAAAAGTTTTAAGTTATTGAATACAATAGGCATTGCTGCCATGACTTTGTTGATGGCCGCTTCCTGCGAGAGCGGTGACAAGGAATTTGGATATGACGGAGAAACTACTGTCTATTTTGCCAATGCTGGTTATGTGCGCACAGTGGAGCTGGGTGAGGATCAGGAAGCTGACCTTACCGACGATAACAACCACATCATCAACATCAAGGCATATTGTGCCGGTGGTTATGGCAACAATAATAACGTTACCGTGGACTATATATCTGATGCCAGTCTTTGTGATGGCTATAAAATCAATGGCGCAGCCATCCAGGTGATGCCATCCAATTACTATCAGATAGAGAACCCTAACCAGTTTGTCATTGCCAAGGGACAGCAGATGGGAGGCGTAAGAGTGAAGCTTACCGATGCGTTCTTCAACGATGACAAGAGTTATGAGCAGGGCTATGTGATTCCGGTGAAGCTGACAGGTGCCCAGGGCGTTGACAAGGTGCTGGAGTCGAAGAATACTACATTCTGCCTTGTTAAGTTTGTCAATCCTTGGACTGCCACTTATCTTCGCAAGGGTATGGATGTGAGCAACGGTAAGGAATCTCACCGTGCTTATCCATATATTGAGAAGGCTGAGGTAATCAAGGTGGTGACCAAAGGCTTGTACAAGGCACAGATGACTGTGGCTGTGAAGGATGCAAGTGGTATAGACCATCAGGTGAACGTGCTGATGACCTTCAACGGTGATGACTGCACCATCTCTTCCGGTAGTGACGGAGTTCAGGTTTCGGGAAGTGGTAAGTTTGTCAAGAACGACCAACTTTTGGGCGAGTTTAAGCGCAACACACTCTATTTGAACTACAACATCAAGAGCGATGCCTTGGGTACGGTTGAAACCACAGATACCATGGTGGTCCGCAATCGTGGCATTGGTTTCCAGACTTTCACTCCTGAACAGTAAGAACATTTTTAATTTGATATCAGAATTATGAAAAAAATACATAATATCCTCTTGGCCAGTGCAGCAGCTTCCATGCTGCTCACTGGTTGTGTGGAGGACTTCGATACAAGCTACCCTGCCGGCGAAAAGCCTGAGAACGTAGCGATGGACGACCTTACCAGAGGTTATGAAGTTCTGAAGAACTATACAGGCATGAAGTTGGGAGCTAACTTGACCATTGCAGATTTGAAAGCTGCCAATACTAGCTTTAGTACCGTTTTGGCCAACTTCAATGAAGTGAATGTCGTAGATGGCTTCTCCCATGCTGCTGTGGTTGCTGATGATGGTACGGTCAGTGCCGATGCTTCAAAAGATGAAGTTGATGCTGCTATTGCCGCAGGACTCGTTCCTACAGTTTCCCTTTTTGCACCTAACGCATGGAATTTGACCGTGATGAAAGAGGCAACTAAGGATATTTGGGTAGATGGTGAGAATGTGGATCTCCATCAGAAGTATGATTTCGAAAGCAGTGCCATCGGTGATGTCTTCGGAACTGACACGAATTCCAAAGTGGCAAAGGATCCGACAGGAAAAAACGGAAAGTCGCTCTTCAACAAGAAGGCTGCCAAGTTCATCGAGTTCCCAGTGAATCTACCAGAGGGAGCTTCGCTGTCTACTATCAAGACCATCTCCTTTGATTATTATTCATCAAATGTCAAGAAGAATGTGGTTATCAGAGTAAAGGTGGGTGACAAAGCCAAGGAACTGAGAAACTTCGGTGTTCCTACCAAGGCTAAGACTTGGGAAACATTCGTGGTGGATTTGTCAAAGGTTGACTTTACTGAGGCCTTTGATGCAGATGATATGAAATCTTCCAATATTTCTCTGGTAATTGGTCAGGCAGCTGTTCCTCAGCAGGTGTATGTTGACAATATTGATATTTACGCTCCATATCAGAAGCCGGGTTATTATAAACCTCGTCCTGTAGAAGAGAAGGCTGCTGATGTAAAGAAGGCTATGTTTGCTTACGTTGATTCCGTTATGCAGAACTATGGAGACAAGGTGCAGGCATGGAATGTGGCTTCCAACCTGATAGAAGATCTCTTCTACTCTCTGAAGTCTTCAGAGAACATGGGAGCTACTGATGAATTCTATCCTAACGACTATCTGGATGAGAACTGGGTGGCTGATGTATGCAAGGAGATCCATTCAAAGAAGGCTGATGCCAAACTGTTCTACAGTGAAGAAAATCTGCTGACGGATGCTGAGAAGACCGAGGCTGCCATTAACTATATCAATCAGTGGAATGAAGCAGGTGCAAAGATTGAAGGCATCGATGTGAAGCTCGACGTGCCATACAATAGCAGTTCTTTGGCAGAAGCTAAGGCGAATATCGACAATCTTCTTGCTACGTTGAAAGCTTCAGGCTTGGAGGTTCGTCTTTCAGATATGAATGTATATCTGGCTGATGCTAGCGGAACAATAGCCGATCAGAGCAAGGCTACATTCGAGGATTACAAGGGAATGGCTGAACTCTATGCCTATATTCTGAACAAGGCACAGGATGTGCTGGGCGACAAGCTCTATGGTGTTTCTTTCTCAACAATCAATCAGGGCACTACGGGTGTAGGATTGTGGAATCATTTCAATCGCCTACCTACTTACGTGGGTGTGGTTAATGGACTTCAGAAAACAGAAATAAAATGGTAAGAAGATTATTTATATTTATTTTTGGGATACTGACATTCGCAGTGGCGCAGGCTCATGAAGGGCCTGCCCTGCGAAGAGTTATCTCGCCATCCCAGCCGGCATGGATTATCCATATCGACACATGGAATTCTCCGAATCCGCAAGCCATCATCAATATGGTACCGGAAGACATCAAGCCTTACGTGATATTCAACCTCTCGCTCTCTGCTACGGAGAGTATCTGTGCGGATGGTAAGAAGGTGGTAGATTCATGGATGAAGGTATGTGCAGAGAACCGCGTATGGACGATGATACAGCCTGCCAGCGGCGGATGCAGCGCTTTTGATGACGACGACCTGGAACTCTATGAGAGCTACTATAAGAACTATCCAAACTTTCTTGGATGGAACTATGCCGAGCAGTTCTGGGGATTTGACGAGGATCGTAAGCGTGAGAACGGAACCGTTCATACGCCTACTTTCCTGAAACGCTTGGAACTCTTCACGCATCTCATGAAGTTTGCCCATCAGTATGGTGGCTATCTTTGCGTGAGCTTTACGCAGGCATGCTATTCTGCCAATATGATGCCAGTGGCATACATGAAGCGTAATGCCGAGATGAACCGTCTGCTTTCTACCGATAAGGAACATTTCATCTGCTGCGAGAAGTACACCATGAAGAATGGTTTCTATGATATCGAGAGCAACTGTCTGGGTGCTTACTTGGGTGGATATGCCGGTCAGTATGGTATTCGTTTCGATATCTGCGGCTGGATGGAAGAACAAGATAAATTGGATGAGAATGGCAATGCCATCAAGGACCCTTCGGATGCTTCAAAATTTCTGAAGGAGTATTACAATGATTTCCCTAAGGCTTGTGGTGCCATTCCTATCTTGGAGCATGTGGCATTGACAGGTGAGACGGTGATTGACGGTCCTGAGTTGGTGACGACTGATAACCTGCGTGAGATTGCAACTTCCAAGACTGCTGACGGTTATACCCGCAGAAACTGGGCTTGGTTCAATCACTTTAAAAATATCAACATCGATATGTTCCGCAAGATACTGGATGGAACCATCAGAATTCCATCTCGCAGCGAGGTGATTGAGCGTACCAAGATTTGCGTGAAGAATGATAGCAAGCCAAAGAATATCTATTCCAGCCAGAACGAGATGGAACCATACGTTTCGCCTAGCGGACTGTATGATGGCCTCTATCGGAGCGAGCAGGATGACAATGGCACACAATGGCCTAACTCCACCTTGAACAACAAATGGTGGTTGAAGGTTTCTGGACGTTATCCTGCCATCCCTGTGGTGTATGATCTCATCGACGAAGAAGCCAAGAAACTGCAGGTGGCTATCAAGAGCAGCGAGTATGCTAATAGTGCTACTTGGAGTAACGTGACCAGCAAGAAGGCTTATATGAACAAGCTCTTCAAGCAGGAATATACGGGTGATATCTATGCTTCGCGTCTGGAGAATACTTGGGTTTGCTACAACCCTTATCAGTATAATGAGGAGCATGTTCCGTTGGCTGCCACAAAGAATGGTATGAAATTTATCCGTAAGTACTGGGTAAACAATGGACGCAGTGCCAAGGGTGCATTGAAACCTGCCTACAATACCTGTCGCCAGATTAAGATGAACCTCGCTCCATATTCTTTGGTTCACATGCGTGAGTATTCTGACAAGTTGAGTCTCTACATGCAGAACTACCGTATCAAGGATGGACTTCGTTATGGTGTGGGTGATGGTAGATTGCAGGATGACAAGAATCTCCCTGAATATTCCCAGCAGACTGATACCATCATTGTGGTGGGAGCCAGTGCACAGCCTACTATCTCTTGGAAGGATAATTCCGAGCATTCGAAAAGTACTGTTACCTGTGAGTGGAAAAATGGTCAGTTCACTGTATATGTGAAGCATAATGGTCCGTTGGAGTTGAACATCAATCAATGCAAGGGAACCCAGACCACTGGCAAACTGAAGGATACGGATGTAACAGCCGCTGTCATTGAAACTCCTGCCATGCCTGAGGCGTATGAGGGAGAGGTGCAGTATGAGTTTGAGAACTTCGACTACAAGAACGTAGCTGGTTGCTATGGCAACGCTTGGAACAACGGTTTCCGTGGATACTATGGTCAGGGCTGCTTGAACCTGGGTACCCAGAAGGGGGCTTCCGTTCGTGGCTACATTCCTGTTACCAAGCCTGGTAATTACAAGGTGGCTATTCGCTATCAGGCTTCCATGGGAGATGCTGTTATCAAAGTTATCTGTGGCAATCAGACCAAGCAGGTTACACTGCCAAAGAATGCTTCTTCCAACAAGGAATGGTCGGAAGTGGAGTTTGATATGGACATTGCTGATGTCAAGGGAAATATGACGGTTAACTATGTGAGCGGAAAGAGAGCTGTGCTCGATTGCGTCCGCCTGAACTACAAGGGTGCCTTGACGGGTATCGCCGGTGTAACCACCGATGCCGACCTGATAGACCATGTAGAGTATTACGACTTGCAGGGCATGCGCTTATCTGCAGCCAAGCAGGGTATCAGTATCAAGAAAGTTTATCTTCGTAGCGGTAAGACCTATACGGAGAAGATTTATAAATAACTAGTTATTAATAACAATTTTAATTTTTACAATTATGAACACAACAATTAAGAGTTTGGCTATGGTAGCCGTAGCATTGTTTGCTGGTTTTGGTTCAGCTTCTGCACAGGAAGATGAGGGTGTTGAATTGACTCAGGACATGTTCCACATTTGGGATGGTTTCACAAAGGATGCACAACCAACTGATGAGAAGGTTTATATGGATTGGACTGTGGGTGCAGAGAATCCAAATGCCCCAGGTTCTGTTATCGTAGGTACAGGTACTGTGGCTCCAAATATCTATGCCGACTTGTCAGCCTATCATTACATGGTAGTTTATGGTGAAGGTTCCATAAATGATAAGGGTGAAGTTGCCAAACCTCGTTTCATGTTCAACCGTACCGTTGCGGAGGGTCAGCAGGCTAATGGCGGTATGATTGAAATCAATAACAAAGCTTTTGATAAAAATACAGGTGCTATTGTTCTTGATTTGAAGAAAGATTTGGTTCGCACTGTTCCTGGCGAAGAACCTGCAGCTGATGATTTTGCCCACTTGGTTACTATCAAGGCTTCATGGGGCGGTACTATCCTTATTTCTTCTATCATGCTTTACAATGTTCTTCCAGAGGAACTCGGAGGTGGAGCAACTGGTATCAAGAACGTTAATGTAGCAAATGATGCAGTGGTTGCAACATTCAACGCTGCTGGTGCTAAGGTTGCAGCCAATGCCAAGGGCCTTGTTATCAAGAAGTTCCAGAATGGTAAGGTAGTAAAGGTGATGAATAAGTAATGGCAGAAATTTTACTCCTTTTGTGTAACTAGGGATTAGCCCCTAGTTCTGATGTTCGGCAAGGTATTTGTTGAATCCAGCAGATACTTTGCCGATTTTTTTATGTGTCATAACAACTGACATTTATAACAACAGATAATCGTATAACTGATAATTTTAACTGAAAATGAAAAGAACAATTTTCTTGCTTTGCTTGCTTTGTGTCTTCTGCTTGCAGGTACTGGCTGCTTCAGAGCATAGCTATAAGCAGCAACCACAGAAACAGACCATCAAGGTGGGTACTGCTACCCGAGAGATGCTGGTGTATGTTCCTGCCGATTTGCCCGAGAAGGCTCCGATGGTCATCTCTTTGCATGGATTCAGCCAAAATCCTGATTATCAGATGGGGCAGACCCATTGGAACGAGGTGGCAGACACGGCTAAGATCTTGGTGGTTTATCCTCAGGGAAAAAATAATTCCTGGGACATCTCAGGCTCTGGCGATGTCAAGTTTATCGTAACCATCATGAAGACGATGCAGAAGAAATATAAGGTAGACAAGAATCGCATCTATATCTCTGGCTTCTCCATGGGCGGAATGATGACTTATCATTGTATGACCAAATTGGGAACTGTAGTTGCAGCCTTTGGTCCTGTGAGTGGTATTCCTGTCGATTATCGTGAGCCTGTGGCTCCACGCCATGTGCCTATTATGCACATCCATGGCACGGGAGATGATGTCGTGAAATGGGGCGGCGATCCAAACCATGCCGCTGGTGGCTATGGTAGGATTGACGATTATGTCAAGAAGTGGGCTGCTTATGAAGGTTGTGATGTGGATAATCCAGTGGTGATTCGCCCTTATCCTGCAACCATGAGTTATGCTGCCGCCACTCGTACTCGCTATATCAATAAGATGGATGGTACGGAGGTTACTCTCATCGCCATTGATGGTAAGGGACATTGGCATTCGGATGATCCTAATGCAGTCTATTCTACCCGCGAGCTTTGGAACTTCTTCAAGCAGTATAAGCTCGATCTTCCTGATAATGAAGATTCTAGCGAGGCTAAGGGTGAGGTGTTGTTCTCTGACAATTGGGAAGACGAGGTCATCAACGTAGGTGAAGGCGTGCCTGCTGGGTGGAAGCGCATCAATAGCATGAATGATGGGAGCCGCAGCGATGAGAAAGCGAACGGCACTGCCAATACGGGTGGTGCTCGTATCAAGGATTTCGTGGCTGGTGGTGATTTTAATACAGGATTCTATCTCAGTGCTCGTGACTTTGACCAATGCAAGCTCTCTTATGGCTTGTATGATGGGCATCGTCTGCACTTGATTCCTGGCAAATACCAGCTTTCTTTCAACTCTTCTTATTGGAATGATGGTTCCGAGAATGGAGCAGTGACCTTTGATGCTGGCATTGCTGGCATAAGCGACAATAAGTCTGTCTTGTTGGAACAGAACTTGGATTCGGAAGGTAACTTGAAGGAGAATGCCAATCAGGTGGTGAAAGGTTCTCTGGCTCACTTCTTGAACTTCACAGTAGAAAAAGAAGGTGACTATGAACTTTATTTCACCATGTCTTCTGGTTGGGCTGCGGTTATTCTTGGCAATGTGAAGATTAAAAAGGCGGATACCAGTACTGGTATTACTGAGAACGCAATCAATGCTTTTGGAAATGGCCATAGCATGACCTACAATTTAGCGGGTCATCGCATCAGCGCTCAGACCAAGGGTATGGTTATCGAGCAGACACAGCTTGCCAATGGCAGAAAGGTTTCCAGAAAGGTTATCAAGAAATAATAAACAGAATTTTATCTATAAATATATATTTACTCAAGTTTCGCATGTAAGCTCCACACGCCCTGAAAGGGCAGAAGCCCCTAGCCCAGGGCATCGCCCTGGGTTATTATGGACGCAACCCTGTCGCCCTGTAAGGGCAAAAGCTTTAAAGAACCGGGCTATTTATAAGGCTTTTGCCCTTTCAGGGCGCCTTGCTGATTACCATTATCCCCAGGGCGATGCCCTGGGCTAGGAGCTTTTGGGCCTTCAGCCCGTTCTTGAACCACATGCGAAAGTTCAATAAATAAGATGACCTTGCGTTTTGCAAGGTCATCTTTTTGCGTTTTTTTGTATCATAAACCTTTTCTCTTGTAACTTTTGAGCAAAAATATAGGTAAAGAATGCAAATTCTTGCTTTTTTTTTCTTTTTTCTAGCAGAAATTATATAATTTTGCATCATTCATGTAAACAACAATTTTGTATTTTTCAATCATAAGCCAATGAAACGTTTTTTACTCTTTTCAATCATTTGCATCGTCCAGATGCTGACATGCTTTTCTCATGCTGTCACAGGACGACTTTATACATCAAACGACCTGTCGAGTAGCCTGATTCGATGTATCATACAGGATAAGTATGGTTTCATTTGGGTGGGTACGAATTATGGACTGAATCGTTTTGACGGCTATAAATTCAGTACCTATCTTTGCAATCCAGCCGATACGACAACCATTCAGGACAATGATATCGTAAAACTCTATCCTTACAGCAAAGAGTTCCTCTTTGTGGCAACAAATCGTGGACTCTATAAATATTCTTATCTTACCAATAGTTTCCAGCATATCGTATTGGAAAAGAAAGATGAGAAGATAAGAGTAAGTTCTCTTATTGAGGATGGAAAGCATAATCTCCTGATAGGTACAGCCGGGTATGGTGCCTATAGGTTGGATATGACTACAGGTAAAGTTACTCGCCTTTCAAGGAAATCTGCAAATTCAGTGGATAATTTCTTTGCTATGCTGTTCTTCGATGCTGAGGGATATCTGTGGCAGGCTAATCATACAAAGGTGTTGAGAAAATATAAATACAATGGCAAGTCTATCAAACTGGTAAGTGTATATGAACCTAAAGATCTGTTTGGCATCCGTAAATTATATGCCACAGACAAGAAGGGGTTCTTTGTGGCGCATACGGGCGGCATTATGCGCTATGATTATGCCTCGCATAGCTTCTCACGCTACGATTTCGATTTTTCAGCTCATCAGGGGGCAGGATATATCAGTGCTGTTACCTTGGATAAGTATGGCAATTTATGGTTGGGTACTTCGGGAGATGGAACTTTCAAGATACCGCATGGAAGCAGAAAGGCTTATCGGGTGGAGTTGAATAACCAATCATTTATCTTTGATAATGCGCATATCAGCGATTTGCTGATAGATAGAGATGGTAATCAGTGGTATGGATGCTATATGAAAGGAATTTTCTTGTCGAATAATGATAAGAATGTGTTCCATCCGGTTTCTTTGGATGAATTAGGGGGGTATGGAAACCATTTCGTCTGTAGTGGGAGTTGCTGACGGATTGATGCTTTTTGTGGTCAAAAATCATGGGTTGTATCTCTTGGATGAGAAGACGGGCAATACCAAGCTACTACAAAGTCCTGCAGGACCAATCAAAGTGTACTCGGATTTTCGGAAGAATGTTTATGTATATGGCCGTGATGGCATTTATGAGTATGATTGGAAGCATCAGACTTACCGGTTGTTGCTGCCTGCCAATGGACTTTCTCTAGATGGTATGCAGGTAGATGCTGCTGGTAATATTTATTTTGCGAGCCCGGGCAACGGACTTTATGTATGGAATAGAAAGAGTGGCAAGATGACGCAATATCTGATGGATGATAAGCGTCCACACAAAACCATTTGCAATAACTGGATATCGGAGATCAGGTTAGATTCCCGGGGATGGCTCTGGTGTGCAACAGCCAATGGTGTGTCGTGCATGGATACCAAAACCGGATATTTTGACATCATTCTTTCTCGGCCTTTGTTAGAGGGTAAAACGTGCTATTCTACATTAGAACTGTCGGATGGTAAGATTGCTATTGCCACAGAGATGGGGCTTTATCTCTATGACAGGAAAAAACAGCAGACTACCCCTTGGCCTCATTCCGAGAGTATTAGCGGATTGAGAATTTATTCGCTGAAGAAGGATGCCAAGGGAAACCTATGGATGAGTACTGCGCAGGGTATCTGGTGTTATGATAGTAAAGCTAAGTCGTTTTTCTCTTTTGAAAAGGGAAACGGACTCTTGACCAAGGAATATCTGGCTGGAGTAGTAGGTTCTACATCTGATGGGGTTATCTGTTATGGAAACTCCGAAGGATTGACTTATTTTAGGCCTTCTCAGGTAAAGAATTATGATGAGAAAACGTCCGCCATTTATCTGTCGGGTGTGTTGCTTGATGGAAAGATGGCTCCGTTTATTGGAGATAATCTGAGTGTTCCGTCTGATTTCAAGTCGATAGTGCTCAATTTTTCCCTGCTTGATTATCAGAGCGTGGGTAACATCGTGTTTCAGTATCGCATCAACGGGGGCAAATGGATCAGCAATGCGGCTGGCGACAATAGCTTTAACTTCACTGGTTTGTCGTATGGACATTATCGTATAGAGGTGCGTACCTATTGCAACGGTAAGTACTCTATATATAATAAGGTGATAAAACTGAACGTGTTGGCACCTTGGTATCTCACAGTTTGGGCTAAGCTTATTTATCTGAGCCTGGTTCTCGGCTTTATGGCTGCTGTCATCTTTATCTATCTGCACAAGAAAAAAAGAGATCTTGAAGAGGCTAAGATGCAGTTCCTCATCAATGCCACCCACGATATCCGTTCGCCGCTTACTCTGATTATGGAGCCTCTGAAGAAATTGAAGGAGCGATTGGGAAATGCTGAGGAGTATCATGAAGATATTGATACCATGGACCGAAACGCACAGCGTCTGCTCACCCTGGTGAATCAGATTCTCGACAAGCGACGCCTGGACAAGCATCAGATGAACCTTTCGTGCAGGGAAACCAACCTGGTGGAGTTTTCGAGGGGATTGGTTTCACTCTTCACTTACAATGCCAATCTGCGTGGTATTAATATCAGGCTGGAGATGCCAGAGACGCCTGTGAATGCATGGATAGACCGCAACAAGCTGGATAAGGCGATAGCCAATCTGCTGTCTAATGCCTTTAAATATACGCCTAATGGCGGCGAAATCATCTTCCGCATTGAGAAGCAGGATAAGAAGGTGCTCCTGTATGTGATTGATAGCGGCAAGGGATTGGGAAAGAACGATGATGCCAAAACCCTGTTTGAACGCTTCTATCAGGGAAAGAATTCTGCTGATATGCACCTGGGAGGTTCGGGCATCGGTTTGAATCTATGCCGATCCATCGTAAGGCTTCATGGTGGCGATGTATATGCACATAATCGTGAAGACGGGAAGAGCGGTGCCTGTTTCATCATAGAATTGCCTTTGGGTAAAGAGCATCTCAAGAATAATCAGATTTGTTTGGACAATGTGGGTACCAAAAAGAAACAGCAGCGAGGTGCGGCTAGCAGAAACAGTAAAATCCTGCTAGTGGATGATGATATCGAAATCTGCCGTTATCTCAAGTCGGAACTGAGCGACTGGTATCGCTTTGTAATCTGCAACAATGGCAAGGAGGCGCTGAAGCAGCTGCTTTCTGGTGATTTCGACTTGGTGGTAAGCGATGTGGTGATGCCGGAGATGGATGGTATCACGCTGCTTAGAAATATCAAGGGCAATGCCAATATCAGCCACGTGCCAGTAATCATGCTTACTTCCAAATCGGAAATCAGCGATAGGCTAGAGGGTATTAAGCTAGGAGCTGATGCTTATCTGGCAAAACCATTCAGTCTGGAGGAACTTCATCTCACGATAGACAATCTCATCGACAATGTACGTCGCCTGAAGGGTAAGTTCAGTGGAGCTCTGAAGCAGGATGACAAGGTGGAGAAGGTAGAGGTGAAAGGCTACGATGAGGAGCTGATGGAGCGTATCATGAAGGTAGTGAACGAGAACTTGAGCGATTCAGACTTCAATGTAGAGAAGATGTGTGATGAGGTGGGCGTAAGCCGCACCCAGCTGCATCGTAAGTTGAAGGAGATGACCGGTGTGCCTACCAGCGAGTTCTTGAGAAACATCCGTCTCAATGAGGCTGCCCGATTGATAAGAGAGCATAAAATCAACATTACGCAGGTTTCGTATATGGTGGGATTTGCCAATAACAGTCATTTCTCCACTGCATTTAAGAAATATTTCGGAATGTCGCCTACGGAATATGCGGCAAAATATACTGAGTAAAGTATTTGAAACATTAAAAAAAGTCATTATGATTGTTTATTCGTAATTTTGTAGCGTTAAACGAATAAACAATCATAATGATGAATACAACGAAAATCTTGGCTTTCAGAAAGCCGTTACTGATGATTGTATGGCTGCTTGCCATGCAGGGCGCAGCTTTTGCCCAGAATCAGCGGGAAACTTTCTTTTCTCCCAATGGAAAGATTGAATGGAAGGCTGAGGGTGAGGAAAATAAGGTGAAGGTTTTTGAGGTAGCTTATCGCGATGCCTGTAAAGGAAATAAGGAAAGCCAGGTGCTTCATATTACCGGTTATGGTTTGAATACCAGTGATGGTGGAGGAAGAAATCTAGTCTTGAAAGACATTTCCAAACCTAAGTATATTTCGGAGCATTATCAGATGCTCATGGGAAAGAAGAGTGAATGCAAGAACGAGGCGAATGAAATAGTTTATACCTTTGAGGATGATCTGAAGCGCCCGTTGCGCATGGTGGTTCGCCTTTATAATGATGGCGTAGCCTTCCGTTATGAGTTGGAGGGTTTGCAGCATACGTCAATCAAGCAGGATTTGACTACTTATCATATCAGTGAAGGCACGCGCCGGTGGTTTCAGGAATGGACGGAGTCTTATGAGAATTTCTTCCCTTTATCCACTACCGGTAAAGGTGGAAAACAACATTGGGGCTATCCTTGTCTGCTTGAGCAGAATGGTGTGTACTCTCTTATTACTGAAGCTGGTATAGAACGAATCAACAGTGCCTCTTCCTTGAAGAACGGGCAGAATCCGGAGGACTATCATGTGTTCCTGGATGAAAACACACAGCATTATTCGGGTAATTGGAAATCTCCCTGGCGAGTGGTTGTCATTGGAAAGAAGCAGGATCTGATAGCTTCGACCCTGGTAACTGATGTCAGTGCCCCTTGTCGTCTGAAAGATACTTCATGGATTAAACCGGGAAGTGTAAGCTGGATTTATTGGGCTTACAACCATGGCTCTAACGACTTGAATATCATTAAAAAGTATGTAGATATGGCGAAGACCTTGCATCTGCCATACGTATTGATTGATGCAGAATGGGATGAGATGAAGAATGGAGCCACCATCGAGGAGGCTTTGAAATATGCTAAGGATAGGGGTGTGAAGCCTTTGCTTTGGTATAATTCTTCTACTGCATGGATTAAGGCTTGGGGTGCACCAGGTCCTCACAATAGACTGAATGCTCCGGAAAACAGGGAGAAGGAGTTTGCCTGGTTGGAGAAAATGGGCGTAGCTGGAGTGAAGATTGACTTCTTTGCTGGCGATAAACAGGAAACGATGGAGTATTGCATCGACCTCTTGGAGTGTGCGGCACGCCATCATCTTATGGTTAACTTTCATGGCGCTACTGTTCCCCGAGGCTGGCAGCGCACTTATCCCAACCTGCTCTCTACCGAGGGTGTGTATGGAGCGGAATGGTATAATAATGAATCTGTGCTGACAAAAAAGGCTGCTTGCCATAATGCCACCTTGCCATTTACCCGCGGCATCGTGGGTTCGATGGATTATACGCCTTGCACCTTTTCTGATTCTCAGCATCCGCATATCACTACCCATGCTCATGAGTTGGCTTTGCCAATCTTGTTCGAGTCGGCTTTGATGCATTGGGCTGATAAGCCGGAGAGTTATCTTGCCCAGCCAAAGGAAGTGCAGGATTTTATCTCGAACATGCCGACTGCATGGGATGAGACGCGATTGCTCAGTGGTTATCCGGGCGAAAGTGTCGTGATGGCTCGCAGAAAGGGAAGCACCTGGTATGTGGCTGGCATTAATGGCAAGGATGAATCCCAGAAACTGGCCCTGAATTTATCTTCTCTGACAAAGCAAAACTCACGTGTTGTTTTGTTCGAGGATAGCGGAACGGCAAAAAATCCTTGGAAAATTTCATACCGTAAGGTTAGGGGTATGAAAGATTATATCAATGCACAGCCTCGTGGTGGCTTTGTGATGGTTATCAAATCCAAAAAACGCTTCGCACTTTGTTTGGTGCGAAGCGTTTTTTTTAGAATGTATTGAATGTATTATTTGATGTGGATGGTGTAATTCTTGCTTTTTGTTGATGTGGGAATGTACGCCAAAGTGTTTGGAACATGGAGAAAAGTTGTTCTTGGAGCAAAGTTGTACCTTTGCATAAAAAAGGGAATAGGTGGGGCAATCCCGTTCTTCTCTATTTTTCATAATTTCTCTATTTTAATAATATTACAGTATGAAATTTCAAATGAAGATCAACTTTCCATGGTCAAGGCCTCTCTTAGCCTGTTGTTTTGTGATGTTTGCCCTCACAGCAATGGCTGATTCCTTTATCAGCTTCCGACAGCAAGGGGGAGCATTCCCTATTTCCACCGCCTCTCAGATGTCTGGTATCTGCATGGATGCTCACGAAAAACAAGGAGTGAAAAGAGCAGCGGAAGACCTGCGTAAGGATATCTATACCGTGTCGGGTCGTTCACCCAGAGTGTGCTGCCAGGGCGAGGATGTGGTGCGTTATCCCATCCTCATTGGTACATACGGAGTGAGTGAAGCTATTACTCGCCTTGCCAAGAAAGGCATCTTGCCAGAGCGTTCGCTCAAGGGCAAGTGGGAGAGCTTTGTCATCAAGACCATTGATCATCCTGCCAAGGGCATGGAGCGTGCCTTGGTGGTGGCAGGTAGCGATATGCGTGGCACCATCTATGGCATTTACGAGATTTCCCGACAGATGGGGGTGTCGCCTTGGTATTGGTGGGCGGATGCGCCGATAGCCAAGCATGAGGAGGTCTTTGCCAAGCCATGCTCTGTGGAGAGTGGAGAGCCGAAGGTGAAATATCGTGGTTTCTTCATCAATGATGAGTTCCCTTGTATGACCACCTGGGCTAGAAATAAGTTTGGGGGCATGAACAGCCAGATGTATGCCCATGTCTTTGAACTCCTCCTTCGCCTCAAGGCAAACTGCCTCTGGCCTGCCATGTGGGGCTCGTTCAAGGAATACAAGCCTTTGGTACCTATCTTGAAGGATGAGAACGGACTGTATGAGGGCAACTGCTTCAATGAGGATGATCCGGAGAATGCCCGACTGGCTGATGAATATGGCATCGTGATGGGTACCTCGCATCATGAGCCGATGCAACGCTCGCAGCAAGAGTGGATTCGACATAAGAAGAACTATGGCAATGGTGAATGGAACTGGTTGACCAACAAGAATGCCATCAAGCGTTTCTTCCGAGAGGGAATCGAGAATAGCAAGGGTTACGACAAGCTCGTGACCATCGGTATGAGAGGTGACGAAGACCGTCCGATGACCGATGCAGGTAGTAGAGAGGCTAACTTCCGGCTGATGGAACAAATCATTTCGGAACAGCGAAAAATCATAGCTGATGTCACCAGAAAACCAGCCGCCGAGACCCCACAGGTCTGGACACTCTACAGTGAGGTGCTTGATTATTATGACCAGGGACTCAAGGTGCCCGATGATGTCATCGTGATGCTTTGCGATGACAATTTCGGTCATGTGCGCCGACTTCCTGATAGAAAGAAAAATTTCCACAAGGGCGGCTATGGTATGTATTATCATGTAGGCTATTATGGTGCCCCAAGAGCCAGCAAGTGGCTCACCATGTCGCATATCGCCGAGATGTGGGAGCAGTTGCAAGCCACTTATCAACATGGTGTGGATAAACTCTGGATGCTCAATGTCGGTGATATCAAGCCCCATGAGTTTGCCATCGACTTTTTTATGAACATGGCATGGAATCCCGATGCCTTCGATGCCAGCAACCTGGAGCAATATGCACAGGGATTCTGTGCCCAGCAGTTTGGTGATAAAGAAGCGAAAGAGGCAGCTCGTCTCTTGATGAGTTATGGAAGATATGCGTCTAGGGTGCAAGCCGAATTGCTGGATGACAAGACATACAATTTGCAGACGGGAGAGTTTAAGGGCGTACGGGATGAATTCCTGGCCTTGGAGGCACGAGCCCTGCGTCAGTATATCACCCTGGATGAAACTGCGAAAGATGCCTATCAGGAGTTGGTTCTCTTCCCAATACAAGGCATGGCAAATCTCTATGATATGTATTACTCTTTGGCGATGAACAAGCAACTCTATCGTGAGGGACGTATTGAGGCTAATACATGGGCAGATAGGGTGGAGGAATGTTACAAGAGAGACTCCTTGCTCTGCGACAATTATAATCACCATATCGCCAATGGCAAGTGGAATCACATGATGGATCAAGTGCATATCGGCTATCAAAACTGGCATGCCCCGCAGCATCAAGTTATGCCTATGGTATATCGCATTCAGCAGAGTACCCCTTTTGCCGTTACGCAGCCTAGTACAGGCTACGTGTTTGAGCAAGATGGCGGCATGGTGGTGATGGAGGCAGAGCATCTCTTCTCACTGAAACCTGCTGAATCAGAGAAGTCGCAGTGGAGACTCATCCCTGGTTTAGGACGAACGAAGTCGGGTATAGCTCTCTTCCCATATACCCAGCCAACAGCAGGAGCATATCTTACCTATAAAATGAGATTTAAGGCAGATATGGATTCGGTGGATGTACATCTTATTACCGATGCAGTGATGCCCTTTGTGCTGGGCGGTCATTATGTGGCAGTGTCGCTGGATGGTGGCAAGGAAGAGATTGTGGGGCTGAATCAGAATCTGAACTGGGAGCATAAGTACGACTTGATGTATCCTACAGCCGCATCGCGCATCATCGAGAAGAAGGTGAGGATGGTTGTAGAAAACACGGGGAAGGCAGAACATACCTTGAGGCTTCGTCCTATGCAGCCTGGTATTGTATTTGAGAAAATACTCATCAATCTTGGCGGGTATAAACCTACTCATCTAGGAATGCTAGAGAGTCCTTACGTGAGGTGAGGGCTCTCTTCTACCCCTTTTTTTTGCTACTTTTGCAGCGCAAAACAACAAAATAGACAATAACAAAGAATAAACAATTGATTTTATGAAGAAATATATCTTGTTGGTAGGTATGCTGCTGGGAATAATCTCCACTGTGGATGCAGCCGAACAGTTTGTAAAGTTTGATAAGGCTTCAGCTGAAAATGCCCTTCTCTTGACGGGCACGAAGGATACCATCCGCTATAGTCCTTCCGACTGGAAGGGAGTGAAGATGGCTGTTGCTAACTTGCGCCATGACTTGCGTAGCGTGACGGGCAGTGAGTATGCTCCCGTCGTGGTGGCTACAGTAGGAAAAAGCGAAATCGCCAAGAAATATCCCAAGCAATCCAAGCTGTTGAAGGGCAAATGGGAGCAATATCTCATCTTCACAGACAAGGGACAACTGGTGATTCTCGGTTCCGACAAGCGTGGCACTATTTATGGTATCTATGAGTTGTCTCGCCAGATAGGTGTGTCGCCTTGGTATTGGATGGCTGATGCGCCTATCCAGCATCATGCCCAGCTTTATGTCTTGCCTGGTACTTATACGGATGGAGAACCTAAGGTGAAATACCGTGGCATTTTTATCAATGACGAGTGGCCATCCTTTGGTGGATGGTGCAACAATCTCTTCGGGGGAGTCAACTCCAAGGCTTACAGCCATATCTTCGAACTCTTGCTCCGCCTGAAAGCCAACTATTTCTGGCCTGCCATGTGGGCTACAGCCTTTAATGAGGATGACCCCAAATCACCACAGTTGGCAGATGACATGGGCATCGTGATGGGTACCTCCCATCATGAGCCGATGATGCGAGCACATAAGGAGTATGTGCGCCGCAAGGCTGAGGTGGGGCCATGGGATTATGCACAGAACCCTGAGCGCATCGAGAAGTTCTTCACTGATGGCTTGAAGCGCAACAGAAAGTATGAGAACATCATTACCATCGGTATGCGAGGTGATGGCGATGTGGCGATGGGCAACGGCAAGGACGAGGACAACATCAAGACATTAGGAAAGGTGATTGAGGCTCAGCGTCGCATCATCAAGGATTGCTATGGCAAGCCGGCAAGCTCTGTGCCGCAGCTCTGGGCTATTTTTACCGAGGTGCAGCGATACTATGATGCGGGATTCACCGTTCCTGATGACGTAACCCTGCTCTTCTGCGACAACAACTGGGGCTATATCCGCCGCAAGGGTACTGCCGCAGAACGCAAGCGCAAGGGTGGACTGGGCTTGTATTATCACATCGACATGAATGGTGGTCCTTGGAACGACCGCTGGGTGAACACCACAACCATCCCGAAACTCCGTGAGCAGTTGCATGAGGCATACGCCAGTGGCATCGACCGCATCTGGATCATCAACGTGGGTGACTTGAAGCCAAAGGAGGTGCCTATCGACTTCATCATGGATTATGCATGGAACCCAGATGCGGTGAAACCTGGTGACGAACTACCTTGGCTGGAACGCTTCTCGGCAAGCATCTTCGGCGAGGAATATGCCAAGGAAACAGCCGACTTGATAGCCAAATACAGCAAGTATAATCTCTTGAGAAAGCCTGAGGTTCAGGTGCCAGGCTTGTTTAATGAGCATGAGATGCTGGTGATGTCACAGCGTTGGCAGTCGTTGGTGGAAAGGGCTGAGCTGTTGCGCAAGCAGATGCCTAAGGAGAAGCAGGATGCTTTCTACCAGTTGGTTTATTATCCTGTAGTGGCTAGTGCAGGTGTGGCTCAAATATACAATCTTGCCACCATGGGCGACAGTCTCGGTGTGGAGGTATTGATGAAGAAAGACCAGCAGTTGAGCGACTATTATAATAATGTGTTGGCTGGTGGCAAGTGGAAAGGCATGATGATGGATAATCACATCGGCTATACTAAATGGTCAATTCCAGACAAGAATCGCAACCCGATGACCTTGGGCATGAAGATAGAGCATCCGTTAAATGTACCTGTTTCCACCACGGAGATTGGCATTCCTGCCTATCAGTACAGCCGAATCAAGGAAGGCAAGAATGCCAAGTGGATATTCTTGCCAGACTTGGGCAGAGGTAAGGGATGCATGGGCATCGACCATGTGATGGCAGCAAGTGAGCCGGATGGCAAGGGGGCATCGCTGGAATACGATTTCGAGCTTTCTTCCGATATGCAGCAGCTTTCCATCGCCCTCGGCATTCTGCCAACCCAGGATGTCTATCCAGCTCGTGGCCTTCGCATCGGTGTTCAGATAGACGACCAGCCCTTGCAGATTGTGGATGCTCGCGCAGGATTTGTGGATACCTTTGCTGAGTACACTCCTCGGAATCTCGCTGTGTCCAAAGTGTTGAAACCATTGCCTCAGCAGCCTAAGCTGGTTTTGAATGGTTGGTGGAAAGGGAAGAAGCAGTTGCGAAGAAATGAGGTCTTTGACAACCAGCGTTGGTTGGCAGCTACGTCATCATCTGCAGTCAAGGCTGGTAAGCATACGATTCGTGTCGTGATGATAGACCCAGAGATTGTCTTGGAGCAGGTGGTTATCAATCCAGACAACAACAGATACAGCTATTTTGGGCAAAACTTGTAGGTAAAGATGTAAAATCGGTGTGTTTCTTTTGAAATGCACCGTTTTTTTCTTACATTATGGTTGTTTGGCTAAAGTATTTGTAACATACAGCAAAGTAAAATGTCTGTTTTATTGCTACCTTTGCACTCAATAATAGAAACTAATAATTTTAGATAAACAATGAACAATAAGTTTTTGATTGCTTCGGCTTTGTGCATCAGTATGAGCGCAACGATGAATGCGCAGAATCCTATCGTGCAAACACAGTTAACTACCGACCCAGCACCTCTGGTTGTCGGAGGCCGTCTCTATGTATATACCGGTCATGATGAAGATAAGGCCGACTTCTTCTGGATGAACGAATGGCGTGTGTATTCCACCAAGGATATGGTGAACTGGACAGACCATGGTTCTCCGCTCGACCTCAGTTCTTTTTCCTGGGCAGACGACCGTGCCTGGGCAGCACAAACCATCGAAAGAAATGGTAAGTATTACTGGTACATCTGTGCGCACTCTAAACTGACGGGTGGAATGGCTATCGGCGTAGCTGTGGCAGATTCTCCTACCGGTCCGTTCAAGGATGCGCTGGGAAAACCGCTTTTCGATAATGGAAGTTGGGACAATATCGACCCTACCGTCTGGATGGACGAGGATGGTCAGGCTTATCTCTATTGGGGTAATCCACATCTTTACTATGCCAAACTGAATAAAGATATGATCAGCTTCAAGGGGGGTATAGATGCTAAGGCAGCTGTTGATGAAAAGCGTGAAGTGGGCAGAATCGTGATGACTGAGGAGGGATTCGGTTCGCCTGACGTGGAGAAGCGTGATTCTACCCGAAAATATAAAGATTGCTACACAGAGGGACCTTGGTTCATGAAACGTGGCAAGAACTATTATATGCTTTATGCTGCAGGTGGAGTGCCTGAGCATATCGCTTATTCCATGAGCAAGAAGCCTTTCGGACCATGGAAGTATATGGGCGAAATCATGCCATTGGAAGATACGGGTTCCTTTACTAACCATTGCGGTGTGACTGACTTCAAGGGAAAGTCTTATTTCTTCTATCATACGGGTAAACTGGGTGGCGGATTCGGACGCAGTGTGGCTGTGGAAGAATTCAAATATAATGCCGACGGCACATTCCCAATCATCCACCATACTCAGGAAGGAGTGGCTCCTATCGCAACCCTCAATCCTTACAAGCGTCAGGAGGCTGAAACCATCGCTTTCTCTAAGGGAGTGAAGTCGGAGCAGACCGACGAGACGGGTGTTTATATCTCAGAAATCCATACAGGTGATTATATCAAGGTACGCGAGGTGGATTTCGGAAATGAGAGTCCGGATGCATTTGCCATCTCAGCGGCGTGCTCTTCGCTTGGAGGTTCGCTGGAGGTTCATCTCGATAAGGAAGATGGCGAACTGATAGCTAAACTTGATGTTACCAAGACGGGTGGCTGGGAAAAGTGGAAGACTTTCTCGGCACAAATGCTAAAGAAAGTAACAGGAAAGCATGATATATACTTCGTGTTCAAAGGATTGAAGGGAAGCAAACTCTTCAATTTCGACTGGTGGAAGTTTGAGAAGAATTTCGCCAATCCTGTGGTTTGGGCTGATGTGCCTGATGTGGATGTAATCCGTGTGGGTGACAGCTTCTATATGGTAAGCACCACCATGCATCTGATGCCGGGTGCGCCTATCATGAAATCGAAGGATCTGGTGAACTGGGAAACCGTGAACTATATCTTCCCTAAACTTACCGATTCGCCTAAGTATGACATGAAGGAGGGTACCGTGTATGGTCGTGGTCAGTGGGCCACTTCGCTGCAGTATCATCGTGGCAAGTTCTATGCGCTCTTTGCTCCGAATGATAATCCTGGTGGAGAGACTTATATCTGCACCGCCGATGATATCGAGGGCAAGTGGACTATCCACAGCCGTTTGCAGCATTTCCATGATGCTGCTCTCTTCTTCGATGACGACGATAAGGCATACGTGGTTTATGGAACGGGAGAGATGGTGCAGCTGAATGCCGACCTGACGGATGTGGTGCCGGGCAGCCATCGTAAACTCTTTGAGCGTGATGCTGATGAAACAGGCTTGCTCGAAGGCTCCCGCATGATCAAGCACAACGGCAAGTATTATCTTCTGATGATTTCGTGGCCACAGGGACATCCTCGTCGTGAGGTTTGTTATCGTGCTGATAAGATAACGGGTCCTTACGAAAAGAAGGTGATTCTGGAAACGGAATTTGCCGGATTCAACGGCGTGGGACAAGGTACGATTGTAGATGATAAGGATGGCAACTGGTATGGCATCGTATTCCAAGACCGTGGTGGTGTGGGCAGAGTGCTCACGCTGGAGCCATGTACCTGGAAGGACGGATGGCCTATGCTGACAGATGAGAAGGGCAATATTCCTGCCCAGATGCAGAAGCCTGTGCTGGGCTACGATGGCAAGGGACTCGTGTATAGCGATGATTTCTCGAAGGATAAACTGGAATTGCAGTGGCAGTGGAACCACAATCCTGTGGATAATGCCTGGTCGCTCACAGAGCGCAAGGGCTGGCTCCGCCTGAAGACATCCCGTATTGTTCCTAACATCTTCCTGGCTCCTAATACCATCAGTACCCGTACCGAAGGACCAACTTGCGAGGGAATCATCAAGATGGATGTGAGCAAGATGAAAGATGGCGATGTGGCTGGTCTGTCAGCCTTCCAGGGTGATGCGGCCCTGCTTTCTATCGTAAAGGAAGGCAAGAAACTCTTTGTGGTAGGTACCAAGGAGAGTGTAGCTTTGACTGAAAAGGAAAAGGCAGTGACTGATGTGAAGCGTGAGGAGGTTTATCGCCAGCCTTTGAACTTGAAGGTGGATAAGGCAACCAAGTCAAGCATCATCTATCTGAAGATGAGTTGTGATTTCCGTCTTCATCAGGATCTTGCCACCTTATTATATAGTATAGACGGAAAGACCTGGATTCCTGCCATCAAGGATTTCAAGATGCAGTATGATTATCGCCGCTTCTTTATGGGAACCCGTATCGCCATCTACAATTATGCCACAAAGGCTGCTGGCGGATATATAGATGTTGATTCTTTTGAGTATTCTAAAAGGAAATAGGTTTAAAGTTTGAGCTTTTTTTAATTTTAACGGCACAAAGTGAAGGAAAATCAAAAAGTTTCCTTATCTTTGTGCCGTTTTTAATAACTAATCAATGCTGATTTTATGAACAGAAATAAGATGATTTTGGGGGCTTGGGTCTTGGGACTATTGTTTCCGATAGTGATGATGGCTAAGACAAGTTGCACAGATAATAGTACTCTGCTTTGGTATAACGCCCCTGCTCAGCAGTGGCTGGAGGCTCTGCCTATCGGAAACTCTCATCTGGGAGGTATGGTGTATGGCGGAACCACGGACGAGAATATCCAGTTGAATGAGGAGACTTTCTGGAGTGGCGGTCCTCATAACAACAATAGCAAGAAATCTCTGGAGAATCTGCCAAAGGTGAGGGAACTCATCTTCAATGGCAGGGAAGAGGAGGCAGCGGCTCTCATCAACCAGACATTCATCCCAGGTCCTCATGGCATGCGCTTCCTGCCGATGGCAAATCTGCATATCACCATGAAGAATCAGGGAAAGGCTGAGCAGTTTGTGCGCAACCTGGATTTGAAGAGGGCGATTGCCACGACTTCTTTCGTGATGGATGGTGTAAGATATACTCGTTCTACCTTTGCTTCGCTGGCTGATGGCGTCATCGTTTGCCACATCAAGGCGAGTAGAAAGGGTGCCTTGAATATCGATGTTACCCTGGATTCGCCTTTTGAACATCAGACTCAGAAAACGCCTTCAGGGGTTATGCTGAAGGTGAAGGGACAAGACCAGGAAGGCATCAAGGCGGCTCTCGCTGCCGAATGTGTGGCAGATGTAAGGACGGATGGCACCGAGGCAACCATCCTCGTGAGCGCTGCCACCAATTTTGTGAACTATCACGATGTGTCGGGCAATGCCGCCCAACGCAATGCCGACTATATAAATAAGGTGAAACTGATGAGCTATGCACAGTTGGAGAAACGCCATGTGGAGGCTTACCAGAAGCAGTTCGCTACTTCTTCTCTGATTTTGCCAACCGATATCAATGCTTCGCTGCCTACCAACCAGCGCCTGGAGAAATTTGCGGGTAGCAAGGATATGGCGATGGTGGCACTGATGTATAACTATGGTCGCTATCTCCTGATTTCCTCTTCTCAGCCAGGAGGACAGGCGGCAAACCTGCAGGGTGTTTGGAATGACAGCAAAAATGCACCTTGGGACAGCAAGTATACCATCAACATCAATACGGAGATGAACTACTGGCCTGCCGAGGTCACGAATCTCGGTAACACCACGGAGCCTCTGTATTCGCTGATTAAGGATTTGAGTGTAACGGGAGCACAGACGGCTAGGGAAATGTATGGCTGCCGTGGCTGGATGGCACATCATAATACCGATATCTGGCGCATAGCAGGTCCGGTGGACGGTGCGCAGTGGGGCATGTTTCCGAATGGTGGAGCCTGGCTCACCACCCATCTCTGGCAGCATTATCTCTATACAGGCGACAAGGCTTTCCTCAAGCAGTGGTATCCGGTAATAAAAGGTGCTGCTGAGTTCTATCTCGACTATATGCAGAAGTTGCCAGGCACCGAATGGAAGGTAACCGTGCCGTCGGTGAGTCCGGAACAGGGACCTAAGGGTAAGAGAACTGCCGTAACGGCGGGATGCACGATGGACAACCAGATAGCCTTCGATGCTCTGACCAGTGCCGTGAAGGCTTCTGAAATATTGGGTGTTGATGAGGCTGAACGCAAGGCGATGCAGCAGCTGATTTCTCAGATTCCGCCGATGCAGATAGGAAAGTACGGACAGTTGCAGGAGTGGCTTGTGGATGCGGATGATCCGAAGAATGAGCATCGCCATATCTCGCATCTCTATGGATTGTATCCATCCAATCAGATTTCTCCTTTCTCTCATCCGGAACTGTTCCATGCCGCAGCCACCACTCTGAAGCATCGTGGCGACCAGGCTACGGGCTGGAGTCTGGGTTGGAAAACGAACTTCTGGGCACGCATGCTTGATGGCAATCATGCTTTCAGAATCATCAGTAATATGCTTCGTCTGTTGCCATCTGATGCGCAGGTAAAGGAATATCCTGATGGAAGAACCTATCCGAATCTCTTCGATGCCCATCCGCCATTCCAGATAGACGGCAACTTCGGAGTAACAGCCGGTATCGCAGAGATGCTCCTGCAGAGTCATGATGGAGCCGTGCATCTCTTGCCAGCCTTGCCTGATGCCTGGAAAGAAGGAAGCGTAAAGGGACTTCGTGCCCGTGGCGGCTTTGTGGTGGATATGGACTGGAAGAATGGCAGACTGATGAAGGCGAAGATTCGTTCCACCATCGGAGGCATCCTGCGTCTTCGCTCATACGTACCACTGAAGGCGAAAAAGCTGAAGAAGGCAGAAGGAAAATGTCCAAATATCCTTTTTGCATCTGCAGAAGTGAAGCCGGTAATGGAACAGCATCGGATAGCAGAAGGAGTGAAGGTTCCTATTCCTGACGTATATGAATATGACTTGAAAACAGAACCAGGAAAGACTTATCTGATTAAATAATGTCCTAAAATTACATTTGTTGCCATAAAAGTATCATTTTATCCACCTCTGTTTGGATAATTATTCGTACTTTTGTGGCAATATTTTTTATAATAATCTTTTAGACCTATCAATGAGAATGAAGAAAATTTTATTTGCAACCTGTTGCATCGCTTTTTTGAGCGGTTCTTTGGGAGCTGCGGCGCAGAAAAAATCTGCAGCCAAGAAGGTTCTGACACAGACTTTGAAAGGGAAGTCTTGGTCGGCAGATAATGGTAATGGTACCTTTACAAACCCTTTGTTTTATGATGAGTTTTCTGACCCTGATATTATCAGAGTAGGGGAGGATTACTATCTGGCGGGTACCACGATGCACAGTGTGCCGGGACTGGTGGTTCTCCATTCCAAGGATTTGGTGAATTGGGAGTTCTCTTCCTATTGCTTCGACCGCTTTGATGATTCTGATGATTTCAATCTCCGCAATGGCAAGGAGGCTTACGGACAGGGTATCTGGGCGCCTGCCATCCGATATCATAACGGCAAGTTCTATATCTTCTCCAATATCAACGGGCATGGCTTGCAGGTGTATATCTCGGACAGTGCCAAGGGGCCTTGGACGCATCATAAAGTTAATGGCGATATCTACGACCTCTCTGTGCTCTTCGATGAGGATGGCAAGATTTATGCCGTGCACAAGTATGGCAACGTGACCGTTACGGAGTTGAAGCCTGATTTGAGCGGTCCGGTAGAGGGCAGCAGCAAGGTGGTGATTCCGGAAGGCAATGCGATGGGTGAGGGACATCATATTTATAAAATCAATGGTATGTACTATATCCTCTCTGCAGATTATTCACCGATGGGCCGCATGCAGTGTGCCCGAAGCAAGAGCATCTGGGGACCTTATGAAACTTGCGTGATTAGCGAGCGTGAATCGTATGGGTATGCTGCTGGATGGAGCGTAGGTAACATGGGCATCGGTCGGCCTTTGCCGGAAGATGGTTTCAAATTCCAGAACAACAAGCCTAATGGTCTGAACCTGGGCTGTGCTACCATTCATCAGGGCGGCATCGTGCAGGCTCCTGACGGGAAATGGTGGGGCGTTTCGATGCAGGACTTCAATGCCGTGGGAAGAACGGTGTGCCTGTCGCCTATCACTTGGGTTGACGGCTGGCCTTACTTCGGACTGGAGAAAAACCTGGGACGCTCGCCTCGTACCTGGTTCAAACCGAATGATGCGGTAAAAGCGCCTCAGGCTCCATACGACAGATGTGATGATTTCTCGGGTAAAACTTTTAAACCGGTTTGGCAATGGAATCATAATCCGAATGACAAGATGTGGTCGCTGAATAAGGAGCGAAAAGGATGGCTCCGTTTGCATTCCATGCCTGCCAAGCAACTGCTTTGGGCAAAGAATACATTGACGCAGCGTGCCATCGGACCGGTATCTTATACATCTGTAAAGTTGGATGCTTCCCGCTTGAAGGTAGGTGATGAGGCTGGTTTGGGTGCCATCAATACGCCATACGCTTCATTGGGCGTTGTCAAGACGGATAAGGGGTTGAACTTGAGATGTTATGACCAGAATACCAACAAGGAAGTGTTGAAGCCGTTGACTAAAAGTAAGGTAGTATGGTTGCGACTTTGGGGTGATTATGACAAGAGCCAGTTGCAATATTCCTACTCTCTGGATGGTAAGAACTGGGAGAATATCGGTGAGCAGATGCTTTCACCTTATCAGTTGAAGACCTTCCAGGGGGTGCGTGTGGCACTTTATGCTTTCAACAAGAAGGAATTGAATGGCGGTGTGGCTGATTTTGATGATTTCAAGGTGGAGGAGCCGATGGCAGACAGGACTGCCAATCTGCCTATAGGCAAGACCATAAGATTCTCTAATCTCGCTGATGGCAGTCTGATGGATGCTACCGGACATGGGTTGATGCATAGTTCTAGTAACCGAAACGACATGAGAAATCAGGTGAAGTTTGTTATGGAGGATAGAGGTAAGGGAAAGATTGCTTTGAAGACGGCTGACGGACGATATGTTTATATTGCTGGTGCTGGTTTATCTGGTGATGTTCGTCTGACTTCCGACTCTTCCAAGGCAGAGGAGTTTGTATGGCAGGATATGCTTTATAACCGCTGTATGCTGCTTTCTCTGAAGACTCAGCGTTATGTTGGTAAGAATCCTGTGGATGGGAGCCCTTATTCTGCAGATTACCAAGGTGCTGATGCCGGCATGAAGAACGGCTGTGTTTTTACATGGGAAGTTGTTGAGTAAAGATATCTATTCTTTATAAATTAGAAGAGGCAGACTCTCGCTGTGGGGAGTCTGCCTCTTTTTCTTATGTGATATTGTTCGATTATTCGAAATAGAATGTGAGAGCTATCATCTTGCTATGTGCTGACTTAGCTGATAGTGTATATGGGAGTGTACTCTTGTCTTTTACATTTTTGATGTGATTCTTATCGTATGTATCTGTTATTCCATACATGAATTTTAATTCAGGGCGAAGTTTGAAATAAGGCAGATAGAAATCACACCCCAATCCCAGTTCTAGGAACAGATCTGTTTTCTTCAGTTTGATATAATCTTCGTTCTTGCTGTTCAGATTCATCATTGGGTTGATTCCTGCCATGATATAGGGGCGGTGATTGTTGAATCTCTGTGCTGCAAATATCAGATCGAGGGCACTGGAAATGTAAGCCGTCTTCATCTCCTGTTTCTGTTGGATCGGATTACCGGCTCCATCTTTTTCCAGCATGTTGTAGAAGGAGAGATGTCGGGTACCGAAATACATGGCTGGTGCTATGCGTAGCTGGAAGTGGGTGTTGAGACGGAATTCTCCTAGAACACCTACTATAAATCCAGTATCCCATCTGTCCTGGTCTACTGTTACACAGCTTTGCTGCTCAATGCCGTCAGCATCAAGATAAGTCACCTGTCCTGCATTCTGGAATTCTATATCCTGGAAGTGGGTGCCTACTAATACACCGAAGTGGAATGGGCGCAAATCGGTATAAGGACGGTTTTCTACCGTTCTTTCCTGTGCGCCAGCCTGGATTGTGATGGCAAGGCTTATGATGAATGTCAATAGTTTCTGTTTCATATATTTATAACGGAATATTCCTCTTCATATTGCTTTCCGTTTTATTTCGATTATGTATAAATTAATCTAATTCTTGAAAATTCTTATACCTAATTGTAGGTATTTCAGAAATTATTATTATCTTTGCACCATAATTATTAGGTAATATACCTGATGTTATGAAGTAAGACAAATTAAAAGCATATTATACAAAAACATTATAAACATTTAAACATTAATAATTATGGCATACGTAATTGGTGACGATTGTATCGCTTGCGGTACATGTATTGATGAGTGTCCATCAGGTGCAATCTCTGAGGGCGATAAGTATTCAATCAACCCAGACCTCTGCACAGAGTGTGGTACTTGTGCTGATGTTTGCCCTAACGAGGCAATCAGTCTTCCTTAATCTATAAGGATAGATACTTTTAGTTACATAAAACATTGAGAGCGGTTCCTTTGGAATCGCTCTTTTCTTTTTCTATTGTTTAAAGATTTTGTTTTATCGTTATATCCTTTTATTTGCTTATTGTACAAATCATATAAACTAAAAGGGGATTGTATCAATATCTGATGCAATCCCCAATATGTTGTAGTTAATAATGTTATGCTTATTCGCCTGGCTTGAGACCTGCCTTCTCGTAAGCATCGTTAGCCAACTTGTTCTGTGGATCAAGCTTCAGAAGCTTATCCCAGTATGGCTTAGCTGTATCGAAGTCCTGCTTGTCGTAGGTATAGATGAAGCCCATATACTGGTAAGATGTCTTCAGGTAGCTGAGCTCATCTTCATCACACTGCTTTGCTTCCAGCTCATTGATTACTTCTGTATAAGCAGCAATAGCCTTGTCGTCCAACTCGTTCTGGAAAGCAGTGTTACCCTCCTGAAGCTTAGCAAATGGCTTCAATGTAGGATACTTCTCTGCCAACTTAGCGTATACGCTGATAGCCTTGTCAATGTTCTCAATCTTCTTGGCTGGATCTTTCTTAGCCTTGTTTACATAGATTTCAGCAAGCTTCATGAAGTCTGTAGGAGCAGCATTTGGATTCTTATCCATGTACTGCTGGTTGTACTCCAATGCCTTGTCTTCATCGCCCAACTCCTTGTAAGCCTCAGAGATATACTGCAATGGCTTAGGGTCGTCAGCCTTCATCTCCAATGCCTTCTGGTACTGAGCAATAGCCTCATTATACTGCTTGTTGCCAGCCAAAGCCAAACCGTAATAAGCAACGATACTAGCATTTTTCTGGATAGAATCGGTATTCATTACGATGTTTGCATGCTTGAGAGCAGATTCAAAGTTCTTTACGTCAACAGCAGCGCGCATAGCCAAAACCTGCATAGCTGCATCCTTAGGGAACTTCTGGATACCACTTTCGCAAAGGCTCAAACTTTCTTCCTTCTTTCCAACGATATAAGCTGTGAAAGCATATTCGTACTGAGCATACTCTTCAAGTGTGTTTGGCTTAGCCTTTGAGAAATACTCATAAGCCTTCTCGTAGTTGCCGGCGCTGAAGAAGTTATGACCAGCTTCTGCCTCGATAGGGTAGTTAGGGTTGATTTCTCTCAGTTTGTTCAAAGCTTCCGCACTAGCCTGTGGGTCAATCTTACGGTAAACGTTAGAATAGCTGATGTATCCCTGAGGATTCTTAGGATCCATTGTCATACACTGACCATACCATGTAGCAGCCTCACCACCATTGTCCTGCATTGCATAGATGTCGCCTTTCAGAATGTAAGCGTCACCATAGTTCTTGAACTTAGCGATGACAGCATCAGCAACGGCATTAGCTTGATCATAGCTCTTGTTCATTGCAAGAAGGTTACCCAAAGCTACCAATGCCTTAGGATCCTTTTTGAACTCCTTCTGGTATTCCTTGATTTCCTTGGCAAAAGCCTTAGGATCTGCATTACCAGCCTTCAATGTAGTCTCTATAGGCTTCAGCATGTCCTTATAGTTGACATCCTGTGCCATTGCAGGTGCTGCCAAACCCATGACGAGCAAACCTGCTACTAAATATTTAATTGCTTTCATAATTCTACTTTTTTATATGTGTCTCTTTCTTAGCTTTTTCTTTAGCGTTTTACATTAACGGTCTTTATAGTGATGTCACCTCTGTATGGAAGTAATCCGGTTTTGAACAGTATGAGCTGACCTCTTGGGCCTGAAATGTAGTTTGCGAAGCTCCAAGGCAATGCCCTGTGAGGGTCAACTACAATAGCATATAATGTTCTCACGAACGGATATCTTCCATCCAGCAAGTATGCCTGATATGGTTGCCAGCTGTTATATGGTGTTGCCACATCTTTGATAGATACTCGCATGACATGAATATTCTTCTTAAATGTAGTGTTGGTTGAATCACGGCGGTCGTTGAGCCAGTTAGATCCAATTACACCGATTGAGCCTGGGTTCTGATCCACATAGTCGATAACCTCTTTACTAGTTTTTGCGGCCATGATTTTTGCACCCATTTTAGCTCCGTGCAGTACAGAGTCTACTACATAATTGGTTGTTGCAGAGCGGGTATTATCGAAAATAACTTCGATGTCACCTCTCTTAGAACCTTTCACAATATCACTCCATTTTGTTGCCTTACCCGTAAGGATACGTTTGATATCTTTTACCGTAATACAAGTATCATTGTTTTGCTTGTTTACAATAAATGCCAATCCATCGTAACCGATAGGAAAAACAGAAGGAATTACATTGCTTTTAGACTTCAAGTAGGCTATTTCACTATCTTTCAAATTACGTGTAGTGAACAAGAGCGCTGTTTTGAAATCTTTAATCATCTGAAGTCCGGTGACTTCATCTGTATACTTCGGCTTGAGTTTAGCTTTTGGGAACTCATACTCAAACTGACTTCTTTCTTCGTCAATGATAGGACTCAAACTCTCGTCAGCCACAAATTCAATTGTGCCTGAAGTAGGAGTATCAGTTCTACCATCTTTGGCTTTCTTCTCGCCACATGACGAGAAGAAAGCCATTGATAGTACTGTTAATCCTATACCTAAAAAAATATAAGATGTTCTTTTCATTCTATTACTGCAATCTAAATACAACTGGTACAGTATACTTAACACGTACAGCAGAACCGTTTTGCTTACCAGGTTTCCACCTAGGCATGCTCTTAACGACACGCTGTGCTTCACGGTCAAGTGAAGGGTCTACGGAACGAGCTACCCTAACATCAGAGATAGAACCATCACGTTCTACCACGAATGATACGATAACACGACCCTGTACACCATTCTCCTGTGCAACGACAGGATACTTGATGTTGCTTGCAAGGTAAGACATCAAAGCTCCATTTCCACCAGGGAATGAAGGCATCTCCTCTACAACATCGAAGACCTTAGTAGAAACTTCAGGTTTTGGTGCTGGTGGTGGAGGTGGAGCTACCGTTGCAATATCATTTCTTACAGCTTCAACATTACGGTCCTTCACACCTTCCTTGTTTTCAGTACCGACTGCAACTTTTTCATCCAGTTTATCCATCTGCTTAACCTGGTTTTCCTCTTTTACGAGTTCATCCTTCTTAATGACAGGTGCGGTAAACTTCTGAGTTTCGCGAGCCACAGGTATCTCCTTCTTTGGTTCAATCTTTGGCTTCACTGGCTCCTTCTTCTTTTCTTCCTTCTTAGCCTGCTGCTGGAGTTTAGCCAACTCCATAGCTTCCATATATGCCTGCTGTTCTTCGGCCTGTTTCTGTTCGATGACTTTCCAAGCCAAGAATCCACCCACGAGAGCTGCAGCAATGACCAAGATCAGAAGAGCCTTGATGTTTCGGCCAGAAGTACCCTTGCGGAGCTGGTATGCACCATACTCCTTGTTCTTTCCGGCGAAAACCATATCGACCCATTTAGGATCGTAAAGATCTATTTTTGCCATTTCTTTCTTGTTTAAAATTGTTTGTTACTCATCTTACATCTTAACGTTTCTAGACTTGAGAAGTTTCTCGTCGTCTGCGTTAATCTTATCGATGACGTAAGTACCAATGTTTGAAATCTGCATTTCGTCGAGAGCGTCAACCATATTCTTGTAAGAAGCGTTGTCGGTAGGCTTGATGACGATGGTAAGAGTAGGAATCTTTCCGTCCTTCAAGTTACCAGCCTTCAAATCGCTCAACTTCTTCTGATAGATGCTATCAGGATACTGCTTAGGATTCTTCTGACGGTCCATGTTCAACTCCTTGACAGCAAGTGCGATTCTTTCTACAGGACGTGTGCCGTTTTCTGTAGCGTGCTCTCTCAAGACCTTACGGATGCCCTGGCTTCCCCATGTAGTTTCCTTGATCCATGATGGGTCATCGTACTTAGGAATACCTGCACCATAATAAATCTTGTTGTCTGCTGTTACGTAGAGTGTCACAGTTTCAGAAGCCTTAGCTTCGTTCTTCTGATCATCTTGAGTATTCTCATCATTACTTGGCATAGTCAGCTCCATAGTCTGAGGTTTGCTCAAAGATGTACACAGCATGAAGAACGTGATAAGCAGCATGAGCATATCCACCATAGGCGTAAAGTCTACGCGGACATTCATTTTCTTTTGTTTGCTTTCTTTCTTTGCCATTTATTCGTCCCCCTGTTTTTTTAACTGTGTAATCATATAGTAATGACTCTCGTCCATATCCTGGAGTTCGTTCATCACTCTCTTAACGGTCTTGTAAGGTGTAGAAGCATCTGCCTTCAGGGCAATCTTGATGTCTTCGTTTACGTTACGAGCTGCGTCTACCCACTGCTGGAACTCGCTCATACCGCCCTTAATACTGTCGAGAGGAATACCTTTAGTCTGGAGATACTGTGGACGCTTAGAAGCGTTCATTGTCAGATAAGTACTCAAGTCGCCCATAGGTACGCCGAACGTACCTTCGCTCTTGAATGTCTCAATCTGTTTTGGGTTCAATGACACGCCGAATGCTCCTGTCATTGTGCTCAGTGTAGCTCCCAACTGATCAGTATTATCAATACTCATAAATACTTGGCCCTCGCCGGTAGGATTACCAGCCTTGTCCTTTTCAGGACTAACCAAGATGGTCAAGACACCGTTCTCTGGCACCTTAATCTCAGACACAGAACCTGGTGTATTTACCTTAACTGGCTCATTCTTTACGAAAGTAGAGGTGAGCATGAAGAAGGTAAGCAGCAGGGTCATAACGTCTGACATAGGCGTCATGTCGATCCAGATGTCACTCTTCTTAATTTTTACTTTACCCATAGCGATAAAATTTTAAAGGGTTAGCAAAAATTAAGCCTCTTCTGCGTGGTTAGCTTCGTATGTCTGAGCAATTGAGTAACCTACCTCGTCGAGTGCGTATGTCAACTTATCTACCTTGTTGGTGAATGTGTTGTAAGATACAACGGCACACCATGATGTCAAGATACCGAATGCGGTGTTGATCAACGCCTCAGAAATACCTACAGAAAGTGCTGCTGAGTCAGCGCCACCACCTTCACCCATGGCCTGGAATGACTTGATCATACCGGTTACAGTACCGAGAAGACCTGTCAAAGTACCAAGTGTTACGATTGTAGCGATGATAGGCAAGTTCATTGTCAAAGTTGGCATCTCCAACTGAGTTGCCTCCTCGTGAGCCTGCTGGATCTTAGCTACCTTCTGAGCCTTCTTCAAAGATGCGTTAGCACCAGACTCCATAGACTTGTAAGCGTTCAAAGAAGCCATAACAACGTTAGCTACTGTACCGCGCTGCTTGTTGCAGAGCTGCTCAGCCTTAGCGAAATCATTTGCGTTCAAAGCTGTCTTGATGTTTGCAACGAACTTAGGAAGAGCACCTGTACCTGTAGCGGTCTTAAGAGCCAACCAACGCTCGATTGTCATAGCCAACACTGTGAGCAACAATGTGTGGATAACTGGTACGATTACACCACCTTTGTAGATAGTACCCCAAATGTCTGCTGGGTGATCCTGTACACCTGGATCCTGGAAGTGCATGTCATTACCGAACCATGTGAAGAACAATGTGAATGCGATGATAGCACATACCACGATGATCCAGAATGCGCCTCTTACTCCCTGAAAGCCCTCAGACTTCTTAGCTGGGGCTGCTTGTTTTGTAGTTGCCATAATTTTACTTTTTTTTAAATTATTAGTTAATAAATTATTAATATTTTCTTTTTTTCTTTCTCGCTTCGTAGACCTTGAATGTGTCGTTTGTCAATAAACACAGTTGGGTTATCTATTTTGCATTGGCAAAGATAATAAATTAAAGTTTACTATCAGCCTAATTAAGAAGTTTTAACGAGATATTGGCTTATTTTATACCAATATCTCGCTTTTTTCTTACATTTTGACCCTTGAAAATGGTCTTTAAGCCATTTTTATTTCAACTTACCCAAAGCTTCCTTGATGCGCTTGATAGCTTCAACGATGTTCTCGTCGCTTGTTGCATAGCTCATGCGGAAACAGTCTGGATCACCGAATGCGTCACCACCTACGGTGGCTACATGTGCTTCCTCGAGAAGGTACATGGCAAAATCGGTTGAATTGTTGATGGTCTTCTCACCATTGCTCTTGCCAAAGTAGCTGTTGCACTTAGGGAAGAGATAGAAGGCACCCTGTGGCATGTTTACCTCAAGGCCTGGAACCTCTTTAGCCAACTTTACAATCAGGTTGCGTCGGCGCTCGAAAGCTACGCGCATTTCCTCTACTGCACTCTGGTCGAGTGTGTAGGCTGCTTCTGCTGCCTTCTGGCTGACAGAACATGTACCGCTGGTATACTGTCCCTGGAGCTTGTTGCAGCCCTTGATGATCCATTCCGGACCAGCCAGGAAACCGATTCTCCATCCTGTCATGGCGTAAGCCTTAGATACACCATTGGCAATGATAACCTGCTCCTTCATGCCCGGTTCCTGAGCAATGCTGTGGTGCTTGCCGATATAATTGATGTGTTCGTAGATTTCATCTGCCAACACAAATACTTCAGGATGCTTCTTGAGTACTTCTGCCAGTGCAGCCAGTTCTTCCTTAGAGTATACGCTACCGGTAGGGTTGCTTGGAGAACAGAGAATGAGCATCTTGGTCTTCTCTGTAATGGCATTCTCCAACTGCTCTGCTGTCATCTTAAAGTCCTGGTCGAAACCGGCATTCACAATGACCGGAGTACCTCCTGCCAATTTCACCATCTGTGGGTAGCTTACCCAATATGGTGCAGGAATGATAACCTCGTCGCCTGGATTTACGAGTGCCAATACTGCGTTGCAGACGCACTGCTTACCACCCGTACCAACGATTACTTCATTGGTAGTGTACTCCAAACCATTCTCGTTCTTTAATTTGGCTACAATTGCTTTTCGCAAGTCAGGATAACCTGGTACTGGTGAATAACGGGAATAGTTCTCGTCAATAGCCTTCTTTGCTGCCTGTTTAATATTGTCAGGAGTGTTGAAGTCTGGTTCACCTACGCTCATGTTGATTACATCAATACCTTGAGCTTTCATTTCACTACTCTTCTGTGACATCGCCAGCGTTGCTGAAGGTGCCAATCTGTTTAAACGATCAGATAATTGTGCCATAATTTTATTCTTATATTTGTTTATCGTGTGCAAAAGTAAGCAAATTATTTCTTTTTCGGAAGAAAATTGAGCATTATTTCATGTTTTGTATTGAAATAATAACATAATTTTATTATCCGAGGTGCAAAGTATGCCCCATGCGGTCTCTCTTGGTCTTGAGATAGCGCTCATTGTACTTGTTTGGTACAACTTCGATAGGTACATTTTCTACGATTTCCAAACCGTACGCTTCGAGACCTACGCGCTTTACCGGATTGTTGGTGAGCAGACGCATTTTGTGTACACCGAGATGACGGAGCATCTGTGCACCGCAACCATAGTCGCGCTCGTCTGGCTTGAAACCGAGATGAGTATTGGCGTCAACGGTATCATAGCCTTCTTCCTGGAGTTTGTAGGCTGCAATCTTGTTCATCAGACCGATGCCGCGTCCTTCCTGCTGCATGTAGACAACAACCCCCTTTCCTGCCTCGTCTATCATCTGCATGGCTTTGTGAAGCTGCTGACCGCAGTCGCAACGTTTGCTGCCCAGGATGTCGCCTGTAGCGCAAGAAGAGTGAACACGGACCAGGATAGGCTCGTCTTCTTTCCATTCTCCCTTGATGAGTGCCATGTGTTCCAGACCATTGCTAGACTGGCGGAACGGAATGAGGCGGAAGTGGCCGTATTCTGTAGGCATGTCAACCTCTTCGCCCACTTCGATGAGTGATTCTTTCTTGAGTCGGTATTCTATCATGTCTTTAATAGAAATAACCTTGAGGTTCCATTCCTGTGCCATCTTCATCAGTTCTGGCAGACGTGCCATGGTGCCGTCTTCATTCATGATTTCCATAAGTGCGCCTGCTGGATAGAGGCCTGCCATTTTACAAAGATCGATGGCTGCTTCTGTGTGTCCGCTTCTTCTTAATACTCCGTTATCTTGTGCGTAGAGCGGATTGATGTGACCCGGTCTGCCGAAAGTCTGTGGGGTAGAATTCGGGTCGGCAAGTGCTTTGATGGTTTCGGCACGGTCGTGTGCAGAAACACCGGTAGAGCAGCCTTCCAGTTTATCTACGGTTATGGTGAATGGTGTTCCCAATACAGAGGTGTTCTCTGAAACCTGATGAGGCAAGTCGAGTTCATCGCAGCGGCTCAGGGTGATAGGGGCACAGAGTACACCTCTTGCATGTTTCAGCATGAAGTTTACTTTTTCTGCGTCTATTTTCTCTGCGGCAATGATGAGGTCGCCTTCGTTTTCGCGGTCTTCGTCATCAACAACAATGACGAACTTTCCTTCCTTGAAGTCTTTTACTGCATCTTCGATGCTATTTAATTTGATTTCTGACATGTTTGATACCTTATTATATAGTTACATTTTACTTTTTTTGTTCTTTAATCCGTTGGATGATGTCCGTATTGGTCTGACTGATGACCTTGAGGTCACGGAACAAGCGCAGTCGGAATCGCCACATTCTTAAATATAGCAGTGTGCCCACTGGGAAAATGATGGCTGCAATGATGTTGAGCCATTTCCGCTCGAATGGGCGTGTATGTGCCTTGACAGAAAGAACCGGATATTGGTTCATGTCGTGCAGGATATACTTGTTGGCGGTGTTGGTCAAATCTTCTATTACCTCTTCCAATTCTGCATTGATTCTTTCTATCTCATGATCAGGCTCGTATTTGAAGAATACATTGATGACGTTTGGAAGATGAACCAGTTTGTGTTCCTTATTATATAAGGTGATGTCTTGGTTTATTCTTTCCAGTTTCTCTGCATCCGTCTGATAATCCGGGTCGGTGATTATGACTTCCTTGCCGAAGTAATGGCGTTTCTGTCGTAAACCGAGCAGTTTCATGAAGAACTCTTTGTAAACATCCATATTGAATACGGAAGAGTCATTGGTTGCCTTGTAGGTTACGAAGATAGCCAAAGGCGTCAATACTGCCGGTGCAAGACCTTTACCGAACCAGATGGCCCACATTCCGCTTCTTGACATTCTGTATCCTGTATTGTCGAGGATAAAGAAGACGATGAATACAAGTACGGAGATGACGACAGGGAAACCCAGTCCTCCTTTTCGGATGATGGCTCCTAATGGTGCTCCGATAAAGAAGAATATGAGACACGAAAGGGCTAGAGTGAACTTGTTGATAGCCTCAATCTTGTGCTGTCTTATCATGTAGTCTGCATCGCTCGTTGACATCGATTTGAAATCAAGGTCAGAAAGCTCCTGTTGTACGGTAGACTGTGCCTGGTTTACCGCCATGAGTTTCTTGTCCTGTGGCAACTTATTATATAAGGTGTCGAAAATGAGTTTTTCGCCCTTCTTGATTTCTTTGAGAGAGTCCTTCTTGTTGATGCGCTGTGCACCTCCATAGAATCTCACGTTGGCTTCGTTCAGGTAGATTCTTCCGATAGAATCATATAATTGGTTGAGCGAATCGATGTCGTGGTTGATTTTCTCCAGACTTTTACCCTTTGCATTTCCTGAAAGCGAAGCTGCATCGGTCATACTGAAGTCTCCATCAAAGTCGAGAATGATTTTTTTTGAAATGAAAGTCTCTCGTCTGTATGGTACGGCAGCAGTATTGGCAAGTGCACTGCTTTGCATGTTCTCAAACCATTCTCCACTGTATAGGCTCAGAACAAGATGCTTCTTTTCTGCTGTACTCTGGAGCATGCCAGAATCTGCCAATATGATTGCGGCATCTTCATAGCTGTCGGTCATGCGGTAAATCATGATGCCGTAAAGCTTTCCGGTTTTCAAATCCTTCTTCTGCACATAAAGGTTGCAGTTTGGAATACCATCATAGAAGATTCCTTCCGGAATTTCCAGTTCCGGGCTTTTCTGTTTCATGGAAATCAGAAGTTGTGCCAGTTTCATGTTCGACTTAGGTCCCACATTGTTCTGGAAATAGAATGAGCCAAACATGATGATGATGGTGATGACGATGAGTGAGCGGAAAGCTTGCATCAGTGAAATGCCGGCAGCCTTGATGGCTGTAAGTTCCGAACTCTCGCCGAGATTACCGAACGTCATGAGTGAAGACAGGAGAATAGCCAAAGGCAGGGCCTGTGGTACGAGCATCAGACCCATGTACCAGAAAAATTGAGCCATCACGTCCATCGTGAGTCCCTTACCGATGAGATCATCAATATATCTCCATAAGAACTGCATCATCAGCACAAACTGGCAGATGAAGAAAGTTCCCATGAAAAGGAGACCAAACTGCTTGGCAATAAATATGTCTAATTTCTTAATTCTAAGCATTTCAATATTCTGTTGTTTCAGACCTTTTCTTTATTTAAAATAATAGCAGGTCTGTTATTCAGCGTGCAAAGGTAATATAAAAAAATAAGAAAACCTTTATTTTTCGTTTTTTTTATATATATAATTAGGTGAAAGTGGGGCTGGAATGTGAGAAAAATGAGAAAATAAAACTTTTTTTGAAAATTTCTGCCGAAAAATTTGTTCAATTCAAATAAATGTATTACCTTTGCACCCGCAAATGAGAAATCAATTGCTTGGATGGCGGGATAGCTCAGCTGGTTAGAGCGTCGGATTCATAATCCGGAGGTCGAGGGATCGTGGCCCCCTCCCGCTACAAGATGAGAGACATCAACTTTTTAGTTGATGTCTTTTTTATGCTCTAAACTTTTCCACACTTATTCACTTCTCATAGATAAGTTATCCACATATGTGTTGATAACTATGTTATTCCGTTGGTTATCAGATGTTTTTCCTGTTGGTAACTGATGTGGAAAAGATAAATATGAAAGATTTTCGTATGTTTTTCTTGGTGTTTTCAGAATAAAATATTTGTAAAAAACTGACCAATGGGGCTAAAATACAAAAAAAAGTTGTATATTTGCAGCGGTAAAGTTTTATTTTTAGGCATTTGTTGAATGCCTCTTCTTTATAAACATAGAAATTGTATAAGCTGTATGAAACGAAAATTACACCTTATTATATATGTAGCGATTATTGTGTTGCTGACCGGTTGTGCTCAGCAGCCTAGGAAGTATGTCATTGGCGTATCCCAGTGTTCGGAAGATACCTGGCGCGATAAACTGAATGATGAACTGAAGATGGGCGAGTATCTCAACGATTCGCTTATCGTGAAACTGGCTTCTTCCAACGATGATAATGTGTTGCAGAATAAGCAAGTTAACCAGTTTATCGATGAGGGTGTAGATTTGCTTATCGTATCTCCTAATCAGCTGAGTGCTATATCCAAGGCTGTAGAGCGTGCTTACGATAAAGGTATTCCTGTGATTCTCTATGACAGGAAGACCAATTCTGACAAGTATACGGCATTTATCGGCTGCGATAACTATACGATAGGTAAATCGATGGGAACTTTTATCGCCCAGCAGCTTCAGGGAAAGGGCCGCATCGTTGAAATCAGAGGCTTAGAGGGCTCTTCGCCTGCTTTGGAGCGTCATCGTGGTTTTATGGATGCTATCAAGCCTTATCCTGGGTTACAGGTTGTAGCCTCTGAGGGAGGAAACTGGAAAGAAGAGGGTGGAATCCAGGCGATGAAACGCATATTGAAACAGACACAGGACTTTGATTATGTCTTTGCCCATAATGACTGTCTTGCCTGGGGAGCTTATGTGGCTGCCCGCCAGATGAGGGTAAAGCGTAACTATAAGTATACCGGAGTAGACGGCATGGCTACCGAAGGTGGTGGTTTGGAACTTGTGCGCGATGGTATTTTCGAAGCCTCTTATCTTTATCCTACCAAGGGTGACGAGGTCATAGCGCTTGCCATGAAGATATTGAAGCATCAGCCTTATGAACGCGACAATTATCTGAGCACTTCTATCATAACCCAGGCAAATGCTGCCCTTACATTGATGGAGGCTAGAGATGCCGAGCGTCAGACGCACAATCTGAAGACTTTGCATAAGCAAGTAAATCAGTATCTGTCTGATTATAACTCACAGAAAGTCATGCTCATAGGTCTGTGTCTGTTCCTCTTTGTTTGCCTCGCAGCTGCTGCTTTGATCTTCAGAGGTTATCTGATAAAGGTGAAACTGAACGAAACATTGGCTAAGACAAATGGCGAACTGAAGCGACTGAATGTAGAATTGGGTGAAAAGAATGGAGAATTGAAACGATTGAATGAGGAGGTCTTGGAACTCACTCATTCCCGTCTGGTATTCTTTACCAATATCAGTCATGAACTTCGCACGCCTTTAACCCTGATAGCCGACCCGGTAGAGATGCTGCTTGAAGATGCCGGCATCAAGGGCAAGAGCCGCGAACTCTTGAAAATGGTGCAGCGTAACGCCCTTGCTCTCCAACAGTTGGTAAGTAACATTCTTGATTTCCGTAAGATTCAGAATGGCAAGATGGAACTGAAACTCTATCGCTTCGACATTGTGAAGACCTTGACGATGTGGGTGGGCGACTTCCAGCTTACTGCCGAGCGCAAGCAGATCAGACTGCATCTGGATGTTGATGACTTGAAAGGCAGCCATGAAATGATTGCCGATCAGGAGAAGATTTCCCGTATCGTGTTCAATCTGTTGAGCAATGCCTTGAAATATACGCCTGCTGGTGGCGAAATCTTTGTTTCGTTGAAAGATGAAGGTGCCAATCTACGTCTTGACGTGAGAGATACGGGCAAGGGTATCTCGCAGGATGAGGCTGATAAGATCTTTGAACGCTTCTTCCAGGCCAAGGGTGCTGCCAGCGGTACGGGTATCGGTCTGGCTCTGGTGAAATCATTTGTAGAGTTGCATCATGGTGAGGCTAGGGTAGAAAGTGAACCGGGAAAGGGCTCTGATTTTATCGTTGTCATTCCTCGTGAGCAGGAGGGTGATTCACAAGTTATCCACAATGATGTGGATATTGTGGATAACTCTGTAAATGCTTCTGCGTCAACTGGTAAGAATGTGGTAGATGAATCTGTTTTGCAATATATTGACGATGGAGACAGAAGTCATGGAAAAGTCCAGCAGCTGGTAAGCGAGAATACCAATCGTCCTACTGTTCTGGTTATTGATGATAATACCGATATCCGTCAGTATGAGCGTACTCTTTTGCAGGATGAGTATGTTGTTCTTGAGGCTGCTGATGGTAAAGAGGGTCTGGCTGTCGCCTTGAAAGAGGTGCCTGACCTGGTGATTTGCGATGTGATGATGCCTGTTATGGACGGATTGGAGTTTACTAAACAGTTGAAGACGAATACGGCTACCTCTCATATCCCTGTTATTATGCTCACGGCGAAGAACCTGGAGGAGCATCGCGCAGAGGGTTATGAGCATGGAGCTGATTCCTATATTACCAAACCATTCCACAGCAAGGTGCTTCTTGCCCGTATCGAGAATCTCCTGCGACAGCGTCAGCTTCTGAAGAATCTTTATCAGGGGGCTCAAGAGGCTGAGAAGGAGATTTCTGAGTCTCATCTGGAAGATCGTGACAAGCAGTTCCTCAAGCAGCTTCAAGCCATTATCCAGAAGAATCTTTCTGATAGCGAGTTTGGAGTTGAGAATATGGGACAGCAGATTGGCTTAAGCCGTGTGCAGCTCTATCGCAAGGTGAAGGCGATGACAGGTTCTTCTGTTGTTGACTTACTCCGTAAGGCTCGCCTTGCCAAAGCTAGGCGTTTGCTCGAAACCCGGAGCATGAGTGTCTCTGAAGTAGCCTATGAAGTGGGCTTCTCAGCGCCGTCTTACTTCACAAAATGTTTCAAGGATGAGTATGGCATGTTACCTGGTGATGTAGGTAATGTATTGAAATAGAGAGGGATACGCTATACCTGAAGTATAAAATCTGTGAATGTATGGATAAAAATCGTTCATTTCCTAGTATAAAAGGTACATTGTATCATTTTTATCACTATTTGAACGATAATTGTACCTGGGGTTCGCTGAAACTTACTATCTTTGCACCAGAATTTAGAAGTTTATAAATTGTTTCATGCAGAAGTAGTTGCATTTTCATAGGTTTAGGTTTTATGTTTTAAGGTTATAGGATTGAGTATTCATTAAGGTAAGTAGTTTTCTTTAAGGTTAAAAGTTTTGTTTTGGGAAATAACTAGTAATGAGAGAAAGCAGCTGTAGACGGGATGTCTGACAGCTGCTTTTTGCGTATTATGGTTTGTTTCTTTTTAAGCGGGCATACTATAGCTTTTTAAAGGGGGCTTATTCCCAATCTTCGAATTCCAGTTCCAGTTCTTTGTATTCGGGTTTGAAACTGCTGTTCTCCTTATCTTGCTTCCTGGCTTCTTCTGATGAGGCATTGCTTACGGACAGACCAAGCAGGCGGATGGGATGAGCAGAGGAGTAATCTACCTGTTTCAGTAGCCGTTTGGCAAGAGGCAGAATATCATCCTTCTTTTTCAGAACCTTTTCTTGCGAGATACTTCTTGTTATCTGGGTGAAATCGGCAAACTTCACCTTCAGCGTCAGGGTTCTTCCTTCGAAACCGCTTTTGGCGATGCGCTCCAGCAGTTCGAGTACAGTATGGTACAGTTCGATAATCACAGCCGTTTTTAGATAGATATCTTCCAGGAAAGTCTGTTCGCAGCCTACCGATTTCCGTTCCCGGTAGGTGATGACAGGTCGTTCATCTATCCCCCTTGCGAAATCATAGAAGATGTGTCCGGCTTTTCCGAACACTTCTACCAGATGTTCTTCGGATACTTTCCTCAGGTCAGCTCCGTTGAAGATACCCATGAAATGCATCTTTTGCAAGGTTTTCTTGCCCACGCCCCAGAAATCCTCTACAGGAAGCTGGGCGATGAAATCGAGCGCCTTGTCGGGATGAATGGTGCAGATGCCGTCGGGCTTGCGGTAATCAGAAGCCACTTTGGCGAGAAACTTGCAGTAGCTGATGCCAGCCGAGGCGGTGAGTCCGGTTGCCTCCTTGATACGGGTTTTGATTTCTTTGGCAATATCCACCGCCAGTTCTATCCCTTTCTTATTCTGTGTTACATCAAGAAAGGCTTCATCTATGGAGATGGGTTCGATGAGGTCGGTATATTCCTGGAATATCTGATGTATCTGATGGGATATTTTAGCATAATAATCATGCCGGCAGGGCACGATGATGAGGTTAGGGCAGCGCTGCTTGGCTTGAGCGATGGATTGCGCCGAGTGAACGCCATACTTCCTTGCCTCATAGCTGGCTGTAGAAACCACACCACGAGGTCCGTCGAAACCAACCGCTACCGGTTTGCCCCGAAGTTCCGGATTGTCTCTTTGCTCTACAGCAGCAAAGAAGGCATCCATGTCGATATGTATGATCTTTCGCTCAGTCATTCCTGCCTTATTTTTCCCAAAAGTACAAAAAAGATGCGTTTCCACAAAATCTAAGCTGTTTTTTATTGTTCGTTAACGTTTTCGGGTATTAGCCTACATGGTCCATCGAAACAGGCTGCGTTGAGCATCGCAAGTACTTGCGTTAGCCAACTCAAGTACTTGCGTTAGTCAACGAAGCTATCTGCGTCTGCTTCCTGAGTCGTCTCCGATAGCTTCCGGTGTCGTCTCCGATAGCTAATGGAGTCGTCATCGATAGCTTACGGAACCACTTGAGTAAGCTGAACCAAACACTTGACCTCACTGATTCAAGCACTTGACCTTATTAACTCAAGTACATCATGACACGCTCTTAATAGTCTGTAGTGATCTATATGACTCCCTTTGGCTGAAATAGAAAAGAGTTAGTTAAGAAGTAGAAAGTAGCAGAAAAGTGTGAAATTCCGTTCATGTAATAGCAATTATGTTACAATGAACGGAATTTTTTATTCGATGAAATGATTTTTTAAGCCGCTGTTCAGACCTTTATGTATTTTTGCAGCAGAAATCAAAACATTAACGCTAACAAATTAAACATTTAAAGTATGAACAACTTATTAAATGGAAAGAGCGCAGCCATGATGCTTGCACTTTCATTGGTAAATGTTACAGCAGCTTTTGCACAGGATGATAATTCAAGTGCGAAGGAAGAGGGTAATCGTAATGTGATGCTCAATGCAGCCAGTGCGAATGGTCCTCGCGAGATTCAGATAGGCTTGCCTTCTGCTGATGTCAATGTATTGGAGAATGGCTTGCCTGTTACTTACGCTACCAATCCTCATTCTGTCAATACTATCTGGCGTGGTGATGCAAGTTTGAGCCATCAGGGTTTGCTCAAGATTGCCGAGACTGCCATCACTACCGGTAATATTGGTTATGCCGTGAACTCTTTCACCCAGAAGGGACAGAAAGGATTCAATGGTACACTGAACTATAAGAGCAATCATTTCGGATTGCAGGAATTCTCTCTGAATATGAATGGTGATTTGGGTAAGGACTGGTACTACAGCTTTAATATGTATCAGGATTTCGACCCGGGAACCTTCAAGATCAAGTCAACTCCTTATCAGGACCGTACTCAGATTTACAAGGCTCTCCTCACCAAGAAGTATAACGGCAATCGTGGTGAGTTCACTGCCATGTATAAGTATGCCAACAGTCACAACGTATATAACTACGCTACCCAGAGTGCTCCATTTATCTATGTGGGCGATGGAAGCGTAAAGGAGTATGGCGACTTCAAACTCGGTACCACCTCTTATCTTCCTATCGATAACGAGATGACTTATCGCGATATGCGTACTGGTGAGTTGAAGCAGACTTCTCTCTACGATGCTTGTCTGAATAAGGCAAGTGAGGTAACCCTCATGAACAGCTACCGTTTTGACAACGGTTTGAACTGGAAGGCTACCTTGAAGTACGATCATTCCCGTGGTGCGATGGTTTACCAGACTCCAATGTCTATCATCGATTTGAAGAGCGCTGCCAATCAGGGCGTATATAATTATAAGTATCGCGATATCGACGGACAGACCAAGGATTACAACGGTCAGTACATCCAGACCCGTATGTCATGTCTCAATGCCGGTAAGATAGATGAGGTCCTCTTCACTTCAGAGCTCAGCAAGAAGTTCAAAACTTCCACCTTCCGCCTTGGCGTGAATGAGTGGTTCTATCATATTGATTATTGCTCAAATACAACCATGTATGATCAGAGTGTTCCTGCAGATGGCAGTTTTGCCCTGCGAGTTTGGGATGCCAGCCACAACGGCTATTTCTACGATTTCAACAAGAATGCATCTGAGTATTACAAGGGAAGCGAAAACAAGCTGGCTCTCTACTTCACTCACGATTGGGATGTCACCAACAAGTTGAATCTCTACTATGGTGCCCGTCTGGAGTGGCAGAAGCTGAAGGGTGAAAACGCAGCAGTGAAGAATGCAAAGGGTGAATTCGTAGGCCGTTTTGCCGATTACCATCTCGGTGCTAAGGCAGCAGATGGAACCGTGATTGCTCCGGCAGACTTGAGTTACAACTGGTTGAACTACGATTTCTCTGTAGCAGCAACTTATAAGTTGACCGATAACTTCGGCTTCACTGGCGATTTCACTTACATCGTGCAGCATCCTAAGTTCGAGGCTTTTGCCCCAGCTACATTGCCAAATACGGATAAGATTTCTGTACCACTCGGTCGTGCAGGTATCTACTACAATAACTCATGGTTGAGTCTGACATCGTTGTTCTCTTACATCTCAAAGACCAACAATAATGCAACTCTCAACCTGCAGCATGGCAGTGAAATCAAGGCAGCTCCAATGGCTTACGATATCCAGACATGGGGATGGACAACCGATGCAGTGGCTCATCCTTTCAAGGGATTCGATTTCCACTTCCTCTTCACTTATCAGAAGCCAACTTACAAGAAATATGAGACATCGGTTACCTTCGATGATGGTACCGTTGGCCGTATCAATGCCACTGGCAATATCGTAGCCGAGATTCCTCAGATTCTCATCGAGTTGGATCCAAGCTACATGATTACCAAGGACATCAAACTCTGGACCAGCTTCCGTTACTTCAGTAAGACCTACGCCAACATCAACGAGGCATATTACTTCAACGGCCACTGGGAGACTTTCGGAGGTTTGAACTGGCAGGCAACCAAGCGTCTGGCTCTCGGCTGCACCATAGTCAACTTCCTCAACCAGACTGGTGCCAAGGGTAGTATCGCAGGTGCTGAGTTGATTACCAAGGATGAGGCAAAGGGAATCAAGAATCAGATTATGACGGGTAGCTATCTCCGTCCATTCACTGTAGAATTCACAGCTTCACTGAAGTTCTAAGCGATATAAATATCAATAAACATCATCGACAGCTCCTATATATAATATAATGTATAGGGCTGTCGGTAATAAGACAAACAATAATACGTTATAGATATAAACAATAACAATTAACAATAATAGTACAATGAGAACAAATAATATGATGAAGGCTGCCTGCCTCATGTTGATGGCATCAGCTACAACTTCTGCCTTTGCACAGAAGATGAATATCGAACACAAGGGTGATACTACTATCATCAAGGTGGAGAATCCTACCAAGTATCTTCTTCTCCCTATCCAGGAAGAGAAGGATGAGGCCCAGGTTTTGCTCGATACAGGTTCTAAGGATGATACCTGGATGGACGTTCGCCTGGCTCAGAATGGTTCTGATTACTTCGTGCCATTTGCCTTGGGCAAGGGTAAGACCGCTACAGTCAAGATTCTCGGTTTGAAGAAGGATGCCTTGGCACTTAACTTGCTCAAGCTCAGCGATACATTCGACACCACCAACACCGATTACTATCGCCCATCTTATCACTTCACTCCGCTCTACGGCTGGATGAACGACCCTAATGGTATGGTGTATAAGGATGGTGAGTATCATCTCTACTTCCAGTATAACCCATACGGAAGCAAGTGGGGTAATATGCACTGGGGCCATGCCGTAAGCAAGGACCTCATTCACTGGGAGAATCTCGATCCAGCCATCGCCCGCGACCCTGTAGGTCATATCTTCTCTGGTAGTTCTGTAGTAGATAAGAAGAATACTGCCGGTTTTGGCAAGAATGCCATCATCGCCATCTATACCAACAACAGCGTGAACCACGATGAGGTTCAGTGCATCGCCTACAGCAACGATAACGGCCGCACTTTCACCAAGTATGAGGGCAACCCAGTGTTGACTCCATTCGACGGTTTGAAGGACTTCCGCGACCCTAAGGTGTTCTGGTATGAGAAGGGAAAGTGCTGGTATATGATTGTTTCTGCTGATAAGGAGACCCGCTTCTACAAGTCAAAGAATCTCAAGAAATGGACTTACGTGAGTGCCTTTGGTAAGGGTTTGGGTCAGCAGCCATGCCAGTATGAGTGCCCAGACTTCTTCCAGTTGCCTGTAAATGGTGATAAGAAGAAGATGAAGTGGGTGATGACCATGAATATCAATCCAGGTTGCTGGTTTGGTGGCAGTGCAACCGAGTATTTCGTAGGCGATTTCGATGGCAAGAAGTTTACTTGTCCTGATGCCCACGATGTGAAGTGGCTCGATTGGGGTAAGGATCACTATGCTACCGTTACCTTCTCAAACACAGGCGACCGAGTATTGGGTATCACCTGGATGAGCAACTGGCAGTATGCCAACCTTACTCCGTTCAAGCAGAACCGTGGTGCCAATGGTTTGCCTCGAGAGTTGAAGCTTTACGAGAAGAATGGCAAGTATTATATTTCTGAGAATGTAGCTCCTGAAGTATATGCATTGAGAAAGGAAACCAAGGATTTGGCTGATGCTTCTGTTGCTGATGCCAAGGATCTGAAAGGTGTTGCAGCCAATATGGAGGGTGCCTTCGAGATTGAGGCTGATGTAACACCAGATGCCAACGGTATTGCCGGTATTGAGATTTCAAACAACAAGCGTGAGCGCACCCTGATTTATTTCGATATGAAGCAGGGCAAGGTGGTGATGGATAGAACAGAGAGTGGTTTGACCGATTTCGGCAAGCAGGCAGTTCCTCACGATATTGAGTTGGCTTGGGACAAGCAGCGTGCAGCTGAAGGCAAGGAGCCTGCCCGCATCGCTAACTCCATCAACTACAAGAACGATTTCGCTCTGGCTACCTGGGCTCCATTGAGTCTTTGCGAGGATGGCAAGAAGACCTATCATGTTGATATCTTCGTAGATAAGTCATCTGTAGAGCTCTTCGTAGATGGCGGTCGCATCGCCATGACCAACCTCGTCTTTCCTGTAGCTCCATACGAGAATGTGAAGCTCTACACCCAGGATGGCAAGGCTGAATTCAAGAATCTGAAGGTTCACAAACTTGGTTTGTAATCACGTAGATATTGTATGGTCGAATTGTAGGTTTAAATGTAAATAGTAATGAGTCGCAACCTGATAATATTTTAGGTTGCGACTCTTTTTTTCGGCTCAGGGGAGATTGTCCGTGGATAAAACAACCTCTGTTTCTTATTTACCGGTTTGCTGTTTCATTCCCTCAAAAAACTTTTGCTGCAATTGTTTGGCCAGTTGATTATCAGGGTTGAGTTTGAGAGCTTTCTCGTAATCCTGCATCACTTCCAGATAATAGCGTTGACCGTTTTGCCCAGGATTCTGTACGATGCGTACCATATAGAGAAAACCGCGAAGGGTACAGATGTCAGACGGGTCAGCATGCTTTATATTCTCCATCTTGGCAATAGTTTCTTCTGTCTCTTTTAGAAGATTTTCTGTTTGTGGAGCATGCGGATTCATCACGGAATAATTGAGACTTTGCAAAGCTATCTGAAACTTGGGCTGGATGCTATCAGGAAACATATCATCAATACGCTTCATCTCTGCAATACAATTAAGTATGCTCTCTGATGTCGGTTGCTGAAGTTTAGCAAGCGACTGTCCGATAAGTCCCTGCATTGTGGATTGCTGGGCATAGATAACTACAGATGTTGTCATGAAGAAGACTGACATCAATACGAATCGTTTAAAAGTTTGAAATGTCATATGCTTTATTATTTTTAAGTGAAACAAATATGCCTATATATAAAAATCTGTCTCTAGATGGAACTATCGAACGTCCGTTAGTATTATATCCGAAAATGTTTGTACGGCCGAGGATGTTGTTCAGAGAAGAATAGATAATGACCTTGGGACTTAGCAGATAAGTAAGGTTTATATCTACGCTATTATAATGTGGTGTCTTGCCAATAAGAAAATGCCGTCCGCTTGCATACGATTCAGTCAGCCCGATGATTGCTTTGCCGAATGAATATTTTGCTGTTAATCTCAGATTATGCCTTGAGGCGTAGTCAGGTATTCGCTCTTCTGTGTATTCGTGATAGAATCGCTTGGAATCGTTGTAGGAATATGAAAATGCTGTGGTCAGATGTTTGAAAAGCGAATGCTCTTCTACAAAAATGTCTATACCTTTACTCTTTCCATATCCTTTCGGTTGGTAAATACCCTTTTCCCATAAAGGCAATCGCTGATATTTTTTCCAGTAGGGTTCTATTCGTATGAGTGTACCAGGCGACTTATATTGTATGGATAGGATAGCATGATCTGCCGTACTTTGTCCAAGAGATTTCTTGTTTGTTGCAAGATAGTCATCTTCTGGAGTCTGGCTATACCGACCGGTAGCAAATGAGAGCTGAAAATTCTTGTTAGGAATATAACATAGTGTAGCCCTTGGCATAAACAGCCAGTTGGCATGAGCCATATATTCTGTCCTTGTCGAAATATTCAGGAACACATGGGGCATCATCCTCCATTGGGCATCAATATGAGCAGCAAGAATATTATAATCCAACTTGTAGCAATCGTTTTCGTACTCCATGAGGCTGTTTCGCTGATAGTCCTCCATTCCTGCCGATATTTTTAGTGCATCCGAGCAAATTTTGCGTATTCCTGTTTTCAGATGTATCTCATTCCTGAAGTTGTAATATCGGTCACCAGCAATCTTCGCATCTTCTATATCGTTGAATACCGATGAGCTTGCCATACCACAAAAGAGCGTGTAGCCAGCACCCCACTGTGCCTTATAGGTTGTGTTGGCATAGATATTATTCTCTTTGAGCGAAAGGTTTTGGTTGTCTATATGCTGTCCTACAGATGTAAAATCATAGCCAACGTATGTTTTCAATATTCCGGCATTTCGGAACTCATTCTTGTATTGTGATTCGCCAGATAGTTTTAGATAAGGCTTGTTGAAATCAAGCCTTTCTGAAAATAACTGATTGTAGATTCCCAAACTTGTTAGTGCGGCATTAAAGGATAAGCTGCTGTGGGAATATGCCTTGGTGCCACCGATGTTCCAGTCAACCAATGATGCGCTGACTCCATATTTGTCACTTGTTGCAGCATCTGATGTTTCCATAGGGAGAACGGAGGAAAGTGCTTGTCCATATTCTCCGCTATATCCACCAAGAGAAAAGTTGATACCTTTAAATATAAAAGGAGAGAATCGTCCACGTACAGCAGTATTTTCTGTGTTTGTACTATATGGAACAAGGACGTGCATTCCGTTAATGAAAGTCTGGCATTCTTCGCTTTCTCCACCACGGACATAGAATTTTCCATTTTCTCCCACTTTTTGAGTTCCAGGTAAAGTTTGCAGGGCTGCAACAATGTCTCCGCATGAATTACCTGCCATCACAACATCTAGGGCATCCATAGTCTTGAAGTTGTCACTTTTCCCGAAACTGTAAGTGCTGGCAGATATTACAACTTCTTGAATTGCCGTAGCTTTTTCTTTCATTTGGATAGAAAGATTACGTAGCTTGCTGGCATCTGCAGTCTGCATATATTCTTCAAAACCAATCATGGTAATCTTGATAGACGCTTCTCCAGTTTTTGATGTGGAAAAGGAAAACCTACCCAGAGAATCTGTCAGGCATCCATCAATCGTACCTATGATAAAAACATTGGCACCTACAAGCGGTTCCTGACCGCTTTTTACCATACCTGATATGATGGTCTGTGCAGCCAGGTTGCAGACTGTAGTCAGCAGCAATGCGATATGTATTATTCGATGTTTCATGCCGCAAAGATACTGCATGAAACTGGAGTTACCAAATTCTTAGGATATACAACTAAAACTTATGATAGAAAGCTAGTTAAGATGCCGAATAACTAAGTTGAAGGACAGATAACTAGGTAAGATAAGTCTTTAACTTGGGCACAAATCTTCGGGAAACGGGTATGATGTTTGTGCTATTTCTGAGAGTCAGTTGATAACCATTTGAGTTTCCTCGTGCCGAAGTGATATTATTCACATTGACAGCAAAAGAACGGTGACATTGGAAAATGTTCTCAAACTCTTTCAACTCTTCAAGAGCATGGGTTAGTGTTGTATGGATATCAACAGCAACAACATTACCTTCTTTTAGAAAACAGACGGATACATTGTTTTTCTGTGCCTCCATATAAAGTAGATCGTTGATGGCAATCGACAGATCGTTTCCTCTTACGTTAGTATCATGGATGGTAATAGATACTTCTTCCTGTTCCTTTGTTGTATTGCGCAACAACTCTTCCATTCTCTCTCGTAATGTTCTGTTGTATTGCATTCCGATAGATAATGTCGTAAGAAATATGCCTATGATAATAGTCCAATTTAGAAACAAGAGAAACAGACTGAATGTAATCGTATAATGAAACAAGTATGAGAATAGGAGGAAATTACCGAAGGCAATGATGAAAATCAGTCCGAGTATAGCTACTCCTTCATGCCAGATACGCCAGGGCTTGATAGTTTGATGCAAATACTTCAATATCGTTGCAGCGTATGTTATGTGGCATCCAAAAGTTACCAGTCCGAATAATGTAGCAACAAAGCATTTGTTACCTTGATATAAGCAGAGTCCAAATGGCTGCAGAAAATATAAAATTACCCAAATGATGAAGCCAAAGATGCTACTATCTTTTAGCAAGTGTTTACTCTGTTTAAAAGGATATGTTCGAGTTAGAAACGACATGTTGAATCTGATTTATTTAATTAACGCAGCACTATCATTTATCTTCTTTATCAGAGTACCTAAGCTACTCTGTTGGTGCACCGGGATGCTTGCCATATCCAGACATTTTGTTTATTATCGTGCTGCAAAAATAAAACAAAGTTCTGAATGACACGGCAAAAGTACAAATAAAATTTGAGAAACGCACTTTTGGAGACGTTTATTTTGGTAATGAAGCATTTTCTTATGATGTCTCAGGACTTTTTTTCTTGATGACATCTGTAACTTTCTGCGCCTTCTCAGGTCCGAAGGTGTAATAGATAGCCTCTTCCTCATCACATACCTCGCCTTGCGAATTGGCAAGGGTGAGATGGATGATAACAATAACGCAACTTATATGATGCAAGGAAGCAATTATAACGATACAAGAAAGCCTCAGGGCAGCGCAATTTAATGCGTCTGCCCTGCCTAATATTTTACACCAAAAGATACAAGTTATCACATTATTATATATATGCATCATCTTTCATGATAGCAAGAAACATCAATCCTACTCTGTTCGACCTCTCGGGAAGAAAAGTCCTTGTGCCACAAAAAGGACACATTTATATTATGGGCAACAAGAAAGTCGTATGGTAGGAACGTGTGTTTCGGAAAAAATATAATAAAAGCCTCAGTTTGTAAATGCAAACTGTGGTTTTTTCGTTTTTTTATGCTATCTTTGCACACAGATAGTGTTTTTAAAGATAGATCATGATGGAACAGCAAGTAAAACTACTACCTTATGGGGTGGCAGATTTTGTTACGGTAATAGAGCAGAATCTATATTATGTGGATAAGACGATGTTTATCCCGGAGCTGGAGAAGCAGCCTCGCAATCTCTTCTTCATCCGTCCTCGTCGTTTTGGTAAGAGCATATTCTTGAGTATGCTCTATTCTTACTATGACTGTACGCAGAGCCATAAGTTCCAGAGTCTTTTTGGAAATCTGTGGATAGGCCAGCATCCTACTCCTTTGCAGGGAAAGTATCAGGTGTTGTTCCTAGATTTCTCCCAGATTACGGGTAATATCGATAAGCTAGAGACGAAGTTTAATTCTTATCTCAGCATCAATCTCGATGCTTTTGTCCGTCAATACTCAGAATATTATCAGGCAGAGATGGAAGAAATCCTGGCGCAGGAAGATTTCGAGGAAAAGATGGAACTGATATTCAAGGCTGCCAAGGCGCACCAGTATCATCTGTATCTCATCATCGATGAGTATGACAATTTCACGAATGTCATTCTCAACGAACGTGGTGAGAAAATATATCATGCAATAACCCATGCCGATGGATTTTATCGTGATGTCTTCAAGAAGTTCAAGGGTAATTTTGAGCGTATCTTCATGATGGGTGTGAGCCCTGTAACCCTGGATGATGTGACGAGTGGATTCAATATAGGTTGGAACATTTCTATCAAGCCGGAGTTTGATGAGATGCTTGGTTTCTCTACCACTGATGTGGTGGAGATGTTTACCTATTATAAGAAGCATGGTAGTATTCCTGCCGATAGTGATATTGATGCCATCGTCAATGATATGAAGCCATGGTATGATAACTATTGCTTCGCCAAGCAGGCATTGAAGAAAAAGACTCGTATGTTTAATTGTGATATGGTTCTTTATTACCTTCGCAATTACATGGATGCCGGATGTCCGCCAGAAGAGATGATAGACCCGAATACCCGTACCGATTACGGCAAGATGAAGAAACTTTTGCAGTTTGACAAGCTTGATGGAGAGCGTAAGGGCATTATCCGCAAGATAGCAGAAGAGGAGCAGATTGTTACCCAGCTTTATGAGTCGTTTTCTGCGTATCAGATTCCAAAGGCAGAGATATTCCCAAGTCTTCTGTTCTATTATGGCATGTTGACCATCAAGGGAACTCGTGGATCCAAGCTCATTCTGGGCATTCCGAACAATAATGTCCGCAAGCAGTATTATGGTTATCTGGAAGAAGAGTATCAGGCAAAGGCTTATGTGGATGTCAACCAGCTCACCGATTACTATTATGACATGGCATACGATGGTAAGTGGGAAGAAGGATTGCGCTTCATGGCAGATGCCTATGCCAAGGTTTCATCGGTGCGTGATGGCATTGAGGCTGAGCGAAACCTGCAGGGATTCTTCATGGCTTATCTGAATCTGAATGATTATTATATCACGGCTCCAGAGTTAGAGTTGAATCATGGCTATTGTGATTTCTTCCTTTTGCCGGACCTTACCCATTATGCCAGTCAGCATAGCTACATTCTGGAATTGAAGGTTCTTTCTAAGAAAGATTTCTCTGCGATAGTTGAAGGTGAGCTTACGGAAGATGGCAAGCCTATGACCAAGGCCGAGAAACAGTGGCGTGAGGCTGTAGAACAGATTCATCGATATGCTGAGGCTCCAAGGGTTGAGGCTTTGCGCCAAGGCACAAAACTCCATCTCATCATCATGCAGTTTGAGGGGTGGGAACTTAAACGGATGGAAGAAGTATAAAATTAATGAAAAGACTCTATATTATATTAATAGTATTACTTAGTAGTATGCTTCTTCTTCTGGATTCATGCACCCAGAAGAAGATGGTGATTGGTGTGTCGCAATGTTGCAGCGGAGTTTGGCGCGAGAAGGTGAATAATGAGATGCGACTGGCGCAGTATCAATATAAGAATGTGGATTTGCTGTTTACTACTGCAGAGAATGACGGGCAACGCCAGGCTCGCCAGATAGACAGTATGATAGCCAGGAAGGTAGATTTAATCGTGGTGGCTCCTGATAACGTGAATGATGTAACTCCTGCCATCGAGCGAGTTTATCGTGCGCATATCCCGGTTATCCTCTTCGACAGAAAGGTAAAGACACCCCATTATACAGCTTCCATCGGTGGCGATAATGTAGAAGCGGGTAGGGAAGTAGCACGCTTTCTTGCCAGTAAACTGGATGGAAAAGGTACCGTTGTTGAGATTACGGGCTTGAAGGATGCTTCCCCTGTCATTGAGCGCCATCGTGGTTTCCACGAGGTGATGAAGAATTATCCGGGAATCAAGGTGGTTACCCTAGAAAGCAACTGGAAGATGGAGCGTGCCCAGGAGTTGATGAAGCAATATCTGGATAAGGGCGGACATGCGGATGGCGTGTTCGGACATAGCGACCTGGGTGCCATAGGAGCCTTTCTGGAAGCAGAGAGACGAGGCATTGATAAGCAGATGCTGATAGTAGGCATTGATGGATTGCCTGGAGAATGGGAAGGAGTGGATAGAGTGAAGAGAGGACAGTTTGCAGCTTCTTATGTCTATCCTACCCAGGGCGAAAAGATTATGGAATTGGCGATGAATATACTTCAGGGTAAACCCTATAAGAAGGATAATGTGATGAAATCATTCCTTGCTACCCCTGAAAACTGCGATGCCATCGCTCTGCAATATCAGGATTTGGAAGCCAAGATGAAGAATCTGGATCAGATTTCTGACAGTCTTGATTCTTATTCAGAGGTTTCCCGTATCCAGCAATGGATGATTATTGTTGCCATCGTCATCGTATTGGTTCTGCTCTTTGTCATCTACTATATATATAAGGTATATAGAAAGAAGCTGCAGAAACTGAAAGCCGTGGCTCGTGGATTCATCGAGAACAAGGAGGGCTGGGCTGCTGAATTGAATCATCTGGATGAGAGTGATCGTTACTTCATGGACCGTTTCAAGAAGAAGATCCTTGAAAATATGGGCAATGCTGATATGAAGATGGATGATTTGGGAGCCCAGATGCTGTTGAGCAAGGTGCAGCTCTATCGCAAGGTGAAGGCTATGACAGGAAAAACGCCTGCCGAGCTCTTGAAAGAGATGCGCCTGCAGAGAGCCTATACCCTCTTGCAGCAAACAGACAAGACAATCTCTGAAGTTTCGGCAGAAGTAGGCTTTGCGTTACCGGGCTATTTCTCTTCCTGTTTCAAGAAGCAGTTTGGAGTTCTTCCTACCGATTTTAGAAATGAACAGGCATCTAAAAAGAAATAGTTTTCTAACTCCTTTAAAATAAGTATTTTAAAATCGTGGCGTAAGATTCGAAAATCGTTTCATGTAACATAATTATTGTTGCAGGAACGATTTTTTTTATTTATATAACAGTCTTTTCCCTAATTTTGCGGCAGAAATCAAGCAATGACAATTTTTGAAACTTAAAACGTTATAATAGTATGAACAATCTTTCAAGATTACTGATGAGCTCTGCGCTCTGTACTGTTTGCACCGTAGCTAGTGCACAACAGGTAAATGTAAATGGCATTGTGAAAGATGCTGCTGGTGAGACAGTCATTGGTGCATCTGTCATGGTGAAAGGCACAAAGACTGGTACTGTTACCGACTTTGATGGTAACTTTCATGTAGAATGTGCTCCTGGTTCCACACTTGTTATATCTTATATTGGATATAAGACGCAAGAAGTAAAGGCTTCAGACAATATGGAGGTAACACTTCAGGAAGATGCCAACGACTTGCAGGAAGTAGTTGTAACAGGTTATACCACTCAGAAGAAGGCTGACTTGACCGGTTCCGTGGCTGTGGTTTCAACCAAGAACCTGAAGACAAGTTCAGAGACTGACCCGATGCGTGCTTTGCAGGGTCGTGTTCCTGGTATGACTGTTACTACCGATGGTTCTCCTATTGGTTCAGGAACCGTGCGTATTCGTGGTATCGGTTCTTTCAACTCTTCTCAGGATCCGCTTTATATCATAGATGGTGTGCCTACCAATATGGCTTTGAATACCCTCAATACAAATGATATTGAGAGTATGCAGGTTTTGAAGGATGCCGCTTCGGCTTCTATCTATGGTTCCCGTGCATCGAATGGTGTCATCATCATCACCACCAAGAAAGGTAAGAAGGGTAGCAAGGTTGCTGTTGACTTCTCTGCCAACCTCACTGCACAGTTCTATTCCAACCAGTCGAAGATGAAGCTGATGAACTCCAGCCAGTATGCTACTGCGATGGCTCAGGCAGCCCTGAACGATGGACTCGATCCTGTAGCTTATGCTGCCAACTACGGCATCGACTTGAATGCGGCCTCTGGTACTCCAATCACCGTTTGGAATCCTGCTACCAACCAGTATCAGAACTATACTATCAATGGTCGATATGATGGCTACATCAATGCCAAGAAGACCATGCGATTCTCAGATACCGACTGGCTCGATGAAATCTCTCGCACAGGTTTCTCTCAGAACTACGACCTCTCAGTATCTCATGCCAATGACAAGCATAGCGCTATGTTCTCCTTGGGATACAAGAACAATGAGGGAGTCTTGAAATATACCGACTTTGAGAATATCTCAGCTCGTTTGAATACCTCTTGGAATTTGAACAAGATTGTTACCGTAGGTGAGAATGTGACATTGACTTATACCTCTCAGGTAGATTGCCATCCGATGGAGAATGCCTTGAAGATGCCTTCCATCGTTCCGGTTTACGAAGAAGATGGCAAGACCTTCGCTGGTCCTGTAGGAAGTATGGCCGACCGTCAGAACCCTTGTCGTGAGCAGTATCAGAACCGCAACAACCACCTTGATTACTGGCGCATCTTCGGTAATGCTTTCGTAGAATTGAAGCCAGTCAAGGGATTGACTCTGCGCTCTAACTTCGGTTTGGATTTCAAGACATCGTTTATCAATGCGATGACGAATACTTATCATTCCGATATTGTCAACAATGACATCGCCAAGACAACGCTCTCGAATAACAATGAGACTAACTGGACATGGTCTAACACAGCCCAGTACGTTACCCAGATTGGCAAGCACAACATCGATGTACTCGGTGGTATGGAATTTTCTAAGCAGTCGGTTATCGATTTCTCTGCCTACTCAGAAGGCTATGCGCTGGAAGATAAAGATTATATGTGGCCAAATGCTGCCACGGGAACGATGCGTAACTCGGGTGCAAAGGTAGGCTATCGCCTGGCTTCTTTCTTCGGCAAGGTGAACTACAACTGGGATGATCTCCTCCTGGCTTCCTTTACTATCCGTCATGATGGTTCTTCACGTTTCGGTAAGGCTCATCGCTGGGGTACTTTCCCTGCTGCATCACTTGGCTTCAGATTCTCTAATCTCCTGAAGAAGGATTGGTTGGATGATGCCAAGCTGCGACTCTCTTGGGGTCAGACAGGTAACCAGGCTATCGACAACAATGCACAGTTTGGTCTTTATGTAGTGGATTACGGACTAGACCGTGTAACCTCTACAGCTTACGACCTCTTCCTGCAAGGTTCAGGTACCTTCCCTTCTGGCTATCGTGCCACACAGTTGGCTAACCCTAACTTGAAATGGGAGGCTGCTACCCAGTATAACGTAGGTTTGGATTACACCCTGTTTGGCAACACCCTCTATGGTACAGTGGATGCCTATATTAAGAATGTAAAGGATATGTTGATTAATCCTGCTTATCTGGGTGCAACTGGTGAAGGTGGAAATTCATGGCAGAATGGTCCTTCGCTCCGCAACTGGGGTATGGAGTTCACCGTGGGCTATCGCAAGACTTTGGCTAATGGACTTGGCATCGACGTGAACGGCAATCTGGATTTCTTCCGCAACAAGGTTACTTATTTGCCAGCAACAACAACAGGTGCTTACGCTCACACATCTACGGAAAACCTGGTGCAGAGTGGCAAGTCTTATGGTTCTATCGTAGGTTATGTAGCCGATGGAATTTTCCAGAATCAGGAAGAAGTAGATAAGTCTGGACAGCCAAATGCACGTGTCGGTGGATTGAAATACAAGGACTTAGATGGTAAAAATGGTATTACTTCAGATGATCAGACTTGGATTTTCGACCCAGTGCCAGCCTTCTCTTATGGTTTGAATATTGCTCTCAACTACAAGGGCTTTGATTTCAGTATGTTCTGGCAGGGTGTTTATGACCAGGATGTGTATAACAACCAAAAGTTCCAGACCGACTTCTGGGCTATTACTGATGGTGGTTCTAACAAGGGAACCCGTTTGCTCGATGCTTGGAATACCAACAACACCGGTTCTTCTATCCCACGTCTGAGCACCATGAACACAGCCGATGAGGGTCGTGCTTCCTCTTACTACGTTGAGAATGGATCTTACTTGAAGTTGCGTACTTTGCAGGTGGGTTACACCATCCCAAGCAGCATCCTCTCTAAGTTGAAGATGACAAGTGCCCGTGTCTATCTCTCAGGTCAGAATCTTTTGACCATCAAGAGCAATAGCCTGACCTGTTCAGACCCAGAGAATCCAAACTGGAACTATCCACTTTCAACATCCGTATCATTCGGACTTCAGGTAGGTTTCTAAAATGTTTCATATTTTTTAAAGAGAATTCTAAGATGAAAAAGTTATATACAATGGTGCTTGCAGCAGCACTGGTAGGAACATTCACCAGTTGTGATGATTTCCTGGATTATACCCCAACAGCTGTGGTTGATGAAGACAAGGCTTTCAGCGAGCCAGACAAGATGGTAAACAGTGCCTATGCGATGTTGGGCGACTGTTGGTATTCTTACCCATTCAACCTTTGGCCATACGGTGACCTTTCTTCAGACGATTGCTTGAAGGGTGGCGGTGGCACCGGTGACACCGGTTATCACGATGTGGAGATCTGGAGTACCTTGACCTCTACTAAGGGCGAACTCGACGAGTTATGGTATCGTCTCTATTGTGCCGTTTCCCGTTGCAACCGTGCTTTGGTTTCTTTACAGCAGAATGGTGAGAGCACACTGGGTGCTGAGGTAACCAAGCAGCGTGAGGCAGAGGTTCGCTTCCTCCGTGCTCATTTCTATTTCAAGTTACTTACCATGTATCGTCAGATTCCTTGGATAGACGAGAAGGTTTATGAGGATAAAACAACAGAGAGCACATCAAACACTCAGTTTACTTACGAGGAATTGTGGCAGAAGGTAATAGCTGACTTCCAGGCAGCATACGATGTACTTCCTGCTAAGCAGAAGGATGGCGGTCGTGTCAACAAGATTGCTGCCGCAGGTTATCTGGCTAAGTGTTATCTTACCATTGCCTGGGGTGATGGCTATGAGGCAACCGATGGTGTTGACCATATTAATAAGGAGTATATGCAGAAGGTTGTCGACTATACTGATGTGGTGAAGAATTCAGACTATGGTTACATGGCAGACTTCGGCGACATCTTCCTGCCTGACAATAAGAACAGCAAGGAGTCAGTTTTTGCTGTCCAGGCTTCCGACTATAGCGAGGACCATACCACCTTCGGACGTGGCAACTGGTCTAACGTGCTGAATGGCTGTTGGGGTATGTGGTCTTGCGGATGGGATTTCCACAAGCCTTCACAGAACTTGGTGAATGCCTTCAAGACCAAGAACGGACTTCCTGAGTTTGATGACTACAACAAGACTTGTGATTATCCTGTAAATGGTGAGCCTAATAGTCAGAAATGGGATCCACGTTTGTTCCATACAGTAGGAATGCCTACCTTCCCATATAAATATGAGTCAGAATACACGATGACTACGGCCAACTCTCGTACACCAAACGTTTATGGTTACTATACCTCTCTGAAGGAAGTACCACAGCGTTCTAAGGGTGAGACATTCAATGGCTCTTGGCAGGCGTTTGCGATGAACGACTATGTGCTCCGTTATAGCGACATCATGTTGATGCGCGCTGAGGCTTTGATAGAGTTAGGCAAATTGGCAGAGGCTCGTACCATTATTAATGATATCCGTCAGAGAGCCAAGAATTCTGTGGATAAGCATATTGAATATGCCAAGGATCAATGTGATATAGCCCTCTATCCTGAGTCTTATTTCCAGGATAAGGAGACGGCAAGAAAGTGCCTTCGTTGGGAGCGTCGTCTGGAAATGGCTATGGAGAACGGCCGCTTCTTCGACTTGCGCCGCTGGGGCATTGCTTCTGAGACACTGAACAAGTATTTCGAATCTGAGAAGAAAGATCAGTATGGAGAGCAAACATACGCACAATACTTGAAGGATGCCAAGTTCACACCGGGCAAGAACGAGTTCTATCCGGTTCCATATAACCAGCTGTATTACATTCCTGGTCTGTATAAGCAGAATAAGGGATACGAATAATTACCATCGGTATTTTTAGATAATTAGACAATGAAAAAGATATTTATTTCGGCGCTTGTCGCTCTTTGCGGTTTCACCGCCAGTTATGCCCAGCAGGCTTCCTTCTTGAGCAATAACCACTGTCTCTATCGCATCAGCCAGGAGAGTCAGAACCAGAAGTGTCTCTTGCTCCCTGTACAGGAGAATGCAGAGATGGCAAATATCAAGGTGATTGCTGACAACAAGCAGGTGAAAGCCTTCAATGTGAAGTTGGCTAAAGACCACGTAGATTATTTCGTACCTCTCTATATGGATGAGTTTGCTGGCTTGAAAGGTTTGGCTCTCGATATCCATGTCAATGGAGATTATAACAAGGAAGGACTGAATGCCCTCACTTGCTGGAAGGAGATGAAGTTCTCTGATGCTTTCGATATGAAGAATCGCGAGCAGTATCGTCCGGATTTCCATCACACTCCTGCTTACGGATGGATGAACGACCCTAACGGTTTGTTCTATAAGGATGGTGTATGGAATCTCTATTTCCAGTATAATCCTTACGGATCACAGTGGGAGAATATGACCTGGGGACATTCTACTTCCACCGACCTGGTTCACTGGAAGTTCCAGGGTACTCCTATCCAGCCAGATGCTGTAGGTACCATCTTCAGCGGTTCTGCCGTGGTTGACAAGAACAATACCTCGGGTTTCGGAAAGGATGCTGTGGTTGCACTTTATACTTCTGCTGCAGAAAACCAGACCCAGAGCATGGCTTACAGTACAGATAACGGCAAGACCTTTACAAAATATGAAGGAAATCCTATTATCACCAGTACTGTGCCAGACTTCCGTGACCCTCACATGTTCTGGAACGAGGGCATCAAGAAATGGAATATGATTCTGGCTGCCGGTCAGCACATGGAAATCTATTCTTCAGATAACTTGAAAGATTGGAAATACGAAAGCTCTTTCGGTGAGAAGTATGGCAATCATGGCGGTGTTTGGGAATGCCCAGACCTGATGAAGATGAAGGTTCGTGGCACCGATAAGGAGAAGTGGATGCTCATCTGCAACATTAACCCAGGCGGTCCGTTCGGTGGCTCGGCAACCCAGTATTTCGTTGGTGATTTCGACGGACATAAGTTTACTTGCGACAGCAAGCCAGAGGTAACCAAGTGGATGGATTACGGAAAGGATCATTATGCTACAGTTACTTTTGATAACGCACCAGAAGGTCGCCGTGTGGCTATCGCCTGGATGAGCAACTGGCAGTATGCTAACCAGGTTCCTACCCAGCAGTACCGTTCAGGCAACTCTATTCCTCGCGACTTAGGTCTCTTCGAGTATAAGGGTGAAACTTATTGCAGCGTGGTTCCTTCTCCAGAGATGACTGCAGCAAGAAGCAAGAAGGCAGGCAAGAAACTCACAGAATCTTGCGAGATGGTTGTGAATCTGAAGGGAAATGCTACTATCACTTTGAGCAACGACAAGGGCGAGAAGGTAGTGATGAACTACGATGCCAAGGCAGAAACCTTCTCAATGGATAGAACCAAGAGTGGTAAGGTGGATTTCAGCAAGGACTTCGCTGCAGTCACCAAAGCTCCAACCTACGGCAATATCAGCCAGCTGCGTATCTTCATCGACAAGAGCAGCATCGAGGCTCTGGATGCTGACGGCAAGATGTCCATGACCAATCTCGTGTTCCCAAGCAAGCCTTACAACAAGGTTACTGTAAAGGGAAAGGGTAAGTACCAGGTTTACGACATCAAGTAACTTCATCTGTTAAGAACTGAATCTATAACACTATTGTTTCTTAGCGTGTTAATGATGTAACAATGCAACAAAAATGGTAGCCGATGAACGATATTTTATGATATATTATATCGTTTATCGCTACCTTTGCAGCAGCAAAATAGAAACAATAACGCTAACAATTATGAATAAATCATCAAAGTTATCAATCATCCCGGTGATGCTCTGTTTCTTCGCCATGGGATTTGTAGATTTGGTAGGCATCGCCTCCAACTACGTAAAGGAAGATCTCAACCTCAATGATGCAACAGCCAATCTGTTCCCATCGCTGGTATTCTTCTGGTTTCTCATCTTCTCGGTTCCAACAGGAATCTTGATGAATAAAATAGGTAGAAAGAAGACAGTGCTCCTGTCTTTGCTCGTTACCGTCATCTCCCTCCTTTTGCCTATCTTTGGCGAAAACTTTGAGCTGATGCTCGTGTCATTCTCATTGCTCGGCATCGGAAATGCCCTGATGCAGACATCCCTGAACCCGCTGGTTTCGGTGGTGACATCAGGTCAGAACCTGGCATCCACATTGACCTTCGGTCAGTTTGTCAAGGCGATAGCTTCCTTCCTGGCTCCATACATCGCTATGTGGGGCGCCATGGCAAGCATTCCAACCTTCGGTTTGGGCTGGAGAGTTCTCTTCCCAATCTATATGGTTATCGGAATCGCAGCTACCTTCTTCCTGGCTGGTACACCTATCGAGGAGGAGAAGAACGAGGGTAAGGCGTCTGGTTTTGGTGAGTGCTTCAAGTTGCTCGGCAAACCTATCGTGCTGCTTTCCTTCATCGGTATCATGTGCCATGTAGGCATCGATGTGGGTACCAATACCACAGCTCCTAAAATTCTGATGGAGCGTCTGGGATGGACGCTGAACGAGGCTGCCTTCGCTACATCGCTCTACTTCATCTTCCGTACCATCGGATGCTTCACCGGTACCGTTTTCCTCCGCATGATGAAGACCCGCACTTTCTTCGTTATCAGCGTAGTGATGATGGCTCTGAGTATGATAGGCATGTGGGTAGGCGAGAGCAAGATGATGCTTTATATCGCCATCGCCCTGGTGGGATATGGCAACTCTAACGTGTTCTCCATGATTTTCTCTCAGGCACTTCTTGCTATGCCTGACAAGAAAAACGAGGTGAGTGGACTGATGATCATGGGACTCTTCGGTGGTACCGTTTTCCCGTTGATTATGGGCTTTGCCAGCGATGCCTTCGGTCAGGTAGGTGCTGTGGCAGTCATGGCTATAGGAGTTGTTTATCTCTTCACTTATATCCGCAAGTTATAATATAAATCATCCGCAATCGTTTATATCGTATATAATAAGGTGTAATTATGGAAACAAAGAATTTGAATACAAAATATTGTGTAGGTTTGGGCGAAATCCTCTTTGATGTTCTCCCTAGTGGTTCTCAACTCGGTGGTGCTCCTGCCAACTTCGCTTACCACGCAGGTCAGCATGGTTTGCATTCTGTAGCAGTCAGTGCTGTGGGCAAGGATGCTCTGGGCGATACAGCTCTCCGCCTGCTCGATGAGAAGAAACTCAAGTATGTGATGCCAGAGGTAGATTATCCTACCGGTACTGTTCAGGTGCAGCTTGATAAGGAGGGCGTTCCTACTTACGATATCAAGCAGGGTGTAGCCTGGGATAATATCCCGTTCACCAGTGATATCAGGGAGATTGCTGTCAATGCTGGAGCTGTATGCTGGGGTTCTCTGGCTCAGCGCAGTGAGGTTAGCCGCAAGACCATCTATCAGTTCCTTGATCATACTCCAGAGGATTGTCTGAAGATCTTCGACATCAATCTCCGTCAGAATTTCTATACTCCTGAGGTGATTACCGAGAGCTTGAAGCGCTGCAATGTGTTGAAGATTAATGATGAGGAGTTGATTACCATCGGCCGTCTCTTTGGTTATCCAGGTTTGGATATCGAGAACAAGTGCTGGTTGATTCTCGGCAAGTATAATCTCGATATGCTCGTGCTGACCTGCGGTGTAAACGGCAGCTATGTCTTTGCTCCGGGTGTGAAGTCATTCCAGGAGACTCCAAAGGTTGAGGTGGCTGATACCGTAGGTGCTGGCGACAGCTTTACCGGTACATTCTGTGCCAGCATCCTGAAGGGAAAGAGTATTCAGGAGGCTCACGAACTTGCCGTAAAGGTAAGTGCCTACGTTTGTACCCAGAATGGAGCGATGCCTCAGATTCCTGAGGAATACACCCGTTAACCCCGCTTCCTCTATTGTTTATATAGCAATATAAGATGATAGGTTTAAAGAATAGTTGATTTAAAGTTAATGTTAGTTAGTAAGCTGCATCCTGTTTGCGAAGAATGGGTGCAGCTTTTTCATTTTCAGAAATACAATCTCTCAATTACAATAAAAGAACCCCCTAAAATGGTAAAATGATGCCCCAAAATGGCAGAAATGAATAAAAAGATAACGTTTTCATTAAAAATATTATAAAAGAGTTGCAGATTAATAGATTATTTTGTACTTTTGCATCTAAAATATTAGTAGAACATTAAAAATATAGATGTTATGAAAGACTTAGATTGGTCTAATTTGTCATTTGGCTATCGCCAGACTGACTACAATGTTCGCTGTTACTATCGCGACGGCAAATGGGGCGAAATAGAAGTTTGCTCTGATGAGTATTTGAAATTGCACATGGCTGCAACCTGTCTGCACTATGGTCAGGAGGCATTCGAGGGCTTGAAGGCTTATCGTTGCCCAGACGGTAAGGTGCGCGTGTTCCGTATGGACGAGAACGCTAAGCGCTTGCAGAGCACATGTCGCGGCATTCTGATGCCAGAGGTGCCTACAGAAATGTTCGAGGAAATGGTGAAGAAGGTGGTTCGCCTCAACCAGGAGTGGATTCCTACCTACGAGAGTGGTGCTACGCTCTATATCCGTCCGCTGCTCATCGGTACAAGTGCTCAGGTGGGTGTTCATCCTTCTAAGGAGTATTGCTTCCTTATCTTCGTAACTCCAGTAGGTCCATACTTCAAGGGTGGATTCTCTACAAACCCATACGTCATCATCCGTGATTTCGACCGCTCTGCTCCTCTCGGAACAGGTATCTATAAGGTAGGTGGAAACTATGCTGCTTCTCTCAGAGCCAACAATATCGCTCATGAGAAGGGTTATGCATGCGAGTTCTATCTCGACGCCAAGGAGAAGAAATACATGGATGAGTGTGGTGCTGCCAACTTCTTCGGAATCAAGAATAATACATACGTTACTCCTAAGAGTACATCTATCCTCCCTTCTATCACCAACAAGAGTCTGATGCAGTTGGCTGAGGATCTCGGTTTGAAGGTGGAGCGCCGTCAGATTCCTGAGGATGAGCTGGATACTTTCGAGGAGGCTGGTGCTTGCGGTACTGCTGCCGTAATCAGTCCTATCAGCTACATTGATGACTTGGATACAGGCAAGCGCTACAACTTCGGTGAGAAGCCAGGTCCTATCTCTAAGCACCTCTATGATACGCTCCGCGGAATCCAGTATGGTACTATTGAGGACAAGCATGGTTGGACAACCGTAGTTATTGAGTAATCAATGACTTCTTTATTGCGTAAAAACCAATATTAGAAATATAATTATGATCAGGGCACTTTGAGGAGTTCACGCTCCTTGGAGTGCTTTTTTTATTTCTTTTTATGCCTGGGGGTTAACAGAGTTAACAGTTAACAGCTGTTTTTTCGATACTCCCCCTCGCGCGTACCTTATTATAATATAATATATATATACTTATTTTTATATGTGTGTGGGGGGAACCATGCATTTTTGGGGTGTTAACTGTTAACCTGTTAACCCCTCGCTCTTTTTTCCCCGTTTCTATGCTTTGCGGGGCATAAGTCATAGAGTTGCGGGGGAAGAAGCTATGAGTTAGGATTTTTAACACATTTCAGCATCATAAAAGCCTCATGAAAAGCTACATAAAAACCTCATGACAGCCCTCATTTAAGCCTCTGTCCCGTCATCATTTATGCCTCAGCCCTGTCTTCATTTATGCCACAGCCCAGTCTTCATTTAAGCCTGAAAAAATGCAGAAAAGCCTCTTATTTTGCTACCGGGAACACGTAGTATTCTCTGTCTACATCGTAATCCAGAACCCACTGGTCAATCATTACATTATCGTCTAAAGCCTTGATGGTTACGTTGTGACTGCCGTCAGGCAGCGTAACATAGAAACTCTTCAGCGTCTGGCCGCGCCACAGGTCAAACTTCCAGTCCTTTGAGTTGTAAACCTCCTTCAGCTGGCAGATTACCGGTTCGCCACGGTCTATGCTCACACTCACCCTCATGTTCTTTACAGCGTTGAGGAAGCAAGGAATTGCGGCGATGGTGAAACGCGCATCACCGCTCTTGTCGCAGTAGAAATCATAGCTCAGACTGGCTCCCTTCGGCAATTTCACAGCCTTGCCGCTGTGGCCTAAAAGCGGACGGACGGTAATCTTCTCGGCTCCTCTTACGGCAGCCTGGGCAAGCGGCGATTCAGTAGCCTTGCTCCATTCGTAGGCATTCTTGGCAATGATGTCGCCGGTAACTACAGAGAGCGGCTTGAGATCATTGCTGCGGTCGAAGGCATCAGCTTTCAGCCGCTTGATGTCGGCAGCAGGCAGTGTGCCCGGAATCTGTGGAGCCTGCATCTCTGCGCCGTTGGTAAGGATGAAATTCTTCCATTTGCCGTTTCTGATGCGACTGTAGTAGGCATTGAGCTGCTTCAGTTTGTTGTAAGCATCGATGCTCACAGCCGCTGCAGCCTTCGCCTCATCGTCTTTATTAAACAGTCCCGGACGGGCGATGTGTCTTGCTTCCTGTGCCTCCAGCTCCTTTTCGGCTACGAAGGCAGCCAGGAATATCGGATATTTTACTACCTCGAAGAAACCGTCTTTTTGGTTCTGAGGCAGCATGCGCTCGATGGATTCAGTCTTCGCCTTCAACAGGTCGTATCGGTAGAGGAAACGCTCCAGTTCGTTGCCGAATTCGCCTGAATGAAACTCAGTATCGCCGTAAGGCATCGCCATATAAGCGGAATGGCGGATGCTGGTAAGACGGTAATATTCTTCCATCAGAGGCATGATTTTCTTGCCCGTAATGGCGCCAAAAAAGGCGTTGAGAGTGTTCTGGATATACGTCTTGCAACCCGCTTTCAGGGCATTTTTATTCCACGCCAGGTTCATCATCATGGCTAGCTGGAAGGTTGACTGCTTCGGATTGGTAATGTTGGCTATCCAGGCACAGTCTTCGTCGTTGTGAGCGGCAGAGCGGTGCGATTTTCCGTGCTGGGCATTCTTGCTCTCCAGATAATCCTTGCTGTTGAGCATTTCGAGCAGCAGGCCCGGCGAGAGGTTGCTCATCTCCATCTGTGCATCCGAGCATACCAGCTTCACATTCTCGATGGTTTTGCGGTGTTTCTTCTTGTGCTTCTTGCCCACAAACTCCGTCACCTTGTAGTTTTCCGCCACGCAGATGTCGAAACTGTCTACCACAGCCTTGTTGTAAGCAGCCTCGTGCCTGCCGTCTACCTGCCACAGCGTATTGGCTCTCAGGCGCAGCATCAATCGGGCAATGCGGCTGTAGTTCTGCGGTTTCATCCACTGGCTGTTGTTCAGGGCAAGTCCTCTGAATTCTATTCTCGGAACCTCTATCCACTGCTGGTCTACGGGTGTATAGAGGCTCTTGCGCTGAGCAGGCTGCAGGTCGTTCCATGCCGCCAGAGGCGAAACGCCAGCCAGCTCAGAGAGTTTCATGATGGCGTAAGCCGTTCCGCGGGCGTTGCTTCCGATAACGATGAGTTTCCCTTTCCTCGTACCGATGTAGAAAGCATCCTTTGCGGTGATAATAAGATGCAGCGGCGCACCGAGTTTTTCTACTGCCGAAAACTCCTTGTTGGTGAGCTGGTCGAGCTGGTAAATCTGTATCGGGGCACCTGATTTTTCTTTCGCATCGAATCCGGTTACGGCTTTCATATCGCCCGCAAACTCTTTGAGGGCAATTTTTACTACCGGCGAAATGATAGAGTTGGTGGTATAAGATACTCTTCCGTAGCCGTCGGTCCAGTAAACGTTGGGTGCTGCGGTCTGAGTTTCCGTCTTCTTCACTTTGGTTTCGGTCAGCGCGTTGGCATTCAGGCTAGAGAAGCAGGCCAGAGCCAAGGCAACGCCTAATATAATCTTTTTATATTTCATTTTACTTCCGTTTTTGTCTGTTCGGTTGTAGATTCGCATTTTGCTGAAACTACACATTTCTGCAATTTGCAAAGATACATAAAAGTGTTTAATATCTGAAATTATTTAGTTTTTATTTGCTTATTACATTATTTATTGTTACTTTTGCACCAAATAAATAAAAAGAAATGATGACATTATATCCAAAATTGATTGAAGAGGCGCTTGCTACGGTGATTTATCCAGGCACCAAGAAGAACCTCATAGAGAGCGAGATGCTGGCAGATACGCCTAGCATCAATGGTATGAAGGTGAAGGTGGTTCTTCTCTTTCCTCGTGATACGGATCCTTTCCTCAAGAGTACGGTGAAGGCGGCTGAGGCTGCCATCCATTATCATATTTCGAAAGATGTAGAGGTGGAAATCGTTACTGAGTTCAAGTCGGCTCCTCGTCCTGAGGTGGGAAAGATGCTGCCACAGGTGAAGAACGTCATCGCTGTGAGCTCTGGTAAGGGTGGAGTAGGCAAGAGCACCGTTTCTGCCAATCTCGCCATCGCTCTGGCTAAGTTGGGCTACAAGGTGGGCTTGCTCGATACGGATATCTTCGGTCCTTCCATGCCTAAGATGTTCGGTGTGGAGGAGGAGCGTCCTTATTCTGTTCACAAGGACGGCAGAGACCTCATCGAACCTGTCGAAAAATATGGCGTGAAACTCCTGAGTATCGGTTTCTTCGTAAGTCCTACTACGGCTACTCTGTGGCGCGGCGGAATGGCTTGTTCTGCCCTGAAGCAGCTGATTGCTGATGCTGACTGGGGTGAGTTGGATTACTTTATCCTCGATACGCCTCCTGGCACAAGCGATATTCATCTTACGCTGCTCCAGACGCTTTCCATTACGGGTGCAGTTATCGTAAGTACTCCTCAGCAGGTGGCGCTTGCCGATGCGAGAAAGGGTATTGACATGTATCAGAATGATAAGGTGAATGTGCCTATCCTCGGACTTATTGAGAATATGGCTTATTTTACGCCTGCCGAGTTGCCTGAGAACAAGTATTATATCTTTGGCAAGGAGGGTTGCAAGAATCTCGCCAAGGAAATGAATGTTCCTCTGCTCGCCCAGATTCCTATCGTTCAGAGCATCTGCGAGGGTGGTGATGATGGTGCGCCTGCTGCTACCAAGGTTGATTCCATCACCGGTCAGGCATTCCTCAGCCTTGCCCAGAGCGTAGTAACGGTGGTGAACCGCAGAAATGCCGAGAAGGCTCCAACCAAGATTGTAAGTACACACTAAGTAAAAAAGGCTAGGACTGCCTGAGGGCAGTCCTAGCCTTTTTTAGTTTATAGTTGAAAGTTTATAGTTTATAGCAATCTTGCTAACGGCTAAGCTCTATTAACTATTAACTTTTAACTATTAACTTATTTACCAGGAGTTAACAGGTTAACAGTTAACAGCCCATTTTTTATAGTTTATAATTTATAGTTTATAGTTTATAGGGCTTAGCCGTTAGCAAGATTGCTATAAACTTTTAATTCTAAACTCTTAACTATCAACAATTTCTTCCGCCTCATCCTCTTCTTCTGCTACTTCGGCAGCAAGGTTTGCCTTGAGTCTGGCTGAGCGCAGTTGCTGCCTGAAAACCAGGCAGGTAGCGAGGAAATAGACACCCGTTTGTATCCAGAGTGCTCTGAATTCCGGCAGAATATCTGAAAGCGAAGCACCCATACTGCTGATTCTGAGGAACCCGCGGATGCCGAAAGTGGATGGGAAAACCCACGAAAATCCTTGCCAAAAGCCCGGAATATTGCTCAATGGCCATGAAACTCCCGTCATAAAAAGCAACGGAACGGAGGTAAATACCACCAGAAGCATCACATTTTCACGATATCTTACCAGACACGACAGCATCAGACCGAAGAAAACGCACGAAAGAATGTAAGGAAGGAGGAAACCGAGAATAGTGGTCCACGTTACCATACTTACAAAACTGAACAGCTTAGGAACCACCAGCGTAAGATACATTCCCATCACGGCATAAACCATGAAATAAACCAATGCCTTGCCGAAAACAATGCGGAAAATACCGCCATAATGCTCGCTTACCGGTATGAGTTCGCGGTTTCTGTTGAGTTCTCTTGATGTTCCTGCTGCCATTCCTATGCCCAGCAGCATCGTCTGCTGCAGGATAAGAACCAGCACAGCCGGCAGAATGGCATTTCCGTAACCTCCTGTCGTGTTGAATATCGGAACCTCATCAAAGGCGAGTGGCTCGGTGGTAATCTCGTCGTCTCTATCCGTAAATCCTCCAGCCTGTGTTATCTGAATGCCCGAGTTGATGTGGCTGGCTACAGCCTGCGAGGTCTGATAAATCGCCTTATAGGTCAGCATCAGACTCATATCGCAGTAAACTCCCACATGCGCCTGTTCGCCCCGGTTCAGCTTCGTATCGAAGTCGGCAGGGAAGTAAAGAATTCCGTGAACCGCCTGTCTGCGCACCAGTTCCTTCGCCTCGTCCAGACTGTTGCAGTAATAGGTAGCCTTGGCATCTGGCGAAGCATCATAATCGCGGATAAACTCGCGAGAACTGTGACTGTGGCTCAGGTCCACAATCGCCGTATCCACTTCTCTCACCACTTCGTTGTTGTAAATCCACGAGTAGAGCAGCGGATAACCCAGCGGCACCAGAATGCAGAAGATGAGCACACCCTCATCGCGGAAAACATTGCGCATTTCCGTCTTCCAGATGTAGCACATATCCCAGATGCCATTGATAATCTTATATAATAAACTACTTTTCTTCATTATGGTAGGTATTTATATACTAACATTGCCTTCTTGATGTTCCAGATAGTGAGCATCGGCAGGGCACAGAACAGCACCATTGCGCCCCAGTGGAGCACAGCATCGCCCATAGGGAAACCATTGAAGATGTTCATCTGGTAAATCATATAATAGTGGCGCATCGGGAAAAGCTGGCCGATAGACTGGATCGGAGAATCCATCGAGAAGAGCGGATAGGTGGCTCCGCAGATGGAGAAACTCACCACGCCCCACAACGAACAGATACTCATCGACATACGGAGCGAAGGCATCAGTCCGAAGGCAAAGATGCCGAAACACTGGCAGGAGAGTACGCTCAGAATGCCTAACAGGATGATAGGCAGCGCGCCGCCCGGATGTGGAAACTGTAATACATAATAGATGTAGAATTCGAACAGCAGGAAGATGCTCAGGAAGATGAGCGTCTGAGGCAACATCTTACCCGCAATGGCGAGATAAGGATTGTTGCCTGCCATCCGCATCCAGTCTCTTGCCCGGTTGAACTTCAGTTCCGTACCTATAGAATAAGGTGTAATCAGGAAGATGAACAGCATGATGAGTCCCGGCACCATTACGCTCGAAAGATAATAGTTGTAGTTGGCGTATGGGTTACCTATCATGTGCAGGTCTACGGCGATAGGCTGCAGGAAGGTCATGATTTCATCGTTCGTCTTTCCCAGCGCCGAAAGTTTCGCCATTCCTGCCGCCGCACCTCCCAGGGTAGAGATGGTTTTCAGATCGCGGAAGAGCAGGGAGCCGGCTGCCAGCGATACGCTGCTGTAATAGAATGAAATCTTAGGCTGCTTCTGGGCCATCAGGCCTGCCTCCGTTCCGTCAGGAATCAGCAGGAAGGCGTAGATTTCGTTCTTCTGGATAGCATGTCTTGCCTCTGCCATGTTCTCGTAATGAGCCACTACCTTGGTAGTCTGGAAGGCATCGAGCTTATGCACCAGCTGGCGCGATGTGGCGGAGTTGTCCTGATCTACTATGCCCACAGGCATGTCGGTAGGCACTCCTCCCTTCATCAGCGTGGTGAAGAAAATCACCACCACGATGGGGAAGATGACCATGCAGAAGAGATAAATGGGATTCTTCCACATGATGCCGCATTCTCTGAGGGCTATATGATATAATTTCTTAAACATAGATGTTATTTAATGATGAGTGACATTCCCGGGCGCAATCCCTCCAGCTTGGTGACAGGACGGGCCTTCACCTCGAATGTCTTGCGGTCGTAGTCGCCATTATCCTTGGTTGCCTTCCAGGTAGCGTAAGAGCCCTGGTCTTTCAGGTAGTAAACCTTCATCTTGATGTCTTTGTTGAAGGCAGGAACGTAAGCGGTGAACTCATCGCCCTTGTTCAGACCCTTGAGATGGTCTTCGCGAACATTGAAGGTTCCCCACATATCGCTCATGATGGAGATGCTCATGATAGGAGAGCCGAGGCCTACCAACTCGCCTACCTTAGGATAGACATTGCTAACCTCGCCCTCGCACTGGGCAATCTGAACGGTTTCTTTCAGAAGATTCTTCACTACATCCACAGCGCTCTTCGAAGCCTGGGTGTTGTTGGCAGCCATGCGCTTCTCCTGTTCGCGGGCGCCATTCTTCGCCATATCGTACTGACTTCTGGCAGCAGCCACCTGAGCCTCTGTAGCCTTGTAGGCTGCGTAAGCCTCATCGCGCTTCTGACCGCTGATTACACCCTCGTTGAAGAGGTTCTGCATGCGGTTGTAGGTCTTTTTGGCGATGGTTGAGGCAGCTTCAGCCTGCTGAACCAGTTGGAAAGCGCCCTGAATCTGCTCCTTGCGTGCACCTGCATCCGTCAGGTCCTTCATTGCCTCGGCTGCAGCGTTGGTAGCCTGGAGCATCTGTTCCTGTGATTTCATTTCCGGCACTTCGAGGATGGCGAGTGTATCGCCCACATGAACGTAATCGCCTTCCTGAACGCGGAGTTCTACTACGCGTCCTGGCAGTTTGCAGGATACTCTGTATTCTGATACTTCTACCTCGCCCTGAATGGTGTCATCCTTCTGTTCCAAAGTGAAGAAACCGATGACGCCTACGAGAATGACTACTGCTGTAAAACCGATTACAGCGAGCAATATGTTGTTATGCTGTGATTTCTTAGACATTTGCTTAATCTGAATTTAAATTTGTTATTATTATTACTGCAGGATACCGAGCGCCTTGTTCAGCCCAACCTGAGTCAGCTTCACGTCGATTTCTGCATCAATCTTCTGGCTCTGTGCTTTCTGCCAGGCAGTCTGTGCAGCCATCACGTCGGTAACTTCCATCACGCCTTCCTTGAAACCGAGGTTGGCGCATCTCAGGTTCTCTTCGGCACTGGCGATATTCTTCATTGCCATGTTGAGCTTCTTTTGGGCTTCCTTTACCTTAAACTGGCTTTGGGTAATCTGCAGATGAATCTTCTCTCTCGTATCATCCAGGTTCATCTGGGCGATATTGCTGGCAGCCTTGGCGGCTCTCACCTTGTAGGCTCCGTCAAACCAGTTCCATACCGGAACATGAACCATCACGCCTACGTTCCAGACTCCGGTAAACTTCTTCTGGAAACCATTGAATACGTTCGGGTTCGAAATCATGTAGCCGCCTGTCAGCATCACGTGAGGCAGATTGATGGCGCGAACCATATTGGTAGCTTCTTTAGAGATGTCGAGCGCATTCTGCAGCATGCGGAGTTCTGGACGGGTGTTCATCGCTGAATCCTGTGCGGCTACTCTCTGCTGCTCGGTGTCAACAGGAGTTCCTGATAAAGCCAAGGTTTCCTTATCTTCATCGGCAAGTGTGATTTCCTGGTTCATCGGAATGCCGCAGAGCTGGCAGAGCAGCATCTTCGACAGGGCGAGCCCGTCTTCTGCCTGAGTAATCTGCATCTCAGCCTCGTTCACTTTCACGTCTACCTTCAGTCCGTCTGCCTTGGTGGCTACTCCCTGCTGAATCATCTTGTGAACATCCTCGTTCAGTTTCTTTACGAGGTCGCGGTAACTGATGGCGAGTTTCTGCTTCTGCTTCAGCGAAACGGCGAGCCAGTAAGCCTGGTCTATGCTGTAGAGCGTGCTCTGGGTCTGCTGGTCGAGATCATTCTCTGCAATCTGCTCTCCGATGTCTGCAATCTTGTTGGCTGCAATGATGGCTCCACCCATATAGATAGGTTGACGAACCATCACGCTTCCTGCCCAGATATTGCGGGTGTCGGTGCGAAAAGCATCTACCAGTTTCTCTCCCAGCGCATTGCCTTGCTGCTGCAGGGGTCCCAGTTTCTCATTCATCAGTCCGCCTATCTGCTGCGCTATCTCCGGGGTAATCATTCCCTGACTTACAAGTTGGCTCATCAGATTGCTGGCTCCTCCCGATATTCCTCCGGTAACGGTAGAGCCGATATTGCTGAATGTTGATTTCTGACCGTCGTTCAGCAGCGAAATCTCCCTGCTGAACCATTCGTAACCGCCTAAAGCATCTACTTTAGGAAGATATTTGGTACGTGCCGATTTCTTCATGTTGTACGCCACGTCTTTCTTGAGCTTCGAGGCATTGAGCTGCTTGTTGTTGCGCAGCGCCATGGCACGGCAACTGTCAAGGCTCAGCGTTTGTGCCTGAGCCCCGGCAGGAATCAATGCTCCCATCAGCATGATAAGAGTTATATATTTTTTCATCCTTTGTTTATAATATTATATAATATTGGATGCAAATTTATGGAATTATTCTTAAATGACAAAGAAATTTTGTTTATCAAATCTTTAAGAATCAAAAAATATATTGCATTGTGGAAAAATAGAACATACCTTCTGGTTTTCCGTAATCCCTTAATCGTCTGTTTCTTAGAAATTCACCCGTTCTGTCTCACCCCAGGTAGGGTCTACGGTAATGCCTATTCCACCACCCGTACTGTCGTCTCCGCCACTGAATCCGTCAGCAATGGAAATCTCGGTATAGGCTGCCTTGTTCTGATGGATTTTCAAATCGGCTTTTTCAAAACTCTTTACCACCTTTGCATCGGCATCCAGAAAGCTGATACTCATCTTGATGTTCTTCTCTTCTTCATGTGGGAAGGTGTAGACGGTAAAGTCTCTGCCGCCATCTTTCATACTGAAATTCTCGGTCTGACGGCTGTTCACGCAGCCGAATCCGGTGGTTGCATCCAGGGTGCTGCTGCCGCCGGTATAATAGAACTTGATGCTTCTGATTTCTTCGGGAATGGTTTCGTCGGTAATATGTAACTTGAAGGCGCCAACTGCTCGCCTCAGGTTGATGTCGGAGGTGGCTCCGTCTGCCGTTACGCTCAACCTGCCGTAATAATAGAAGGTGTCGGTAAGCTTGTTGCTCGCAAACTTTACTTTCTCGGGTGCGCTGATAGAGCAGTTTCCCTTTCCGTTATGGGCAATCACTACCAGTCGGTATTCTCCTTCGTCCAGACTTACATAGGCTGTTCCGAAGCCGTTGTCTGTTGAAAGCTGATTCACCGTCTCCAGTTTCTCCTCTCCGTCAAAGATGGCAAGCGTCAGTCTGGAGCACACATCGCCCAGCGCCATCTGCTTGTCGGCAGCTTTGGTTGTCAACAAACTTGTGCCTTCAATTTTCTGCACATGGATAGTTACATTGGCGTTTGCCTCACGTGATTTTCCGGTTGTTTCGTCAATCGAAAACTTCTCGCATGAAGTAAGCGTCGCTACGAGCATCAGCAACAGGGATGCCAGTAACCGATAGGACTTCTTACTCATAACCGTTCTTATTTACTAGTTGCTCTATGCGTTATCTCGGAGTTTCCTCGGGCATAAAGATGTGGCAAATATACGTTTTTTCTCTTTTCGATGCAAGTAAAATCTAATAAATCTTTATATTTTTTGTCATTTATCTGTTTTTTCGTAATTTTGCATCGGTTTTTCTGTACTTACAGAGCCGATTTTGCATTATATATAATAAGGTATAGAAGATATTGGTATGGATAAGAAGATAAAAGCATTGTTTTTCGATATTGACGGCACCCTGGTGAGTTTCAAGACCCACAAGATTCCGCAGAGTACGGTAGATGCCTTGGAGCAGGCTAAGAAGAATGGGGTAGAGGTGTATATTTCTACCGGTCGTCCGCAGCTCCTCATTACTAACCTCGGTCAGATAGAACATCTCATCGACGGTTACATCACCACCAATGGAGCCCGCTGTTTTGTAGGCAATCAGGTGGTGAGCCAGCACGCCATCCTTCCTGAAGATGTAAAGAAGATTATCGAGGCAGCCGACCGTGATGATTATCCGGCAATTGTAGTGGGAGAGCATCATCTTGCTATCCATCATTATACTGACGAGGTTTATGAAGTCTTTGCCAAGGGACTGGGGGTGGATTGCGAAATCTTCCTGACCGATGTGAATGAACTGGGAGATGAGCAGGTTCTGCAGGTTACTCCTTTCTGTTCGGTAGAACAGGAGGCGCTCCTGATGCCTACGCTTAGCAACTGCACGTCTGGCAGATGGCATCCTGCCTTTACGGATATTACTGCAGCTGATGCTGATAAGGGCAAGGGCTTGCATGCAATGGCTGATTATCTGGGTTTGAACATAGATGAAACCATGGCTTTCGGCGATGGCGGCAATGATATTTCTATCGTCCGGGAGGCAGGCATCGGCGTTGCGATGGGTAATGCGGGAGATAATCTCAAGCAGGTAGCCGATTACATTACGACTCATGTGGATGAAGATGGTGTAAAGAATGCCCTCCTCCATTTTGGCGTGATTTAAATTCCCGGCGTTATTGACGCCTTTTTTCATAACTCCCTATATATAATAAGGTGTGATCTTGATGAACCCTTTTTGATAGGTAAGTTTCATTTTAATAAAATAATAAGGGCAAACATGTTATTTATTGTAATAAATGGCATGTTTGCCTTTCTGTTTTCAAAACTTCCCTTTTGCACCCAGTTTCTTCTCGTTATTTACTTTTTGATGGAATAAATGCTAAAAATGCTTACGAAAAGTAATGAAATATGCGAAAAATATACACAAAGTACCATGAAGTTGGTATTTTATATCAAATTGTTTGCTAAAAATTTGTTTAATTAGCAAAAAGTATGTATCTTTGCACCCGATATTTGTAAGTTGTTTAATTTTTAAGAGAGAGAATTATGGTAAAAAGATTAACCATGTTCATGGGGGGGGCTTGTTCTTTCAACAGGAATGGCTCTCGCTCAAACTACTGTTACAGGTAAGGTTGTTTCTCAGGAAGATGGTGAGCCAGTAATTGGCGCATCAGTAAGAATTGTAGGAACTAAGACTGGAACAGCGACTGATGTCGATGGTAATTTTACGCTTCCTAATGCCAGCAAGGATGCTGTCTTGGAAATCAGTTACCTCGGCATGCAGACTAAAACAATGAAAGCATCTGCTAAGATGAAGATTATTTTGGCTTCTGATGCAAGAAATCTTGACGAGGTAGTTGTTACTGCCTTGGGTATGAAACGTTCAGAGAAAACTTTGGGTTATGCTGCCAGTACAGCCAACGCTTCTGAGTTGACTGTTGCTAAGTCTGGTTCCCTGATGAGTGGTCTTCAGGGTAAGATGGCTGGTGTGCAGATTTCTGGTGGTGGTGTTACAGGTACCTCTCAGAAAGTCGTAATTCGTGGTATTTCTTCTGTTTCTAGCAACAACCCATTGTATATTGTTGATGGTGTGCCTATCAACAATGACCGTTTGGGTGATAACTCTGTTGACTTTGGTAGTGGTGCAGGCGACATCAACCCAGAGGATATTGAATCGGTAACTGTATTGAAGGGTGCTTCTGCTACTGCTCTTTATGGTTCCCGTGCAGCCAATGGTGTTATCATGATTACTACAAAGAAGCCACAGGGTGATAAGAAGGCTTCTATCACTTACGATGGTTCTTTGACATTTACTGATGTGCTCCGTGTACCAATGACTCAGAATCTCTTTGGTCAAGGTTGGGGTTCCTGGTCTAATGAGGAGAACGGTTCTTGGGGACCTCGCCTCGATGGTCGTGAGCACTGGTATGGTTCTACCGGTCTTTCTAACGGCGAGACTTTAACCAAGCCTTTTTCTTATGTTAAGAACAATATCCGTGACTTCTATCAGGTAGGTAAGGAATGGAACAACAACGTATCTCTCCGCTATGGTGATGAGAAAGTAGGTATTGTTGCATCTTACGGTAATGTAAGTTCTAATGGTATTACTCCTAATGATGGTGATACATATCATCGTAATACCTTCTCACTCCGTGGTTACGCCAATATCGACAGATTCCATCTGGACATGTCCCTGAACTATGTTCGCAAGGATATGCGCCGTTCTCGTGATATGTATATGGAGTTGCTTCAGGGTGCTTCTGATGTTCGTTTTACAGATATGAAGGATTACAACCTTGAACGTAACAATGTAGATAACTACTATACATTGTATGCTAACAACCCATATTATATGGTAGATAACTTCTATTCTACTTACCAGGACGACCGTATTTATGGTAAGCTGGAGTTGTCATACGATATTACCAAGGATATCAAGGTAATTGGCCGTTTCGGTGGTGATTATACCAATTATAAGACCGAACGCATTGAACCACGTATTCTTTATACCGAGGGTTCTTATCAGGCAAATGGTAATGGTACAACTGTAGGTAACCAGGGTTACTATTCTAAGTATCGTTCTCAGCGTGGACAGATTGACGCCAGCCTCTTATTGACCGGTAATCATACTTTCGGTGATTTCTCGGTAGGTGCAACCTTGGGTTGGAATTTGAACCAGAGAAATTATGATAATGTAGGTGGTTATAATGAGCAGTTGGAAATTCCTGGATGGAATTCCTTGGATAATACAATTTCCAATTCTCTTACTGATGCAACCTCATGGAAAAGAAGATTGATTGGACTTTTGGGACAGGTAGAGCTTGGTTATAAGGATTGGGCATTCTTGAACCTTTCTGCCCGTAACGACTGGTCTTCTACACTTCCTGTTGGTAATAACAGTTTCTTCTATGGCGGTGCCAATGTATCTGTACTTCTGAACCAGGCTATTCCTGCATTGAAGAATATCAAGCAGATCGACTTGTTAAAGGTTCGTGCAGCTATAGGTCAGACTGGTAATGATGCTGATGTATATATGACTAATTCATATTATCGTCCATTCCAGTCTTATTATACATATTTGCCAATTTCTGGTGTGTTAGGTCTGACAGAGTATAACCGTTTGCCAAATACAAACTTGAAACCAGAGATTACAACTGAGTATGAACTTGGTTTGAGCGGTACATTCTTCGGTAACCGTTTGAGCTTCGATGTGGCTTACTATGATCGTACAACCAAGAATCAGATTATCTCTGCTACTTTGGCGCCTGAGACAGGTTATACTACGAACACCCGTAATGTGGGTAAGCTTCAGAACAAGGGTATTGAGGCGATGGTTAATTTTACTCCTATCCGTACCAAGGATTGGGAATGGAGCGTAGGGGCTACATACTCAAAGAACTGGAGTAAGGTGAAGGAACTTTGGGATGGTCTTGATGAATATACCATTCCTGTAGGTACTACAAGTACTAGTTTGTATTCTTCTATGCGTGGTGTATCTTACGTATTGAAGGTTGGTGAGCCTATCGGTATCTTCAAGTTGCCTGCAACAGAGAAGGTGACAGATAAGAATAGTCAGTATTATGGCTATAAGGTGGTAGACAACAATGGTTTCTTAAAGTCAAGTTCTACGGAATATGATTATCTCGGTTCTTCTCAGCCTGATTTCGTAATGGGCTTCACCACACACTTAAAGTGGAAAAACTTGACCCTTGCAGCTACTGGCGACTGGCATAAGGGTGGATTAATGTATTCTGAGACATCTTATATCACTCACTTCAATGGTAACTCTACAGAGACAGTATTCAATGAGCGTGATGCGTTTATCTATCCTCATTCTGTAAAGGTTGTTGGTGGACAGTATGTTGAGAATAATATCCCTGTTAGTTCAGAGAAGATGAATTATGCTCAGGGTAACTATAGTTACAACCCAGAGGTGCGTCGTGATTTCGTTGTAAGCCGTTCTTACTTCAAACTCCGTGAGTTGGCTTTGACATACGATTTCCCTAAGACAATCACAAACGCATTGAAGATGCAGAAATTGTCTTTGAGCCTTGTTGGTCACAACTTGTTGCTCATCACTCCAAAGCATCAGAATTATATCGATCCTGAGTCTTCTAACTTTGGTAATGATATCAGTTCTGAGTTTGGTGAGACTATGGGTTCTGTGTCAACTCGCAACTATGGTATTAACTTGAAGGTTGTATTTTAATTAAAGGAGATTTCTTATATGAAAAGATATAAATTTTTAAGCGCAGCATTGCTGGGAGCTGTCTTGACAATGGGTACTGTTACTTCTTGTAGCGATTCTGGCTATTTGGATATCAACTACAACCCAAACTATCCTTCTACAGCTTCCTACAAGCAGTTGCTTCCGGCTGCCGAAGGTTCTATCGTAGCTGTCAGTGGTCTTTATCAGCAAATTACTGGTGACTTTTGGTGCCAGTATGTAACACAGGGTAATAGTACAAACCAGTATAATACATTGTCTAATTATGCTGTAACAACATCAGGTTCAATTCCTCCTGTTACTACGATTTGGCAGAATACATATGCCAACAGTCTGGAAGATTTAAAGCTGGCTTTGGCTTCTGCTGAAGAAAGTAAGGCTTGGAACTATTGGATGGTTGCCAAGATTCTTCAGGCCTATAATTTCTTGGTATTGACTGATACTTATGGTGATATTCCGTTTACAGGTGCTCTTGATGTCGAAAACAATCCACATGCTGCATTTGATGATAGTAAAACCGTAGTATATCCGGGTATTCTGGAGATGCTGGATGCTGCCATTGCCAAACTCGATGATGCTAAAGCTGCAGAAAAAGCTTCACCTTTAGGAACTGCTGACTGTTTCTTGGGAGGCAGTATGGATAGCTGGGCAGGCTTTGCAAAGAGTTTGAAGTTGAAGATGTATCTCAAAGACTTCGACGCTCATAAATCTGATATTCAGGCTTTACTTAGTGCAGGTGGTCTTTTGGAGCAGGATTGTGCTTGGGTAAATTGGGAAGATGGTACTAATAAGGGCAATCCTCTTTATGAGTTTAATATCCGTCAGTTGAATACTACTGAGAATATTCGTGCTTGCCATACTTTCTTAGAGTATCTATTGGATAAGAAGGATCCTCGTATCATCAAGTTGTATGAGGTAACTGCTAATGCCAAAAATACTCTCGGCTATTCTTCTGATGAGGAACTGATAGCTCACATGGATGAATGCTACGAGGGCCTTCCTTGCGGAGATAAGCCAACTACTGATGAAACTACAGATGGTGGTATTGGAATCTCTAAGTCTTCTCGTATGAAACAGGCTTATGATGATGCTGTCTATCTGATGAACGAGGCTGAATGCGAATTGATGATTGCTGAGGCTTATGCTCGTCTGGGTAATACTGAAAAGGCAGAGGAGTATTATAATAAGGGTGTTCTTGCTGGTTTCAGCCGTTGGGGATTTGATGGCACAGCATTCGTTGATGGTGCTTACAAGTTCGATAAGGCCGATATGCTTCATAGTATCGCCATGCAGTATTGGGTAACTTATGCTGGTGCGAATGCTTATGATGGTTGGATGACCCGTAACCGTTTGGGTATTCCTGAGGTTCAGGCTAATATTACTGTTCGTAAGTCTACAACTGCTTTGCAGCGTGAATTGTCTGATGGTTATGTTTTAGGCAATTTGGTTGATCCAGGTGCTAGCAATATGAATGCCGGTGAGTATCCTATGCGATTGCTTTATCCTACAGCTACTACATTGTATAACTCTGCTGCTGCCAAGTATGTAGAAGAGAATGGAAACTCGCTGACCAAGAAACTTTGGTGGGAGAAGTAATGATTATTAATGTAATAAACGAAAAGTCATGAAGAAAATATTATATTTTTTGAGCTTTGTTTTCGTAGCATTGTTTACTGCATGCTCTGAGGGAGACGATTTCGATATCGATTATACTCCAATTGCTCCTATTGGTGGTCAGTATAGAATCAATGTGGAGAGAGGTTATGATGCTTCTAAAACAGATGCAGAGTATTGGGCTTCTAATCCAACAGATGCTGAATTCATCTTTAAGACTGATGGTACAGGAACCAATGAGGGTGTTCTCTATGCCTATCTCAGCAATACTACCGATTATGATAAGGATAAGGCATGGATTCGTGTAGGCTCAACTGCCTCTAAGGCAGCTTACGCCATCAATGCTAAGGTATCTATTGATATGAGTGCTTATACTTTCGGTGGTGAGAATGTGGATGATTTCATTGGTAACTCTGCTACAGCTACCGACAAGGTAACTGTTAGCGGTAAGTGTGGTCATAATACTTATACTACTGTATCTGGTACTGTGACAGATGCGATCAGTTTCACCTATTCCCGTTCTGACCAGCCTGGATATCATTATAGAGTAACAGGATTTAAGTCTACTGGTTGGGCTGAGGATAATAAGTAATATACTTTTGCTATACATGAATTATTCCTAGATGATGTTTCTAATGATATTGTCTAGGAATAATATTAAAGATATAAGGCAAAGTGATTTGCCTCGTTGTTGACCACGTCAACACTTATATCTCTCTCGTCTTGGGGACTGGCGGTGGCCAGTCCCCTTTTTATGTTTATAAGAAAGATTTCTTGGTTAATGAGGGTGTGTCATAAGTCTGAATGATAGTTGGTGCATAACAGTTGACTACCGCATGCACAACAGCTGTTGTGCATGCGCATATCAGCTGTTATGCAAGCGCACAACAGGTGTTGTGCGACCGAAGATACTGACTGTCTCAACAACATATCCTATCTCTTCCAATAACTTCTTCTGTCTCTTCCTGCAACTTCTTCTGTCTCTTCCTGCAACATATCCTATCTCTTTCGGCAACATATCCTATCTCTTTCGGCAACATATCCTATCTCTTTCAACAAATAGAAGAGGGTGAATCATAAACTTATGACACATCCTCTTATTTGTAGATGAAGTAGCTGCCTCCATCGCTTTGGCAATATTTCTTCAGAAGCTGGATAATGTATTCGGCATTCTCGCGAACGTGCTGTTCGTCTCCGTCATATCCGTTGATGAGAACCACCAGGTGAGTGGTGTCGCTACTCATCTTGGTTCGCTCGTTATCGCTGGTTGGAGTTCCCACACCACCTATCTTGTCACGGTAAACAGGCAGACCTTCGATGTTGATCATACCTCTGCCGATGCCTTCGTATGGTTCGCCGGCTTTGCCTACGCCCAGGGTCAGGGTGTCGCCTTCAAACTTGTCTGCATCAAATCCGCCGATGCTGTAGCCGTAGGCTATGCTCGCCAGGTTCACCAGATCCACCAGCGTATCTCTCTGGTAGAGTTCCTTGCCCTGCAGCATTCTGCGGATAAGGGCTTCTGAAGCAGGACGGTAGCGCGATGGATCCTTGCCGCAGGCACGGTACACCTTTCGGGTGGCGGCAATTCCACTCATCTCTTTCAGCGATTCCGTGGTCAGCGTCTGTCTGTATTTCTCACTGAGGGCATTGATTTCATCCCAAAGTTCCTGACAATAAGGGGTGTTTACCACATTGGCTTCCACGCATGCTCCCACAAAGGTGGGACATACCGATTCGATTTCTTCTGATACAATAATTTTCATGATGAATTTCCGTTTTCTGTTAAACCTAACTGATTGATAGGGCAAAAGTACGAAGAAATATTGGAATAGCCAAAAGTTCAGTCTATTTATATATATAATAAGGTGTAAAAATAACTTAAATGTTTATAACTGTTAAATGTTTGGCTAAAATGAAACTTTTTTGCGAAAAGATTTGGTGGAATGGAAAATAGTTAGTACTTTTGCACTC
>ERZ791909.69-NODE-69-length-122128-cov-4.681183_pt1 | contig 122128 bp, 93 predicted proteins | sample MGYA00510143_ERZ791909 | MGnify/ENA primary metagenome ERZ791909 (study PRJEB30046, sample SAMN00792093) | human gut metagenome | study: EMG produced TPA metagenomics assembly of the A metagenome-wide association study of gut microbiota in type 2... | reverse complement strand
TCAGCAGTCGAGCAGCCTATCTCTGCTGTTTGGAAGTTTTATCGGACAGCAATAGTTGCAAATGAAGAAATCGAATCTTCTGCATCTGCTGTAACGGTTATCGCCGGTGAAGGCCAGGTAACAATCGCTGGTGCCCAGGGCAAGAAAGTTGTTATCAGCAACATCTTAGGTCAGGTAGTTGCCAATACAGTTATCACTTCTGACAATGCGTCTATCGCTGCTCCCCAGGGCGTAGTTATCGTGGCTGTTGCAGGTGAAGAAGCTGTTAAGACAATCGTAAAATAATAAATGTGTTACACACGTAGAGATGCACGGCTGTGCATCTCTACACACGTACACGAAAAATATAATCAAATAATTCTAAAATGCAGATCGCGTGCCAAACGGCAATTACCCTGCGACAGGCGAACAAGCGGTCTAATATTAATAATACTAAAGTATTGAAATAAAGTTCAAGTGGCCTTTTCCCTGTGAAGGACGAAGGCATACGCAAAACAAGCCCCGAAGGTGTTCGACATCTTCGGGGCTTCGTTTTGTGTATGAAACCGTTATATTTACAGGGGACGGCACTTTGCGAATGATGGCGAAAAAAGTTCAAATCGGGTATTTTAGGAGGATGTTATTGTTCAAGTCGGTGAAATGCTCTATTTTTGTGGATATAACAATCAAACAAATCAAGACAATATGGCTCAGTACAAACGTATCCTGTTGAAGTTAAGCGGTGAATCGCTTATGGGAGGTAAACAATATGGTATAGACGAAGTTCGTCTGAATGAATATGCGTCACAGATCAAGGAGATTGCCGAAATGGGTGTCCAGATCGGGATTGTGATCGGTGGCGGTAACATCTTCCGCGGCCTGAGCGGGGCTTCCAAAGGCTTCGACCGTGTGAAAGGCGACCAGATGGGGATGTTGGCAACGGTTATCAACAGTCTGGCGTTGAGTTCTGCCCTTGTCGCCCAGGGGATGAAAGCCAAAGTGCTGACAGCTATCCGCATGGAGCCGGTCGGCGAGTTCTATAATAAATGGCGGGCGATCGAATTGCTTGAACAGGGCAATGTCGTGATCATGTCGGGCGGCACAGGCAATCCGTTCTTTACGACTGATACGGGCTCTTCCCTGCGCGGCATCGAGATCGAAGCGGATGTGATGCTGAAGGGTACCCGCGTAGACGGTATCTATACTGCCGATCCGGAGAAAGATCCGACGGCCACCAAGTTCTCGGATATCACCTATGATGAAATCTATACTCGCGGCCTCAAGGTCATGGACCTGACGGCAACCACGATGTGCAAGGAAAACAACCTCCCGATCATTGTCTTCGACATGGACACCAACGGCAACCTGAAAAAGGTGATGAGCGGTGAAAACATCGGAACGTTGGTGCATAATTAATGCTGAAATGAATAACAAACGTATAGGGGTGCTTGCGAGTGCCCTGGTGGGTTGTATCTTCACCTTGAGCGCGCAAGACCTGACAATGAAAATAACGAAGAGATACCTCAATCTGCCGGTTTCGCATCAGGTAGACCGGGCTCTGATGACATTTGATGTGGGAGGGCGGCAAGAGCGGGTGTTTGAGATTCGTTTGGCCTCGGGAAAACCGGACTATTGGGTGTTTTGCGATATGTCTGCCTTGAAGAACAAAGAGATAAAAATATCTTATACTGGGAATAAAACAGGTATAAACAAGATTTATCAAGCGGATGAAATAGCCGGACAAGATAGCTTGTATAAAGAAACCAACCGTCCGCAAATCCACTATACTCAACGTAGAGGATGGAACAACGATCCTAATGGATTGCTGTATTATGACGGTGAATATCACTTGTTCTACCAACATAATCCGTATGAACGTGACTGGGGGAATATGCATTGGGGGCATGCAGTAAGCAATGATTTGATACATTGGGAAGAGCTGCCGATCGCCCTGTATCCCGACGAACACGGTACGATGTTTTCCGGTTCGGCAGTGATAGACTATGATAATACTTCCGGCTTCGGAAAGAATGGTATTCCGGCGATGGTGGCTATTTATACAGCAGACAACCCGGAAAAGCAGGTGCAATGTATAGCCTATAGCCTGGATAAAGGACGCACTTGGACAAAATATAAGGGCAATCCGGTGATCGATTCTAAGGCCAAATGGAACAGTAAGGATACTCGCGATCCGAAAGTCTTTTGGCATAAACCTTCAGGTAAATGGGTTATGGTGCTGAATGAGCGCGACGGACATTCCATATATAACTCTGACAATTTGAAAGACTGGACGTTCGAAAGCCATATTACCGGTTTTTGGGAGTGTCCTGAATTGTTCGAACTCCCCGTCGATGGGAATAAGGACAATACTAAATGGGTGATGTACGGTGCTTCCGGGACTTATATGTTGGGTGCGTTTGACGGAAAGAAATTTACACCTGAATCCGGCAAATATTACTATTCGACCGGTTCTATTTATGCTGCCCAAACGTTTACGAATATACCTGAGTCGGATGGCCGTCGTATTCAGATCGGTTGGGGGCGTATCTCTCATCCGGGAATGCCTTTTAACGGGATGATGTTATTCCCGACGGAGTTGTCTTTGAGAACGACGAAAGACGGCATTCGCCTGTTTAGTAAACCGATCGAAGAACTTGACCGCTTGCAGACCTCAGTCGGAAAGTGGAGAGCGCTGACGGCAGATAAAGCCGATGAACTGCTTCGGCAGTATAAGGATGCAGGTACATTGCGTATCCGTACAACCCTCAAATTGTCTCATGCCACAAATGCCGGCCTGAACCTGTTCGGGCAGTCATTACTGGATTACGATATGAATTACAACCGGATCAATGGTGTGTTCTATTCGCCCGAAGACATGACAAGTATGGAAATCACGGCCGATATTATCTTGGATAAGACTTCTGTTGAAGTTTATATTGATGATGGAGCTTATTCTTATTCGATGGAGCGTCGGCCGGACTTGAAGAACAGGGAAGGGTTCCATTTTTTTGGAAATAATATCGAAGTAAAAGAGATGGAAGTATACACGTTCCGATCCATCTGGGAGTAATTTTAAAAATATAAAACAAATAAATAATGAAAGATAGTAAACCTGTAGTTGTCGGTATCGGTGAACTCCTGTGGGATGTTCTGCCGACAGGAAAACGTGCCGGAGGCGCTCCGATCAATTTCGTATATCATGCTACCCGACAGGGAGCCGAAGGGTATGCGATCAGTGCAGTCGGCAACGACGTGTTCGGGACGGAGATCGTCCGGGAACTGGATAAGAACGGTATCTGCTATTCATTGGAAACAATCGAATATCCTACCGGAAGTGTGATGGTGGAACTGAAAGACGGCATTCCGGCCTATACGATTATCGAAGGTGTTGCCTGGGACCATATCCCCTTGACTCAGGAAGCTATTAACCTGGTAAAGAAGGCAGACGCTATCTGCTTCGGCACATTGGCACAACGTTCGCTCGAATCGCGTACGACGATCCACACGCTGCTTTCCTATGCCCGCGAAGAGGCTCTCCGGTTCTTCGACATCAATATCCGTCAGTCTTACTATTCAAAGGAATTGATCAACAGCCTGCTGGATAAGGCGAACGTGTTTAAGATCAATGATGAGGAACTCGATCTGGTACGTGAAATGTTCTCCCTTTCGGAGGATGAAGATACGGCTTGCCGCCAGCTGATCGAGCGTCACGACCTGCGCTATATGATCCTTACGGCCGGAAGCCGTTACAGTTCCATCTATACGGCGGACGATAAGTCGACGATCCCTACTCCCAAAATCGAGGTTGCCGATACGGTCGGGGCGGGAGATTCTTTCTCCGGTGCATTCGTTTACTCCATATTAATCGGCAAATCCCTGCGCGAAGCCCATCAGGCTGCTGTCGAGACGGCTGCCTTCGTCTGTACGAAAGAGGGTGCATGGCCTGCTTATCCTAATAAAGACTGATTATGAAAGAGAAGGGTTTATATGTAAAGTTGATTCCGGTGATGCTTGTTTTCTTCACGATGGGATTCGTGGATTTGGTAGGGATTGCCTCCAACTATGTGAAACTGGATTTAGGATTGACAGACTCCGAAGCGAATATCTTTCCTTCCTTAGTGTTCTTCTGGTTCCTGATCTTCTCCGTCCCGACGGGAATGTTGATGAATAAGATCGGGCGGAAAAAGACGGTAATGCTGAGCCTGCTCGTTACTTTCGTGTCGTTGCTGATCCCGTGCTTTGGCGATGGCTATATGGCGATGTTGGTCTCCTTCTCTTTGCTGGGTATCGGAAATGCTTTGATGCAGACCTCTTTGAACCCTCTTCTTTCAAATATTATTACCGGGAATAAGCTGGCAAGCAGCTTGACTTTCGGGCAGTTTGTCAAGGCGATCGCTTCTTTCCTGGCACCTTATATCGCCATGTGGGGAGCAACCGCGGCGATCCCTTCCCTGGGGTTGGGCTGGCGTGTCCTGTTCCCGATCTATATGGTGATAGCGGTCATTGCGATCTTCCTGTTGGGGGCAACCCATATTGAGGAGGAGGCGCCTGAAGGCAAGCCGTCTACATTTTCCGAATGTATCGCTTTGTTGGGTAATCCGTTTATCCTGTTGATGTTTATCGGTATCATGTGTCATGTCGGCATAGATGTCGGAACGAATACCACCGCCCCTAAAATCCTGATGGAGCGCTTGGGGATGGATATACATGCGGCGGCGTTTGCAACGAGTCTTTATTTCATTTTCCGTACGATCGGTTGTCTGACAGGTTCACTGATCCTGGCGCATTGGTCGCCGAAGAAGTTCTTTATGGTCAGTGTCGTATTGATGGTTGCTTCGATGACAGGCTTCCTTTTGTTCGACAGCAAAGTGCTGCTGTATGTCAGCATCGCCCTGGTCGGATACGGCAATTCGAATGTGTTCTCCATCCTTTTCTCCCAGGCTTTATTGTCGATGCCCCAACGCCAGAACGAAGTTTCCGGCTTGATGATTATGGGGCTTTTCGGTGGGACGATCTTCCCGCTCCTGATGGGTTTTGCCTCTGATGCGATCCATTCGCAGACAGGTGCACTGTTGGTTCTGGCAGTCGGGGTGCTTTATCTGCTTTTCCTTTTTACGAAGTTGAAGTAGCCCGGACGGTTTAGAAATAACATATTTCCATAAACAGTTTGCCAAAAAGAAAAACTTTACTATTTTTGTTTGCCTAACAAACAAAGAAAACAAAAATATACAATCACTTATGGCAGATATAAAACAGTATGTAAAGGCGGCAGAAGAGAAGATGACTTTCGCGATCGAATATCTTGACGAACAGTTGTCTCATATCCGTGCCGGTAAGGCGAATCCGAAAATCTTGGATTGCGTGAGAGTAATGTATTACGGTGCTCCTGTTCCTTTGGCAAATGTGGCTACCGTAACTGTACCGGATGCAAGAACGATCATGATCACCCCGTGGGAGAAGAAGATTATCAAGGATATTGAAAAGGGAATCATGGATTCCGATGTCGGTATCACTCCTGAAAACAATGGTGAAGTGATCCGTTTGGGTATTCCTCCTCTGACGGAAGAGCGCCGTCGCCAGTTGGCTAAACAGTCCAAACAGGAAGCGGAAACTGCCAAGATCAGTGTGCGTAACGCCCGTCGCGATGCAATCGAACAATTGAAGAAGAGCATCAAGACCGAAGGGACTCCTGAGGATGTGGAAAAAGATGCAGAAGCAGAAGTTCAGAAGGTTCATGATAAGTATATCAAGAAAGTAGATGAACTTTACGCTGCAAAAGAAAAAGAAATAATGACAGTCTAACGAGTTGAAAGTTGAGAGTTAAAAGTTGAAAGTGGCGGAATAAACCGTTTCTTTCCTCCTTTTAACTTTTAACTTTCAACTTTCAACTTTCAATTAACATGAGGGGTTTGGTTATTAAGAACACGGGTAGCTGGTATACCGTACGCACCGATGATGGTCGCGACATAGAAAGTAAGGTTAAAGGAAATTTTCGTCTGAAAGATATCCGCACCACCAATCCTGTTGCGGTCGGTGACCGGGTCGATATCGATATCAATGCCGAAGGAACTGCCTTTATCACCGAGATCGAAGAGCGGAAGAATTACATTATCCGTCGTGCCTCCAATCTCTCTAAACAGTCGCATATCATTGCCGCGAATGTAGACCAGGCGATGCTGATCGTGACGGTCAACTATCCGATTACCACTACTGTTTTTATCGATCGTTTTCTCGCGACCGCCGAGGCCTATCATGTACCCGTAAAGTTGGTATTCAACAAAATAGACCGCTATAATACCGGTGATCTCGAGATGTTGGACGCCCTGATCAATCTGTATACGACGATCGGCTATCCTTGTTCCAGGCTCTGTGCCCGTTCCGAAGAAGGCTTGGACGAACTGAAAGAAGACCTTAGAGGGAAAATAACATTATTATCCGGGCATTCCGGCGTAGGGAAATCGACCATTATCAATAAACTGGTTCCCGGCGTCAACCTTCGCACCGGCGATATCTCCGAATACCACAACAAGGGGATGCATACCACCACCTTTTCCGAAATGATTCCTCTGCCGGATAGCGGTTACCTGATCGACACTCCGGGTATCAAAGGCTTCGGCACGATCGAGATGGAAGGGGCGGAAATTGCCCATTATTTCCCGGAAATATTCAAATTTTCTGCCGATTGCAAATTCAATAACTGTTCGCACCGCCATGAACCGGGCTGTGCCGTGTTGCGTGCCGTGGAAGAGCATTATATCAGCGAATCGCGGTATAAAAGTTACCTGAGCATTCTCGAAGATAAGCAGGAGAGCAAGTACAGGGAAGAATATTAGACCGCCGGAAGGCTCATCCCTGTGATCTTGCGGTATAAATCCAACGCATATACATCTGTCATCCCCGATATATAATCGAGGACACATTGCACTTTGCCGTATACGGTCGGTGCCTTCGTGTCATACTGTTCCGGGATGCGTTGCAGCAGGAGTTTGCTGTAGGCGTGGTCTTGGTTCATGACGGCTTCCGTCAGTGTGTCGATCAGGTGACTGAAGATGTGGTAACCGGCCAGTTCGATGTCCAAAACCTCTTTGGCGCGGTATATCTTTTTATAGGCGGTGTCCGAGCAGGTTTCATAGGCGGTCTTTGCCTGATCGCTGATGTTGTCGATAAGCGGGGTATTGTATGTCCCGCTGAGGATTCCTTCTTCGTTTTCGAGGAAGATACGGGAACATTCGTCAACTAACAGGCCGATGATGCAGGAACGGAGGTAAGCGATCTGTTCGTTAGTGTCGTCCACCATCTTCATGATACGGACGATATGGTCGAGGCGTTCCCCTTCGAAGAAGTTGAGGAGCAGCCTTATGGCTTCTTCCGTAGTCAGGATATGTAGTTTGCAGGCATCTTCTATGTCCATGATCTGGTAGCAGATATCGTCGGCGGCTTCCACTAAATAGACAAGCGGATAACGGACGAACTTGTTTGCATCTTCCGGGTTCCGGCAAATTCCTAACTCATCGGCAATACGCAGATAATCCCCCTCTTCCGACTGGAAGAAGCCGAATTTCCCTTTCTTTCCGGCATATACGGAAGAATACGGATATTTGATGATGGATGCAAGCGTGCTGTATGTCAGGGCAAATCCACCTTTTCGGCGCCCGATAAACTGGTGTGTAAGCAGGCGCATAGCATTAGCATTCCCTTCGAAGTGGAGAAAGTCTTCATAGCGACCTCCTTCTTTAAGAATCTTTTCTTGTAGCTTTTTCCCGTTTCCTTCGGCGAAGTAGGCGGAAATTGCCCGCTCACCGGAATGTCCGAACGGCGGGTTACCCATATCATGGGCAAGGCAGGCAGCGGAGACGATGGAACCTATTTCCGGGAAATTGACACTCCCGTCAGGATATTTCTGCATCAGTCCTTTGGCTACATTATTGCCTAATGAGCGTCCTACGCAGGAAACTTCTAAGCTATGTGTCAAACGGTTGTGCACGAAGATACTGCCCGGCAGGGGGAATACCTGCGTCTTGTTCTGCAAACGGCGGAAAGGGGAGGAAAAGATCAGGCGGTCGTAGTCCCGCTGAAAATCGGTGCGTTCATGTTTACGTTCGTGATATTCCTCCATGCCGAAGCGTTTGCCGGAGAGTAATTGGTTCCAGTTCATCTTGTTTTGTTTGCTTAATAGATTAATTCTCCTTTTCCCTGGCGGATGATTTCAAAGTCGTCTGTCGTGCAGTCGATGACGGTCGAGGCTTCCGTGCCTCCGTAACCACCGTCGACGACGATGTCCACCTGGTTTTTATACTTTTCTTCGATCAGTTCGGGATCGGTGCTGTATTCGATGATATCGTCTTCATCGTGTAGGGACATGGTCAAGATCGGATTCCCTAATTCCTGTACAAGTGTGCGGATGATAGCATTGTCCGGTACGCGTATACCCACCTCTTTTCTGTTCTTGTAGATCTTAGGCAGTTCGCTGCTGGTAGGCAGGATGAAGGTAAAGGCGCCCGGCAGGTTCTTTTTCATCAGCTTGAAGGCGGCATTGCTTACTTTGGCGTATTCGCTCAGGTTGGAAAGATCATAACAGATAATGGACAGGTTGCTTTTCTGCGGGTTGACGCCTTTCATCTGGCAGATCTTTTCGACTGCCCGGACATTCAATGCGTCACAACCGATGGCATAAACGGTGTCGGTCGGGTAGATCACGAGGCCACCGTCACGCATGATATTAACCACCTTGTCTATTTCCCTGGGGTTGGGGTTTTCGGGATATATTTTTACAAGCATAGCATTATGAGTTGAAAGTTGAAAGTTGAAAGCTGAAAGTTTGAGAGAACATAAAGTTAACTTTCCACTTTCACCTTTCAACTTTCAACTTATTTACGGCTTAGCCGTAAATAATGTGTCCGTTTTCGTCGGTATATTCTTCCAAGCCTTTGCTATATTGGTTCATGGCGCGAAGGCTCATACCCATACTCGAGAAGCCACCGTCGTGGTAGAGGTTCTGCATCGTGACTTTGCGGGTGAGGTCGGAGAACATCATGACGCAATAGTCTGCACATTCGTCGGCTGTGGCATTACCCAGCGGACTCATCTTCTCGGCGAAATCCAACAAGTGGTCCATCCCTTTCACTCCGCTACCGGCTGTTGTCAACGTCGGTGACTGGGAGATGGTATTGATACGCACGTTCTTTTCACGGCCATAGATGTAGCCGAAGCTGCGTGCTATAGATTCCAGCAGGCTCTTGGCATCTGCCATGTCGTTGTAACCGAAGAATGTACGCTGTGCTGCTACATAAGAGAGGGCGATTACCGAACCGTATTCGGCAATCGCATCTTGCTTTTTGGCAACTTGCAACATCTTGTGGAAAGAGAGTGCGGAGATATCCAGCGTCTTTTCCAGCATATCGTAGTCCAGATCGTCGTAAGTACGTTTCTTACGCACGTTCGGGCTCATGCCGATGGAATGTAAAACGAAATCTATCTTACCACCTAATATTTCTACTGATTTAGAGAAAACTGTTTCCAAATCTTCAACGCTCGTAGCATCCGCCGGAATAATCTCGGCGTGCAACTTCTCAGCCAAAGCGTCCACCTGTCCCATACGAACGGCGATAGGCGTATTGCTCAGTGTGATCGTTGCTCCTTCTTCTACGGCTCTTTCAGCCACCTTCCAGGCGATAGACATATCATTCAGTGCCCCGAATATAATGCCTCGCTTGCCTTTCAATAAATTATGACTCATACCTTTTATTTTAATATGTTACGGCACAAAAGTACACAAAATGTGCAAGATACGCAATTATTCCCGGTAATACACCCTTTTTACCCTCGGCGAGATAGAGGTCAGAATCTCGTACGGAATGGTCTTCAGCTTGTCCGAAAGTTCGCTGACGGGTAATTCTTCGCCGAAGATAATGACGGTGTCTCCTTCGCGTGCGTCGATATCGGTGACGTCGATCATGCAAGCATCCATGCAGATATTACCGATGATCGGGCAACGGCGCCCGTTAATCATTACTTCGCCACCACCATTGCTGAAATGGCGATCCAGGCCGTCGGCATAACCGATCGGGATAATCGCAATGCGGGAATCGCGTTTTACATAGCTCATCCGGCTGTAACCGATAGAATCGCCTGCCGGAACGTTTTGAATCTGCAAGATAGTCGTCTTCAGCGTGCTGATATTGCGTAACCCTTTCTGGCCGGAGGCGCTGACCCCATACAGACCGATGCCGAGACGCACCATGTCCATCTGATAATCGGTGAACCGTTCGATTCCGGCCGAATTCAGGATATGTTTGATCACCTTATATTCCAGCCCCGCTTCCAGTTCTGCTGCCGCGCGGGTGAACGTATCTAATTGTTTTTTCGTGAAATCGTCGAAGATATAGGAGTCGCTGCCTACGAGATGCGAGAATACTGAGCGGGCAACCACGCCGCTTTGTTCTTTCAGGCGTCGGCAAATCTCCGGTACATCTTCCGGTTGGAAACCCAGGCGGTGCATGCCCGTGTCGATCTTGATATGGATCGGATAGGAGGTAATGCCCCTGCGTTCCGTTTCTTTTATCATCGCGTCGAGCAGGCGGAAACTGTACACTTCCGGCTCCAACTGGTTTTCGAACAAGACATTGAAGCTGCTGAATTCCGGATTCATGACGATAAGCGGGATCGAGATGCCTTCCTTGCGCAGTTCCGCCCCTTCATCGGCAACAGCTACAGCCAGGTAATCACAACGGTGTTCCTGTAAAGTCTTTGCCAGTTCGTAAGAACCGGCACCATATCCGAAAGCCTTAACCATACAGACCATTTTAGTCTCCGGCTTCAGTTTTGAGCGGTAGTAGTTGAAGTTATGGACAACGGCATCCAGGTTCACTTCTAAGATCGTCTCATGCACTTTCTTCTCCAACAGTTCGGAAATACGTTCGAAATGGAATTGGCGGGAGCCTTTTATCAGGATCAATTCGTCTTTGAACTTTTTGAAGGACGGAGACTTGATGAACTCCTCCGTTGTCAGATAAAACTCCTTTTCGATATCGAAGACACCCCCGTATTCTTTCAGGTCGCGGCCGATACCGATGATGCGGTCGATCTTCTTTCTGCGCACCAGGTCCGCGACTTTTTTGTACAGCGACTTCGGCAGCGTTCCCGATTGCAGGATATCCGAAAGGATCAACGTGCATTTCAGGTCCTTTTCTACGCGGCGGCTCTGCTGGAAGTCGAGGGCGATATCCAAAGAGTTGATATCCGAATTGTAGGTATCGTTTATCAACAGGCAGTTGTTGATACCCTGCTTTACATCCAGACGCATGGCGACCGGTTCGAGGCGCTTGAACTTTTCGACGTCGTTCACACTCGTCGGCTTCAGATACAACATCACAGCCATGCAATGGATGACGTTTTCAATAGAAGCATCGTCGGTGAAAGGGATCGTGTATGTCCGGTCGAAACCTAAAAGCGTGCAGCGGATGATGGTCTCGGATTCCAGTTTCTTGATCGATTCGATGTACAAAGGTGCTTCCGAGTCCGTCCGGCTCCAGGTGATCGCCTTGTGGGACAGGCAGGCCGACTCGATGCAGTTGGAGATAAAGGCGTCGTCGCCGTCATAAATGATCGCTTCGCAGTCGTTGAACAAGGTCAGCTTTTCCAAGCATTTCTGTGTGGAAGAGATAAAGTTCTCCTGATGCGCTTCCCCTATATTCGTGACCACGCCGATGGTCGGTGCGATGATCGGCTGCAGGCGTTCCATTTCGTCCGGCTGGGAAATGCCGGCTTCGAAAATGCCTAATGTATTCTTGTCGCTCATCTGCCATACCGACAGCGGAACCCCCAATTGCGAGTTGTAGCTCCGGGGCGAGCGGACGATGTTAAATTCGTTATGCAATAATTGATAGAGAAACTCTTTTACAATCGTTTTCCCATTGCTTCCCGTTATACCGATTACCGGAATATTGAAACGTTTCCGGTGATGGGCTGCCAACTTCTGGAGCGCTTTCAGCGTATCTTTGACGACCAGGAAGTTCGCTTCAGGCATCGATTCGAACTCCGGTAAAACAGTGCTGACTACGAAATTGCGTACACGTAACTTATATAATCCTTGTATATAATTATGCCCGTCGTTGGTCTTTGTCTGGAGGGCAAAGAATAGACTTTGTTCCGGGAATGAAAGACGGCGGCTGTCGGTAAGCAAGATACTGACAGGAGCATCATGTAATTTCTTGGCGTCAGCTCCGATTATCCCGGCGATTTCTTTAATTGAATATTCCATTCTTTTCTCTATAATTAGGTTTAGAACTTCTTTTTAATCATTTCGACTTCATTTGTCATATCAAAGTAAGGGAATTTCTCGTTAAGTCGTTCCATCTTTAACAAAGTTTGCGAGATGAATCGTTTATAGGCTTCGCTTTCCGGTTGAAACGGCTTATGGTTAATGGCCTTTTGGATATCCTTCCATTCTTTAATAATTGACAGTGAATCAGGTGAAAGCATACTGCCTGTGAATCGTTCCCAGATATATTCGATCGCTGCGGGGGATGGGTGCAGCATATCGTCGGCATAGAAACGATAGTCCCTCAATTCGTCCATCATGATTTCGTAAGCCGGGAAATAGGCGGTGTGTTCCGGGAATTCCTTTTGCAGCGCGTCGATGGCAAGTAGGAGAGTGGCTTTACTGAGCTGGTTGCCGTGCGCCCCGTCTTTCCAATGGCGGATCGGGCTGACGGTGAAGAGTATCTTCAGCTCCGGATTCTGTTCCCAAAGCGACAGGAGCAGGCTTTTCCATTCCGTCACGATCTCCCCGACAGTAAGTATGTTGCGGTCGAACATCTTTTCCGGCAGCTTGTGGCAGTTGGAAACGATCTTTCCCGAACTTTTCAACCTGTAGACCCATGCCGTGCCGAAGGTAAGGATCATCCGCCGGGCTTCCCGTATCGTGTCGGCTGAACTGAACAGCCTCCCGTTGATATTTGCTAAGCATTCTATTTCCGAAGGTGAGGAAAAACGGCTGTGATGGCTGAAGCTATGGTAAATCCCTTCATGTTGAAAAAGATCATCCCCTGTGAACCGCTCCGGACGAAGCAACATACGGATCGCTTCGGCTATGGAAGAAGGATTATAGAGCGTTCCGAACGGATTCAGGTCGGTCTTGAACTTATTTTCCTCCAACTTCTTTCCGATATTCTCGGCAAAGCAGGAACCAAGCAAAACTGTCTGCTCCGTATAGGAAAATGTAAACGGGGCTTTCGGGATGGTGATGCGGGTGTAAAATTCCATATTGTTAATGTGTTTTTGAGGAATGACTGTTGTTCTTAGACAATTGTTTTTATTCTTGTAGCAACCAATCTGCACATATTTGTTGATGTTCATGATGGTATGTTTTTGGATGTCCGCCGCAAAGATAACCATTCAATTCCTTAAACTGCACTATTTCGAATGATTGTCGTTTTCAAACTGCACTATTGCTTTCGGATGTAGGGGAGGGTGTTTTTTCTGTTTTTACCCCTTTTTTTCGATGTTTTCTCAAAAACAACGTTTTTATACTTGTAGTATTACTTGAATAAAAGGGCGTAAATTGTTATGGGTGAGATTTATATGGCTATCTATAGGAAATGACTAAAAAGGCTGTTTTTAAGGGGTGAAAATGGCTTGTTTCGTGATTGTAAATGATTGGATATAAAATAGATAGGTGCTGAAATCAAAATGACTAAAAAAAACGTACGTTTAGATTCGTCATTTTTCAGCTACAAAAATACGCATACTTTTTAAACCTGCAACCCTTTTCTCAAAGAAAATTTCCTTTTCTATATTCTTTCTTATCAATTAGATAGCTTATCAAGTACAAACATACCGTCTTTTTATCACAAACCTCCGCCTGCCCCGCCAAAAATGACTAAAAAAAACGTACGTTTTTGCTTTCAAAATACATACGTTAACATTTATCGAGGTTGTATACATTATATAACAAATAGGTTTTATTACTAATTAAATTATTAAATTATGAACAAGAGATTTTCTACTCTTTTGGCTGCCGCACTGGTAGCCGGTGGACTTTCTTCAACTGGAATGGCCCAGATTGCCAATCCACAACGTTTCCAGGATGTTGCTGCTTCAGAAGTAGCTTCTGAAAAGGTGGAAGAAGGTTTTTATTATCATTTAGGAACTACAGGTGGTAAGCATTTGAGTTTCCTTACTGATGCAACGGATAAGAAAGTTTATCTGCAAGCTCGTCCTATTAGTTCTTCTTCAGCAGATGCAGAAGTATATGTTGCTTCTACCGACTCTGCGTTGTGGGAACCAACTATTACTATTTCCAATAATGTGAAGTCCTTTAAGTTTACAAACAAACTTACTGGTAAAGTTTTAGCTGTTAAGTATAATAAGGATAAAGCTGCAGCAGAATGGGTCGCTGAAGATGCAGATGGCGCTATCTCTTCATTTGCTTTTGACAATTCTAAGAACTTGATTTGCTATGATGATGCAAGAACAAAGTATGTGTTGGACATCAAGTCAACTGGAAAAGCCGAATTTGTAAAATGGGAATCAGGTAAAACTTATGGAGCAGCTGAGGTATATACTCCGGCTCAAAAGTTGTTATCAGCAAAAGAATTGAATGCAATTGGTAACGGTTCATTCAAATTAAATGTTCTGGATGCAGTAACTGATAATAGTGCAGACTTTATTAAAGGTGCTACATTGATCGCATATCAGGCGAAAGTGGGTTCTGAAACTTCAGGTGTTTATCTGCAAGTAAGTGGTGCTACTAAAGAAAATACCAGAGAAGCTGCTGACGGTGGACAGTTTGCAAATGATGGTAAAACAGCATTGAAGAACAAACATGTATTTCTGGTAGTGGATACAGTCTTTAATACTGGTACGGCATTCAATGACTCTATCGGCGGTCGTGGTTTAAAAATTGCTTCCGATAGTGTAACTTGTTTGTGGAATACTCCTGCAAAAGATGCGCAAAAACTGTATGAAAAAAATCAATACATTCAGACTGGTTATACTTTGCCTGATGCAGCAGCAGATTTAAGCTTTGACGAAGGTGCTAATATTCAGGTTGCAGAAGGTCGCCATCCGGCTAACTATCGTTTTTATATTTATAAGAATGTAGCTAAAGTCGGAGCTGAAGGCTTTACTGTGAAAGTAGATTCTATCCCGTCTATTTTCGAATTAAAGCAAAATAGTACATACAAAACTCCTTCTGCTGGTAAATATTACAAAGATGCACAGGTTGACTCAGTCGGTTATTTTGCTATCGCAAGAACAGGTACAGGTAATCCGGGTCTGTTTACCGTAGTTGACTCTACTACATTGTCTAAGGCTGTAGCTGATACTTATGCTACAATTTCTACAGCAGAAGGTAAATTAGCTACACTGGAAAAAGGTGTTTATTCTATCCAGGTAAAAGACGGAGCTTATCTGGCTGCTGCTTTGGTTGCTACTAAAGAATCGGCTGCTACGGAGCCTGCATTTACGACAGCGGCTACAGCAAGTGCTTTAGTTCCTGCAACTCAGTTCGCTATTGACGGTAGAAACGGTTATTATGCTGTAGTAAACCGTGAAAATGGAGGTAATGCATTTAATAATGGTGCAGCGAAAGTATATATCTATACGACTGATAAGGCTGATGAATATAAAGTACAGGGCGAAGATGATATTTATATCATTAAAAAATTAACTGTAGCAGATGATGAATATCTGGGTTACAAGCACTTTACTGATGATGAGCTTGCAAACTATACTGCCAAACTGAAATTCAATACCGCATTTGGTGGTGATAATTTGTATGTTGTAGCAACTTCAACCGGTAAACTGACTGTTGCCGATGCTGATGCTGCCGATGCAATGGAATTTAGCTTACGCGCTGCTGCAACAGATACTGTTGCTTCCGGTAGTAAAGCTGGTGAGAAAACATATGCTGCTGTAGAATATGGCAATAAAGATTTGAAACGTTCTGCATATCATTTATATGCTGTAAATGATGATTCAAAAGTTCTGACTTATAATACAACAAGCAAGACATTTGAAATTAGAACTCTTGATAACAGTGCTTCTAAAAAGTATGATGATAAAGTTGGCTATGCAAAGGTTGACTCTATTTCAACTCCGGTTTTGTTTAGAATGAATGCAGATGAACAATATCAGTTGATTTTGGCTGATACGGCTTATCATAATCCTGAAGGAAGTAAAGGTGATCCTTCTCATTTGGCATACTACAAGGTCGATAGCTTACGTATGGGCCAGATCAATGTTGCCGGTTCAGGTGCTTCTTTAATCTTAACACCGTTTGATGCAGCTCCTATGGGTTACTTCACTCTGGAATTACCGGACGATGCAGCATTTGTAGATCCTATCAAAGCAACTCCTTCTCATAATAGAATCGCTTCTGCCCGTAATACCACATTGGCTATTTCTATGAATGATAAAAAACAGGGTGTATTGAAAGCTGAAACAGAACTGAAAGCTGATGCTTTTGTTGAATCAGACTTCGCTATGTTCATCGATACTGCCAACATGGATAACCAGAAAGGTGAAAAACCGTTGTTCTATATCCTGACAACTCGTGGTTTGGATGCTGAAGCTGTAGCAGACGGACAGGCTATGTATATGTCAAGCAAGGATGGATCTTCTGTAGAATTCATCAAAGCTAAACAATTCGGTGAAGCTGGTCGTGACTCTCTGTTGGTTTACGCAACAAAAGCGAATGAAAAAGACGCTAAGTTGAAATTGGCAGACAACTATGCAACATTTGCATTTGCAAGCACTTCAACTAAGGGTGAATATAAGATCCAGAATGTTAAGAACAAGAAATATCTGGCACAGACAAACGGTATACTGAATTTGGCTGGAATTTCTCCTTATTCAGGTCTTGCTTTCACAGTCAATGCAGCCGAAGCTCCGACAAGCAACGAAGCAATCGCAACATCTGAAGTAGCCGTTATCGCTGGCGAAGGTCAGGTAACAATCGCTGGTGCTCAGGGTAAGAAAGTTGTTATCAGCAACATTCTGGGCCAGGTAGTAGCCAATACGGTTCTGACTTCCGACAACGCTGTTATCGCTGCTCCTGCCGGTGTAGTCGTAGTAGCTGTCGAAGGTGAAGAAGCTGTTAAAGCTATCGTTAAATAACTAAGGATATTATAATCAATAATTCTAAAATGTTTGACCGCGCAAAACGAAAGTTTTAAGTATCCTGCGACAGGTGAACGAGCGGCCAGATTTAATATTAATAATACTAAAGTATATTGAATTTAAAAGTTCAAGTAGCCAGTACCCCTGTGAAGGAGGAGGGCATACGAAAAACAAGCCCCGGAGGTGTTTCACTTCCGGGGCTTCGCTTTGTTAATGGAAAATTGAGAGTTGAAAATGGAAAATTGAGGGAAATCAATATTTACAAACATATAAATTTACGACACATGAAAAAAAAATTCCGGCTTCCGAATTGAACAAGGGAGCCCAAGTATTGGGAGAATCTACCCGGCAGGTAGGCAAACAACTACACGAACTCGAAAAAAATTGTAACCATTTCTGCCGTCTTCTCGAACATGCCGTCTGGGAAGAAGATATGGTGCATGAAGAACTGATTGTCTTTACCGGATCGACGCAGGAGTTTCTTAAACTCCTGGAACCGCTGCTTCGCAGTAACCATTGCAAAGTGAACGGGAAAAACAACCGGGAAGCCCTACTCAGGGTTATTGACAGCGTGATAAAAATACAGAGTGAAGATGCCCGGGAGTATATCAAATTCGTCAGTTTGTTGGACGCCGCCAAACGTTTTCTATCGGAAGAGTGACCTGTATCCCTTTTTTACTAATATAGCGAAAAAAGGGTGAGATGAAGATATGAAATTCCGTACCTTTAGGAAAATGCCGGACGAACCGGCATTACATACACAAATACAATTTATTATCATGGTACAAGCAAGTATTTTCGCTTCGTTCAAGAATTACTTAGGAGATTCGCCTTTGGTAAAAGTGTTAACCGATATCCGCGAAGGCAGTTACGCCCAGCCTATCCAGGAGCTACGCCAAAAACTGTCTGAAGGAGACAAGGAAGGGGCCGAACGGATCAAGAAAGGGCTACCGGCCTTTACCGTCTCGGCCACCTACAAGGGTAGGCGTACGAAAGATTACCTGACCGGCTACAATCCGTTGCAGGTCCTCGACCTGGACGGGCTTCAACCCGAACGTATCGCAGGCCTCCGGCTGCTGATCGAAGGAGAACCTTATACGGTGGCCTGTTTTCGTAGCCCGAGCGGCAACGGCCTGAAAGTGATTGTCTATAATGCTACCGGATTGGACCCTGTCCCCGCGAATCACCGTAGTGCCTATGATTGGATGAAAAGCTATTACGAAAGACGGTTGGGAGTCGAAATCGACGCTTCAGGCAGCGATGCCGGGCGGCTGTGCTTTGTTTCGCACGATAGTGATCTGTTTCTCTCTTCCCGTTACGAAGCGTGGCTGAACGGCGGCGGGGAACTGCCGGGCGATATTCCCGTCCTACCTTCCACACCGCCCGACAAACCTTTGACGGCCGGGAGTGACGCTTTTACACGGGCAAGACGGCTTACCTCGCGCAAATACAAATACGTGGACGGGAGCCGCAACAACTATGTCTATCTCTTCGCCTGCCATTGCAACCGCCTCGGGCTTCCAAAAGAAGAGACGGACGGCTATTGCCGGACTAACTTCGGCGATCTGCCTGCCGGGGAGTTGCGTCAGGCTGTGGAAAGCGCTTATGCGCACGCCGATGAGCAGGGAAAGGACAACGACGGCGGGTGCCGTGAGAAGAAGGTGGAACGCGTACGCGAATACCTTTCCCGGTATTTCCATCTCCGTAAGAATGTCGTGCGCGGTCTGGTGGAGTACCGGCGGAAGAAGACGAAAGGCTACTGCTACCTGCCTGTGACGGACTACTGGGAGAACTCTGTCTGGAGCAACCTCCAGCTGGAAGGATGTCCCGTCAAGCAAAACGAAGTGCATGCAGTAGTACATTCCGATTTCAGCAAGGAGTACAATCCTTTCACGGCCTATTTCGAAGAGCTGCCGGCATGGGACGGCGTGACAGACCATATAGCCCGTCTGGCGGCCACGGTGCGGACGGATAAACCGGAATTTTGGACCTCCTGCCTCCGTAAGTGGCTGGTGGCGGCTGTCGCTTGTGCCATCGATGACGGGCAGGAGAACCATTCCGTTCTGCTGCTTAGCGGTGAGCAGGGGATCGGGAAGACGACCTGGTGCCGCCATCTGGTTCCTCCTGCCCTTTCCGAATATGTCTATTCGGGCAATCTCGATCCGTCGTCCAAAGATGCCTCGTTACTGCTCTCCGACTGTTTTATGATCATCCTCGATGAGCTTTCGGGACAGAGCCGCATGGAGTTGAACCGTTTGAAAGCGATGATTACGAAGGATGCGGTACGTGAACGCCGGGCGTATGCCCGCAATGCGGAGGTGTACGTGCGCCGTGCCTCGTTTGTCGCGACGGTCAATGACAGCCAGGTGTTGACCGACCGCACCGGGTCGCGCCGTTTCCTGTGTTTCGAGGCACAGGTCATCGACTACAGTGCGCCTGTCGATCATGCCGGTGTTTATGCCGAGGCGTTGGCGTTATATCGGAGCGGTTTCAAATTTTGGTTCTCCGATACCGACATCACGGAACTGAACGCAAACAACGAAGCTTTCCAGCAGAGCAGCCCGGAGGAGGAGCTTTTCTATACCTATTTCCGCCGTCCCGAACGTTTTGACGTTCCACTTTTTCTGTCAAGTAGCGAAATAATGGCTAAAATCAGCCTCTACGCACGTGTCTCGGTGACCGGAACGAACACAAATAACATCGGAAAACTGTTGATAAGGGACGGATTTGAGTACAAGATACGGAAGGGAAGGCGCCTTTTTGCCGTAGTTGAGCTAACTTTTGAACAGGTGAAAGCATGTCAGATGGGGATATCGGGGGATGATACCGAGGAAGGAAGTGAAATGGAAAATGATGTTTATTTATCAGATAAACAGGTTGATACAAGTACTGGTGATCCGGATTTGTTTCATCAGCTTTGAGGGTTGGGGTGGACGTGGTGGACGTAAAAATGCACTTTTGTAAACTTTATATATGATGGTCATGGTCATTACCCTCGTTTTTACCATTACCCTCGTGTATAAAGTTATGAAAACGCAAAATAACGTCCACCACGTCCACCCCTTTTCCGGGACTCCTGTAGGAAAAAACGGTTCCCGTCTGAAAAAATAGGAGACGGGAACCGTTTTTTATAGTTCGTATGATTCTTCTTACAAAGAGGCGATGGTGTCGGCATCCAAGCCGGTGCAGGTCATGATGGCGGCGATGTCCACGCCTTGTGCTTTCAATTTTCCGGCTATTTCGCGCGAGGTGGCGATCCGGCCTTCTTTGATACCTTCCTCCTTGCCTTCTTTCTTTCCAGCTTTAAATCCTTCCTCTTTACCTTCCTTGAATCCGTTTTCTATGGCATAATCCCACGTGTTTTGATTGTCGCGATAGATTTTCAAACATTCTTCGTATTCCATTCGTTCCTTTTTGTTGAGATTGACTATTTTCGCCAACTCTTCCAAGCGTCGGAACAGTGCTTTTTGCCCTTTGAAAGGCAGTGTTTCCAACTTTTCCATGTTTTTAAGCGTATAAAGCCAATAATCCAATCCGTTTTCACATTCTGCCTCTTCCTTGTCGAAGAAAGGCATTTCCAAAAAGATCTGCCGTATCAGGTTACTTGCCTGACGGCCGTTGCTGCGGTCGGCGAGCACGATGTCTGTGCGCACCTTGTCTGTTTTGCCGGACTTGAAATTCAGGAAAAAGATCCCGTACACGGGGCAAAGTGAAAATTTCCACTCGTCTCCCGGCTTGTCCTGGTCGCAGATCATACGACAAAGATAATACAAACTGCGTTCATAAAAATAACTTTGAGCGGCATTTTGGACCTCTACGATAAAAAAGTTTCCGTCTTTGTCTTTGCATTTAAGATCGAAAATAGCTGTCCGGCTGTCGGTACAGTCGGCCGGCATTTCTATGTTTAAATACGATAGGTCCGTAATGACATGTTCATTCTCGAACAGGTCGTTCAGGAGGTCGATCAACAGGGCTTTGCTTTCATCTCTTCCGAAGATGATTTTAAACCCCCGGTCTACGAAGGGATTGATAAATGTTGCCATAGTTTTATGGTTTTAGTTGTTTCGTCATCCAATATTGGATGACGAAACAAAGATAAAGAATAAAACCTTTCATGCAACTAATATGTCCTGAATATTAAAGGAAAAGAAAGAAAACCGTTTTTTACGGTTCCCCTAAATGTTCTACAATAGCGGCTACCATCTTCGGGGTGAAGCATCGCAGTCCCGGACGGTAGCCGAGAGCCGTCAGTTTTTCTTTTAATACTCCCTGGTAATTGATCCAGCGCCAGAGTTGCATGATGGCAGCCCGGTGAGTGAGATGCGGGTTGTATAGACCGGCCAGTTCGCCTATCCCGTAGGCACGTATGCGAAAGGTTATCGTTTCCATTTCTTTGCTTGTTTGATTAGTTAAATATACGAATAAATATCGGAATATCAATTTATTGTGACGTCTTTATTGGCCGTATTATGAAGAAAACCTTCTTGTCGTCACGTTACGTCTTCCCTGTCTTCAACGGGGGGTGTCCGGTGATGTATCTTTGTATTGTAATCAGTTACAAAACAGTTTATTAATCATCTAAAACGTAAGGTTATGGGAGTAAAGTATCATTTGGTTCTTCGGAAGAACATGAGTAAAAACGTGGAGTCAGGGAAGGAAAATCTCTATTATGCGCAGACACGTGCGACCGGGGTCTGCACCTTCGACGAGTTGTGCGATTCGATCTCTGAAAGTTCGACGGCTTCGAGCGGCGATGTAAAATTGGTGATCGACCGGATGACTAAATTTATGGCAAAGGCTTTGGAGCGTGGCGAAGTAGTGCAGTTCGGTGAGTTGGGTAACTTTCAATTTCTGTTGGGGAGTTCCGGTAGTGTGACCGTGGAAGATTTCTCGATTTCACAGCTTCGCAAGCCTCGCCTTTGTTTCCGGCCGGGCAGTTTGTTACGTGGCTTGAAGCAGACGGTGAAAGGCGAACGCTTAACGTTCGAACCTGTGGCATCGGGTGGTTCCGGGGGCGAAGAGGAGAGACCGGGAGAACTGTAGGGAATTGAAAAATAAGAGTAGGTAATTGTAGGGGCGGGGTTTGCCCGCCCTTTTTAAAGGAGATAAAAGAATGGAAAAGCATTTATTTGTAAAGATATATGGAGAGGCGGCGCGGATGGCGGGGGAATTATTCGGGATGAATCCGGTGGTGATACTGGCGCAGGGGGCGATCGAGTCCGGATGGGGTGAGAGCGTGTTGGCGGTGAAGTACCATAATCTCTTCGGGATTACGGGCTATGGGGTGGCGAATGCTTACTGGCATGGCGGGAAAACGGATCTGGGGGAGGGGGGGTTGTTATTCCGCCGGTATGACACTCCGGAGCATAGTTTTATGGATTTTGCCCGGCTGATATCTTCTGCCTACCCCCAGGCTGCGGCAGTCAGTTTCTACCCGGAGGCGTATGCACAAGAGATTGCCTACAGCCGGTATATCAGTGAAGTGAACGGGGACAACAGGGCTGCGTATTGCCGGATGTTAAGGATGATTGCAGTCGATATCCGGAGGATGGCATCATTTTAATCATTGTTTAATCCAAATAAAAAGAATGTGTATGAGTAAAGTAAGGTCGATTTTAGAGTTTGTGAAGTCGTTGATTGAGTTTTTGTTAGGGATCAGGAAATAGTTGAAAGGTGAAAGGTGAAAGCTGTGGCAAGCAGTATTTAACTTTCACCTTTCACTTTTTATCTCAATTAAATTCTTTGCCGTATTTCATCTGGGCATCGGCAACGAATTGTTTGATGCGCTGTTCGTCTTCTTTCTTACAGATCAGGAGGACGTTGCCGGATTCGGCCACGATGCAATCATTGATACCCTGTATGACGGCAAGGCGTTTCGGATTGTCGAGAGCAACGATATTACCACTGCTTTCATACATCATCGCTTCGCTTTTCAGGAGCGCATTGTTCTGTTCGTCTTTCTTTGCCAGGTCAAACAGTGATCCCCATGTACCGAGGTCAGCCCAACCGAAGTCAACACACAGCATATATACGTTGTCCGCTTTTTCCATGATACCGTAGTCGATGGAGATATTCAGGCAGTAGGGGAAGTTTTCGGAGATAAAATCGCGTTCTTCCGCTGTGTTGAATTTATCTTTACCCAAATCGAAACGGAGGGAAATGTCCGGGAGGAATTTGGAGAATGCTTCCAAGATGGCGTTGACGTTCCAGACGAAAAGTCCGGAGTTCCAGAAAAACTCGCCGCTTTCCATGAATACTTTGGCCAGTTCCAGATCGGGTTTTTCAGTAAAAGTCTTCACCTTCGTGAATTCGCCCAGCATGATATCGCTGCTTTGGATATATCCGTAGCCCGTTTCGGGACGGCTCGGTTTGATACCTAAGGTAACCAGTGCATTGTTGTCTTTTACGAAGTCGAGACCCTTCTGCACATCTTTCAGGAATACGTCTTCTTTCAGAATCAGATGGTCGGAAGGAGCCACAACAATATTTGCATTCGGGTTGCAAGCCTTGATATGATATGCCGCATAAGCGATGCAAGGAGCTGTATTACGGCGTGCCGGTTCCAACAGAATCTGCGATTCTTCCAACTCTGGCAGTTGCTCTTTTACAAGTGAAGCGTATTGCTCATTTGTTACGATATAGATATTTTCGATCGGAATAATCTTGGAGAAACGATCGAATGTCATCTGTAGCAGCGACCGGCCTGTGCCGAAAAAGTCAAGAAACTGTTTAGGGTAACTTTCTCTGCTGAAAGGCCAGAAACGGCTTCCAATCCCGCCGCCCATGATAACGCAATAATTATCTTTCATGATGATCCAGGTTGTTTTTTAGTTATACTCTTACAAAGTTAACGAAATATTCCGGGATTTCGTCTATCCATAAATCCTAAGAAGATATAAAATGAAAAAAAAGAGCGAAACGCTTGCAGGTTTAAAAATAATGCTTACCTTTGCAACGCATTTCAGAAATAAATGCCCAGATGGCGGAATTGGTAGACGCGCTGGTCTCAAACACCAGTGGATTCACTTCCATGCCGGTTCGATCCCGGCTCTGGGTACTAATTAAAAGCTAAGTGTTGATAGTCAATACTTAGCTTTTTTTCTTTCCTCCTGTTTTTCCGTGTAGGCTGTATGTTTTTGGTAGAATCGGGTAACGTGCTTTTTTGCTTTAAAGCAAAACTTTATTGAGGGAGATAACCTATCTTTGTCGCTCCTAATGCCTGTCTGCGTGGTGGGCGGTTCTTAACTTGGAATATAAACTTAATAAGATGCTAATATCATGATGAAGAGTCAGAATCCAGCAATCGGCCAATCGCACGTCGTTTGGTTGGATGTGGTACGTTTTGTTGCCATGTTTACCGTGGTTTGTTGCCATAGTGCAGATCCGTTTAACTTTTTTCCGGGCGAACCGCCTGCCAATATCGATCAGATAAAGTTTTGGGGGGCAGCCTATGGATCGTTTCTCCGTCCCTGCGTCCCCCTGTTTGTGATGATTACGGGAGCCTTGCTGCTGCCGGTGAAGGGCGATACTTCCGTCTTTTATAAGAAAAGAATCAGCCGTGTCTTTTGGCCTTTCCTGATCTGGTCGGTGCTCTATAACCTGTTCCCCTGGATAACCGGACTGTTTGGTCTGTCACCGGAGGTGATTTTGGACTTTTTCCCCTATTCGGGCGAAGAGGTGGCTCGCCAATCGTTGGGTGTTTCTCTAAGATATATTGCGGAGATCCCATTGAATTTCTCAATTGTGGATGTGCATATGTGGTATATTTATCTATTGATCGGGTTGTACCTGTACCTGCCTATTTTCTCCGCCTGGGTGGAAAAGGCCTCCGAAAAGGCCAAGTTGTGGTTCCTGGTTGCTTGGGGCGTGTCGACGCTGTTGCCTTATTATTATCAGTTCGTTTCGCCTTATATCTGGGGTGGTTGTTCCTGGAACTCTTTCAATATGTTGTATTATTTTGCCGGATTCAATGGTTATCTGCTTTTAGGCCATTATCTGCGCAATCACGACTGGAGCCTGAATAAGATCCTATTGGCCGGAATACCGATGTTTGGGATCGGCTATGCCGTTACCTTCTTGGGGTTTCGTTATGTAACGGCTTTGCCGGAGTACAGTGACGAATTGCTGGAACTCTTCTTCACCTATTGTTCGTTGAATGTGGTGATGATGACGATCCCGTTCTTCCTGTTGGCAAAGAAGGTGAACGTACGATCCGAAAAGATCAGGAGCCTCCTGGCAAACCTGACGACTTGCGGGTTCGGAATCTATATGGTACATTATTTCTTCACCGGTCCGGGTGTTGTGCTGATGCGTGCTCTGCATGTCCCGGTCGCCTTGCAGATACCTGCCGCCGCAGTTGTCGCATTTGGCGTTTCCTGGCTGATTGTTTTCGCGATTTACCGGTTGATGGGAAAGAAAGCCAAATACATTGTAGGGTAGTATTTGTAGCTCAAATACGGGAATAGGGGGGCTTCGGTATGAAAAAATGCACTACTTTTGCAGATATAGTTTAATAACAACGAGGTAATGATGCTAAACAGCAAGTCTATAATCGGCGAACTACTAATAATTGTATTTGTTTTTACTCTTTCCCTTTCCTCTGCGAAAGCAAGGACGGCAAACGTAGAAGGTCAGAAGGTTTTGGTCATTAGCTCTTACTCTCCGATCAAGGAAGTAGGAAACCATTTGATCGCCTCCTTTATTGATCATATGAGAGTCGATTCGGAAGCTAAAATATTTGTCGAGTATATGGACTGCGAGGCTTCCCCCGTCTTTGATACCTGGGTGGAATGGATGCGGCAGCTTTTTGCCGCTTATAAGGTGAAGCCCGATGTGGTTGTCCTGCTTGGAAACGAGGCCTGGTCTTCTTATCGGGTTACTTGTGTGGAGAGTTGGCGTGATGTTCCGGTTGTTTTAGGTTACGTAAAAGGGGCATTTGTCGATTATGAGAACCTGGGCAAGGAGCAGTTGTCTTTCGTCGCAGACATGATGCCGATGAAAGAGTCGTTCGGTGATTTCAAGGTAACGGGATATTCCTTTAAAGATTTTGTCATAGAAAACCTGTTGCTGATCAAAAAACTCCAGCCTCATATCCGGAAAGTGGCGTTTTGCTACGACAATCGTTATAATGTCGAGCTTTTCGAAACTTATTTACATAGCATTTTCAAGCAGATCGATTTGTTCGAGTTCTATTATATGGATGGCAGCAAACTATCTACGTCCCAATTGCTCGACTCTGTTGCCGTTATGGACGAGTCTTATGCTATTTTGTCGGCTGGATGGTATACGGATGCACTCCGGAACCCTCATGCCTATTCGATGCTGCACAATGAGCTGGCTCGCTATACATCCAAACCTGTTTACCAGATTATGGACCAGGGTGCGTCTAATATGAATTATATCGGCGGTTATTTCATTTCCGGTGAGGATCTGGGCAAAGATCTGGCATCGTTGACCTATAGCGTCCTGACTAAAGGAATCGAGCATAGCCCGGCTTTCCAATTCACACCTTCGCGGCCCAATTATTATATTAATTATCCGACGTTTGTAGCAACAGGGATTGATCCTTCCTTATTGCCTGAAAATACGGTGTACTATAACGAAGATCCTTCGTTGTGGCAGGAGCATCCGGTAGAAGTGGTCTTGTTAATCTGCTTGATAATCCTGATGGTGATTATCTTTATCGGCATCCTGAATTATAGGAAACGCAAGGAAGAAACCTATAAGACGGCAAATGCCAAAATGATGGAACTCTTGAGCCGCATGCCAGACATGGCGACCATCTATGATTCCGATCTGAATTTGGTGGATATCGTGAACCCGGAGAACCATATCTGGAATGGCATCGACACGAGAACCTTGGTCGGGAAGAACCTGAAGGATCTTTATTTGGAATATCCGCAGTCAAAAGAGATGCTGGATGAAATCATCCTGCATGTGAAGCGGACGGCCGAAACCGGCGAGGTGACCGTCTTTAACTGTAAATACGGGAAAAAGGACCAGGTCAAATATACAAAGGCACGCGTTGTGCCGTTTGGGAACAATTCGGTTATCTGCTTTACCCACGACGTGACCTCTTATGTCGTTGCCGAGAAGGAAAACCTGCGTTTAAAGACATTCCTCCAGTCCATCATGGATAACCTGCCGGTCGGGTTGTTTATCAAGGATGTAGGCAATGAATACCGCTATCTGTTTTACAACAATAGAGTCTGCGAATTCTATGGAGAGACCTTCGACAGTATGCTTGGAAAGAATGATTTTGAAGTGGATGATCCGAAAGCGGCTCTTTTCAGGGAAGAAGATGAACGGGTTTTGAAAAGCGACAGGCCGATCTCCTTTAACCGCGTGTTGTATGATGACGAAACCGGATTACCCGTACGTTGGGCGGTTACAACCAAAACACGCCTGGAAGATAAAGAAGGGAATATGTATATCGTCGCCACGATGGTCGAGACAACAGATATCCGCCGGAATGAAATCGAACGGGAAGAAAGCAAACTGCAACTGGACTTTACCCTCGATGCCGCCCAGATTATCTCATGGGAATATAATGCGGAGGACCGCATTTTCTATTCACCCCGGTCTACCGTGTTCGAAGGGCTGACGATATCATTGGAAGACTACCTCACATTCGTACATCCCGAAGACCGCGACTTGCTGCGTAGGGGTCTGGAAAACCTGTCGTGCGGTAAGATACATTTGATGGATGTCCAGATCAGGACGAAAGTGCCTGCCTTAGGGGATCGCTGGTTTGAAATGCATGCCGTTCCGTACGGGCGGAATGAGGACGGGAAGATCCGTAAGCTCATCGGCCTGAGGCGCGATATCACAGACCTGAAAATGACGAATGAACTGATCCGCCTGCGTAACAAGGCCGAAGAAGCCAACCGGCTGAAAAGCGCTTTCCTGGCCAATATGAGCCACGAGATACGGACGCCCTTGAACGCGATTGTCGGTTTCTCGAACCTGATCGCGATGGCGGAAGAGCCGGATGAGATCGGTGAATACGTTAAGATTATCGAGATGAACAATGAGCTTTTGCTCCAGTTGGTCAACGATATTCTCGACCTTTCGAAGATCGAGGCTGGTCAGATGGATTTCAACTATTCGGCAGTTGACCTGTCCGCTATATTCAACAACCTGCAGCAAATCTATAAGTCACGTGTGAAAGAAGGAGTCGATCTGATCTGCCGCCTGCCATCTGACACCTGTGTGATCTATTCGGAAAAGAATCGTCTGACGCAGGTTATCTCCAATTTCCTCAGCAACGCTTGTAAATATACTTCGGAAGGCTCTATAACAATGGGGTACGAAAGGACGGGCGATACCTTCCGCTTTTATGTGACGGACACAGGTAAAGGCCTTGCCGAAGAGAATATCCCGCATGTCTTCGAACGTTTCGCTAAGTTTGACAGCTTTGTGCAGGGTACCGGATTGGGGCTTTCCATCTGCGAGTCCATCGTACAATCCCTGAACGGTAAGATCGGCGTGGATTCGCAACTCGGCAAAGGTTCGACATTCTGGTTTACGATTCCGTACAATCCGGTAAATGAATAAATGAGTATAAAACAAATAACAATAAAATGGAAAAAGTAAAGAAATCGTTGGTAAAGAAAGAGTATCTGGTCCCTTTTGTATTAGTCACATCTCTGTTTTTCTTATGGGGGTTTGCACATGCTATTTTAGATGTGCTGAACAAACATTTCCAGGAGGCGCTTGTCATGACGAAGGCTCATTCCGCTCTGATCCAGGCAACGATGTACACGGGTTATTTCACGATGGCTATCCCGGCCGGACTTTTTATCAATAAATACGGATATCGCCAGGGCGTGGTGTTCGGTCTCATCCTTTATGGGATCGGATCGTTGCTTTTCATTCCGAGCGAACAATTGATGTCGTTCAACTTCTTCCTCTTTTCCTTGTTTGTGATCGGTTGCGGACTGACATTTTTGGAGACGGCAGCCAATCCCTACGTGACGGAGCTTGGGGATCGCGAGACGGCAGCCAGCCGTTTGAACTTGGCACAATCTTTTAACGGGTTAGGCTGTATCTGTGCGCCGGTGATCGGTGGAATGCTGCTGTTTTCTGGTAACGGAGAGGCTAATATTGCTTTGCCCTACACCGTGATGGGCGTTGTCGTCCTGTCTGTCGCCCTTGTTTTTTTCCGCATCCGCCTGCCGGAGATCGACCATGACGATTGTGAAGAGACGACAGCAGAGGCAAAAGCCGGATTGAAAGGATTGTGGAAACACCGTTGTTTCACCTGGGGTGTGATGGCCTTGTTCTGCTACGAAATAGCGGAAATATCGATCAATAGTTTCTTTATCAATTATGTGACTGACGATGGGTGGATGGATGCGCATGATGCCGCTATCGTCCTTTCCTTCGGTGGATTGGGTCTGTTTATGGTCGGACGTATTATCGGTAGCTGGATTATGAGTTATATCCGGGCGGAGAAGGTCTTGTTTATCTGTGCTATCTTTACCGTCTTGGGTGCTCTGTTCGTCACCCTGAATTTAGGTGCCCTGTCGAAAGGTGCTTTATTTGCTTGTTATATCTTCGAGGCTATTATGTTCCCGACCATTTTCGCTATCTCGTTGAGAGGGTTGGGCGACTATACCAAGCGTGCTTCGTCCTTCTTGATGATGTCTCCGATAGGTGGAGCGGTCGGACCGTTATTGATGGGCTATGTGGCCGATATCTCGACGATGTCGTTTTCATTTGTTGTGCCGCTGTTTGGGTATGTCGTGGTACTTATTTATTCCTATATGGTGATGGCTAAGAAACTGCATTGATTTATGATTTCAGATTTATGATTTATCAGTGATACATAGCTTATAAATCATAAATCTGAAATCATAAGTCGTTTCACTTATTCTTTTCGATAATATCCCAAACGTCTTTCTCCGTTCCTCCGAAAGGACCGGATGCCTCCAGCTTGATTGTACACATGGCGGCGGCAAAACATCCGGCTTCTTTGTATGAAGCCCCTTTGTTTCGCATATACAGATAGCCGGCCATATAGGTATCGCCACATCCCGTAGCGTCCACAATCTCTGTTGGAGGATAGGCGGGTATCTCATGATATTTGCCGTCGGCATAAATGACGGACCCCATACTTCCTAATGTCAGCAATACCTCCTTGACACCCCAGTTAGCTAATTTCAGAGCAGCTTCGCGCGGATCTTTGCACCCGGTGAGAACTTCCGTCTCGTGTTCGTTGGCTTTCAGGATATGGATGTATTTTAGTGCCTCCTTCTTTTCCGGCCAGTCTACGGCGAAAACTTTCTCACCGCGAACTTCGCGCAAGTAACCTTGGGCATCGACCGACAGCATCCCTTTGGTCGATAAATATTTGATCACGTCTAAGGAAAAATCATCCGCCAGCAAACTTCCCAGGTGGTAGATTCGGGCATCGACATCCTGTAACCCTTCCACTGTGAACGGATCGGCTTTTGCCAATACCCGCTGTGTCCGGTTATTCTGGTTCTCGCCATATGTATTCTCAAAGTAGACGGAATGGGCACTGGGCAAAACTTTAACATCGATCCCTTTCCTGCGTATTTCTTCTACCGCATCCATTTCGCTGGCAGCAAGAGCTGTTACCAACAGAAAATCGGAAGTGTCTAAATTGCTCATCCCATGCGCGAAATAGAAGGATGTCCCTCCCGGCATATGTAGTGTTCTTTTCGGCGTTACAATCTTATCCAACGTAATGTGGCCGATACAACAAAGATTATGTGTATTCATATTACTTATTTAATCAGAGTGCAAAAGTAGGAAAAAAACAATTATACATAGGCACTTGGCTTATAATAAGAATACTTTATAACTCAATCTCTTTGGAGAAAGGCGTCGTTTTGCTTAAGAAACTTTTCTCTGTATTAATCAGGTTAGTCCATTTGTTAGAGTCGAATTTCATATTTTTTTTAAGGATCGCAGTCAACTCCTGGTTGGCGAAAAGTCTGAAATCCGAATGTACATCTTTCAGATATTCTATCAAAGTTTGAACACCTTTGATAGAGCCGCACCGAGCCAGGGCTGCTGCAATCGATAATTCCAGAAATCCACCATACAGCCTCCATCTGGTCTGATTACAATCGGTTGTCTGGTAACCGATGATATCAGGATTCGAAGCCAACTGTTCAAGTCCTTTAATAAAGAGGGGATCAGGTGTGCGTTCGATATAAAAACAGAGATTCAGAATGCGGTTATAATATGGGATTAATAGCAAATCGATTCTATTCCTGTTATAAGCGTCGCTTGCCTTGACTTTTTCTCCTCCTGAATGTGTCTCGCATAGTATCCGGTTGATAATCCGGTTGAAATCCGAATGACCGCACATACCGAGCAGTGCGATATCCTGGTTAATTTTCCAATACAGGTTGTCAGCATTATATTTTTCGAAATACTGTTGTGGATGTCCTGTCTGGACCTCGTTGACAAAAAGCTGTTCCAATTCGGAAATAATCAATCCGGCTCCTTCCGCATCTTTAAACCAGGCCAATGCTTTAGCTATCAAAATCGATTTGTCTTTCTTATATGCTTTTCTCAGAAGGGGATGGATATCCTGTTTTGCTCTTCGGCAGCATTTGAATAAATATTCGTTATCTCCTTCAATTAGTTTGTTCACGATATCCTGTGCTGAGAGTTTTTCCTGCGGATGGTTAGGCAATAAAAGCCCGCTTTGCAGCCATTCTTTTTGTAGTTGGGAAACAGAAAAATCTCTTGGACGTTTCTGTTGGCTGATAATAGAAGCCGCAATAATCCCCGTCGCATATCCGAGTAAATAAACATCAGCGGACATACGTGTGAATTGCAGTGCGTTATGTGTCTGGCTGATGCCTCTGCCGGAAAGCAAAAGGCCGTCAATCGTTTTAGGAACAATGGCGCGATAAGGAATATTCACCGTGATCTGGTTGGAATGAGGTAACAGGAATGCACAACGTGAATATTCGGAATGGCCAAAATGATGGGGGTCGAAATCGCTGTGTGCATTGATAATGGTATCTTTGAACCATGTTTGTTCCAATGCGTCGATCAGGTTTAACTTGTATTCACCTTCCGGCCTTCTGGATTCGCGGACGGTCAGCATGGGATAGAAGTCGTAGAAGAATGATTCGTAATGGGACAGATATAAACCTCGCTGCAACTCTGTTATCTTCGTGTTGTCGATAATATCGTAGTCTTTGTTGATTGTTTGCATAGGTGCATTTTTACTTTTGAAAGGGAGGTCCCATTGGCTGTAGTTCTGGGTGGTATGCATTCTTGAATTTCCGATTTCAAAGTTCTCCCCTGCGAAATAGGCGATATCTCCATCCCCGGTTGCATCTACCGTAAGTTTAGCTTGTACCCATTTCAATTCACCGTCGACACATATTGCGACTTTTTCCAGTCTCTTTCCATTGGTTTGGGTGCCACAGATAATAGCACCGTTAATCATACTATAGTCATATCGGTTTAAACTACGGACACTATGGATGCACCTGCAAATACAGTTGACCGATATGTTGTAGTCTTTGGCTGTTTGCCGTATCTCTTTTTCCAATGCTAAAATATAGGAATGTTTGTTTTGTCCTAAATAATAACCGGTCACCCCTCCCATCGTCTTACTTCCTCCTAAATCATTGAAATATTCGATGATAAGAGGTTTTGCCCCTTTTTCTGCGGCAGATAGGGCCGCTGCTATTCCGGCAGTTCCTCCTCCGGCAATCAATAGGGGATGATTGACTATGGGGAGTTGCATATCCTGGATTGAAAAAACAGTCAGAGGAAGTGTGTGTCCATATTCGCTTATTGTTTGGTTTGTAGGAGCGTTGAACGGCTTGTTTTTCCCTCCCGCATAATAAACAGTGTTCATGGTTCTCCGGGTATCATGCTTTTTGTATCTGCCGATACTGTATTGTGCTTTTTGAACCAATTCGAGAATAGAATTATAGCTGTGTTCTGCCGGGTGGCTTTCGGTGCAAGTATAGTCTTTGAGGGGGATATCCGGGAGTTTGTAATTGTTCAGATAATAAGAACATTCCTGTGCGTAATAACGCAACTTGGCATTTGCCAGGCCTTTTGCCAACAAAGGGAAGTCCTTACTGATTTGTGTTGCGATAAGTCTTGCTTTCTGTTCGATCGCACTTAGATTGTCTGTCTCAACAGGAAAATTGAAAGATAAGAAATACTGGTCCGGCGATTTCTTACCGGGATGTATTTCGAGTCTGTTATCTGAAAGACCATAAGAAGAGCTAAGAGTCAAATATTTGCCACTTAAATATTCCGCGTCCTGCACTTCCATTACAAACCCGGCTTTATCAGGTTTATAGGGTTGTCCGAATAAACGTCGTGTAAATGAGTTGTTGTCCGAAGCATCAATGAACCCCGTAGTGGGAATGGAATAAACTCCTTGCTTGCAAGCGGCGATTATTCCTGAAACCTGCTTTTTCTGATCGGAAATGATGCCGCAAACGTCGGTCATTAATAATAGGTCGATATTATTGGTGAGGAGAGAGCGGAGCAATCCCTTTTTCAAGCTTCCTGCAAACAGAAGTGTCTCGTCTCCGATAGAACTGTTGTAAGGTGCGCCGAGTTGAGTATTAAATATCTCTTTCTTTTCTCCTTTGGGGAAGAACAGTTGGATCAGGTTATCCGGCCATTTTTCGTATCCGGCCGTATTTAACCATAGTTTTCTCTTGGCTGTAATATCATAACCGGGAGAAGTTCTTTTATCGATGACCAATACTTTCATTCCTTGTCTGGCCGCTTCGATTGCCGCAAAACAACCGGAAAGCCCGGCTCCGTTTATGATCAGGTCATAGCCGTTTTGTTCTGTCGTATGTTGGAATGACTGCGATATTTCTTCCATAGCTTTTGCGTACGAAAAATGATTATTGATTAACACGCCTCCTAATGCCGCTATGTTGATGTGGATGAAGTCTCTTCTTTTCATATAGTCTTAAAATTGATTGTTTATGCTTAAAGTTTGCCATGAAATACAAATGTCTGTATTTCATGGCAGTTCTCAATTAATAATTGGGGTTTTGTTTCAGATTCTTATTAATATCCAGTTCTTTTTGAGGAATCGGGAACAGATAGTCTCTATCAGGGTTGAATGTTCTGTCATCGAAAGAGCGTAATGCTTCGGCATATGTATCATATTGAGGCATGCCGTTTTTATCGAATGCCGGAATGTAGTGGGGTAGGTAATCCCTTACAGGCCTTCCATACAATTTACCGTTCATTACGGATTCTGCAATTCTCCACCTTCTGATATCAAAGAAGCGCAAACCTTCCATCGCAAATTCAACCTTTCTTTCCTGTCGAATCAGCTTCCGGATATTCTCCTGTGTATCCGGTTTGATAGCCGGCATTTGTGCCCTCTCTCGGACTAACTTTAAGGCTTCATATCCGAGATTATCCATTCTTCCTAATTCATTGACCGCTTCCGCATACATTAATAAAACTTCTGCATAACGGATCAGGATGATATTCAGCTCGCTTTTCAGTCGAAAAGTTTGTTCTTCATCCGTGTATTTTCTCCAACAATATCCTGAGAATGTGGCATAGGGATTTGTTACGTCCTGATTGTTTCTGCGTACTGCAGGAGTTACATTGTAGTCCCAGCATTCCAAGCTGTCAGGATGCGTTTCGAACTGGTAGCCTTGGAATGTACTGCCTGGTACGACAACGGTTGCTTCCAGCCGTAAATCCCGGTTTTTGAATGGGGTGGCTGCATTGTAAAGACTTGATTTGTTAATAGGTAAACCGTCTGTGCAGTAATAAGAATCAACAAGTGATTGGGCCGGAACCTTATTGGAATACCCGGAAGCCATGCGTGAGAATAGATTACCGGGAACACCATGAGTCTGTTGGTTTACGCGCGAGTACTGTACGAAGAAAATAACTTCCTTACTTTGCTTATTCAGCTTATTGAAAAGATTATTGTAGTCGGGTTCCAGTGAATAAACACCCGATTCTATTACGCGTTTACTGGCATCGGCGGCAATATCCCATTTCCCGGAAAACAGGGCTTCCCTAGCTTTTACGGAAAGGGCACATCCCTGAGTGATTCTGCCGATGTCATCACCTGTATATTGTACCGGCAATAACTTGGCCGCATCCTCCAGTTCGTTTAATATGAATTCAGAAACTTGACTTCTGTCGGTCTGAGTCGGTTTATCGGTGATTGATTGGGGCTCGGTCAACAGAGGTATATTGCCAAAGAAGTTGACCAATAAATGATAGTGATAGGCTCTGAAAAAACGAGCTTCGCCTTCTATCCTCGTGTATATGTCAGGGTTCGTGATAGACTGTGCTTTATGCATATTTGCTAAAAGCATGTTACATTGGTTGATAACTGTGTAACTGTTGAACCATATTTTATTAAAAGTTTCATTTGTCGGAACATGAAGCCCTTCACCTAATAATTGCAGGTCACTGCCCTGATCACGGTCCCAACCGATATCGGAGGCACAATCCAGAACCAGGTTTAAAGGAGAGGCTGCTTGTTGAAAATACATACTTTTAAAGTAAATGCCGTTGATAGCCATCGTTAGTTCGCTTTCCGTACTATAGAAGGTCGCATCCGAAGGTTTATCCAATGGATATTTCTCTAAATAGTCTGAACATGAAAGACATCCTAAAGTGAATACGCCGATTATGAGTTTTATATATTTATTCATGGTGATTAGTTTTTAGAATTTTACATTAAGTCCGAATGAATAGATTTTCATCATGGGATAGAAATCGCCTCTGCCAATAGGGGCTTCCGGGTCGAATCCATCATAAAAGCCTGTAATGGTAAACAGGTTCTGTGCACTGAAGAATATGCGGCAGTAATCCAGGAATATCTTTTTAACTAACCGGTTAGGTACCGTATATCCTACCTGGAGATTTTTTAACCGAAGGTAAGATGCATTTCTGATCCAATACGAAGATACCTGTTCATTGTTCGGGTAGTTGAATGTTAGTCGTGGATAAGATGCATTCCGGTTTTCTTCTGTCCAGTGATCCTTATGCCATTCTTGCGCCGTACCTCCCATATAGAATGCCAATACCCCTTGTTGGTCGATGTATCCGTCTGCTTTGCCTACTCCTTGTAACAGAAAAGACAGGTCTATATTTTTATACTTTCCGTAAAAGTCGATGCCATACGTGTAATGTGGCATATAGTCTCCCATTATCACCCGGTCATCTGCATTAATGACCCCGTCTGCCTTATCCATAATACCGTCACCGTCTGAATCGATTGTCAGTTGGTCTTTGTATTTGATATCGCCAGGTGCCAATATCGTTCCGAATTGGGAAGCGTGGTCTTTGATCTCGTCCATGTTTTGGAATAATCTCTCTGTCTCTAATCCATAGAGTGAAGTAATGGGATAACCTTCCTTATGGATCGTCCGATCGTAAATGTAAGGCCCTGTTTCTGCCAGATCTGTTATTTCGTTATGGACATCCGACAGATTAACTCCGATCCCATATTCGAAATCACCTATTTTATCATTATATCTGAGTGTAATATCCCATCCTTTGTTTCTTACTTTGCCGGCATTTTGATAAGCCGGATTTAATCCGGAAGTTCCAGGTATTGGTAATTTCAGGAGAATATCGGATGTGTTTTTAACATAATATTCCGCAGTGACCGATAGTTTGGAAAAAAAGGTCGCGTCGAATCCGATATTCGTCATTGCTGTAGATTCCCATGTAATGTTGGGATTAGCTGCGTCTGTGACCGCTCCGCCCGGTGCTGAAACTGCACCGTTGAAAACATAATCCATTCCCAATGAAACGGACGATACAAATGGATAGTTCCCGATATCCTGATTCCCTAATTTCCCCCACGAGGCTCTTATTTTCAGATTATTGATCCATTCGATATCTTTCATGAAAGATTCTTCGGATATTCTCCAACCTGCGGAAAAAGAAGGAAAGACGCCATATTTTAATCCCGAGGCAAAACGAGAAGAACCATCGTAGCGAATGTTCGCTTCAAGAAGATATTTTTGGTTGTAGTTGTAATTTATGCGACCGAATACGGAGCGTAGCGCCCAGTCGCTGGCAGAACCTGTTGCAGCCTGGTTTGCCGGTGAACCGGCATTCAGCACTTCGTAGTTCTCCAATAAATATTGATCCCTGAATCCGTTCAACCAGTCTCCCCGGAAGTCTATTTGTTCGAATCCCGCCAGTAATGACAGGTTATGGGCATTGAACGATTTGTCATAAGTTACCAGAGCTTTCAGATTATTGGTGACATTCTTGCTGTACTTTTCAGTCATATTTGCTCTGTACGGAGTCGGATTGTATAAATCTCCGCTCGGATAGTATAAGTTAACCGTCTTCCCGAACTTCTTGTAGTGGACGAAATTCCATTTCGGTGCATATTGGAAACTCAGGTTAAGACCGTTTACTGGCTGGTAATTGACTTTGAAGTTGATGTTGGCGGAATAATTCTTCTCATGCGTCATCCCTCCATCGTTTTCTTGTGCCCAGGTGTTCGTCCCATCCCATCCGATACCCCAGGAGCCATCTTCATTTTTGCCTTGCAGGTTATTGGGATAACGGTTGAGGAAATACCAAGGCATGCCGGCCGCAGGTGTCGCATTGTCATCCGTCATAAAGTAAATATCGAAATTGGCAGAAAGCCTTTTATGTAGGTTTATATCAGAATTCAATCGTAAGTTTACGCGTTCGTAATTCGTGTTGATTGTTATACCATCCTGATTCAGGTAAGAAAGCGATCCTAAAATACTTACTTTTTCACCACCTCCATTGATACTGACATGGTGGTTATGCTGCAGGGCTTTCTTTTTCAGCATGACTTTCCTCCAATCAGTTTCAGGGTAGAGGTCGGACGGAGCATTTTTACGGTATTCATCGATATATTCTTGTGTAAAAGGTTCTACTTTGCCAACATTCCGGTTTGCCTCGTTTATCATCACCATGTGATCATATCCTGAAACGTTTTGCGGCATGGATGTCGGGGACTGCCAACCGATGTAGTTGTCATAGTTGACTTTAAACGAACTCTTTTCTGCGCGGTTTGTCGTTATCAGGATAACTCCGTTTGCAGCTCTCGACCCGTAGATTGCAGCCGATGCTGCATCTTTCAAAACTGATATGCTTTCGATGTCACTCGGATCTACCGAATTGATATCCGATTCGATACCGTCGACCAGAATCAGGGGATTAGCAGAACTTAACGTGCCGATACCGCGTATACGGATGGTTCCGTTATCTTTACCTGGCTGTCCCGATGTTTGTTGGACGGTAACACCTGACGACATCCCTTGCAAAGCCATCGAAGTTTGCCCCACGGGCTTCTTTGCCAGATCCGATCCAGTGATGTTTTCAACGGAACCCGTCAGGTTGATTTTCTTTTGGACACCATATCCGACAACAACAACCTCTTCCAGATTTTGTGTGTCTTCTGCCAGCTTTATCTTTAAGACGGATTGATTACCCGCATGGATTTCCTGGGATAAATAGCCGATATAAGATATGACAAGAGTAGCTCCTTCCGGTATTTCAAGAGAAAAGTTTCCGTCTGCATCCGTGATGATGCCGTTGGTTGTACCTTTTTGTACTACATTAGCACCGATGATCGGTTCATCTCTGTTGTCAGTGATGGTTCCGCTCACTTTTTTATGCTTATCCTTTTGTACCTGAATAAGTTTGATTGCAATCGTATTTCCTGTCCGGGTATATTCCATCCCTTTACCGGGAAGAATGCGATCCAGTAACCTTTCAACCGGTTCGTTCTGGATGCTGATGGTAATATCTTTTTTATGATCGAGATTCTTTTCGATGTAAGAAAACCTGACATCGGACTGTTTCTCGATACTTGTTAATAACTCTTTGAGCGAAACGTCTTTAACAGATATGCTTATTTGAGAATTTTGAGCATAAATTTCTGCAGGACAAACTAAAAAAATAGAGATAAGTAGCAGCTGTATAAATCTGAAAATAGTATCTTTACACACTAAACTGCACTGAAAATTTTGATAGTACATAGATTTAAATAATTATTTGTTGATACTTAAAGCCTTACGTGGTGGTTCGGCTTCTGTGTTTAAAGTATTGACTTTGCCGGAGATCTGTATAGGTTCTCCGGCTTTTTTAAGAAGAATTCATAATGCTTGTTTTTTTAGAGTGATTACTTGGTGAATTTAAGAGATATCTCGTTCCCTGATTTCTGATATTCGAATGTATAATGTTGTTGCAGGTTTTTCAAAACCTGGATGATGTCGTTCTCATGATAACTACCCGTGAAAAGCTCTTCCGGATATTCTCCGTTTGCTGTTATACTGACGCCATAGAATATTTCCAATTGTCCGATTATCTCTTTGAATGGTTGATTCCTGAAAATCAGATCTCCCCGTTTCCAGGCCGTTTCGACTTTCAGGTCCGTGCCCATTACCTTGATTTCTCCCGTTGTATGGTTGTAGCGGGCTTTTTGGTTAGGGGAAAGATGTACTTGTTTTCCCGGACTTTTATAAGGGGTAACTTCTATGCTACCCTCGATTAAGGAGGCTTCGAACCATGAATCGTCCGGATAAGCATATAAGTTGAAAGTCGTTCCTAATACCTTTATTTGGATTTCTGCAGTTTTAACAATAAAAGGAGCATCTGCATCATGTTTTACTTCAAAATAAGCCTCTCCGGTTAGTTGGACGGTTCTTTCATTCAGAGAGAAAGAAGCCGGATAGGATAATGTGGATTCTGCATTGAGATAAACTTTTGTCCCGTCGGGGAGGGTGACGGATGCACGTTCTCCCTTTTCGGCTGATATCGTGTACATTTGCGCAATCGCAGTTTGTATGTTTATCTTATCTATATAAAGATAACCGGTTAACGAGATCAGTAATAAAAAGATTGCGGCAGCAGCTATCCTACCCAAATATCCCAATAAGCTTATCCTTTTTTGCGGTTGGATGATCTCCTCTATGTTCTTCGAGATAGTATCGAATGCCTCGATATTTCTTTCTCCGGAAACAGGGTAGGTAGCCCATAATTGGGATAAATTTTGTTCCAAAGAACGGTCATCCATCTTTTGGATAAGTGCTTTCAACCGTATGACTTCCTCACTTGTGAGTTGTCCGTATAAATATTTTTTGAATAATGTATTGATCTCCTCCTGAACCATAGTAATAGATTGTTTATAGGTAATACGATAGAAAGACGAAAATCTACTTAATGATTTCGTGTGTTGTAAAACATATCTTTGTTAAGGTCTTTACGAATGTAAGAAGAACATGAAAAACAGGGTGTAGAAAGTAGACATTTCTTTTCTGAGAATGCCTAATGCCTGATGAAGGTAATTATAAACAGACTGTTCGGATATTTGTAATTTGTCGGCAACTTCTGTGGCAGACAGTCCTTGTTCCTTTGCCAGTTCAAATATCTGAACCTGCCTTGGGGACAGCTTTTCTTTTGCTTTAGCCAAAGATTGATTGAACGCTTCAAAATCGAAGCTATCTTGTTCGTTGACGGATAATTGTTCATCGGAGCAATGAATCAGGTAATCTTCAAAAACAGGATTGTTGAATTGTTTTTTCAGTTGGTCCTTCAATTGGTTTTGTGCCATTTTAAACAGCCAGGCCTTAAAAGATAAATCCAGGTCTATTTTTTGCCGGTTGATCCATACTTTTATAAAGGCTTCCTGTACCAGCTCCTTGGTTTGTTCATGCGAACGGGTGAGTCCGAAGATAAAGCCATATAGCAAGTCAAAATATTGTTCATATAAAGAATTGAACGCTTTATAAGATCCCTCTTTTAACTGTTTTAAAATTTCCGGATGTTGACTCATGCTGGTGAATATGAATATATAAACGACGGACAAATGTACATAAAACAAATAGAAATGCTTAAAAATAGATTGTTAAAGCTCTTTCTCCACCATTTTGAACAATAAATAGTGTACATTCTTACACTTTTTATTTATTTTTGCCGGAGTGATAAGTTATTGATTTATGTAATACCTGAAAAGCAGACATCTTATGAGAAAACATCTTTCCTTCTTTATCTTGATCCTGTTCCTGTTGCCGGGAGTATTTTCGCTGGCAAAGACTTCGTCTTCTTCCGATATACGCTATCTGTTCGCCTATTTTACCGATAAGAATGAGAATCGCAACGGTATGCACCTGGCCTGGAGTGCGGATGGATATACCTGGACACCGATAGGGCCGGAACATAGTTTCCTAAAATGCGATTACGGAACGTGGTATGCCGATAAACGTATGCGCGATCCTTTTGTCATGAAGGGGCCGGACGGGCTTTGGCATTGCATCTGGACGCTGAACTGGGACGGGAATGCGATCGGATATGCCCACTCCGAAGACCTCGTGCATTGGTCGCGCCAGTCCTATCCGAAAGTGATGGAAGGATATGAAGTCCGGAACTGCTGGGCTCCCGAAATGATTTACGACGACGAGAACCGGCAATATGTGATCTTCTGGGCCAGTACGATCAAAGAGAACGGCGTGTGGAAGACCGAGCCGGGAGAGAAATACGACCATCGTATGTATTACACTACGACAAAAGATTTCAAAAACTTTTCCCCTGCAAAGATATTCTTTGATCCGGGACATAACGTGATCGACGTGACCATACAGAAAAAGGATGGCAAATACTATATGCTCTATAAAGACGAGCGTATCTGGCCAGAGGCCAAAAAAGAACTGTCGGTAGCCGTAAGCGACCACGCAACAGGCCCGTATCTGCCGACCGGAGACAAACCTTTTGCGACCGACTGGGTGGAAGGCCCGGCCGTCTGCCCGCTGTCCGATGGCAGCTATGTCGTTTATATGGACGCCTATACCCGTCACCGCTACGAAGCGAAGCGGACACGTGATTTCCGTACCTGGGAGGATGTGACGGAGCGTATTTCGATACCGAAAGATGCCAAACACGGTTCTATCATTACGGTCACCAAAGCGTTTGTCGACAATCTCCTCTCGGAAGTGGCTGCGGCCCAACAGCGCGAGAACCTGCGCAATGAGCGTCTCGCTTTGCCCGATTCCTTGAAAGAGGCGGTTCCCGTTGAGGCGGAAATTACCGTCGAGGGCGGTCAGGCGAAAAAGATCAGCGATCATCTGTTCGGCATCTTCTTTGAGGACTTGAATTATGCTGCCGACGGTGGTTTGTATGCCGAACTGGTCCAGAACCGTGATTTCGAGTATGATTCGGAAGATAAGACCGGCAATGATCCGGATTGGAACAGCCGCTATGCCTGGGAATTGAAATCATACAAGGCGGATGCACCGGCGGAAGCAGTGGTGTTGGAGATCGACACGGCAGCCCCTCTTCATCCCAACAATCCGCATTATGCCGTCCTCCGTGCCAAAGGTGCGGAGTTGGACTTGATCAACAGCGGTTTCGACGGTATCCGCATCCGGAAAGGGGAGAAATACGACCTCTCTTTTTTCTCCCGTATTCAGGGTAATAAGCAGGGAGCCTTGCAAATCCAGTTGAGGGACCGCTCCGGAAGACCGCTCGCGCAGGCAGCCGCTAAGGTTGCTCCCGGAGAATGGACGAAGCAACACCTCACGTTGCAGGCTGTGGAAGATGCAGACAGTGCTTGCCTGTCCATACAGACGGTGGCTCCCGGTGTCTATGCCTTAGACATGATCTCCCTTTTTCCGCAGAAAACATTCAAAAACCGTCCGAACGGTTTGCGTGCCGATCTGGCACAGGCAATAGCCGACCTGCACCCGCGCTTTATGCGCTTTCCCGGAGGTTGCCTGGCACACGGCGATGGCGTACATAATATTTATAACTGGAAAGAAACGATCGGCACGCTGGAAAGCCGGAAACCACAACGCAATCTGTGGGGATATCATCAGACAAAAGGGCTTGGATATTACGAGTTTTTCCAGTTCTGCGAAGATATCCAGGCAGAACCTGTTCCCGTTATCGCTGCGGGCGTATGTTGCCAGAACTCCCGTGGAGGCGGGCAGCAGGGAGTCGCGATGTGCGATATGGATGCTTTTATCCGGGATATACTGGATCTGGTGGAATATGCGAATGGAGATGCCTCCTCGAAGTGGGGTCGGATGCGTGCCGAAGCCGGCCATCCTGAACCTTTCCATCTGAAATATATCGGGATCGGAAACGAAGACCAGATAACGGATGCCTTCGAAGAACGTTTCACGATGATCTATAAGGCTCTGAAAGCAAAACACCCGGAAATAACCGTGATCGGTACGGCCGGACCGTTCAACGAAGGAACCGACTATGAGGAAGGTTGGGAGATCGTCGACAGATTGCAGGTCCCGATGGTCGACGAGCACTATTACCAGACACCCGGCTGGTTCCTGAACAACCAGCATTTCTATGATTCCTACGACCGCCAGGGCGCAAAAGTCTATTTAGGCGAATATGCCGCCCATCTTCCCGGCCGTCCGAATAACCTGGAAGTCGCTTTGGCGGAAGCGGCATATATGACTTCCCTCGAACGTAACGGGGATGTGGTCAGTATGGCGTCTTACGCTCCGCTCCTGGCAAAAGAAGGGCATACGCAATGGAATCCGGATCTGATCTATTTCAACAACCGGGAGGTGAAGCCGACCGTCAACTATTACGTTCAGCAGTTGTTCGGCCGGAATGCCGGCGACGAATACCTGCCGGGTACGGTCAAACTGTCCTCCCCCTCGGAAGATATCGCCAAACGTGTTCCCGTCTCTGCCGTGAAGGACCGCAAAACGGGCGACTTGATCCTGAAATTGGTGAATATCCTGCCTACAGCCACCCGGACGCAAGTTCGGCTGAATGGCATCGAGGTTGGCAATGCCCGTGCCGTGAAGACCGTTTTGTCCGGAGCGTTGGAGGACACGGATTTGAAGCCCCGGACCTCTGATTGTGAAGTCGGGCGTGAATTTACCTGTGAATTGCCGGCATATTCGCTTACCGTAATCAGAATCAAGATAAAATCCGTATATTAGTCGCTGTTAATTAAACAGCGACATTATGGAAACTGCATTTTTTGTACTGTTACTCCTTGTAGTGTGGATCAGCTTGTATAATCATATAAGCAAAGCTACTGCCAATATAGATTCTCTGAAAAAGGAGATCGCCAGCTTGCGGAAGCAATTGGAAAGCCGGGCGTCTCACATTCCGGTCTTGTCCGTAGAGGTAAGGCCGGATGAAGACACTCCGGAACCGGAAGTGAAACAGCCGGAGCCGGAACCTCGGAAAGCTGCTGACATTATTCCGCAGGTTACTCCCAAAAAGAAACGTAAACCGGTTAATTACGAAAAGTTTATCGGAGAGAACCTGTTCGGTAAGATCGGAATCCTGATATTGGTTATCGGCATGGGATTGTTCGTGAAGTATGCGATCGACAAGGACTGGATCAACGAAGTTTTCCGAACCGTGCTCGGTTTCGTGATCGGTGGCGGCCTGTTGCTGATCTCGCAGAAGTTGAAGAAAACCTACCGGGCGTTCAGTTCCCTGTTGGCGGGCGGCGCTTTTGCGATCTTCTATGTCACGGTCGCGATGGCCTATCATTATTACGGGTTGTTCAGCCAGGCGACCGCCTTTGTCATTTTAGTGGCGCTTACGGTCCTGATGTCCCTTCTGGCCGTCTTCTACAATCGGCGTGAATTGGCTATTATTGCGTTGGTCGGCGGGTTTATATCACCTTTCCTCGTCAGTAACGGCATGGGAAGTTATTTAGTGCTGTTTGTCTATGTGACGATCCTGAACCTTGGGATGTTCGGTCTTTCCATTTATAAGAAATGGGGCGAGCTGCCGGTCGTCAGCTTTGTGGCGAGCTACCTGATCCTGTTTGGCTATTCGAGTGCGGGAGATCTGGACGTGGCCGGGTTTACACAATTGGTGCACCTGTTACTTTTCGCGACTTTGTTCTTCCTGATCTTCCTCCTGACGGTCGTGACGGTGATCCGCTCGGACAGCCGTAAAATCAATCAGTTGATGATGGCTGTCGTGGTACTGAATAATTTTCTTTACCTCTTTTTCTGTTTGTGGTTCCTGCGGGAGATGCAGCTCGAGCAGAATATAAAAGGGGCGTTTACTCTGTTCATCGCCCTGGTGAATGTCGCGATTGCCTTTATCATAAACCGGAGGAAAGTAGAAAAGAACCTGCTCTACCCGGCATTGGTCGGGTTGGCACTCACCTTTGTTTCCATCACCATACCGATCCAGTTGGACGGAACCTTTATCACCCTGCTCTGGGCGTGTGAGATGGTGATCGTCCTGTGGCTTTTCATCAAATGGAGAATCCGGATATATGAATACTTTGTAGCGATCCTGTTTTTCCTGACGAATGTTTCCTATTGGATGGATCTCGAAGCCTTGTTGGGCTCCGGCATAAGGCCGGCTTTATTTGCAAACGGCACATTTGCCACCGGCGTATCTGTCGGCATAGCTTTTCTGCTGGTTGCCTGGTTCCTGTTCCGTGAGAAAGACTTGTTTGCCACAACTTCCGTCTGGAAATATTCGCCCTGCAATGCGATAACCCTTTTAGACGGAAGTGCAGTGCTTTATACGGCCTTTATGATCGAGTTCTCCCGGAATATCGACGACTGGTATCTGTCGCAAGGCTTAATGTTGGCGTTTACGGCGGCTACCTTGTTTATATTGCTTCTCGTTATGCGGAAGCGTTTTCCGGTGGAACGTTATTTCCGGTGGTATGCGTTCTCTCTGCTTATTCCGGTTTGCTGGTATATGTACGTTTTCCTGTCCGGCCACTATTTTCTGTGGACGGCTTTGCAGGCACTCGGATGGCTGACGGTGGCCGTTATCGCGGCGCATATTTACTGGCTGGCAAAGGAATATTATGCCGTGTTCAATTTCCGCAGCAAGACGGCGAACCGGATGACGGTCTATATCAGCGTTCTTTCCACCGTCCTGTTAGCCCTTGCCGTACGAAGCCTGCTTTGCCAACTTTCGCTTTCCGATGAGACGAACGCCGGCTTCTCCATCTCCTTAGCAATAGCGGGATTTGTCGAAATGGCAACCGGTATGCGCTTGCATCTTAAATCATTGCGTATGGTGAGCCTGTCCACTTTCGGGATCGTCCTTCTCAAACTGGTCGCTGTTGATCTGTGGCTGCTGCCTACGATCGGGAAGATCATTATCTTTATTATCCTGGGTGTTATCCTGCTGCTCCTTTCGTTCCTGTATCAGAAATTGAAAAAGGTTCTGTTCGAAGAAGATCGGGGAGAGGAAAAAGAATTATAATACAACCTAAAATACAAATAGTTATGGAAAACGATTTTGATTACAAATTAGTCCCTTCCGGCTTTATCCATTGTTTCAACAGCCAATGTCCGCAGGCCGGCAGTTGCTTGAGGCAAGTGGCTGCCCGGTATAGTGTACATGCCGACCGGCATATCCGGATTGTGAACCCGGCTTATTTCCCTGTAGGGGATGCGACATGTCCGGACTTCAAGCCTGCGAAGAAAGTGCGCATTGCATGGGGTATTACGAACCTGCTAGAAAAAGTCCCTTATCGGACGGCACGGCATTTGCGGAAAATAATGATCTTCCACTTTACGAAAACGCTTTATTATCGTTACTATCGCAAAGAATATGGCATTCTGCCGGAAGCCCAGCTCTATATCCGGAAACTTTTCCGGCAGCATGGTGTCGAGGAGGAACCTGTGTTCGATTCTTATACGGAAGAATACGAATGGTGAAAAAAGCACTCTCCGCTTTACAAGCGGCTCTTGGAGTTTCAAGTAGTTTCAAATCTTGGAACTTAAAGTTTCTGCATATGAAACAAATGGTTTCTATGTATGAAACTCTTGGTTCCACTGCATGAAACTAAAAGTTCCATGAGATGAAACTTACCGTTAACAACTTGTCATAGGCTCAAGTAATGGAAATTTCCGATAACTCGCGCCCTATCATTCGAATTGTTTCCACTATATCCGAGAAACGCTGCTTGGAGGGCTTTTTTGTCCCGCTCACATATTGCGCAAACAGACTTTGAGATATTCCCAGCCTGCGTGCTATTGCGGCGGCGTTCAGTTCCGGATGGGCTGTAAACAAATCATATAAAGAACTGGACTTCTTTTCATGGAAGAATCCCTCAAAACTCAAGTCTTCATCCAGCTCCTCCCAACGAATGCCAAACTTATCAACAGTGAAATTGGTTCGTTGTTCCGGGGTAGCAAATTTCAAACGCTGATAATCTGCAAATTTTTCACATGCCTCTTTGCCGTCGGTCGTATGTATCCATACAGCCGTGTCGGTCAACCATACTTTGTCTACTGTCATGTCTTGCATACTGATTCATTTTGTCTTATTAAAGAATTTATTCCAATGTTCCGCGATTACTTCCTGGTTTTCTTCGATCACCGATTCTACAAGTTTTAGCTCTGAAGATTTTAATCCGTTATTTTTCACCAATGTGACCGGGAACAAAGTGAATTTCGCGCTTATGTCTCCTTTTGTCACATGGACATGAATGGGTTCATGGTCATTTGCATAAAACATGAAACGGAAACCGAACAAAATAAATATCGTGGGCATAATCATCTTTTGTATTGTTATATCACAAATGTCGGTAATTATTTAATTACCTGCAAATATATAAAGGTGAAAAATATGCATCCGGCTGACGCAACTCTTTTATTTTGCCGAGAGGCTGACTTATTGTAAAACCATCAAAAAAGTCATGTACAGCTATCGACTAAAAAATTAGATGTGTGTGTCTTGAATATGGAATACAGTTCACTTGTTTAACCAATAACTATTACTATATTTGCATTGTGCAAATAGCACAATTGCGTTGTTTAACTGATTCTTTCAAATAAAAATCTGGAAAATTTGAAAGGGAAAGAATAAGTTAACGTATCCCGCATCGTATCCGTAAATATGGTGTGGGAGTATGTTGCTTATTTACTCCCGAAGGTTTTCCAGAGCCCTATTTGATAGATAAGTCACAGCTCTCACACTTCATATATAATTTAAAGATTAGAGTTTGGAGATCGAGAACGCCGTGATTTCATTCACACAAAAAAAAGATGCTGGCTGAAAAGAAAATACTATCTGACCATTTTGAAGAAATATATGTCTCATGGTTTTCACGGATGAAATATTTCGCCCTGGAGTATGTCGTGTCGGAAGAAGACGCGGAAAACATTGTCCAGGATGTATTTACCGAACTGTGGGAACGGAAAGAAATTCTGGCCTATGATGTGAATTTGGTTGCCCTGCTCTTTACCTCGATCAAGAACCGTTGTATCGATCTCTTACGTCACCGCATTGTCGTGAAGGAAGCTGTCAACCTGATGCAAGAAGAATATCAGGCTACTTTGCGGATGAAACTTGCCTCCTTGGAATTATTCGACCAGTCCATACTCTCCGAGCAGGATATCGAACGGATCATTACTGAAGTTATAGATTCTTTGCCTGAAAAATGCCGGGAAATCTTTGTCAAAAGCAAAATAGAAGGAAAAAAGCAGAAAGATATAGCAATCGAATTGAATATTTCCCTGAAAACCGTTGAAAACCAAATGGCTATTGCATATAAGAAAATTAAAGGCGAATTGAAAGACTACCTCCCCTTATTACTATTTTTGCTTGCTAATTAAAAAAATCTGTTTATTCTTTTGGGGGTTTTGGTCTCCTGATCCGTTTATTAAGAACAAAAGCGGAAAATATGAACGAACGGATACATAAATACTTTTATGAGGAACTTTCCACGGAAGAGCGACTATCCTTGTTGCGCGATGTCGAGGCGAGTGAAGAACTCAAAAAAGAATTTGCAGAATATCAAAATCTATATGCCTTGTTGAACTTAGGACATCAGGTGCAGGATAAAACAATCGGCAAACGGAAATACGACCGCTTTATTTTGCAGAAGCAGCATACCGTGTTGTGGAAGTGTTGGACACGCCGGATTGGGTATGCGGCTGCCATTTTGATAATAGTCGTTTCAACAAGTATCTTGACCTATTGGTATGCACAGCCTGAGCAAACGGAGTTCCTATCGGAGAATGTGATGAACACGTTGTGTACCCCTGCCGGGCAGCGGGCACAACTGATTTTGCAGGATGGGACGGAAGTCTGGTTGAATGCGAAGTCGAAATTGATCTATCCGGCTCGTTTTACCGGTGATAAAAGGAATGTTACGATCGAAGGAGAAGCCTTCTTCAAAGTGGCGAAAGACCCGTCCCGCCCTTTCATTGTTTCCACGCATGATGTAGATATGAAAGTTTTAGGCACCCAGTTTAACGTATGTAGCTATCCAGCGACCGGCTATGTACAAACTAGTTTGTTGGAAGGTTCCGTACGCGTCTTTTTCCGGAATAAGGAATCTGACGGGATCATTTTGGAACCGGATCAACAGGTGACCGTCTCGAACGGAAAGATGAAGGTAGAACCGATTCGCCTGAAAGCCCATTTTTTATGGCTTGACGGTATATATGCCTTTGAAAATGAACCTTTGATCAATATTCTGGAAAAGATGGAACTTTACTATGACGTAAAGATCGTAGTAAAAGATACATCCTTATTTAAAGATACTTATACGGGAAAATTCAGGCAGCGCGACAGCCTTGACGATGTTTTCCGCGTATTACAGCAAATCCGCAAATTCAAAGTAGAGAAAGACACAGAGCGGAACATAGTGACCTTAAAATAACAACATGTCAAACATAAAAACGTATAGCCTATGATGAAAGAACAGTAGAAAAGAAAACAAAAGCGGCAGAAGCTACCAACAACTGCCGCCAGAGTTAAAGCAAACACAAGTCGTAATTTTTTAGTATTCACTTTAAAACATTAGAACAAAGATATGAAAAGAAAAACTTTGTTATGGCCTTTTATTATACATAATAATTGCATTAAATATTTTTTTAGGATTATGAGAATATCGCTTTTCCTATTGTTTATATGCGTATGTCAATTGATGGCTGTAGATGCCGGGGCACAAAATGCGGAAATCACACTCAGACAGAATAGTATGACAATAAAACAACTGATCAAGGAGATCGAGGCACAAACGGATTACCTGATTGTGTTCCGGGATCAGGATGTGGATGTTGACAGGATTGTTTCTTTCCAAGAAAAAACGGCTACAGTTGTCGACTATCTGGAGATGATTGCTAAAAATACTGGAGTTGGCTATAAGTTAGAGAATAACTATATAACGTTACTCCCTGCCTCTAAGTGGGCCAACCAAGAGAAAAAGAAGAAAGTGAGCGGACAGATAGTCGATGCATCTGGTTTAGCTGTTATAGGAGCAAATGTTGTAGAAAAGGGAACGACGAATGGTACGATAACAGATGTGGATGGAAATTTTTCATTGGAAGTCAGCGAAAATGGCACGTTGATCATAAGTTATATCGGCTATATCCCACAAGAAGTTACTGTTGCAAACAAGTCAAGTTTCAATATCAAGCTGAAAGAAGATACGGAGGTCTTAGATGAGGTAGTGGTGGTCGGATATGGAACAGCCAAAAAGAAAGACCTTACAGGAGCTGTTTCCAGCGTTAAAGCCGAGAAATTATCGGCTCAAGCACCTCGAAATGTACAAGATATTTTACGCTCAAATGCGGCTGGTCTGAATATTGGTATCGCAACTGATGCTAAAGCAGAAGCAGACTTGGCTGTTCGTGGTAAAGGTACATTATCAGCAGGTAGTTCGCCTCTTATTGTTTTGGATGGAGTGATTTATGAGGGGAATTTGTCTGATATAACACCCGAAGATATAGCAAGTCTGGATGTCTTGAAAGATGCGAGTTCTGCTGCTGTGTATGGGGCAAAAGCTGCAAATGGAGTTATTGCGATTACAACGAAAAAAGGAGCTCAAGGGAAGCCTGTGATTAATTTCAATGCAAATATCTCTTTTGCAAAATCTGCCAATCAGCCTAAAATATTGGATGCTGATGGATTCTTAAAATTTAGGCAGGACTATAATGAAGGGAGAAACTCGGATGAATATTTGGCGAAATACCCTCAAATATTTGTAAATCCGTTCAATTTGCAAGGTGTAGACCCGCTTGTATGGTATAACTATGACCAGAGTATACCCGCTACATCTGTCACTGATAAACAATTAGAGACTCAATGGCTGTCTCGTCTGAATTTATTGACCCCTGAAATTGATAATTATTTTGCGGGTAGAATCACAAAATGGGATGATCTTGTATTTCAAACGGGACTACAACAGGATTATACAGTTAGCGTTTCGAATGCAACAGAAAAGACATCGCAATATTATTCATTAAACTGGGCAGATAGGGATGGCATTATTACCGGAGATAAATATACAAACTTTAGAGCAAGAATGAATGTGAAAACAGAAATCACGTCATTTCTTGCAGTAGGTATGAATACTCAATTTTCATCTCGAAATGAAGGTTTTTTGAAGAGTCTTTGGGAACAAATGACCATGATTTCACCTTATGGAGCAAATGAAGTGGATAATTTGGAAAGCCCTTATAGACGAAATCCGACTGGGATGGATCCTGTCAACCCTTTTTATGATAATATGTATACAGAAAGGAAAGATTTGTATCAAAATCTAAATGCAAAATTATATGCAGAAGTGAAACTACCATTCGGTATTGAATATAGTTTGAACTTTACACCTTATTATAGTTGGCATGATTATTATAACCATTATTCATCTGAGGGAGAAAAGTGGGAAGCCATCGGGGGAGCTTCGGTTAGAACAAACACCAAGCAGTTCAGTTGGCAAATAGATAATATAATTCGTTGGAAAAGAGAATTTGCTCAGAAGCATAAAATAGAAGTCACATTGTTAGCTAATGCAGAAAAATCTCAACATTGGTCCACTACAGCAGAGGCTCAAGGATATACGCCTAATGATGTTTTAGGGTATCATCAATTACAATCGGGATCAGTACAAAAAGTTTCAAGTGACGATACTTATCAAACAGGAGACGCTTTAATGGCTCGTCTATTTTATTCGTTTAATAACAAATATATGTTGACAACTTCTATCCGACGTGATGGATATTCAGCATTTGGAAAGAAAAATCCTCGAGCTACATTCCCTTCTGTCGCTTTAGGATGGGTTTTTACTCAAGAACAGTTTATGCAGCAAACAAACTCTTGGCTTAATTATGCAAAATTGAGACTTTCTTGGGGAGAAAATGGAAATCGAGATATTGGTCAGTATGCTGCATTGGCTCAAATGAATTCAAGTTTGAGACCTTATATTGACCAGACAGGAAATATCTATACAATTTCTCAGATGTTTGTAAATACGATGGCAAACCATAATTTAAAATGGGAGAGGACAGCTGCGTTTAACTTTGGTTTGGATTTTTCATTGTTTAATGAATTGTTGAGTGGGTCCATTGAAACTTATGTATCTAAAACCAATGATTTGTTGGTAAAACGGGCATTACCCGATGTTACCGGATTTAATAGTGTAACAGCCAATTTGGGTCAGTTACAGAATAAAGGATTTGAATTGACATTGAATGCAAATATCATTCGCACAAATGATTTTAAGTGGTTTGCTTCTGGTAATTTTTCTCTAAATAGAAGAAAAATAAATAGCCTTTACGGTGATATGGTCGATGTCTTGGATGAGAATGGAAATGTTACTGGGCAAAGAGAATCGGATGATGAAACTAATAAATGGTTTATAGGTCAAGATCCGGATCGTATTTGGGATTATGAGAGAGTGGGAGTTTGGCAGAAAGATGAACGTGAGGAAGCTGCGGTTTATGGATGTCAACCTGGTGATTTTAAGTATATCGATCAAAATGGAGACGGTATTATGAATAATAAGGATAAAGTTTTCCAAGGATATACAACTCCTCGTTTTCGTTGGACTTTGAGGAATGAATGGACTTACAAAAATCTTTCATTATCGGCTGTTTTATATTCCTATTTAGGATATTATGGTGCTTTTCAAAGGGCAGCCAATAATTATTCATTTCCTGACAGAACATCGGACTATGATTTTCCAAGATGGACGACAACAAATCCGATAAATGATTATGCACGCATTGGCTCAAAAAATATAGGAACTAATTATGTAAGCAAGTCATTTGTACGTTTGGAAAATGTGACGCTATCTTATCATTTTCCGAAAGAATGGATAAATAAATTTGCAATACAGTCTCTCCGCTTGTCCGGTAGTATTCAGAATGCAGCCGTTTTTGCTCCTCATTGGAATTTTTGGGATCCAGAAAGTGGCTCTGTTACTCCTCGTACGTTTAATTTAGGTATTAATGTAACTTTGTAAAAATTAGATTATGAAAAATAAGAATATATATATATGCGTTGTTGTAGCTTTTTTATCGCTCAATTCTTGTGCGGATAGTTGGTTAGAACCTAAACCATTATCTTTTCATACTCCAGAAGATACTTATGTTGGAGCCGATGGTTTTGAGGCTACTTTGTCCGCATGCGAAGCTGAAATGCATGACGAGTATAATGGAGATGGATGTGCTATTCTTACAGAGATGATACAATCGGATATTTGTGTTGAAGGTACTACTGATAAAGCTGGACCTCAGATGGATATGGATAAATCTCTATTACCCGATATGCCTTTGAATAATATGGATTATACTCGTGTCGGATGGTATTGGACGCATGGTTACAAAGCTATTAAATCTGCAAATATAATAATTGCTCGTATCAACGAAGGTAAGTTCGCAAATGAAGAAGAGAAAAATCGGATATTGGGGCAAGCTTATTTCCATAGAGCTTATTGGTATTATAAATTGGTACATCAATTTGGTGATGTACCTTGGTTAGATTATGAATTGGCAGAGCCTAAAACAGATTTTTATTCTTATGACAGGTGGAGTATTTTGGAAGAATTAAAACGAAATTTGGAGTACTCTTATCAGAATGTACCTGACAATGTTAATCGTGGTAAGGTTTCAAAAAGTGCCTGTGGGGTTTTGCTGATGAAAATAAATATGTGTTTGGGGCATTTTGACGAAGCGATACAAATCGGACAATCTATAGTAGCTGAACACCCTTTAATAACAACTCGTTTTACTTCAAATCAGAATAAACCTAAAACGAATTTAATGCATGATCTGCATAGTGTTGAGGCAAAAATGGATATATCGAATACCGAGGGATTGATGTATATTGTATCTTACCCTAATGCTCAAGGTTCCGTAAGATCTCAATTGATGAGAAATACAATTCCGCGCGTAGTCGGAGTTACAACTCCGGATGGAATGTCTGGAATTGTTTATACGAATAATGTAGAATCTCAATATGAAATTAATAAAACGTATGGAAGAGGAATTGGGAGAGCTCGTTGTACTAATTATTATCAGTACACTATATGGACGGAAAAGGAAAGAAACGATTTAAGAGGTGTTTATAATCGTGATAGTTGGGTAAGTCCATCTGACTTGTATTATAATGATCCAACGTTAAAAACAAGTGGAAATATTTATTATGGTACACATTTGGTGAAAAATCCAGCAATGTCTGTAGAAGATTCTATTAGAGCTTGGTATCAATGGCCCCATTATAAGTTATATGTTCCGGATCCGCTTTCTTCAAGTTGGTATTGGGGAGGTGAAACTCCTATGTACATTTATCGCTCAGCAGAAGTTTATCTATTAATGGCGGAAGCGTATTATTGGAAAGAGCAACCGGCTAAAGTGGCGGAAATGTTGAATGTTGTCCGTAATCGAGCTGGAGCAGAATCTTTGACTGCTTCAGATATTAATATTGGTTCAATTTTAGATGAACGGGCGCGTGAACTATATTATGAAGAAAATAGACATGTGGAAATTACTCGTATAGCTTTTACTTATGCTCATACAGGTAAAAATTGTGAATATTTTGGAAGAAGCTATAGCCTTGATAATATATCAGGGCCTGGAGGTGCTGGCTCTAATATTAAACAAGAGGGAATCAATTTTTGGTATGATTGGGTAAATGCGAAGAATAATTTTTATAATAAAGGTATCAAGCATCGTTGGGCTGAATATAAAATCAGTGTCCATCATCTGTTATGGCCAGTTCCTGCATCAGCTATTAACGCGAATACGAAAGGGGTTATAAACCAAAATATCGGTTATCCTGGTGCAGAGAAAAATGTAGAACCGCTTAAAGTTGGTCAATTATAATAAATGGATGTCTTATTAAAAATAGAATAACTCATGAGATCATTTTTTTATATATTATTTCTTTCCTTGATTTATAATTTCGCTTGTGGTCAAGCGATCATAAAAGGAATAAACTATGATGAGAGTAAAGTGCCTGATTTTGTGCTGCCGAATCCTCTCATTTGTAATGATGGACAGCAAGTAACCACTGCTGACGAATGGGAGAAAATAAGAAGGCCGGAAATTTTAGAGATATTTATGTCTAAGGTCTATGGACGGACGCCGGCTGATAAAATCGATGTGTCTTATACCTTATTGGCTTGTGATCCTAAAGCAATGAATGGTAAAGCAACTTGTAAACAAATATTGTTTACTTTTACAAATGGGAAAAAAACTATAGATGCAATTTTATTATTATATATTCCTAACCATGTAAAGGGAAGAGTACCTGTGTTTGTTGGATATAATTTTATGGGGAATCAAACGACAACATTAGAACCATCAATTTACTATTCTCCAGGATTAAGATTTGTACATGGTAAGGATAGCCCTGTATGGAAAAGGGGTGCACAGAAAAACCGTTGGTGTTATGATAAAATAATAGAACGTGGATATGCCGTAGCAACTATGTGTTATCATGATATCTACCCGGATCGTGCTGAGTTGAGAGATTATAGTGTAGCCTCTCTTTTCCCTGATTATATATCTGGATCCAAAAATCATGATGAATGGGAAGCAATTGGAGTTTGGGCTTGGGGATCAAGTCGTATAGTGGATTATTTGGAACGTGAGGAAAGAATAGATATGAGTAAAATTGCAATAATGGGACATTCTAGGCAGGGGAAAGCTGCACTCTGGTCTGGAGCCCAGGATTCACGTTTCAAAGTAGTCATATCAAATGATTCTGGCTGTGGGGGAGCCGCCTTGTCTAAAAGGGTTTATGGGGAAAATATTGCTCGCATAACAACTGTTCTTTCTCATTGGTTTTGTCCTGCATTTAGTCAATATGCAGGTAATGAAGAGAATTTGCCTTTTGATCAGCATGAGATGCTGGCTTTAATAGCACCGCGTCATCTTTATGTAGCGAGTGCAGAAGGTGATCTTTGGGCTGATCCTAAAGGTGAATATTTGTCTGCATATCATACAAATAAGGTTTATAAATTATACAAAATGAAAGGGCTGGAGTCGCCTGTCCCTCCGGCTGTTCATCAACCAATTATGAATGATGTAGGTTATCATATACGGGCTGGTAAGCATGATGTGACGGACTACGATTGGGAGTGTTTTATGAATTTCTGTGATTTGCATTTTAAGTAAATAGGAGTTCTGGTAAATATAAGTAATAAGAATATTGGATTTTGATCCCCAAAGAATCATATTCGATATTGTATTTATTCATTATTCAGTAAAGCTTTTCAAGAACTTGAGATACCTCTAAGAAATAGCACAATGTAAAAGGTTTGTGCCAGTTTCTTAGGGGTATTTATTCTCCAAAAAAGAAAAGGAAGAAGTCATAAAACCTCTACCACCCTCTCCAGTGCCATCCCATGCGACCCCTTTATCAACACATGAAACCCTTTCAGCGGATTCTTGCGTAAGGCTTCGATCAATTCCTCTGTTGTAGCAAACGTAGCAAAATCTTTTCCGGCTACTTTTAGGAAATGTTCTCCACACAGGAATACTTTGTCGTAGTTGCCTTCCTTGATTCGGGCAATGACTTCGGCATGAAGTTCGTCGCTTGTTGGGCCTAATTCGCGCATATCGCCTAGGATAAGAGCTTTGGGTGAGACAGGCATTGTGGCGAAATTGTCTAAGGCGACTTTCATGCTGCTTGGATTGGCATTATAGGCGTCGATGATCAGTTCGTTTTTTTCTGTCTTTTTCAGTTGCGAACGATTGTTTGTCGGTTCATAAGCGGCAATGGCACGGCTGATGCGTTCAGCAGGAATTTTAAAGAAACGGCCTACGGCAACGGCAGCCAAAGCATTGTCCAGATTGTAATTGCCGATCAGACGGGTTTCCACCGTATGGATCTTACCCTGCTGCTTCCATTCGAAAGTCAGGTAAGGATTGCTGCTGACAACACATCCCCAGGCAAAAGCCGTTTCATCGGAACCGTATGTAACCTGCTCGATTCCTTTGGCAATGTCTGTTAGATATTTGTTATCCTGATTGATGAATATTTTACCTTTCGTACGGCGCATATAGTCGTATAATTCACCTTTTGTTTTGATCACGCCTTCGAAAGATCCGAAACCTTCCAGATGGGCACGTCCGACATTGGTGATAATCCCGTAGTTCGGCTGTGTGATGTCGACCAACTCTTTGATATCGCCCGGATGGCTGGCTCCCATTTCGATCACAGCCATTTCGTGGTCGTGCGTCAGGCGAAGCAAGGTGAGAGGCACACCGATATGGTTGTTCAGGTTGCCTTCGGTGTAGAGGAGGTTGTATTTGGTAGACAGGACGGCGGCCAACAGTTCCTTTGTCGTTGTCTTTCCGTTTGTTCCGGTGATACCGATAATCGGACAGCCGATCACTTTACGGTGGCGGTGCGCCAATTGCTGTAAGGTCGTCAGCACGTCGTCCACGAGGATCGTACGTTCACCGGTAAAATAATCCGGATTATCGATTACAGCATATACGCAACCGGAAGCCAGTGCTTTCTCTGCATATTGGTTCCCGTCAAATTTCTCCCCTTTCAGTGCAAAGAAAATCGAACCGCGTGGACAGTTACGGCTGTCGGTCGTTACTTTCGGATTGTGTATAAACAATTCATATAGTTCAGGAATAGTCATAATTTCTCCTTTATAAATTCTATGATAGTTATTTCGCGCAAATGTAGTGATTTAATGTATTTACCTTTATCTTTGTCGGAAAGAAAAATAAGAATGTTACATAAAACGCTCAATATTAGAGGGACGCTTACCTCGCTCGATACTCCGCTGGTAATGGGAATTTTGAATGTCACTCCTGATTCTTTTTATGCCGACAGCCGGAAACAGACGGAAGCTGCTGTTGAAGAACGTATACAGGCGATTTTGTCCGAAGGAGGGCAGATCATAGATGTTGGAGGTTACTCTTCCCGACCCGATGCCGTCGAAGTATCACCGGAAGAGGAGATGGAACGTCTGGTTTTTGCCTTGAAGATACTAAATGCACATTATCCGGATGTAGCCCTGTCTGTCGATACTTTCCGGGCGGATGTGGCTCGTCGTTGTGTCGAAGAATACGGTGCGGCAATAATCAATGATATTTCGGGTGGTGAATTGGATGCGGAAATGTTTGAGACGGTTGCCCGTTTGCATGTACCTTATATAATGATGCATATGCGCGGAACTCCCCAGACGATGCAGCAGCATACGGATTATGAGGATATGATGGAGGATATTATGTTGTATTTCGCCAGGAAAGTCCGGCAGCTTCGTTTATTAGGAGTGAACGATATTATACTGGACCCCGGTTTCGGTTTCAGCAAGACGGTGGATCAGAATTATACATTGATGAGCCATTTGTGCGAGTTCAAAGAATTTGGTTTGCCTCTGCTCGTCGGTGTTTCCCGTAAGAGCATGATTTATAAATACTTGGGAGGAACACCTGCCGACAGCCTGAACGGGACGACCGTCCTGAACACGATCGCTTTGTTGAATGGGGCGGATATCCTTCGTGTCCACGACGTAAAAGCCGCAGTAGAAGCAGTCAAACTCGTCTCAAAAACTTTCAACTTTCAACTTTCAACTTTCAACTGTTAATATTATGTGGATGAATTTCGGAATAAAAGACCTGATTGATGTCTTATTGGTAGCCTTCTTCCTGTATCAGACGTATAAGCTGATGAAGAATTCCGGTACGTTGGCTATCTTTAGCGGGGTTGTGTCGTTTATCATTGTCTGGATTCTGGTTTCCCAGGTGTTGGAGATGCGCTTGATGGGGGCGATACTCGACAAGTTTATCAGTGTCGGTTTCCTTGTGCTGGTGATTTTGTTTCAGGATGAGATACGCCGTTTTCTGGTGGCGCTCGGTTCGCACAGGGGATGGAAATTCCTCGGAAAGATATTTTCGAAGAAGAACCACGACAAGGAGAACGAAGGGAAGTTTATTGCCCCGGTTGTCCTGGCTTGTATGAATATGGCGAAGAAAAAGACCGGTGCACTGATCTGTATCCAGCAAGATGTCGATCTGACCGTTTATGAGCATACCGGTGAAATGTTTAATGCTGATGTCAATGCCCGTCTGATCGAGAATATCTTCTTTAAGAACAGCCCTTTGCATGATGGAGCCATGATTATTGCAGACAATCGCATCAAGGCTGCCGGCTGTATTCTTCCGGTTGCCCAGAACGCCAGTCTGCCGAAAGATATGGGGTTGCGTCATCGTTCAGGTCTGGGAATGTCGCTCGAGACGGATGCGCTGGTAATCATCGTTTCGGAAGAACGCGGGAAGATATCGGTCGCTCATAATGGCAAGTTGGAGGTGAACGTTACGGCAGAAGATTTGCAACAAATCTTGTCAGGGGAGAAGGAAGTAACAAATTATTGTTAAATGTTCTGAAACTGACAGGTCTGCATGTAAATCTTTTACCGATTTTGCAAACTCTATATTGCATTTTGCCTACTTTTGTACCCGATTATCGTGATATCTAACTAACAATATAATAAAAACAGATCTTCCGCTATGGACTTAATGCAAGAGATTATTGCACGCGCTAAAGCAAACAAACAGCGTATCGTTCTTCCTGAAGGAACAGAAGAAAGAACATTGAAAGCTGCCGACCGTTTAGTGGCCGACGAAGTTGCAGACATTATCCTGATTGGCAACCCCGCTGAAATCAACAGCTTGGCTGCACAATACGGGTTAAACCACATTGGACAAACTACTATTATCGATCCGAAGAATCACGAAAAGAAAGCCGCTTATGCAGACCTGCTTTTCCAGTTGCGCCAGAAAAAGGGTATGACTCCCGAAAAGGCTGCCGTTTTAGTAGAAGATCCTTTGTTTCTTGCCTGCCTGATGATTAAATCCGGCGATGCCGACGGTGAAATCGCAGGTGCACAGAACACGACTGGTAACGTGTTGCGTCCTGCTTTGCAGATCATCAAGACTGCTCCGGGTATGAGTTGCGTTTCAGGTGCGTTCCTTATGTTTACAAAAACTCCCCAGTATGGTAAAGATGGTGTTCTGGTGTTTGCCGACTGTGCCGTAATGCCGAATCCGACAGCTCCCGAACTGGCGAGCATCGCTATCGCTACGGCTGCTACAGCCCGCGATATCGTAGGTATGGAACCGCGTGTCGCCATGTTGAGTTTCTCTACAAAAGGCAGTGCCTCTCACGAGATGGTCGACAAGGTTGTCGAAGCTACCCGTCTGGCAAAAGAAATGGCTCCTGACCTGAAGGTTGACGGAGAGTTGCAGGCCGATGCCGCTTTGGTGGAAAAGGTCGCTTCATTGAAAGCTCCGGGCAGCGATGTCGCCGGACAGGCTAACGTTTTGGTATTCCCCACTCTGGAAGTTGGTAACATTGCTTACAAGCTGGTTCAGCGTTTAGGTGGTGCAGAAGCTGTAGGTCCTATCCTGCAGGGTATGGCTGCTCCGGTTAATGACCTGTCACGCGGTTGCTCCGTTGACGATATCTATAAGATGGTTGCGATTGCATGTAACCAGTCAATCGGTCTGAAGGCTGCAAAATAATATACATTCCCTGTAGAGACGCACGGCCGTGCGTCTCTACACAATAACATCCATATTTAAATCATTAAATCATGAAAGTATTAGTATTAAACTGCGGTAGCAGTTCTATCAAATATAAATTGTTCGATATGACATCCGGCGAAGTGATGGCACAGGGTGGTATCGAAAAGATCGGTCTGCCGGGTGCATTCCTGAAGCTGACTGACAAGGACGGTAAGAAAGTTGTTCTGGAAAAAGAGATGCCTGGCCATAAAGAAGGTATCGAATTTATCCTGAGCATCCTGACAGACAAGACATACGGTTGCATCAAGGAATATAATGAAATCGACGCTGTCGGCCACCGCGTGGTACATGGTGGTGAAAAGTTTGCTTCCAGCGTGAAGATCGACCAGGATGTGATCAACAAGGTAATCGAATGTTCAGACCTGGCTCCGCTGCATAACCCGGCTAACCTGAAGGGTATCGATGCGATGGAAACGCTGATTCCGGGTATTCCCCAGGTGGCTGTCTTCGATACGGCTTTCCACCAGACAATGCCGGCTAAGGCTTATATGTATGGTTTGCCCTACGAAATGTACACGAAATACGGTGTGCGTCGCTACGGTTTCCACGGAACAAGCCACCGCTATGTTTCCCGTCGCGCTTGTGAAATCCTGGGCGTCCCTTATGAAGAACAGAAGATTATTACGGCCCATGTCGGCAACGGTGGTTCCATCGCTGCCGTAGACCACGGCAAATGCGTTGATACTTCTATGGGGCTGACTCCGGTTGAAGGTCTGCTGATGGGTACTCGTTGCGGTGACGTAGATGCCGGCGCTCTTTCTTTCATTATGGATAAGGAGGGGTTGGATGGTCACGGCTTGTCGGATTTGATCAACAAGAAGAGCGGTGTTGCCGGTTTGGTAGGCGGTTCTTCCGACATGCGTGATTTGGAAAATGCGGTAGCAGCGGGAGACGAACGGGCCATTATGACATTGGACGTTTATAACTACCGTATCAAGAAATATATCGGTGCTTATGCTGCAGCTATGGGCGGTTGCGATATCCTGGTATGGACCGGTGGTGTCGGTGAAAACCAGTGGGCGACACGTCGTGTTGTTTGTGAAAACATGGAATACATGGGTATGAAGATCGACGTTGAAAAGAACGAAGGTATGCGCGGTGAAGAAATGGTCATCAGCACGCCGGACAGCAAGGTCACGATTATCGTGGTTCCGACAGACGAAGAATATATGATCGCTGCCGATACAATGGATATATTAGGTAAATAATAATTATTCTAATCCTCACAGCTTACAAAACATTAGGATTAGTGTTTAGACTGCTCCGACACCGGTTGGGGCAGTCTTTTTTTATAAAATGAAATGGTCAAAATCTTTGCAATAAATAAGGAATGGACCGGATATGTTGTATTCTGAAAATTTGTCGGAAGGGAATCGTTCTATTTGTTCTTCCGTAGCGTCCCATAGGTTAAGGCCAGATGAAAATGTTGCAAGAAATGTAAGGTTTTCTGCGAATTTTTCTAATGGATCATTTTCTGTAGAAATATCTGTAACGATTATATATTGTTTGGGTAGCGATTTGAATAGATGAGGATCGCTTATATTCGCTTTACTAACCAATATATCCAGGATGCTTAAACTATCTTGTAGCTTTTTTTCAAGTTTATATTTTGTGATTTGTTCTTTAATACCTTTCTGAGAAATATCATGCAGATGATATTCTAAATATTTTTTCCAACCTTTTATTTCAATAAAAAGAAGTTCTTCATTTTTATAAATAGCATCAACTGAGGCAAGTGGTTCTTGCCCTTTGCAGTATAAATCCTTTATATGATCAAAGTCGATGATTACAGTCTGGCTTCTGTGAGGACAAGCTATATTTACCTTACAAGGATTATGCAATTGGCAGATAGTTGATGTTTGTAACCAACCTAATGAATTGATGTAGTCTAATAATTGCTCTATCATTTCAGATTCATAATATGATTTAATGGTTCTGATAGTTTTTTGAATATCATATTTAAATTAGTAGTTACATCCTCTATGGTAGATAGATTTGATGTGTCATCATTTTCAGTCAGGTAGTATTTGACTAAGTCCTCGATTTGTTCCTGATGTGCAAAATAACGAACCCCCTGTATAAAATAGGGGCTATGTGAACTGACCATAACAGGAATCCCTTCTTTTACCATCTTGACAATTAATTGGGCACAATCTATTTGCCATTTCGGATGAAGATGGTTTTCAGGTTCATCAATGATTAACATTTTTCCAGAATTGATTTCGTCTGCATCTAACAGCAATTGGATAATTCCAAAAGTTTTGATTCCTGAGGCAACATTCATGGTTTGTAGTTTTAATTTCGTCCCATTTTTTGTCGTTGAAAAATAGAAATCTCTTAATGTTTTATCATATTTGAATTCTCCGCCTATGATGCGGGAAATTTCCCATTCTTTGGTGAATAAAGAGGGAGTCGGATATTTACTCACTTCCAATTTATTCATTAAGTCTTTGATATGAAAAGGGATGACAGGGGCAAAACGATATTCGTTACGCCCGCTAATAACATCAAACAAACTACGGCTTTTGGATAATAGATCGTTTAGTTGCAGATATAAAGGTGTTTCTAAAAAAGTTGCATCTCCTATTGGTAGATAAAAACTTTCGTCTTTAAAAGATTTGACAACCTGATTGTCTTGAATCGTAAAAAGACATTGTCCTGTCTCATCGGATAATGTGACAGACGACTGCTCCGTCCCTTCTGTACAAATGTTATGGATAAATTCAGAATCAATGGCTCTTTGGAATGCGTCGTTCAGTAATGTTGTTCCATTGTTGGACTTAAGAAGGGTATTATGTATTTCTGTTAAGTTGTTAAGAGCTTTCTCTTTTCCTATGTCTGAAATTCTGAGTTGCCGTATGATTGAATATTTCTGTTGTATGAATTTATCGAATTCAAGTCGGATAATAGGATTATCCATGTCGTTTATGAAAGGCTGAATGCTGTTCATGAAGCGAGGCGGAATAAATTCATCTCTCCCTATTTCTCTTTCTTTTGTTGCTATAGAATATCCGGTGCGAGTATATCTATATATTCTGTCAATACATTCGCGAACGATACGGGTTTTGTATTTAAAAGAATCTCCTTCACTGCCTGATAAAGCTTTGATTGCACAGAACAAAGCTTTACCTGCTGTACTTTTACCAGAGTCGTTGATCCCGGTAATGACAGTTAAGCCGCCGACTTCAATTGAAGCATGTTTGATCTTGTTTATATTGGAGAGTTCAATTTGCATCGCCTTTTTATTTAATATATGATTATACAAATGTAAAGATAAATATTAGTAAAAACTAATTCTCTTTTTATTCCGTTTCGAACTGCTCCATACAGAGCGTTTCCCCGTCCCAAACGATATAGGAGAAGTATTGCATCCAGTCGCCAGCGATCAGGAGCCGCGCAGTCCGCGAAAGCATCAGGTCGAGCATGATATGGCGGTGGCCGAAGATAAAGAAGTTGATGTCCGGATGTGTCTTGAGGTAATCTTTTGCAAAGAGGACTATATATTCATGGTCTTCTCCCTGGTATTCGGGAGCCTCCCTTGTCTTATGCTTTTTCAGTCCGCTTTTGCGGCTGTTGAGCGACCAGCCGAGAGCGAAACCGAATGTCCAGCGAGGATGGATGCCCGCGTACAACCATTGGCAAAATCGATTGCGGAAAAGGGCACGGAGGAAACGGAACGCTTTGCTGCGATAGTCAACCTCGTCGCCGTGCCCGAGGAAGAACCGCTTGCCTAAAAGGTCTATGGTGAGCACATCCCGGTGGACAATAGCACCGATCTCCTTCGGCAGATAGTCGAACATCCAGATGTCGTGATTGCCGATAAAGATATGGATCTCCACTCCGTTGTCGGATAGCTCCGCTAATTTTCCGAGGAAGCGGACGAAGCCTTTCGGCACGACATATTTATATTCATACCAATAGTCGAATATATCTCCTAAGAAATAAATTGCCATCGCCTCGTCTTTGATGCTGTCTAACCAGCGTACCAGTCTCTTTTCGACAGCAAGCGGGTCTTTATGGAAACGGGCGCCCAGATGTGCGTCCGATGCAAAATATATTTTCTTTCGAAGGGAATTCATGTTTCTATCGGAAGGAGTTTGTTTTTCTTTCGGATGTATATTAGAGGAAACCTAATTCCAGTTTGGCCTCTTCGGACATCATGTCCTTGTCCCATTCCGGCTCGAACACTAAGTTCACTTCTACGTTATTCACGCCTTCGACAGCCTCTATCTTCATCCGGACATCTTCCAGAATGAAATCGGCAGCAGGGCAGTTGGGGGCGGTGAGCGTCATGTCGATGAGGACATTCTTCTCATCGTCTACCTCTATATTGTAGATCAAGCCAAGATCGTAGACGTTGACCGGTATTTCCGGGTCGTATACGGTTTTAAGCATGGCGACAATCGCTTCTTCTGTTTGGAGGAATTCGTTGTTCATCTTTCTTTAATTTGAATGCAAACTTAATAAATAATTGAGAATTGACAATTGACAACAGCCAATTAATAAGAGAACAACCCTAACTCCCCATTGTTCAACTCTTTCTCCCTCTCTTTAATTCCCTATTTCCCATTCTCTAAAGTTTCCCCTCATCCGAGTAACTGTAATAACTGCCGTCAGCCAGGACAATATGGTCTAACAGGTTAATTTCGACCAGACGGGCGGCATCCCGGAGGCGTTGTGTCAGTTGGTCGTCCTGCCGGCTGGGACGGGTGTTGCCCGAAGGATGGTTGTGGCAGACGACGATGCCTGTTGCAAGGGCATTGATCGCGGCTTTCAGGATCAGGCACAGGTCGGCGGATGTCTCGCTTATCCCGCCCTGGCTGATCTTGACCTTCTCGATTACCTGTAAAGAGCGGTTCATGAGTGCGATCCATAATTCTTCGTGGGGAAGATCGCAGAGCAGAGGGTGGAAGAGCTGGTAAGCGTCTTTACTGGCGTGGATGGTCGGACGTTGAACAGGTGTACTGTTGCCGCGCCGTTTCCCAAGCTCGAGAGCGGCATTGATTATGATCGCTTTGACTTTTCCGATGCCTTTAAACTTAGACATCAGCTCTTTGACGGATAATTTGCCTAAGGCATTCAGATTATTATTGACGGAACCCAGAATACGTTGTGACAGTTGGACTGCGGTTTCCTGGCTGTTGCCGGAACCGATCAGGATGGCAAGTAATTCGGCATCGCTAAGGGAAGCAATACCTTTCAATAACATTTTTTCGCGCGGGCGGTCTTCTTCTGCCCATTCTTTTATTTTCATAGCAAGACTTTGTTAGTTGAAAGTTGAAAGTTGAAAGTTGAAAGGTGAAAGGTGTTGATTCACTTTCAACTTTCAACTTTCCACTTTCAACTGTTTTACCGGATACGTCCTACATAAGAACCGTCCTGTGTATTGATTTCGATGATTTCACCTTCTTCAATGAACAACGGGACGCGTACTTCGGCACCTGATTCTACTGTAGCAGGTTTCAAAGTGTTGGTTGCTGTATCGCCTTTGATGCCCGGTTCGGTATAAGTTACTTTCAACTGTACTTTTACAGGCATATCAGCGAATAAAACAGTATCTGTTGAAGCGTCTGAAACAACGTCTACTATCTGACCTTCGATCATGAAGTCTACACCATTGATCAGATCTTTGTCGATGATAACATCATCAAACGTTTCCTGGTTCATGAAGTGATAGTGTTCGCCTTCCTGATATGTATATTGGTACGGGCGACGTTCTACGCGTACGTCTTCCAGTTTTTCACCGATGTTGAAACGACGTTCGATCTGACCGCCTTTTACAACATCTTTCAGGGTTGTACGCATAATCGTGTTACCTTTTCCCGGTTTTACGTGAAGAAAATCGACGCAGAAATAGAGTTTACCGTCCAGACGGATACATGTTCCTTTCTTGATGTCCTGTGAATTAATCATACTAATGTGTTTTATATTATATTGTTAATTTATCTCGTGATGGATTTCGGGTGCAAAAGTAGTGTTTTCCTCTTAAAGTAGCAATAAACTTCTGCATTTTTATTTAGAAATAGGTTGCAAATCAGTTTGATAAGCAGAGGGTATACGAAGGCAAAATGCGATCCCTGCTCAAGTCCGGGATGACAGGCAAACTAAAAGAGCGAGATAATAAAACTGATAACCGGGACAAGAATAGCCGTCATGATCCCCATCAATCCGATGGCAAGCCCGCTCAAAGCCCCTTCCACCGCACCGATCTGGATCGCAACGGAAGTACCGACGCCGTGTGAAGAAGCACCAAGTGCCAGCCCTTTTGCAATACGGCTTTCAATGCCTAACACTTTCATTACGAACGGCCCGACAATGCTGCCGAATATCCCGACCGCTACCACGATAACGGCTGTCAAGGAAGGAATGCCGCCGGATTTCTCAGCAATGCCCATCGCAATCGGTGTTGTGACCGACTTCGGTTCGAGCGTGGCGACCAACGCGGCATCTGCTCCCATCAGCTTACCGATCGCTATAACGCTGACAATCCCCACAATCGCACCGACAAAGACGGACGTCAGGATTGAAATCACATTCCCTTTCAGATATTGGATCTGTTCATACAGTACATATCCCAGCGCCACGACCGACGGCCCCAGCAGGAAATGGATCAGGTGGCTGCCTTTCTGAAACGACTCGTATTCGATATCCATCGCTTTCAGGACAACAATAATGACTAATATGGAGGTGATAAGCGGATGCAGCAAACTGATACGCGTCTTTCTGTACAAAGCCAAAGATGCCAGATAAGTGCCGATTACCAAAGTCAGGGAGAATACTTCCGATTGCGCCAGGTTATTCATGTCCGTCCGTCTCCTTTCCTAACTTTTGCTGGATGAGCGCCACACTGGCAATTACGAGTATGGTGCTGACTACTGAAGCTGTTACGATCACAACCCAATACTGGGAGATAATGCCGAGCGAATTCATCAATCCCACACCTGCCGGCAGGAAAAACAACCCCATGTTTTCGGTTAGGAGCGTGGAGAGCTTCTTTACTTTATTCGGTTTGACCACCTTAAATAGCAGCGCCAGGAACAACAACACCATTCCAATTACGCTACCCGGAATAAATCCGTCGATAAAATAACTGACAAACTCTCCTGTAAAATAGAAGAAGAGGATGTAAAATGCTTCTATTAGCATATTCTTACTGTCTTTTAGATAACCGCTGCAAAGATAACACCTTTGCGGAAAATATGTTCTACAGCATATAATATTTAACTATCCGGCCAATGCAGACGCAATGAACATATAGATCATCATACCGATAATGTCGTTTGTAATCGTGATAAACGGCCCCGTAGCTAACGCCGGATCGATCTTCAGTTTATCGAGTGTCATGGGAACCAGCGTCCCGAAAATACTGGCGAACATCACGACCGCAAACAGGCTTAAGGATACGGAAGCGGTGATACCTCTGTCGCCTAACATAAAGAAATTATAAATAAATACGACTAAACTGATAATACTGGCGTTAATCAGCGAAACGACAGATTCTTTCAGTATCTGGGGCAGGATGTTTCCTTCCTTCAAACTGTTGTTTGCCAAACCTTGCACCACGATGGCGGAAGACTGGATACCCACATTCCCACCTGTCCCGCCGATCAGCGGGATAAACAGTGCCATCTTGGGGTTGACGGCAAAGTTTCCTTCGAAATTGCCTAAGATCAGGGAGTTTCCGATGCCGCCGATCATACCGATCAGCAACCAGGGAAGGCGGGCGGCCGTTTGGGTGAAGACGTTGTCCGAAGTTTCCACGTCTTGCGAGATACCGGATGCCAACTGGTAGTCACGTTCGTGCTGTTCGCGTACTTCGTCCATAACGTCGTCGATGGTGATACGTCCGACGAGGCGCCCGATACTGTCGATGACCGGCAGGGCGACTAGGTCATATTTCTCGATCGTCTCGGTCACTTCTTCGATACTGTCGCTGTCGCGGACAGAGATCGGGTCTTTCTTCATCACGTGTTTGATCTTTGAGACGGAAGGATTGGTGATCAGTTTCTGGAGTTGGAGCACTCCGCGCAGGCGTTCGTCGTCGTCTACTACGTATACATAATAGATTTCATCCATGTCTTCGGCTTGCTTGCGCATCTCGTCGATACACTTGGGCATACTCCAATTCTCGTTCACCACGATCATTTCGGTACCCATCAAACCGCCGGCGGTATCTTCGTCGTATTTCAACAGGTCGACGATATCGCCCGCCTGCTCAACGTCTTCGATGTGCGAAAGAATCTCTTCCTGGGTATCTTCGTCCAACTCACGCATCAGGTCTACAGCGTCGTCGGTCTCCATGTTATCCACGAAGCGTTTGGCAATCAGTTCGTTCGGAAGTTCCTTCAGTAACTTGTGACGGTCTTCCTCGTCCAGTTCCATCAAGACATCCGCTGCCTTTTCGCCATCCATCAGCAGATAGAGGTAGATCGCCTCTTGCAGACTAAGTTCCTGATACAGTTCGGCTATATCCGCCGGATAGAGTTCGTTCAGTATCTCCTTAATCTTTGTGTCATCCTTTTCGGTGATGATGTCTTTCAGATTGTCTATATAATCTTTCGTCAGTTCAATCATTTTGGGAGAATTTATGATTTATGATTTATGATTTATGAAACAATACACGTTCCATAAGTTATAAATCATAAATCTGAAATCATAAATCGTTTACGTTTCGTTCCGTTATCAGCGTCAGTTCCACGAATTGCTCTACGGATAGCTGTTCCGGTCGTTTGTCGAAGATCGGGAGCGAATAGTCGGGACAATCCTTGCCCAACAGGGGCTTCATCGAGTTACGCAATGTTTTGCGGCGTTGGTTGAATGAAGTCTTGACAACCGTCTTGAAAAGCTTCTCGTCGCATCCCAACGTTTTCCGGTCATTCCGCACCATCCGTATCACCGCGCTCTTGACCTTTGGAGGCGGGTCGAACACTTTCTCGCTGACCGTAAACAGATATTCCACTTCGTACCAGGCTTGCAACAGGACGCTCAGGATGCCGTATGTCTTACTGCCCGGACCGGCGGCAAGGCGTTCGGCTACTTCTTTTTGTATCATGCCTGAACAGCAAGGAATATGTTCCTTATAATCGAGCACTTTGAAAAATATCTGGCTGGATATGTTATAAGGATAATTACCGATCACGCAAAACTGGTCCGGAAACAACCGGCTGAGATCCAAGCGCAAAAAGTCTTCCGCCAGAATCTTGCCTTCCAGGGCGGGAAAGTTCTGTTCTAAGTAATCGACCGATTCCATATCCAGTTCCACTACTGTCAGATCGTGTCCTTTTTCTAATAAGAATTGGGTGAGGACGCCCATACCCGGGCCTATTTCCAGTACAGGCAATTGCTTGTAATCGGACAATGTATCTGCAATACGTTCAGCTATTTGCAGATCTTTCAGGAAATGCTGTCCTAACGCTTTCTTTGGCTTAACTAATCTCATCCACTTCTTTGGTGTAATGTGTTCGTATTTAAATATAATGCTTATCTTTGCAGACGTACAAAAATACAACAAATAATTTAAAGTCATTTACGCATAATGGATTTTAAAACAATTCTACGCACGTTTCTTAAGATCATTCTCCCGCTTGCTTTCGGTTGTTTACTACTCTGGTATCTGTACAGTAAGATGGATATCGGCGAGATCTGGAATGTAATTCGTAAAGGCGTCCGCTACGACATCATTCTTTTTTCGCTTTTGTTCGGTTTGGGAGCCAATATAATCCGGGGACTGCGTTGGGGATTGCTGATCCGCTCGTTGGGTGATAAGGTGAAGACTAATAACGTGATTTACGCCGTGTTGGGAAATTACGCCGTGAACCTTGTGCTGCCTCGTGTGGGCGAAGTCTGGCGTTGCGGGGTGATAACCAAGTATGATAAGATCCCGTTTACCCGCTTGTTGGGTACGTTGCTGATCGACCGTGTGAGCGATACCATTATGGTCGGACTGATCACGATGTCTATCATTATCTTCAATTTTGATTTCTTCCGTAGCTTCTTTGCGAAGAACCCGGCATTGCTGGATGGCTTCCAGTCTATGTTCAATTCGATATGGATTTACGTGGCAGGCGTAATTTTTATCGCCGGAATTTGGTTTATATTCACATATATGAGTAACTTTACGCTGGTCAAGAAAGCAAAGTCGATGTTGCAGAACGTTTGGGACGGAATGAAGAGTATCTGGCTGATGAAGCGTAAAGGTCTTTTTGTGATTCAAACCTTGTCGATCTGGACAGGTTATTTCCTCTATTTCTACATCACTTTCTATGCATTCGACTTTACCCGTGACCTGGGCGTGACGGTCGGTCTGATCGCTTTTACAATGAGCAGTATCGCCGTGGCAGTACCCGTCCAGGGAGGTATCGGCCCGTGGCACTTTATGGTGATCGCCACTCTGATGTGCTTCGGGGTAAAGGAAACCGATGCGGCAGCTTTCGCACTGGTAGTCCATACGGTGCAAACCGCATGGCTCGGATTGACCGGTTTGTTTGGCGTGGTGGCTTTGCCCTTCACGAACAAGGAAGTGCCGGTCGCTGTTAATGAATAATACTATTGCATAAAAATAAAAGTAGCACAAATTAAATTTAACTTCTATGTCAGCAGAAATCAAAAATCTTTCTCCGCAGCCAGTCTGGGGTTATTTCTATGACCTTACGCAAATTCCTCGTCCTACCGGACATATGGAGGCTGTAACCCGTTTTATGGTAGCTTTTGGTAAAGGATTGGGATTGGAAACCTTGCAGGACGAAGTGGGAAACGTTTTGATTCGTAAACCGGCTTCTCCGGGAATGGAAGGACACAAGACCGTGACCATGCAGTCCCACCTCGATATGGTTCCGCAGAAGAACTCTTCAGTAAAACATGATTTTCTAGCCGATCCGATCGATGCTTATATAGATGGAGATTGGGTGAAAGCCCGCGAAACGACATTGGGAGCCGATAACGGCATGGGCGCCGCTTTTGCTATGGCTGTCCTGGCAGACAAGACGTTGAAGCATGGTCCGCTGGAAGCTCTTTTCACCATTAATGAAGAAGTCGGAATGGATGGGGCAGTCGGCCTGAAGCCGGGTTTCCTGAAAGGGGAAATCTTGTTGAACTGTGATTCGGAAGAAGAAGGCGAGCTGTTTGTCGGCTGTGCCGGTGGTGCCGATCTGAATGTCTCCATGCAGTTTAAGGAAGATACCTATATCCCTGAAGGCGACGTGGCAGTGAAGGTCAGTCTGACAGGCCTGAAAGGCGGCCACTCGGGCGTGGATATTCATTTGGGACGCGCGAATGCGAATAAGTTGATATTCCGTTTCCTGAAAGAAGCGGTACGCGACTATGGGGTTCGCTTGTCATCTATCGAGGGCGGTTCGTTGCGCAATGCGATCCCGCGTGAAGCGTTTGCTATCATAACAATTCCGGGTGATAATGTGGAAGCCCTTTGGGAACTTGTCTCCGATTATCAGGAGATGTACCGTTCCGAATATAAAGGTATTGAAAACGGCATTCATTTCGTGGCCGAAATGACCGAAATGCCGGCAACTCTCATTCCGGAAGAGATTCAGGATGATCTGATCAACGCGATAGAGGGCTGTCAGAATGGTGTGATCAGTATGTTGATGGATTTTCCCGGTACGGTCGAATCGTCGACAAACCTGGCAATTGTAAAGTCCTCGAACGAAATGATCGAGATTCAGATTTTGGTTCGCAGTTCGTCCGAGAGCCGCAAGGAAGCTGTTTGTTCGAGCCTGGAAAGCGTATTTTCACTGGCAGGTGCCAAAGTTGAATACGATGGCGGTTATGGCGGTTGGCAGCCGAATATCGATTCGCCGATCCTGAAGATTATGCAGCAGGCTTATCTGGACCTGTATGGAAAGAAACCGGAAGCAAAGGTTATGCATGCCGGCTTGGAATGCGGCATTATCCAGGAATCCTATCCGAATATGGACATGATCTCTATCGGCCCGGATCTGCAGCATCCGCATTCTCCTGACGAGCGCGTAAGCATTCCGTCTGTTGCCCGTACGTGGGACTTTATTGTTACGACGCTTGCGAGAATCTGATTTGTATTATACCTATATAAAATAGAGAAGCCTCCGGTGAACGCAATCACCGGAGGCTTTTTTTATTTCCCATTCGATGTTTTCCGATTTTCTATGCAATGTATGTCTGTTTTTATGTAAGTGTAATTTGTTTTTGACGACGTCGGGAATATATTTGACGTTGTCGAGTATTTATACGACATCGTCGTGTATATTTTCGACGTTGTCGAAAACAGATTAGATGCAAGTGAAATTTATATTCCTTGCTGAATGCGAAGGTAATAAGTCCGCTAAAAACAATTGTCGGACGGCTTTTTTTGCCCGTTTTTTCAAAAATGCTCTTTTTGACGGTTTGAGGTTTTCGTAATAGCTTGATTATTAGATGTGCTTAATATATGCAATTGTACGCGCGTACCTATATTTATGGGGGTAAAATCGGACTAAAATGCGTGTGTAATTAGTTGTACATTAATGAGATAAGTCCTGAAAACAAAATGACTAAAAAAAACGTACGTTTTCATTAGTCATTTTGGAGGACGGTCCCATGAAGGGACAAAAGAACTGAATTTCATTATATATAGTATTATTAATTAAATTATTAGATTATGAACAAAAAGTTTTCTACTCTTGTAGCAGCATGCTTATTGCTCTCTGGTTTCGCGAATGCAACGAATCCTGACGATGCTCCGAAAGGTGCTGTGAAAGCTGAAACTGTAGCAACTGGCAATTATTACCACATTGGTGCTTCTACAGGTGCTACAAATGTATTCCTTACCATTAAAAAGACGGATGATGGTTTTGCTCTGGTAAAAAAAGGTCTTGAATCTGGTGATTTGTTGACTGCATCTACTGACTCAGCTTTGTGGGAACCGACAGTGATTAAATCACAGGCTCCTTCTGCTCCTGTTTATACTTTTAAGAATAAGTACACAGGAAAAATCTTAGCAGTAAAGTATGCTGGCGATAACAAAGATCAAACGGCTATCTTGGTTGATCCTGCAACAGAAGGTGCATTCTCTGAATTTACATGGGATTATAATGGAACTGACTCCGCGTTAGTTGCTTATGATGCTCAGAACAAACCTTATGTATTGGATTTCTCAGGGGCAACTACCGGTGGTGTAGTAAAATTTGTAAAAGGTAAAAGCGCAAATTTGAACGGAATGGGTGTTAAGCCTTTTAACCCTGCAGAGATTTACATGACAGCAGAAATGCTGAATGCAGAATTAGGAGGAAAATCTTTCAAACTGAATGTCTTAGGTACTTATACAGATAAGACTAAGGATCCTTTGATTGGTGAATTTATTGCTCAGGATGCGAATGCTTTAGGAACTTCTCCTTCTTTAAATTATCCTGGTGTTTATTTACAAGCAAAAGATAAAAGCATAGATCGTAAAGTTAAAGATGCTGATGGTAATTATCTGAAGAATAATAATGTTTTTTTAGTTGTTGATACTGTATTTGTCGATGGTTTTGGTCGTGTAGACTCTATTAACGCAAAGGGGCTGCGGATGGCATTAGATACTATCAACTCAACTCATGCCGTTTGGTCCTCTCCAGCTGCTTGGACTACAGATTCTGTCGCTGCTGGTAGACAACCGGCTAACTATCGTTTCTTTATTTATAAAAACATTGGAAAGGTTGCTTCTGACTCTTTGATTGTAAAAGTTGATACTATACCTTCTATTGGTGTAAGTGGTAATTCTTTCTCACAGGGTATTAACCATGCTTCTGCTCCTGGCGCTGGTTATTTGGCTAATTATGTAATTGGTACAGGTAATACTCCTGTTCTGACTCCGCTTGATTCTTCTTATTTAGTATCTCAGCCTAAATACCAGTTGCCATTTATTACTTTAGGTGAAGGAACAAAAGCTAATTTGCCGGAAGGTATCTACTCTATTCAGCAGAAAAATGGCGGCTTCTATCAAGCTGCTTTAGTTAAGGCTGGTGCCGTTGCTAAATATGATTCTCTTGGTACTGCTGTTTGTAAGGAAGTTCCTTATTCTCAGTGGAGACTTTCTGGTTCAAATGGACGTTATAGCATTGTAAACCGTGAAAATGGCGTTGTATTCAAGAATTATCAACAGGTAATGACTCTTTATACAACAGATAAAGAAAATGAATACAAATATGGTGACGAAACATTGATTATTAAACCGATCGCTGATGTAGATGAAGATGATGCTTACTTAGGTTACAAGCATTTTACTGCTGAAGAATTGGATAATTTAGCTGTCCGTTTGCGTTTCACTGCATTTGGCGGTGTTGAAAACTTATATGTAGTTGGTAATAGAGCTGACTCATTGCTTCATGTTCGTCAGGTTGCAGATGTGGAAGATGCTATCGAATTCAAACTTGTAGCTGTAAAAGATAAAGATGGGAAAGCTAAAGATGTTAAATATAACACTTCTGAAGGTTTGAGTCGTCGCGCTTATCAGCTGATGGTCAATAATTACGGAGATAATAGCGTTAGAGAATATTTAGTTTGGGATGGTGACAATTCTGCATTTGCGTTGAGTGATTTTGAAGATCGTGGTGATGGTGCTGTTGCCGATAGCGCTGCTGTTGCTGTTATCTTCCGTCAGAATTGTGAAGGGGCATATCAGATACTTCCTGTTGATACAGCTATGATTGGTGTAAATCATTCTGGTTTTAAAGCAGATAGTTTGTGGGCAAATGGAACCCAGTTGACTGTAATAGGCTCTAATGATTTATTGGTTGGTTCTGATGTAAAGGGCTTACCTACCGGATATTTTGTATTGGATATTCCAGAAGCTCCGAAATATGCAACAGTAGAAACAGGCCATTATAGAGTACAGTCCGTAAATAATACATCTTTGGCTATTACTACGAATGCTGATGGTGCAGCAGTATTGCGCGGTGTCGGTGAGTCAATGCTGAAGTCAGACCCTGCTTATGCTGCAAATAACTTCGTGTTATATATTGATTCAGCTTGTACACATAATGCTGCAATGCCGACATATTATATTTCTACAACTCAGGCTACAGCAGGTACATTGACTCCAGAAGATTCTATTGCTGGTGCCCGTTATTATATGATGAATACTTTGGCAAGAGATGGCAAAGCAAATGCTGAAAAACTTGTATTTGCTAAAGCTAAACAGCCGTTTGAAACAGGTGATACTTTGGTTGTAGCTCCTTATGCAAAGACTGACACAATGGTAATTGGAGGTAAAGATGGTGCTCAGAACCGTGCAGCATTTGCATTCCAGACTACAGCTAATTCGGGTGAATATAAGATTCAGAATGTCGCAACCGGTGAGTATGTAAAACAGGTTAATACTGTTATATCTTTGGCTACAGGTTATGCCAATGGTAATAACTTTACATTGGAAGTTCAGGATACACCGACTTCTAACGAGGGTGTTGCCATTTCTGAAGTAGCTGTTATCGCTGGTGAAGGTCAGGTAACAATTGCTAACGCTGCTGGCAAGAAAGTTGTTATCTCTAACATCTTAGGCCAGGTAGTCGCTAACACAGTTATCACTTCTGACAATGCTGTAATCGCTGCTCCTCAGGGTGTAGTCGTAGTAGCTGTTGAAGGTGAAGAAGCTGTTAAAGCTATCGTTAAATAATAAGGATATTATGTAGGGGCGGGGCTTGCTTCGCCTCTCTTAATTAATATAATTCTAAAATTTACCGTGTGCACCGTAGAGATGCACGGCCGTGCATCTCTACAATGGCAATTATCCCGTGACGGGTGAACAGGCGGTAGATATTAATACTAAAGTAAAAAAAGTTCATCTGCCAGTATCCCTGTGAAGAGAAAACGCAGACACAAAATGAAGCCTCCCCAGTAGCAATATTGAGGAGGCTTTTATTTATATATCATGATTTGTTGTTGGTTTCGTAAAATAAACCTTATATTTGTCTACTTCCCTATAGAAAGGGAAGAGTGATTTTTAACCAAACATATATACGATATGGAAATACAAAATAACCAATTTAACTATGCCGCTTTACTTAAGCAGGTTAAAGCAAGAGTTGCCTTTGCGCAGAAAAAAGCCATTTATGCAGCGAATGAAGAACTATTATCCATGTATTGGGATATCGGGAAGTTGTTGTCTGAAAGTCAAAAACAAATAGGCTGGGGAAACAATGCTTTGGAACAACTTGCGAACGACTTGAAAAATGATTATCCGAAAGTAAAAGGGTTCTCTGTGCGGAACTGCCAATTTATGATTCAATTCTATTGTGAATACAATCAGCAGCTTACAAATACGAAACGGCCCGTTTCGTATTTGGGAGATACTTCACTCTTTTTGCCGGTCAGTAAATTAGGTTGGTCACAAAACATAACTTTAATGCAGCGTGTCAAGGATTTAAAAGCTCGTTACTGGTATATGGTTCAGTGCCTGAAAAATGGATGGAGTCGTGATTTCCTTGTTGAAGCCATCAAGCAGGACTATTACCACGCTCATGGCGCATTAGCCCATAATTTCGATACGACTCTTCCCGAAATCCAGGCGAAACAGGTGCGGGAAACGTTGAAAGATCCCTATATTTTCGATATGCTTACCTTTACTGAAGAATATGATGAACGAGACATAGAGTTGGGCTTGATAAAACATATTGAAAAGTTTCTGGTGGAAATGGGAGCTGGATTCGCTTTTATGGGACGGCAATATCATATAGAGGTCTCAGGAAAGGATTTCTATATTGATATTCTGATGTATAATGCTTTTATGCATAGATATCTGGTAGTTGAGTTGAAGCGGGGTGACTTTCAACCTGAATATATCGGCAAATTGAACTTTTATTGTTCAGCAGTCGATGATATCTTGTGCCGGGAAGGGGATAATCAGACGATTGGTTTGCTGCTTTGCCAGAATAAGGACCGCATTATGGCAGAGTATGCTTTGCGGGATGTTCATAAACCGATCGGTGTTTCCGATTATGAACTATCTCGATCTTTACCTAAAGATATCAAATCCTCCCTCCCTTCCATTGAGGATCTCGAAAATAAACTTCGTTCTATAATTGAGTAGTGCAAAAAAAAAAATTGTACTTTTGTGAGCTACATTAATAAGAATGGAACAATGGCTAACGATGAAATGAAACAAATCTGGAAAGTACCTGAGCCCACTCTTAGGAGGCTGCCGTGGTATCTTGCCTTTTTGAAACTGATGAAAGGAAGGGGGGAGACTTTCGTATCATCTACTCAGATTGCCAAAGAAATTAATGTGGACCCCAGTCAGGTGGCGAAAGACCTCTCCTTTGTGAATATTTCAGGGAAGACGCGTGTCGGCTATGAGATCAGTACGCTGGTGGACGTGTTGGAAGATTTCTTGGGCTTTACGGCGCAGCATAAAGCATTCCTGTTCGGTGTCGGTAGCTTGGGTGCTGCCCTGTTACAGGATTCCGGTCTGAAACAATACGGATTGGAGATTGTAGGTGGCTTTGATGTCCGCAGGGAACTTGCCGGAACGGAGATCAACGGAATACCGGTCTACCACATGGACGATTTCCCGTCCAAGCAAAGAGAATACGGAGCGACGATCGGCGTGATCACTGTCCCTGTCGACAAGGCGCAGGAAGTGACCGAACAGATTATCGCCGGAGGAATTAAGGCCTTGTGGAACTTTACCCCGTTTCGTATCCGTGTGCCGGAAGATATCGTAGTGCAAAACACCTCTATGTACGCCCACCTTGCCGTGATGTTCAACCGCTTGAATTCAATCAATCACTGACATATGAAAATAATAGCAGTAGGAATGAATTATGCCGCCCACAATAAAGAGCTGCATCATTCGTTAGAATTATCGGAGCCTACTATCTTTATGAAGTCCGACTCTTCGTTGTTGAAGGACGGCAAACCGTTCTTTATCCCTGATTTCTCTTCGGAGATCCATTATGAAACGGAGATCGTCGTGAAGATAGACCGGCTGGGAAAAAACATAGCCGAACGTTTCGCCCATCGTTACTATAACGAGGTGACGGTTGGGATCGACTTTACGGCCCGTGACTTGCAAAACAAATTGCGTGCACAAGGTCTGCCGTGGGAAATCAGTAAGGCGTTCGATAATTCGGCTGTTCTCGGAACATTCATTCCCGTAGAACGTGCGGGAGATGTGAACCGCATCCCTTTCCACCTGGATATTAACGGAAAAACCGTTCAGGAGGGAAACACACAGGATATGCTTTTCCCGGTCGACAAGATCATAGCCTATGTCAGTCGTTTCTTTACGTTGAAGATAGGCGATCTGATCTATACCGGAACCCCGGTAGGCGTGGGGCCGGTCAAGATAGATGACCACTTGCAGGGATATATCGGCGAGCAGAAGCTGCTGGATTTCTTTGTGAGATAACACGGAAAAAGAACGTATGAAGAGAATCTTATATACCTTGCTGCTTGTATTCGGTCTGCTCACTTCAGCTTGGGCGGATGGCAGTCGCTATGCCTCCGGGTCGGTGTTGAACTCAGGGAAATGGGTGAAGATACAGGTCGGGGAAGACGGTATTTACAAACTGACGGCTGCCGACCTGAAGAAGATGGGCTTTACCAGCTTGGACAAAGTCGCTGTTTATGGTTACGGAGGTTGGCCGTTGGATGAAGATTTCTCTAAGACTTACATAGATGATGTTCCTGAGGTGGCCGTGTGGAGGAATGCGGATTATCTTTTGTTTTATGGGAAAGGACCACGCAAATGGGAATATTCCTCTTCTGATGGAGCCTTTATCCACACCAACAATCCTTATTCCAATTACGGATATTATTTCGTGACCGAAAAAGAAACGGCCGGGCGTACAATGGAAAAGGCTGCATCTGCCGATGGAGCCACTCTGCAGGTGACGACTTTCGATGACTATGTTTTGCACGAAGAAGATTTGGTGTCGGTGAACAGTTCCGGGCGTGAACTATATGGAGAATCGTTTTCCTCTACTTTATCCCGCGATTTTACAATCTCGATTCCGGGTATTACGAACGATGAGGGGAAGGCTACTCTGTCTTTTATCTCCCGTGGCAACGGAACGATCACGATGAATATCGATGGTAATTCTTTAATATCCGGTTCTGTGTCTGTCCCGTCGGACGAATACGAAGTGGCACGGGAGTTGTATCGGGAAAGAGCCTGGACAGCAGATAAGGGTGAGAATGTAAAAGTCAACATCGGATATAGTACGACCGGACACAAGAATGTGCACTTGAATTATTTCCGTCTTCAGATGAAGCGGCAATTGAAAGTATATGATAATTATACATTCTTCCGCAGCCTTTCAGCAAGAGGTAATGCTTCCCGCTTTGTGATTCAGGGAGCCGATGCCAATACACTGGTTTTTGATGTGACCGACGGTGTAAATCCGCAGCAGATGGAAACATCTCTGAACGGGACGGAATTGTCTTTCTCTATTCCTGCCTCCGCTTCTTTGAGGGAGTTCGTTGCCGTAAAGCCCTCGCAGATTAAAGCTCCCGTGACAGTCGGTGAGGTGGCGAATCAGAATCTTCATGCCCTGGCACAGCAAGATATGATCATTATTGCCCAGCCTAATTTCACCACTCAGGCGGAACGTTTGGCGGAAGCGCATCGGACAAAGGATAACCTGACAGTCCAGGTGGTGGCGCCGGAAGCGATTTATAATGAGTTTTCCAGTGGTACGCCGGATGCAACCGCTTATCGTCGTTTTATGAAGATGTTCTACGACCGGCAGACATCGGAGGCTGATGCTCCCAAGTATTTACTGTTGTTCGGCGATGGTTCGTTTGACAACCGTAAACTGACTTCCGCTTGGAAATCGGTGGATATGAGCAATATGCTGCTGACGTATCAGACGGAAAACTCATTAAGTAGTCAATCGTATGTGATTGATGACTATTTCGGATTTCTGGACGATACGGATAATAAGAAATCCCTTCAAAATAAAAAGCTATGTTTGGGGATCGGACGTTTTCCTATCAGGACTGTGGAGCAGGCGACTCAGATGGTGGATAAGGTAATCTCTTATATGGAAAATAAAAATACAGGGTCGTGGAAAAACAATCTGTGTTTTATGGCTGATGATGGTAGCAATACGGATGGATTTATGACTGAGCATATGGAGTTTGCTGATCAGCTGGCAGGTTATGTCGAAAGTGAACATCCTGAGTTTTTGGTGAATAAACTGTATTATGATGCCTATAAAAAAGACATGACAGCAGGAACTTATCCGGATGTAAGGAGTGGCTTGCAAAAACTTTTAAAAGACGGACTTCTATTGTTTAATTATACAGGACATGGAGGGACAACGGCTTTAAGCGATGAGAAAGTGTTGACACAAACAGATATCAACCAGTTTACTTATACTCATCTGCCGGTATGGGTGACGGCTACCTGCGATTTTACGCGATTCGATGACTTGAACACGTCTGCCGGAGAAGATGTCTTTCTGAATAAAAGCAGTGGAGGCATTGCGCTGTTTACGACTGTCCGTGTCGCTTATTCCAGACCTAATTTCCCAATCAACGACAATGTTATCCGTAATTTGTTTGAAAGAAATAATGGGCGTCGTCGTACGCTGGGAGAAGTGATGCGAGCAACGAAAAATACCTTGTCGTCCGTTTACAAACTTGGTTTCTGCTTGATCGGAGACCCTGCTGTAAAAATGGCTTATCCAGAATTTGGAATGAAAGTGACGACCGTAAACGGACAAGCGGTAGATGGAAATTCAATCTCTTTCAAAGCTTTGGAAAAGATTACTGTCGAAGGAGAGGTGTTGGATGCTTCCGGGCAGTTGGTAACTGATTTTACTGGTATAGTAAACCCGACTGTAAAAGATAGCAAGGTGACTGTCACCTGCTTGAAGAACAGTAACAAAGATGACAGTCCGGCTTTCACCTTCACCGACTATCCGAATACGATTTTTATAGGGAATGACTCCGTGCGCAACGGAAAGTTCAGTTTTACTTTTACGGTCCCGAAGGATATTTCCTATTCCAATTTGCAGGGGAAAATGAACCTCTATGCCGTCGATACGGAAAATGGTCATGAGGCACAGGGTAATTTCGACAATTTTATTGTCGGAGGAACTTCCGAGAATGCGGAAACCGATACGATTGGTCCGGAAATCCGTGCCCTTTATCTGAATGATACGACATTTGTGGATGGCGGCCAGGTGAACACGACTCCCTATTTTGTCGCTGAGTTATGGGATAAGAGCGGAGTGAATATCACGGGAAGCAGTGTCGGACATGATATGATGCTGGTAATAGACGAATCGACTGTCCTGAGCTATAACCTGAACAGTTATTACGAACTGCTTCCAGGCGAAGAGGGGGCTGGTATCGTGAAGTTTCCGATCCCGGCACTTGAGCCGGGTAAACATACGGCGGAGTTCTGGGTATGGGATATCCTGAATAACTCGACTGTGCGGACATTCACCTTCGAAGTGGTTGAGGGACTGAAACCATTCCTGTTCGATGTGATCGCAACACCGGGTATCGCCCGCGAGCAGGTAACTTTCCACCTTATGCACAACCGTCCCGAAAGCCGGATGCGGGTGGGTATCATGGTCTACGATCTGGCAGGCCGCCAACTTTGGAAACATGAAGAAAGCGGAACGTCCGGCTTGTTCGAAAACTATACGATTTCCTGGGATCTGACACGTGGTGGCGCCCGTATGCGTCCCGGCGTCTATATCTACCGGGCAGCTATCAGTACCGATAATTCCAAAGAGGCAACAAAAGCAAGGAAATTCATCATTTTAGGAGAATAAGGTAATTCAGACAACAGCCTTTATCCGGTTATAAATGCCTTTCAATAAAGGGACTTTCGATATTAGTTCATTGAGTACGGATACAACATCATTTTCCAGCAAAGGATAATCATGGGCAATCTCATTTCGCAATTCCCGGATGTATCCCCATTCTTCCGCACTTTCTATAAACAGATAGCGTTCCAAACGATTCAGGATGTCCCGCATGGGTAAAGTTGTAATGTCTTCATCTAAATATTCCAATACATATCGGAATATTTTGGCTTCCATTGCATCCTGAAGTTTAGAAAAGCGGAAAATGAATTGATCCATGCAGCGGATTTGGTTTTCATCCAAATTTGCATAGCATTCAATGGACATAGGAATGTCTGTTCCCATCGCTTCCAAAGCCTCTTCTATGCGTTGAATATGTCGGTCACAAATATCAAATTCACGACTCAATCTTTCCCGTAATTCTTGTTTTCGGTTTGTCATATCAATCGTATGCCTGTGGTTAATGCTTCTTTTGCAACCAACGATTCTTCATGGTCGCCTATTACATCGATTTTCTGTTCTCCTAAAAGTTGTTTCAGGCGGGCGACCATACGGATGCGCGCCAAGACTCCTTTCTTTTCAGATGTAGTACGGATTAACAAGTCTATATCTCCTCCACGTTTCTCGTTATCTGTCCGGGAACCGAACAAATATACTTCAACGCTTTCGCCATAAATTTCTTTTGCGACTTGGATAATTGATTGTATGTCCTTCTTGTTTAAGCGCATTTCACTGTAGTTTCCACAAATATAGATACTTTTATTTTTTTATCCAATGTTTTCGTATGCCGGTTTCTTCGTTTTCTGCAATGGAAGCACATAAGGCTGTCTATCTTTTTAGGCGAATAAGAAGGAACGCATAATTTCCATTGTATTTATTGTGGCTGTCAAGACAAAAAAGCCGATAATGATCCAGTCCAGTATGCGGTATATGCGAACCGGGAGGCGGGGATATAACCAACCTAACAGCAGGGGAACTGCAAACATCCAGTGTCCGCCGAACAGGATTGCTTCGTTCATCCCGTAACGGATAATAAAGTGGATGACAAAGTCGATACACAGGTACATAAGCAGCAACTGTACATATTTGTTTTTCAGGTTGAGCAATGCCGAGGCTGCAACTAAGAATAATAAGAACATGATGGCCGCATTGTTCCAACTATGCAGATATTCGCTTGGCCGCAATACGACTTCTTTCCCTACTAACTGCTGTGTGAGAGGCGTGCTTATGATCGTGTTGCCCCAGAAGTCGATGAATGCCTGTTTGCCGAACGTATCGTCGTGGATGAAATATTGTCCGAGTTGCCGGGTCGTTTCGATAGGAGACGGGCCTTCCGAATGGAACAGTTTGGCTTTGAGCGTATAGAATCCCATGACGACCGCTACGCAAATGACGAACGGCAGCATCACTTTGAAGCCCGTCCGTATCTTATGCCGGAAAGGCGTCTTGTTCAGGAATACGGCCATTGCCGGTTTGGCAGCGTTGGTGATTGTTATCCCTCCGCAGAGGAAAGAGAGGTAAAGGATCGTTCGCCCTTTTATATATCCGGTAAGCTTATATTCTCTGGAAAGCATTAACAAAGAGAAGACGAGCAGGAAAAAAGAGAATGGATAGGTTTCCGTTGTGAACGACAGAACGATAGTGGTGAAAAAACTTCCCGTGAAACCAGTCAGCAACAGTGCCCGGCGGGAGGAAATCCGGACGATCTGTTTCAAGTAACGATAGATCAGTACCAGTCCGCCGGTTATTAACAGGTTCATCAGTGCCAGGCAGATAATACCGGCCGTTTTCTCTTTGAACAGGGTTGTCAACAGGATTATCAACAGAGTTTTCAACAAATGGAAGATACCGAAGAAAGGATGGCTGACGTCAAAAGCTCCCCCACGTGTATGGAGATGGAACAGATTGTCGTAGCCCAAATAACTCCCCGCACCTCCGTTAGGCATATCTATCAGTGCCGTGTGAAAGAGCATCTGATAGCCGATGCCCCCGTAAAGGAGGAAAAAGAAAAGGAACAGTGCGGCCTCTGTCCAGGTCGGCGGAAACAAGGTACGTCTGGTTTCCCTCCATTCGATCCGGAGAGCGCGAAACAGGATAGACAGGCAGGATGGTATCATATTTATTTGTTGAATGGTTTATAATGGGGGATATCAGCGATGGCAAGCAGCTCTTTGTCTCCGGAACTGTCACCATATACATGGAGTGTCTCGGATGCGAAATCAGGGTATATCCGGCGAAGTCTGCGGACTTTCTCGGCTCCTTTGCAGTTGGGGGTGGAAAATCGTCCGGTCAGGATTCCTTCTCTTACTTCCAGTTCCGTTCCTTCGACAACTCCGATTCCGATTGTCTCCGCCCAGGGGCGTATCCATTCCGGGACGGAGGCGCTGATGATGGCAATCCTGTTACCTGCTTCCTGGTGTTTGCGTATTTCTTCCATCGCGGCAGGATAGACGAAGTCCGGTATACGGGAGGCGTATTCGAGGCAAGCCTTATGGAAATCCACCGTTCTCATTCCCCGCAGGAAAGAAGAGATCACAAGTTCTTTGGCCCGGTGTGTGGAAAGGATGCCCGCTACTGCTGCCCCTTTCAGCAGGATGATCCGGGGAAGCCGGAGGAGGAAAGCCTTCCGCCCGCACGTACGGATCAGGAAGTCCGGTAGCGAATCGCGGGAAATGATTGTTCCGTCGAAGTCGAATATTGCGATTGCCATATCAGTAAATAAGTAAAGCGAATACGATAAACCAGCCGGCCACGGTCAGTTGCAAGGTCCGGTCCTGCAACAGGATATCGGTCGGGTTGCAATTGCTCTTTTCAACCAGGATAATCTGCAGGTAGCGCATGATGCCTGCGAGGACGAACGGAACCGTGACATACAGATACTCGCTGCTCCTTGCCGTCACTTCCGGCGAGAGGGTATATAATATGTAAGTCACGGCAATAATGGAAGACAGGAACGACAGGATCACGTTCAGGTAATCGATCGTATATCCGGTAATATTCTTCCGCGAGATCTGTCCCGTCTCCATGAAATTACGCAAATCATCCCGGCGCTTGGCGAAAGCGAGGAAAAGGGAAAGGATGAAGGTCATGATGATCAGCCAATGTGACAACTTGATCTCACCTGCCGCCGCACCTGCCTCGAGGCGGATGATAAAACCGCAAGCGACAATCATAGCGTCTATGATCTGCACTTGTTTGAGGAAGAGCGTATAAGCCAGGTTCAGGAGGATATATCCTCCGGCCAGCGACCAAATCAGGTCGCTGCTAATGTGCAAAAGGCTGAAACATAACGCGCTTATGCCATAAAGCAGGAACATGAATGCGATTGCCTCCGCCGGCGAAACCTTCCGGGCGGCAATCGGACGGAATTGTTTGGCTGGATGCAAACGGTCTTCTTTGGCATCCATCAGGTCATTGAAGACATATACGCCGCTGGTGAGCATACAGAAGCCGGCGAACAGGATCGCAACGTTCTGCAACCTGTCTAAGTCTGCCATCTCCTGTGCAAAAAACACGGGTAGAAACAAGATGATGTTTTTTACCCACTGGGAAGGGCGCATCAGAAGAAATAATGCGTTAACTTTGCCTGTCGATTGTATAGCTTTCATACTCAAGAGGCAAAAGTAGGAATTTTATTTGAGCATACAATAAAGTTCGGATTATTCAGTTTATAATAGCGTGATGTAAATTGATCGGTAATTCGGAAAATAATTAAGGATAAATATATGATAAGTAAATTCAGAATCGGTACACTCGTTATAATACTTGGCTTCTTTACTTCGGTTGCTACAACCTGGGGGCAGGATAAAGTGTCTTTGCTTGAAATGGCGGTTCCTTCGTTGAATATCGCACCGGATGCTCGAGGCGGCGGTATGGGAGACATGGGGGCGGCTACTTTGCCGGACATCAATTCGCAGTACTGGAATGCTGCTAAATATGCTTTTATGGGAAGCAAGGCGGGAGTCAGTTTGTCTTACACGCCGTGGTTGCGCAAATTGGTCAACGATGTGGCTTTGGTGAATATGACCGGTTATTACAAATTGGGTAATAGCGACTTGCAGGCAGTTAGCGCTTCTTTGCGCTATTTCTCGCTGGGAGAAGTCAATATATGGGAGAACATCGGAGATGTGCCGTATGGGTTGAATCCGTACGAGATGGCGTTCGATGTGGCTTACAGCCGCAAATTGTCCGAGTCTTATTCAATGGCGGTAGCCTTGCGTTACATCCGTTCGGATATGGGGACGGACCAGAATGACGAGAGCAATGCGGGTAATGCTTTTGCTGCCGATATCTCCGGTTATCTGGAAAAATATGTGTTGATGGGAAATGCCGAGGCTTTGTGGAGCTTCGGTTTTAACCTGTCCAATATCGGGAGTAAGATCTCGTATGACGGAGGAAATACAAACCAATACCTTCCGGCAAAGCTGACTTTGGGAACCGGTTTGCTTTATCCGATCGACGATTACAATCAGATAGGCGTTTATTTGGACCTGAACAAATATATGGTTCCGTATGCTCCCCAAAAGGAAGAAGGAGAGACGGATGCCGACTACCAGACGCGTGTGGACGACTATAAATCATGGTCGAGCCTTTCGGGTATGTTGAAGTCTTTTACCGATTCGCCCAACGGCTTGCTGAAAGAGATCATGGTTTCGGTCGGAGCCGAGTATAGCTATAATGAACAATTCTTCGTCCGCGGCGGTTATTTCTACGAGAATGCGAATGTCGGCAACCGTAAATACTTCTCTGTCGGTGCCGGTTTCCGTATGAGCGTGTTCCAGTTGGATGCCGCTTATCTGATCAGTACGGTTCCGCAGAACCCGTTGGACCAGACACTTCGTTTCTCCCTGTCTTTTGATATGGACGGGATTAAGAACTTATTTAGGTGAAAGTTGAAAGTTAAAAGTTGAAAGTGATGAAGATTCGGGTGGGTTTTGGATATGATGTGCATGCGCTGGTGCCGGAACGTGATTTGTGGTTGGGCGGAGTGAAAATAGAGCATACGATGGGCCTGCAAGGGCACAGTGATGCGGATGTGTTGATCCATGCTATCTGCGACGCCCTGCTGGGGGCGGCCAATCTGCGTGACATCGGTTACCACTTCCCTGATACGGCTGGCGAATATAAGGATATAGACAGCAAGATATTGTTGTACGATACGATGGAACTGCTCCGTGATGCCGGATATACGTTGGGCAATATAGATGCGACCGTTGCGGCCGAGCGCCCGAAACTGAATCCTCATATCCCCGAAATGAAGCGGGTGATGGCCGAGGTCCTCCAGGTAGATGCCGAAGATATCTCTATCAAGGCTACGACAACCGAGAAATTAGGCTTTACCGGGCGGCAGGAAGGAATAGCCGCTTATGCAACGGTACTGATACAGAAATAGCCCGCCTCTTCCGGTTCTTTCCCTCAACTATTGTCGGGAGTTTCCCTTAGGTGAAACCTTAGTTCCATGCCTATGAAACCTTAGTTTCATGCCGGAGAAACTTTAGTTTCATGGGCATGGAACTGGTTTCTCCCTCTCACTCCTTTTTTACTTCGCAGGGAATGGTGAACCAAAACGTGCTACCCACGCCTTCTTTCGATTCTACTCCGATTTCCCCTTTCAAGTAATCTATAATCGTTTGGCAAATAGATAGACCGAGTCCTGTCCCCTGGATAAAAGTGTCGAATTTAGCAAACCGTTCGAACACGTGCGGGATGTTTTCTTCTGCAATCCCCTTACCCGTATCGGAAACATAAAAACGCAGGCCGCCTTCTATCTCTTCATATCCCATTGCGATGGAGCCTTTGAAGGTGAATTTGCAGGCGTTTGTCAGGAAATTGGTAACCACCTGCATCAGCCGGTTCTTCTCGGAATGGATATAACAGTTCTTCTCCGGCAGGACACAGATCAGTTTTACACCCGGCTTGGTTTTGTCGCAGAAAACCTGTTCCAGGCGGTTAAACATACCGGAAACATCTATGTCGCTATAGATGAAGTCCATTTTTCCCGCTTCGATCTTGGATAGATCGAGTATGTCGTTGATGAGTTGCAGCAGCAGTTCGTTGTTCGTTTCGATTATCTTGCGGAATTCTTCCCGGTCTTCCTCCTGTATTTCTCCCTGGGCGATCAGGTTGGAGAAACCGACGATTGCATTGAGCGGTGTCCGTATTTCATGGCTCATATTTGCCAGGAAGGCTGTTTTCAGGAGGTTGGCTTCTTCTATCTTTTCCTTTTCCCGCAATTCTTTCTCCATCCTTCTTTTCTGGATGAAGAGGCGGATACGCAGGGTGACGATAGAGGCCGATAGAATAAGGATAACGATCCCGGAAATGATCTGGATCTTATATTTCTCGAGGAATGTGGGTGGCTCGTCAAAATACACGGCGTTTTTCGGGTAATAGGACGGATTGATGCCGTGTGTGTACAAATGCTGGTAGTTCAGATACGTTTTGGGACTTCCTCCGATCCGGTCGCAAGGGACGAATGCGTCCCCTTTTGCCAATATCTCCCGTATAGTCATGATGATCGCATCGTTGAAGTCTTCAATGGAAATGTAATGTCCGCCTGCGAAATTCCCGTTCTTGATATCGAGGTCGACGATCAGATAGACGGGTGCATTGGAGAAACTGCTCGTCATCTTCTGCACATTGTCTACTAAGTAATGGTTTTCTCCTTTTTGAGGAATGGCATACCAGGAATAGTAGATGATCGCCGCATTCTTATTGTTGTAAGTCGTCAGCGTGTCCAGCAGGTTTTCCGTTGAAAGTTTCGGCCACGACAGGACGTTCAACTCGAGATCCGGATATTGCTCTTCCAATACGTTCTGTAGTTCCTGGTATGTGACAAAGCTGATATAACGGTTGTCGCAGATAAAGGCGATTTTCTTCAGCCCGGGTTGTATCTTCCGGATTGTCTCGATCGTTTCCCTGACGTAAAGCGGCTGCCGCAAGGTCGTGACGTTATAGCCTTCGATCATTTCGGTAGTAGGGATCATAGCCTCCCGGAATCCCAGTTTCCGGTCTACCATCGCTTTTATATCGCGGGGAACCATACCTTGCGAGTAACAGATGAGGCTGGGAACGTCTTTCCATTCGTTATCGAAAAGAGGGCGGGTGACGAGCCACGCCGGATCACCGATGCAAATGATGGCTTTCGGAGGAAAGGGATATTGTTGCCGTAGATAATCTAATTTGTGGATAATCTCCATCGTATCTTTGATTATCGGAATCTGTAATTCTTCTCCTTTTACCGGAATCCCGTCATGTGTAAGTGTGGTACGAATCGCTTCATAAGCCTGATGTGTCCATCTCTCTTTGAAATTAATAGAGTGAAGGACCAATATATAGTCTTTTGAACTATCCTGTTGGCAGTGGAGTACCGGACTGTACAATGACAGAATAAAAAATATGATTAGAAAACTGGTTTTATTCATCCCTGATTGAATTAGATGATTAGTACCCTCGATAATCTCTAAGTCTGTACAAAGATATGTAATAATGTCCGTAATCTTGTATATCCCAGTGTTAATTTGTAGATTTGGCCCCATAAAGAAAAGATAAATATGAAGAGTAACGACTGGAAAGACCGTTTGGGAGTCATGTATTCTACGAATCCCGATTTTCAATATAATACGGATAACGAAGAGGAAGAAGATACACTTCCGAAAGAGAAGCAACTGTTGCGCATCGCTTTGGATAAGCGGAACCGTGGCGGCAAAGCCGTGACATTGGTAACCGGTTTCCGGGGGACGGCCGGCGATCTGGAAACACTCGGCAAGTTCCTGAAGGTGAAGTGCGGGGTCGGCGGTTCCGTCAAAGACGGTGAAATCATCGTGCAAGGTGACTTGAGGCCAAAGGTCCTGGATATATTACAAAAAGAAGGCTATGTCAAAAGCCGCATAATCTGATCGTATGCTGACAATCTACAGAGCGTCGGCGGGAGCCGGGAAAACGCACAAGCTGACCGGTGAATATCTGACTTTGTTGTTTACGGGGCCGGGAGCCTTCCGCCGTATTCTTGCCGTGACCTTTACTAATAAGGCGACGGACGAGATGAAAACCCGTATTGTCGATGAATTGTATAACTTGGCTTCCGGCAGGAAATCGGATTATGTGGAATTGTTGAAGTCCACCTACTCGTTGACGGAGGTTCAGGTACGGAAGCAGGCGGCAAAAATACTGATCGATATCCTGCACGACTTTTCTGCTTTCAATATCAGTACGATCGACCGCTTTTTCCAGCAGACCATGCGTGCCTTTACACGTGAGATCGGTTTGCAGGGAGGCTATGGGATCGAAATGGATCAGGAGCTGGTGCTCACGACGGCAATCGACAACCTGCTGGCGGATCTCGAAAAGCCCGAAAGCAAAGACCTGTTGGGATGGCTGCTCCGGTTTGCGGAAGATAAGATAGAGAACGGAGGGGAATGGAATCTCCGTAAAGATATAATGGCCTTGAGCCGGGAGGTCTTCAAGGAAAGTTATAAGGCTTTCAGCGACGAGGTCGGCCGGGATATAGAAGACAAGAAAGCGCTGGATGACTACAAGAACGATCTGTACGGCATTATCCGCTCCGTGGAAGCTGCTGCCAAAGAATTGGGTGAACGTGGTTTGGCGGTCTTGAACAGATACGGACTCAAAGTAACCGACTTCAAAGGAGGCAGCCGTTCGCCTCTGACTCTTCTCGAACGTTTGGCACAAGGGGAGATGAAGGAGCCGTCCGCTACTTTTGTCGGGCTGGCGGATAACCTGAACGGTTGTTTTACAAAAACGGTCGCTCTCGGTACGAGGCAAATTATCGGATGTGCTTTTGAGGATGGTTTGAATGATTGCATCAAAGGAATTGTTTCCCTGTTCGATAATCTGACAGCCTATAATACTGCCCGCGAAATTGTCCGCTATTATTATACGTTAGGTATCCTGACCGATGTGTCCCGCCAGATAGCCGCTTATCGGGAAGAGAAGAATGTGATGCTGATTGCCGACACGACGGAATTGCTCAATAAGGTGATCGGAGGCAGCGACGCTCCTTTTATCTACGAAAAGACCGGTACGCATGTCGACCATTATATGATTGACGAGTTTCAGGACACCAGCGGAATGCAATGGAACAACTTCCGTCCCCTGATCGAAGAAAGCCTCGCGCATAGCCGGGACAACCTGATCGTGGGAGATGTGAAACAAAGTATTTACCGTTTCCGTAACTCCGACTGGAAATTGTTGGACGAACAGGTCAGGTCCGATTTCTCCTCCGAAGAAGTACGCGAAGAAACGCTTAAGGATAACTGGCGTAGTTGCCGGAATATAGTTGAGTTCAACAACGCCCTTTTTACGACACTTCCGGGTGTTCTCCAGGCGTTATATAATGAGGCACTGTCCGTTTCTTCTCTCAACGAAGAACAGCGTGCGGCTTTTTTCACCAAGATCATGTCCGCTTATGATAAAAGTTTTCAACAGGTTCCTCCTCCTTTCAAACAGAAAGACGGGCATGTGCGGATCGAGTTTCTTTCCGGCGACGACGACAAAGATTGGAAGGAGGAAGCCCTGGAACGTTTGCCCGGCGTGTTGGAGAAGTTACAGGATAACGGATATGCACTAAAAGACATAGCGGTCCTTGTCCGCACCAACCAGGAAGGGGCGCAGGTAGCAGATACCTTGCTGACCTATAAGGAGGAACATCCTTCTGATCGCTACAATTACGATATTATCTCGGATGAGGCTCTGTTTGTCAGTGGTTCGAAGGCTGTCCGTTTCTTGGTTTCCCTGTTGCGCTACCTGAAGAATCCCGAAGACCGGACGAATGAGCAGATCGCTTTATACTCCTATCTGGTGTTGAAAGGGGTATTTGGTATCGAAGCTCCGGCTTTCCCGCCGGAAGTTGCCTCTGTCCTGCAAATCCTCTCCCGCCAGTCTCTCTATGAAACAACGGAAGGTCTGTTCCGTCTCTTTGCTGCTGATTTTCCCGAAAACGAACAGGTCTTTGTCCAGGCTTTTCTGGATATGGTGTCTGAATATACTCAGAAGGAGAGCGCCGATCTGAACCGTTTCCTGAGATGGTGGGACGAGACAGGTTGCCGTAAAACGATTGCCACGCCTGACGGACAGAATGCGATCCGCATCTTGACGGTCCATAAGTCGAAGGGGTTGGGTTTTAGGGTGGTGATTATGCCTTTCGGAGATTGGGAGATCGACCATAAGCCGTCAAAGCCGGTGATCCTCTGGTGTCATCCGGAAGAGAAACCGTTCGACCGCCTGCATCTTGTTCCCGTGCGCTACAACCAGTCGCTGGCAAAGACGATTTTTGCAGGTGATTATTTTAAGGAACGCTTGCATGCCTTTATTGATAACCTGAATACGCTATATGTCGCTTTTACCCGCTCGAAAGAAGAGTTGATCGTTTTCTCTCCGCGTCCGAAAAAGATCAAGGAAGGGACCGGCGATGTCGAAAAAATATCAACCTTGACCGACGCCTTGTGGGCCGGCTTGCGTACGGATATGCCCGATACTCGGGACGGTGAGAAACTGATCTCACTGCCTGCCGCTTTCGATACCGGAACAGGTGTTTTTGAACTGGGCGACTGGTGGCATCCGGCAGCAAAGGAAGAGAACAGTGAAATACAGGAGATCGGAATGGCGCGTCTTAGCTCCATCTCACCGGACGACCGCCTGCAATTACGCCTGCATGGCAAAGGTTATTTCTTCGATAATGCCCGCCGGAAACATGGCGCTTTGATGCACGAGGTATTGAGCCGTATCCGTACCCGAAAGGATATCCCGCAGTCGGTCGAACGATACCGTCAGGAAGGGGTGATCGACAGAGAGGAAGCGGCGGCACTTGTCGTACGCCTCGAAGAGTTGTTGAACCTGCCGGGAGCCGCCTCTTGGTATGACGGTACGGCTCGTGTGTTGAACGAGGTCGATATCCTGTTCGGCAAAGGGTTGTCCAAGCGTCCGGACCGTGTGATGATCACCGGAAACAGTGTGGTCGTGGTCGACTATAAATTTGGGGAACGTGCCGACCAACGCTATCACAGCCAGGTAAGGAACTACCTGAAACTGATTCGGCAAATGGGCTATGACGAGGTTGAAGGTTTCCTTTGGTATGTTGAATTAAGCAAAATAGAAGCCGTGAAAGGGTGATATATTTTTGTTATTCGGTAAAAATGAATATTTTTGCAAATTCTTACGATAAATACTCGATTAGATTAAAGAATGAAAGTACATAAAGAAGGAACAGGTCTATTATTAACGCTTTTCACGATATTCTTTGTCGTGGACGTTGCGCTGTATCATACTGTCGGTAGAGGTTGGGTGTTCTATACCACGACTTTCGTTACCACAGTCCTGTTCTTGTTGGTACTTAACTTCTTCCGTAGCCCGTTCCGTCGTTTCCCGTTCGATTCGGAAGGATTGGTGATCGCCCCTGCCGACGGCACGATCGTGGCGATCGAGGAAGTGATGGAGAATGAGATTCTGCACAGGGAATGTTTGCAGATATCCATATTCATGTCCATTTTCAATGTGCATGCCAACTGGTTCCCGGTGAACGGGACTGTCAAGCACGTGTCACACCAGAAGGGACGTTTTATGGCTGCCTACCTGCCGAAGAGCAGCACGGAGAACGAGCGTTCGGCTGTCGTGATCACGACCCGCGGTGGCGTGGATGTGCTGGCTCGTCAGATCGCAGGAGCAATGGCACGGCGTATCGTGACTTATGCCAAAGTCGGCGATAAATGTCATGTGGATGAGCAGATGGGCTTCATCAAGTTCGGTTCGCGTGTAGATGTTTACCTGCCTGTCGGGACGGAAGTCTTGGTCGAAATGGATCAGAAGGTTACCGGTAACCAAACTCCGATAGCCCGTTTGGGAAAATAAGAGAAATAAATGAGCATCAAGAATAGTATACCTAATTTTGTTACCTGCTGCAGCCTGATGTCGGGTTGTATCGCTTGTATTATGGCGTTAAGAGGAAACTTGCCGATGGCGACCCTGTGGATTGTCATTGCGGCTGTTTTCGATTTTGGTGACGGTTTTGCCGCCCGCTCCCTGCACGCCTACTCTCCGATGGGAAAGGAACTGGATTCCCTTTCCGATATGGTAAGTTTCGGTGTCGCTCCCGGAATGATCGTTTATTGGCTGTTGGAGCAGGCATGCATGACGGCTCCTGTTTTGGGAGAGGCGGCTGGTTATGTCCCGTATATGGCTCTGGTGATACCGGTCTTTTCCGGATTGCGCCTTGCCAAATTCAATATCGATGAAAGGCAGACGACTTCTTTTATCGGTATGCCTGTCCCGGCCCATGCACTTTTTTGGGCGTCTATCGGGTATGCGTTCCATTCTGCCGTTCCGGTGGACAGTATCGGGTTTATTGCCGGAACGATAGTTGTGGCAATTTTGTTTTCGTCGTTGCTGGTGTCTGAAGTTCCGATGTTCTCTTTGAAAGTAAAGTCGTTGGCATGGAAAGGCAATGAGCTTCGCTATATTTTAGTAGCTGGGGCAGTGGTCTTTGTGGCTCTCTTTGGTGTTTTGGGCATTGCCGGAACAATCATTCTCTATATAACCTTGTCTTTTTTTAACAAAAGAAGATAAACAAGAATTCGTATCTTTGTGTTTGTGTAATGAACCAACTAAGTGACGGAATATGTTTAAGTTTTTGTTTGTTATGTTCTTCTTCTTTATCCTGTTAGTTTTTCTAATGGGATTCTCCATCTTGCGTACCTTTAAAAATATCCTGTTCGGAAGCGGAAGTAGTGGAAAGAAGGGTGAACAACGCCGTCAAACAAGCGGTTATTCTTCCAACACGCGCAGCAACAGTTCTGCACGCGAAGAATATGCCTCGCAGGCCTCCCGTAAAAAGATCTTTGCAAAAGATGAAGGGGAGTATGTGGATTATGAGGAAGTAAAATAGGTCTTTCAGCGCTTGCGCTGAAAGAAGTTGCGCATTTCTTCGGCGCATTCGTTTTCGAGGATTCCTTTTTTGACTATCGCTTTTGGATGTAAGGCTTTCGGTGCATATTGCTGGAAGCCTCTTTTTTCGTCTGCCGCCCCGTAGACGACCTTACTCAGTTGCGACCATCCGATCGCTCCGGCACACATCACACATGGTTCTACCGTCACGTAAAGGCTGCATCCGGTCAAGTATTTGGCTCCTAAGACGCCGACTGCCGCTGTTATCGCCAGCATCTCGGCATGGGCAGTCGGATCGTTCAGACGCTCCGTCTGGTTGTGGGCACGGGCTATGATCCGGTTGTTGCATACGATAACGGCGCCGACGGGAACTTCTCCCTCTTCGGCTGCTGCGCGGGCTTCTATCAGTGCCTGCTTCATGAAATATTCGTCGTTGAATGGATCGATCATCTTCTCATTTCGTTTTCATTGAAGAGGGTAGGATAGTCCTCTTCCAGGGTTTTAAGTATGTGGGACAGGATTGTCTCGCGGTACCAACGGGATTTGTTGATGATTTTATACCTGGCAAGATAACGTTCCACAGCCTTCTGCTCATCGTCGTTGAGCATGAAAGTGACCTTGTGCACGCGCGGGTGATTCGGCTGTGGAGATGAATATTTACGTTTCAGTGTCATAGTTTTGCAAATGTAAGGGGGAAAGCGCAAATAAAAAAGAAAAACATTATATTTGTGCAAATTACATGGAATGGCTAAACGGAACGAAACGGGAAAAGACGGTGAGTCGGTTGCACGTGCTTTTCTGGAAAAGCAGGGTTACAGGATTACTCATACAAACTGGCACTGGCATCATTATGAGCTGGATATCGTAGCAGTCAAGGATACCTGGTTGGTAGTCGTAGAGGTGAAAACACGTTCGGAAGATTACCTTTTAGCGCCTGAAGAGGCGGTCGATACTCCTAAAATCCGTCGTATTGTGGCGGCTGCCGATGCGTATGTCCGCTTTTTCAATCTCGAACTGCCGGTCCGTTTCGATATTATAACTGTAATAAAAAAAGGAGAGGGGCTTGAAATAGATCATATAGAAGATGCTTTCTATGCTCCTTGCCGCTAATAAACCAATATAGAGCAGTATGAATGTAGAAGAAGCCCGGGAATATTGCCTGTCGCTGAAGAATGTGACGGAATGTTTCCCTTTCGATGATGTTTCGCTGGTGTTCAAAGTGGAGGGGAAGATGTTCCTGCTCCTGCCTTTAGATGCTGTGGAGCCGTGTGTTTCGCTGAAATGCAGTACCGATTATATCGAGGAGCTGCGCGAACGATATACGGCCGTGGAAGGCGCTTATCATTTTAATAAGAAATACTGGAACACCATCTATCTCGGCCGGGATATGCCGGACAACGAGATCAAGCACTGGATTCATCATTCTTATCGCGAAGTGATCGCCAAGTTGCCGAAGAAAATAAGAGAAGCCTACGAAAATGAATAAGGAAAACGAAACGCCGCAGTTCATCCGGCTTGCCGAGACGAACTCGACCAATAACTACCTGCGGGAACAATGTGCAAAAGTCCGGTTGCCGGAAGGTAGCCTCGTCATAGCCGATTTTCAGACAGCCGGAAAAGGGCAGGTCGGAAACTCGTGGGAGTCGGAAGCAGGGAAAAATCTGACATTCAGCTTGCTTTTATATCCCGATTTTCTCCCTGCGAACCGCCAGTTCCTGATCTCCCAGATTGCGTCCCTGAGTGTGAAGGAAACGTTGGAGGCTTATACGGATTCCGTTACGGTGAAATGGCCGAACGATATCTACTGGAAAGACCGTAAGATATGCGGAATGCTGATCGAAAACGATCTGTCCGGACAGCACCTCTATTGTTCGGTAATCGGAATCGGACTTAATATCAACCAGACGATCTTTCGCAGCGATGCCCCTAATCCGGTCTCCCTGACTCAGATTACGGGCAAAATGTATGACCGGGAAGAAGTCCTGGCCCGTTTTCTGCGCATCTTCTTTAACTACTATTTCCTATTATTACAGGAGAAAGAGGAAGAAATCCGTGCTGCATATATGGCTGCCTTATATCATGGGGACGGCTATTATTCCTATACCGATGAAAACGGCCGGTTCGAAGCCTGTATCCACGCAATCGAACCGACCGGCCATCTGATCCTCCAATTGCATGATGGGGAACAGAGAAGATATGCCTTTAAGGAGGTTACAACCGTTGTCCCCCGGTAGGTCTTCCCGGTTGGTCTGTCATCGTGAACACCAGGTTTCCGCCTTTCATGACATCCTTATGGCTGATTGTAAGACCGGTAACCGGCTTGCCGTTCAGTTCCACTGATTGGACGTATTTGTTGGCATTGGACAAACCTTTGGCTTCGACAGTGAATGTTTTGCCTTCGGGGAGAGACAGAGAAATCTTTTCTATCTGAGGAGCGCCTAACACATATTCCCCGCTGATCGGGTTGACCGGATAGAAGCCCATAGCCGAGAAGATATACCAGGCGGACATTTGGCCGCAATCGTCGTTACCGCACAGACCGTCAGGCTTGGCCAGGTAGAAACGGTCGAAGACTTCGCGGATCACCTGCTGCGTCTTTTCCGGGTGGCCGGCATAGCTGTAAAGGTAAGCTACGTGATGGCTGGGTTCGTTGCCGTGTGCATATTGTCCGATCAGTCCGGTTACGTCGGAAACGAAACCCGAATTTTCGGCTGTGCTTTCTAAGAAGAACAGAGAGTCCAACTTGGTCACGAACGCCTCGTTGCCGCCCATCAGGTCGATCAAACCCTGGACATCGTGCTGTACGTGCCAGGTGTATTGCCAGGAATTTCCTTCCGTGAAATCGCCACCCGAAGAGCTGGCGTGCGAAAGCAGGAAGGAATTGAACGGTGTGCGCCAGTTGCCTTTGGAGTCTTTCCCTCTCATCAGCTTGAGTTCCGGGTCGAAGAGATTCTTATAGAATGCGGCACGTTTGGAGAAATGTTCGTAATCATCTGTCTTGCCCAATGCTTTTGCCATCTGTGCCACACAATAGTCGTCGTAAGCACATTCCAAAGTCTTGGAAACCGATTCGGTGTCGATGATGTCGAACGGGAAGTAACCATATTTCTCGAATGTTTCCCAGTCGGAATTGAAATGGCTGACGGTGGCGCTCGCCTTGACTGCCTGGTAAGCCTCTTCCGCATCGAACCCTTTGAATCCTTTCAGGTAAGCATCCACGATCACCGGAATGGCATGATTGCCGATCATGCAGAAGTTCTCTTTTCCCCACAAAGCCCAGATCGGCAGGAAACCTTGTATCTTCTGGTGGTCCAGCATCGTCCGGATCATGGCGTCTACCTTATCCGGATTCAGGATCGTGTACAGCGGATGAGCGGCACGATAAGTATCCCAAAGGGAGAATGTAGAATAGTATTCGCCTGTCGGAGACGTATGAATATTGTCGTCGATGCCGCGATACCGTCCGTCGGTGTCGGCAATATTGTTCGGTTGCATCATCAGGTGATACATGGAGGTGTAGAAACTCGTCTTTTCATCCGTCGTACCTGTGACTTGCGCGCGGGAAAGGAGTGCCTGCCACTGGTCGCGTGTGGACTGGTGGACCGCATCGAAATCCCATGCCGGATTTTCTTTTTGCAGGGAAGCGAGAGCACCGTCGACACTTACGCTCGACATGGCGACTTTCACCTGTACGGCTTCACCCGGTTTCGTGTCGAATTCGAGGATGAGACGTTTCGCCTTTTCCCCTTTCTCTGCCGGAAGTTCTTCTCTGACCGTATAAGGATGGTCGAATTTGATTACATAAAAATAATGGCGCGTCACCCAGGCGCGCGTCTGGTTATGTCCGGTGATCGTCTGGTTGTCCGGCATTTCGAGTCCGGCTTCTAAGACATGCGTCTTCAGTGCTTCCTTACTGCCGACCATGCCGCGTTGCAGGTCGACCAGCAGGCGTGCCGGTCCTTCGTTGTTGAATTTATAGCGATGAAGGGCTGTGTGGGCGGTAGCCGTAATCTCAGCATCGACACCATAGTCGGACAAGGTGACCGCATAATAACCCGGCGATGCCTTCTGGGTGGATTTGTCGTATTCGCTTTTATAAGTATTGTCTTTGATATCGCCGCTGAACGGGAACAACAGGATGTCGCCCAAGTCCGGGCAACCCGTTCCGTTCAAATGCGTCTGGGCGAAACCTTCGATAAAGTTATCATCGTAATTATATCCCGAACAGTATCTCCAGGAGCCGACTCCGGATTCGGGGCTTGCCTGTATCAGGCCGAACGGTGCACAAGCTCCCGGGAACGTATGTCCGTTGTCCGCATTTCCGATAAAGGGATTAACATACTGGCAATAGTCTTCCTCGACATTGTCTTTTACCTGAGGTGCAGGGCTGCACGCACTGACCATCCCTAACAGGGACAGTCCGATCACAAGGTCTTTCATGAATTAGAATTTTATATTTGCAATTAAACTTCGTTACTCCTTTTTTCCGTCTTTCATCTTTTCCCGAATCTTCAGCCGTTTGATCTGCAGGAAACGTAGCAGGCCGATAACAAGTACTGTTGCTGCAATCACACCGAAGTACTGTACATAATCAGGATCGGCCTGCTTTCCCGGCCAGCCGATTATGCTCATAACGATCAGGTAAATCAATAGAACTGCGGTTGTTATGTTTACTTTCTTCATCGGATTTTCGTATTTAAATGCAAACTTAGAGAAAAAATATGATTTATGTTTGTCTTTGTTTCTATTTAACGGATAAATGCCGGAAAATCCCACTGGAAAGGCGGACAAGTCGGATTTATGTATATCTTTATCGGCGATTTGATTTTATATGTATGAAAGGCGGATCTGAGATATATTCTTTTAATCAGTTGTTTACTGACTATAAAAGTCGTTTTGTCCATTTTGCCAATACGTATGTCGGCGACAGTATGATTGCGGAAGATATTGCGATCGAAAGCCTGATGTATTATTGGGAAAATAGAGGAAAACTTGCTCCCGGCTCGAATGTCCCCGCTTATATCCTGACAGTCATTAAACATAAGTGTCTGAATTACCTGCAACGCTTGCGTACGCGAGAGGAAATAGTGGAATATCTGAGGGACTGTGACACGTGGGAACTGAACTTGCGTATCGCTACCCTGGAAGCCTGCAATCCCGAAAAACTGTTTTCCGACGAGTTACAGGCGCTTGTCGACAAGGCGTTGGAAACATTGCCTGAACAGACGCGCGATATCTTTGTCCGCAGCCGCTACAACAACCAAAGCCACAAAGAGATCGCGGAAGCCCTGGGAGTTTCTACTAAAACAGTAGAGTTTCATATCACCAAAGCTTTGAAAGTCTTACGCATCGCCTTAAAGGATTATTTCCCTTTACTGGCATTCTTTCCGAAATTCTTCTGCTGACGGTTGCCTGTCGACAATTGTCGGCAAGCCTGCTCACAATTGTCGGCAGGTTTGCCGACAGTTGTCAACAAGCCTGCTGACGGTTGTCGACAGGCGATTACCCGCCGGGAAAATTCCGAAACCCGGCGGGTAAACCGGAATACTTGGCGGGATAATTCCAAATACCCGGCGTCCGGCCGGAATTATCTGCTTGCTGTTTTCGCCTTCCTTCAATTCTGTTTTTTTACGTTATGAAAACTTTTTTCAAAAAAGTTCCCTTTTTCGTTAGGGATGCTTCCCGTTTATTTGCTTTATAAACAGAAACGGAAAAAATGGAAAAAGAAACACTATATAAATTCTTTGACGGAAAAGCTTCTCGCGCAGAGAAGGAAGCTGTCCGTACCTGGCTGGAATCCTCTCCCGAAAACGAGCAAGAGCTTTTCAGGGAACGCGAGTTTTTCGATGCGATGATCCTGTCGGGCAGCATGAAAGCAGCCGGGATGGAAAAGAAATCCCGTCCTTTCTACCGGACCGCCCTGCTCGAAGCCATAAAGATAGCCGCCGTGTTTGCCATTACCGTTGCTTGCGGAACGTATTTCTATAAGTCGGAAATCCGGAAAATAGGCGAGGCAATGAATACGATCACGGTCCCCGCCGGCCAACGTGCAAACCTGACTTTGCCGGACGGCACGAACGTCTGGCTGAATGCACGCACCAAAATGCGTTACCCTGCCGCCTTTACGGGTAATAAGCGAGAGATAACCCTGGATGGCGAAGCCTATTTCGAGGTGACCCACAATGTAGATAAACCTTTCGTCGTCCAGACAAACAAATGTAATGTCGAGGTGCTGGGGACGAAGTTCAACGTGGAAGCGTACGGCGACTCGGAAGATTTCTGCACGTCGCTGATGGAAGGTGCGGTGCGGGTGTCGGATAAGGAGGAACCGTCGGAAAGTATTGTCCTGACGCCTAACCATCAGGTCTCTTTGATCAACGGACATCTGCAGTCGAAACCGATTGCGGACTTCGACCCTTTCCGTTGGAAAGAGGGATTGATTTGTTTTAAGAATATGAACTTTAAGGAGTTGATGGCTCGTTTTGAAAAATGCTACGGTATACATATTATTATAGAGAACCCTAAATTAACCGATTATGTCTGTAGTGGTAAATTCCGAATATCGGATGGTATAGACAAAGCATTGCGCATTTTGCAGAAAGATGCCAAATATACGTTTGAGCGGAATAAGGATGAATCGGTTGTTTATATAAAATAATGTTTAATCTTAAAAAATTATAATGCCTATGATAAAGGAGAAAGGTTAACCTTTTATTGAGAAAAAATGCCGACAAGTGTCCCCACACTTATCGGCATAGCTTAACACAATTATTTAACTGTATTAATAAACTTGATTTCCAAAGATATGAATAAAAAATCTTTGTCGGTGTCTTATTCTGTAAAAAGACCTCGATGTAAACAATTTTTTAGAATCATGAGAATAACCACTTTGTTATTATTCGTGTTCATTTTCTGCATGCACGCAGAAAATTCCAGTTCTCAAAATGTAAACGTTACAATTAAAAGAAGTAACACCGAACTTGAGAATGTGTTGAACGATATTGAGAAACAAACAGATTATCTGTTTATTTACAACAAGTTTGTGAATGTGGATAGAAAAGTGTCTGTTAACCTGAAAAAAGCCTCCTTGGAGGATGTCTTGGCAAATCTGTTCGCCGGAACGGATGTGAAATATTCTGTCGATGGTTCGTATATACTACTGTCTGCAGGTGGAACTACCACAACTATTCCTTTGTCTGCACAGCAGAGTACAACTATCAGTGGTGTGATTACGGATAACAACGGCGAACCGATTATCGGTGCCAACGTGATCGAAAAAGGTTCAAAATCGGTTGGAACAGTGACGGATGTCGACGGTAAGTTTACTTTGGTGTTAGACAAGCCTGCCGCTACATTAGTTGTGTCTTATATCGGTTACCTGACTAAGGAGGTGCCTGTCGGCAACCAGTCTGTTTTAAAGATTATCTTATCCGAAGATACCCAGAATCTGGAAGAAGTGGTCGTAATCGGCTACGGTTCCGTAAAGAAAAGTGACTTGACCGGTGCTGTCGGTTCCATACAGGTCGACAAGGTGCAGGGCATCAGCGTGAAATCAGTAGATCAGATGTTGCAGGGACGTACATCCGGTTTGTATATGGTACAGAATTCAGGTATGCCGGGGGCAAGTTCTACAGTCCGTATCCGTGGCGGTAATTCTATTTCCGGAGGAAACGAACCGTTGTATATCATTGATGGTATGCCGGTTTATCCGAGTGCGGATGCAAGCCAGACGGCATTAAGCCCGCTGAACTCGATCCCGACATCGGATATCGAATCGATAGAAGTTCTGAAGGATGCTTCTTCTACAGCTATTTACGGTTCCCGCGGTGCTAACGGCGTTATCATCGTAACGACCAAGAAGGGTAAAAGCGGCAAAACGTCTGTAGCGTTTGATGCTTACTGGGGCATTCAGAATATCTATAAGAAATATGACTTGCTGGATTCCCGCTCATTCGAGAAACTGGCAAATGAGGCATTGGTGAACTCAGGAGGTGCAGCGATATATGACGAAAGCCTGACTCCGGCTACAACGGATTGGCAGGATTTGACATCCAATAAGAATGCACTGACGCAAAACTACCAGTTGACTGTTTCTGGCGGTAATGATAAAACGGCTTTCTTGACTTCTTTCAATTACTTCGATCAGGAGGGTGTCATCAAAGCATCCGAAATGAAAAAATATGCTTTCCGGGCCAATATCGATCATAAGATTTCTTCAACAATAAATTTAGGGTTGAGCTTGACGATGACGAAGGTTGATAATAACCGTGTCGGAAATTCTGTTTTGCAGTCTCGTTTGACTACGCCGCCGAATTTGCCTGTGATGCAAGATGACGGAAGTTATACGTTTAGTGACAACAATGGTGTCATTACATTCGATAATCCGGTTGGAGTTATAAACGAAAAGGTTGCTTGGAATACTAATTTCCGTACATTAAACACTGCATTTGTAGAATGGAATATAATAAAAGGTTTGAAATTTAAATCTTCGGTAGGTATAGACATTAATTATTCTACAGCTAAGAATTATAATCCGCGTTCAGTTTATTCTGGTAGTCAAAAAAGTGGAGTAGCTGCAAAATATTCTAATAATACTTATAGTTGGATAAACGAGAATATTTTAACATATACGAATACGTGGGGGATTCATTCTTTTACGGGAATGATCGGATATACGCAACAGCAATCAACTTATGATGGTTTTAATGCAGGTTCGTACGGCTTTTTGAATGATAATTTGCAAATGAATAATTTGGGAGCTGGGACCACTTATACAGCACCTAAATCCGAAGTGACAAAATGGGCTTTGAACTCTTATCTGGCCCGTGTTAACTACACTGTGAATAATAAATACTTATTGACTGCTTCTATTCGTGCAGACGGTTCATCCCGTTTTGGTTCGGACAACCGCTGGGGATATTTCCCTTCTGCGGCTTTGGCATGGAGAGCTTCTGAAGAACCTTTTATTAAAGATTTGAATATCTTTAGTAATTTGAAACCTCGTGTAAGTTTCGGTATCACAGGTAACCAAGATGGAATTGGTACTTATCCGGCGTATGCTTTATTGGGCTCGAATGGTTATGTGGCAGGTGGAGATAAGGTGACTGGCTATTATCCGTCGCAAGTTGCCAATACGAATCTGAAGTGGGAAACAACTTCCCAGTTCGATGCCGGTATCGATTTCGGTTTCTTTAATAATCGTTTGACTGTAGTTATCGATGGTTATTACAAGAAAACCCGTGACTTGCTGTTGAAAGTGAAAGTGCCGGGGTCTTCAGGTTTCTCTTCTGGTCTGAAAAATATTGGAGAAGTCGAAAATAAAGGTTTTGAATTGGCTATCAATGCAACACCGATTGAAGGTGATTTTACTTGGAATACGAGTTTAAACCTTACTTATAACAAGAATAAAGTATTGGATTTGGGTGATGTCTCGTTTATTTATCCAAGCCAGCCGGGCCAGGATGAAACCGGAATACATTTAGGACGTATCATACAGGTCGGACAACCTTTAGGAACGTTCTACGGATATGTGTATGACGGACTTTTCAGTACGACGGATGATATAGCTTCTTCTGCCCAGCCGACCGCTAAACCGGGTGATATTCGCTATAAAGATATTAGCGGTCCGGATGGCGTTCCTGACGGAGTGATCAACGACCTTGACCGTACGATTATCGGTTGTGCACAGCCAAAACTCTTTGGAGGATTCAATAACACATTCTCTTACAAAAATTTTGATTTGAATGTAAATACGATTTTTACGATCGGAAATGATGTTTATAATGGTACGAGAGTTACTATGGAGAATATGCAGGGATCAACAAATATGTTTGCTTCAACAATGAATTATTGGACGCCTGATAATCAAAACGCTCCGTTGCCACGTCCGCTCCGTTCAAAGGCTGTGATGCGTGTTTCCAACCAATATGTGGAAAACGGTTCTTATTTGCGCTTCCAGAATATTACGTTAGGTTATAATGTACCTGCTGAGTTTTTGAACTTTACAAAGTATGTATCGGGATTACGGGTGTATGCGTCTTTGCAGAATTTCTTTACAATAACAAGCTATTCCGGTGATAACCCAGAAGTTAGTAAATATGGTCAAGATAACTTGGGAGCCGGATATGATGCATTCTCTTATCCATTTGCAAAATCTGTATTGTTTGGTTTGAATGTTAAATTCTAAAAGAGTCTAAGTAGTTTATGAAAAAAATAGCATTTATAATATTGAGTTCGCTCATGATGAGCTCATGTACGGATATGGATCTGATACCGGAGTCCAATCTGAGTCCTGAAAACTTCTTTAAATCCGAAGAAGATGCAACTGCTGCTGTCTATGGAACGTATTCAGTTTTTACTGATAATGATATTTATAATCAGTTTTGGGAAGTATTGCAAAGCCAGGGAACTGATGATTGCGAGTGGAGTGGTGGTCGCACAACGACCAACCTGGACAAAAATGCTTTAGATAAATTTGAGTATGATGGAAATACGAATTTGGTTTATTCCGTTTGGATTAAGCACTATGTCGCAGTTAATCGCTCTAATTTCGCAATAGAAAATATTTCGAATATGGGGAACGACCAGATAAAGGATGATGCCAGAAAGAGATTGATTGGGGAAGCTAAATTTTTACGAGCATTAGCCTATTTTAATTTGGTCCGCGTATACGGAGGAGTTCCTTTAGTATTGAAACAAACTACTTCGTTGGATGGTTTGGAAGTTCCCCGGAATACAGTTGACGAATGTTATGAACAGATTATTTCAGATTTGCAAGAAGCGAAATCTGTTCTTCCTACTATCAATCAACTTCCGGAAGGATATTTAGGACGGGCAACGAAAGGTTCCGCTTCTGCTATGTTGGCAAAGGTTTATTTGACTCGTGAAGATTACCAGAATGTTGTGAAGGAGACATCAGAAGTAATGCAGATGGGTTATAAACTATGGGATAACTATGCTGATAACTTTGATGTGGAAAAAGAAAACGGACAGGAATCTATTTTTGAAATTCAGTTTAAACGGAATACACCGGGTGTGTCTGGTAGTAATTATAACGGATATTACCGTCCTCCTTTCGTAAATATAAACGGATGGGTAGGATATGGTGATGACCCTGTGACCCGTAATCATTATGAATGTTACGAGGAAGGTGATTTGCGTCGGGATATAAATGTTCGTCTTTATACGAAGGAAGAGTATCCGAATATGTCTTCCAACTATGAGTTCCCTTGTTATGTAAATAAATTTCAGGATCCTTCGCCGTTGGCTGTAAGATCTCAAGGAGGGGAAAATAATTATCCGATATTACGTTATTCGGACGTTTATTTAATGCGTGCGGAAGCCTTGAATGCAATTAATACTTCTGATGCAGAGGCGTATGAGTGCTTAAATGTCATACGTCGTAGGGCTTTTGGACTTAATATGAACGAGGCTTCTGCCATTGATATTAAGCCGGGATTGAGTAAAGAGGATTTCTTGGATGTAATTCTTCTGGAACGTCGTAAAGAATTTGCATTTGAAGGACAACGTCGTTTTGACTTGGTACGTACGCATAAGTTGAAGGAAGCCATGATGGCGCAGAATCCGACTATTGGTGCTGTGGTAGAGGAAAAACATTATCTGTTGCCTATACCTGTGACGGAATTGGATGCAAATAAGTTATTGGAGCAAACTCCAGGATGGTAAATAAGTATTATATGAAGAGAAGAAATTTTATCAGAAACATAAGTTCTTTAGGCTTGGCATCTGTAGCGATGGGAACATCTTTTGCTGCAGAAAGTCCCCAAAATAGCAACTCTCCGGGAAAATCGAAAATACCGGTATATGATGAGTGGGACGTGATAGTTGTGGGAGGAGGACCTTCGGGATGTGCTGCGGCTACGGCTGCGGCACGCGAAGGTGCCAAAACCTTGTTGATAGAAGGAACTGGTGCTTTAGGTGGAATGGGGACTTCTGGCTTACTGAATGCGTGGTGTCCTTTTACGGATGGTGAGAAGATTATTTATAAAGGAATTGCGGAACGGGTTTTTTCCGAATCAAAGAAAGGTGTTCCTCATATTCATTATGATAATTGGGTGCCTATAAATGGTGAATATCTGAAAGTCGTGTATGACGATTTGGTAACTACTGAAGGCGTATCAGTTCTCTTTTTTACAACAATGGCTGCTGTCGAAATGAAACGTAAAGGTGTTGTCGATGCGATAGTTGTTGCCAATAAAGCCGGATTGTCAACTTACAAGGCGAAAGTTTTTATAGATTGTACGGGTGATGGTGATCTCGCGGCTTGGGCTGGTGCTGATTTTGTAATGGGAGATGAAAGTGGTTCCGTACAAGAAGGTACTCTATGTTTTACCTTGTCGAATGTCGATCCTTATGAGTTTTCTTTAATAGGAAATGTTCATACTAATCGGGAGAATAGTCCGATTCATTCTATTTATGGTAATCCCAAATACCCGTTGGTGAAGGATAAGCATATGAATGACAAGTTGATCGGACCAGGTTTTTTAGGGTTTAATGCAGGGCATGTGACTGTCGATAGTACTGATCCTGCTTCTTTGACTGAAGCAATGATGAAGGGGCGTAAGCTGGTTCGGCAATTGCATGAAGGATTGGTTGAGTTTGAGCCAAAGTCTTTTGGTGCTTCTTTTTTGGCAAGTACGGCTAATTTGATGGGAATACGTGAAAGCCGCCGGATAAAATGTGATTATACATTCACATTGGAAGATTGGCTTGCTCGTAAGGAGTTTGAGGACAGTATCGGACGCAACTGTTATTATATTGATGTCCATAAGCAGGATGCAACAAAGTATCCCCGCTATAAGAAAGGAGAATCCCATGGAATCCCCTTCAGTTGCCTGACCCCTGCAGACCTGAAGAATGTAATGGTTGCCGGACGCTGTATCTCGACGGATTCCTATGCCCATGGAAGTCTGCGTGTGATGCCACCGTCGCTGGTAACGGGCGAAGCAGTGGGTGTTGCCGCCGGTCAGATTTGTAAATCCAAATCTCCTGATATTCACAATGTCGATATTCAGCAGTTGAGAAAACGGTTGAAAGAAGTAGGTCAGTTGATCTGATGTAAGTAGATACCCGTCTGTTATTTCCTGGTTTAAAAAGGAATCGGCAGACGGGTATATTATGTCCTGGATCGAGGATATATGTCGATAAAATATTTGTACATACTGTTTTAAAGTTTTAATTTGACTATTGGAAATAAATATGAAGCAAATCATTCTGATTCTATTTTTATGTATGGCAGGCTGTTCTTTTGTGTGGGGGCAGGATGCGAATTACTATCGTAATCCCGATAGGATCTATCTGGATTCAAAAGATGGGCACCAAGGAACATTCCTTTGGAAAATGAAGAAGGCCGGAGATGTTACAGCTGGTGCGGAAGCCGTGTCGAAACCCGGATATGAGACGGGTGACTGGATGCCGGCAATTGTTCCGGGTACTGTGCTTAATTCTCTTGTATATAACCAGGTATATCCTGAACCTTATTATGGCTTTAATAATAAACTAACGAGCCATATCATTCCGGACTTGTCTGTTGCCGGACGTGATTTTTATACTTATTGGTTCCGTACCGATTTTGTTGTTCCTGCTGATTATAAAGGAAAAGTCGTTTGGTTACAGTTGGACGGGATTAATTATCGGGCGGAAGTCTGGGTGAACGGTCATTTACTGAGTAATATTTCCGGTATGTTTATTCAGGATTATGTGGATATAACAGAGTTTGCCCGTATAGGCGAAACGAATGCTTTGGCGGTGAAAGTCTATCCGGTCGATATGCCCGGAACAGTCAAGCAAAAACAGTGGGGAGCTGCCGGGGAATTCCATAACGGAGGTGACGGAAATATCGGATTGAACACGACGATGTTGATGTCTGTCGGTTGGGACTTTACTTTCCTGGACGGCATACGCGACCGGAATACCGGTATCTGGAAAAGCATATCTTTGTATGCAACCGACAAGGCTGTGATCCGCAACCCGTTTATTCGTTCTGAACTTGCCAAGCCGGGATATGACAAGGCTGAGGAGACTGTCTCTGTCGAAGTTACTAACCCGACAACGGGTTCGGTCAAATGTGTTGTTTCCGGTGAAATTACTGGTGAAAATATCCGCTTTTCAAAAGAGATAAGCCTTTTCCGTGGGGAAACTCGTGAAATAGTCTTTACTCCTGAAGAATATCCGCAGTTGAAAATTGATAATCCCCGGTTGTGGTGGCCGTTGTTTAAGGGTAAACCGGAATTGTATGAATTGAAGATATCGGTTTCGGTTAAAGGCGAAGTTTCGGATTCCTTGAAAACCCGCTTTGGTATTCGGGAGATTACATCGGATCAGAATACACCTGATAAATCCCGTCAGTTCTATGTCAATGGCAAGAAGATCTTTATCAGGGGGACGAACTGGATACCGGAAGGTATGTTGCGCCATTCGGATGAACGTACTTATGCAGAATTGCGCTATACCAAACAATCCGGCGTTAATTTGGTGCGTATGTGGGGAGGCGGTATTGCCGAATCCGATTATTTTTTCCAGTTGTGTGACGAAATGGGACTGTTGGTTTGGCAGGAATTCTGGTTGACAGGCGATACGAAGCATCCGCACGACCAAGCTCTTTATCTGGCAAATGTGGAATCGACGGTAAAACGTTTGCGGAATCATCCTTCCCTGGCTTATTATGTTTCTTCAAATGAAAGTACGGAGGTGACCGGTGCGAAGGATCTGATTATGAAATTGGATGGTACACGCGGTTATCAGATGCAATCGGAATGTGATGGCGTGCATGATGGCAGTCCTTACAAACAGGTGAATCCGATGCAGCATTATGAAAATACAGCCTCGCCGCGTGGAAGCCGTGTGGATGGCTTTAACCCGGAATATGGAGCACCTACGTTGCCGACTCTTGAAACGCTCCGGGAGGTGATGGATGAAAAGGATCTATGGCCGATCAATAAAGAAGTTTGGGATTATCATGATGGAGGTGGTTTCCATTTGATGTCCACCATGTACAAGGATCTTGTTAATAATTACGGACTTTCGCAATCGATAGAAGAGTTTGCGAAAAAGGGCCAGTTGGTAGGAGCAATGAATTCAAAGACAATTTGGGAAGTTTGGAATTATAACAAACTGGACTATGGGGATCGTTATTGTTCAGGACTGTTGTTCTGGTATCATAATTGCCCGGTTCGCCAGGTCTGTGCCCGTATGTGGGATTGGTCGCTGGAACCGACAGCTTCGTTGTACCATACTCAGGATGCATTGGAACCTTTGCATGCGCAGTTTGATTATTTGAAGAATACGGTCTCAGTATGTAATGATTATTATCAGTCTTTTAAGAACTACAAGGTCAAGGCGGATGTGTATGATTTGAACAGTAAGAAGATATTTTCTTATTCTCAGCGGATTGATATAGGTGAAGATGAGGTGTTGAATGATTTGTTTAAAATTGATTTCCCATCGGATATAACGCCTGTACATTTTATCCGGCTCGGTTTGTCGGATGAAAAAGGAAAAGAAATTGCATCTACGTTCTATTGGCGTTCCAATGCGATTTATGAGGGAAAGGAAACATTGACAGGTCCTACGTCTTCCGGCTTTGAATCTCTGAATAATATGCCGGTTGCCCGGCTACAAACGAAGTATAAAACGAAAGAGGCCGATGGGCGGTATTATATTGAGGTCTCGTTGAAGAATACATCTTCCCGGATTGCTTTCTTTACACAGCTTCAGTTCCTGGATAAAGCAGGCAAGCCTGTACGCCCTTCATTCTATACGGATAATTTCTTCTCCCTATTGCCGGGTGAAACGAAACAGATACTTATTGATACGTCTGCGGACAAAGTTGCAGAAGGCGATTATTCGTTGATAGTCAGTGGATGGAATGTACAACAGAAAAAGTATAAATTGTAATATTTCGTGTTATATTAAATTATAGGGTGAAGGCGGAATGTAAAGTGCGGGGATAGAGCATTTTTACATTCCGTCTTTGCTGTGTTTATGGAAGGACTACTTTATGGTGCTTTTGATAATTGGCGGAATGTATTTGTAAGATGTACATTCCGGAGACATTGACAATCGGAATCACCTGCGCCCCCTGTTGTATCTTCTTTTGAACCACACAGCGCCCCATCATATTAATAATTCTGACATATCCTGCCTCCGGGATATTTTGCAGATGCAGTTGTCCGTCTTTTATAAAAAAGTGGAAATCCTCTGCAACCGGGCTTTTTATTCCTGTACTTTGTTTGTCGGAATAAGGTTCGGCTATGCTTTTGTTTACGGGAAAGTTGGTCCGGATTATGTTTGTTGCTTTTGTGGGTGTGCTGTCGGATGAGACTTTTAATTCAGTTTGTGAAGATGCTTTTACAAAGAATGCAGCGAAAGGAGGGAGAGCATAGTTGCTGCTGAGGGAATAGGTTTTGTAACCGTTTCCGTCATAGACATAGATATTTCCATCCAGAGCTATATTTTTTTCTATCTGTGATAACACAAGTGGTGCAGGGAGCGGGTTGCCACATAAATACCAGCCGTAGTTCTCTTGATTGCTGGAAGTCATGTTGGTGCCTAAAGGGATTGTAATAACACCTGCGTTGGCAAAATCTTCGGGAATATCACCTGGTTGGGATGAAAAAGACAAAGTTCGGATTGTCGCTTTTTCGTCTAATGCGATCAGGTAGCCTTTGTTCTTTTCAAACAGGGGTACATTATCGGGACGGACAGGCATGACTTCCCAGTTTCCGGTAGATTGGTTATCTGATGCTCGTTTATCTCCATTGTAGGATTGGACATAAAAATAGTTGCCTCCGTCGTTAGGCGTAGCATCCTTTTGTTCAAAACGGGGATCGATACCGGAAGGATAAACATCGAAAGGGAATGAGATAAAATACCATTTGCCGGATTCTTCAAAAGTCTTATGGAAGGTGATGCGGTCGGAAAGAAGAATTGCTCCTTCGGAATAGAGAGAGGCATCGCTTTCGTATAAGTCCAGATTCTTTAGGATGAACCGGGTGACTGGATTGATTTTCAGTGATCCGGAATTGATGGCGACATTTTTGCAATAAGTATCTGTGGTTATACTTGCATCCCCTTTTATGAGTGCGCTCCTGTGGCGGAGTGGGGGAAGATGCGACCAAAGGATTGTGTCATTCCAGTTTCCGATGCCTGAGAATAGGGAATAGGCAGGGATCTTTCCGGTTGCATAAACAGAATCGAGAATAAAGGAACAAGTTTCTGGATTGTCTGGCTGTCCTGTCTGAATTGTTAAGAGAGACGGACTTTTAGTGATATGGTTAACTTGGTAGCCATTTTGTAACAGACTATCTAATGGAACAATAATCGATTCAGTTTTACCGGCTCGGAATGTTTGAAAAATTAGTTTTTTCTTGGATGTGAGGTTTTGTGCTCTTATATAAGTATGCATTTCCGCATTGTTATATTTGGAAAGAGAATAAGGTGTAAAAACAGTGCTACTTCCAACCGGAAGTTTAAGCGCAGAGGCATTGTCGACAATTGAAGCATTGCCTGATACGGTATATTCCCAGTTATCCCATTCGGATTTGCCGAACGTCTGTAATCTGAACGTATCGGAGACAAGCCTATTCTCATTGCTGTTTACGAAACTTTCCCATGAAGATGGATTGGAAACCTGTGCTTGGAGCGGATAAACGGCACCGAAGAATAAAATCTTTGCAAGTGCACACTGAACAAAGTGGATGACTTTCTTTTTCATAGTTAATACTATTTTGGATTGATATTATGGGTACAAATATACATAAATAATTGAATTTACTATCTTTGCCGTATGAAAGAATTTATTATATCTGAAGCACAGACAGAAAAGGCTGTTCTCGTAGGGCTGATTACCCCTGAACAGAATGAACAGAAAGTGAAAGAATATCTGGATGAATTGGCCTTTCTGGCCGATACGGCAGGTGTCGAGGCTGTGAAGCGTTTTTATCAGAAACTGGATTTTCCGAACTCCGTGACCTTTGTCGGTTCCGGCAAGTTACAGGAGATAAAGGAATATGTGGTGGAGAATGAGATCGGGTTGGTGATATTCGATGACGAACTTTCCGCCAAGCAATTGCGTAACATCGAGAAAGAGTTGCAGGTGAAGATTCTGGACCGTACGAATCTGATTCTGGATATCTTCGCCCGCCGTGCACAGACCGCCCATGCAAAGACACAGGTGGAACTGGCGCAATATAAATATATGTTACCCCGCCTGACCCGTTTGTGGACACACTTGGAACGTCAGCGCGGTGGTGTCGGTATGCGTGGTCCGGGTGAAACGCAGCTGGAAACGGATAAACGTATTATCTTAGATAAAATATCCAAGCTGAAACGGGATCTGGTCGAGATCGATAAGCAGAAGAGCGTGCAACGGAAGAACCGCGGAAAGATGGTTCGTGTGGCCCTGGTCGGTTATACCAATGTAGGAAAGTCTACGTTGATGAACCAGCTTAGTAAAAGCGAAGTTTTTGCCGAAAACAAACTGTTTGCGACTCTCGATACGACCGTACGCAAGGTGATTGTCGACAACCTGCCTTTTCTGCTGTCCGACACGGTCGGCTTTATCCGTAAGTTGCCGACTGAACTGGTCGAATCCTTTAAGTCTACTCTGGATGAGGTGCGTGAGGCGGATTTGTTGGTGCATGTCGTTGATATTTCCCATCCGACGTTCGAGGAACAGATCGAGGTGGTGAACCGCACCTTGACCGAAATCGACAAGACGGAGAAGCCGATGATTATGGTATTCAATAAGATCGACGCTTTCACTTTTGTCCCGAAGGAAGAGGATGACCTGACTCCGCGTACACGTGAGAATATCGACCTGAACGAACTGAAACGTACCTGGATGAACAAGATGCAGGATAATTGCATCTTTATCTCGGCTAAGGAACGGACAAACATCGATGCACTCAAAGCCCTGTTATACGAACGGGTGAAACAGATCCACATTACCCGTTTCCCTTATAATGATTTTCTTTTCCAACAATATGATGAAGAATGAGTAATGAATACTATTTAAGGCATCTGCAATCGGACGAGATTGTGGATTTGGAGATAAACGGTTGTACGGCCGATAATTGGCAAAACGTAAAGGTCGCCAGCCCTTTTTATGCCGAACACGTTTGTAACGTCCATTTTTCAGGGAATGTGGCTTTGGGCCTTTTTGAAAAGGAGTTTACTCTTCCGGGAGGTGTGAAGAAGCATAGCGGCATCCGGAATGCGACTTTGCATAATTGCGAGATCGGAGATAATACGCTGATTGAAAATGTGCACAATTATATCTCTAATTATTTCATAGGCGATGATTGCTTCATACAGAACGTGAACGTAATGTATGTGGAAGGAAAATCTTCTTTCGGGAACAATGTCGAAGTCTCTGTCCTGAATGAGACGGGAGGCCGTGAAGTGCCTATTTATGAAGGCTTATCCGCATCATTGGCCTACCTTATAGCTTTGTACCGCCATCGGCCGATATTAATACTGCGTTTGCAGGCTATGATTGCCGATTTTGCTCATCGAGCGACTGGTAGCTATGGCTTTATCGGCAACCACGTGAAAATAATCAATACCGGGACTGTGCGTAATACGGTGATTGCAGATTATGCGACGGTCGAAAACTGTACCCGTCTCGATAACGGCACGGTCAATAGCAATGAAAATGCCCCGGTTTATATAGGCGACAGCGTTATCGCGGAGGATTTTATTATCTCTTCTGGGGCGGTCGTTGCCGATGCCGCCAAGATTATCCGTTGCTTTATCGGGCAGGCGTGTCATGTGACGCATAATTTCTCTGCGCATGATTCCCTTCTGTTCAGCAACTGCGCTTTTGAGAACGGGGAGGCCTGTGCCATCTTTGCAGGACCTTTTACCGTGTCGATGCATAAGAGCAGCTTGCTGATAGCCGGTATGTATTCGTTCCTGAATGCCGGAAGCGGTTCGAACCAGAGTAACCATATGTACAAGTTGGGGCCTATCCACCAGGGAATAGTGGAGAGGGGTTCCAAGACGACCAGCGATTCCTATATTTTGTGGCCAGCACGTGTCGGAGCTTTCTCCCTGGTAATGGGACGCCATCACCATCATAGCGATACATCGGATATGCCTTTTTCTTATCTGATAGAGAAAGACGATGAAACGTATCTGGTGCCCGGTGTGAACCTGCGTAGCGTCGGAACGATCCGTGACGCCCAGAAATGGCCTAAGCGTGATAAACGTACCGATCCGGAGCGCCTGGATATGATCAACTTCAATCTGCTGAGCCCGTATACCATCTATAAGATGATGAAAGCTGTCGGAATCCTGAAGAACCTGCAGGATCTGGTGGGCGAGACGTCTGAAGTCTATTATTACCAGAATACCCGTATCAAAGGTTCTTCTTTGCGTACGGCCCTCGGCCTCTATGGAATGGCAATCAATAAATTCTTAGGTAACTCCCTGATCAAACGTCTGGAGGGAACGGATTTCCGCTCTATGGATGAAGTCTGGGCACAGTTGAAACCGACCTCTCCAGCCGGCCGTGGTGAATGGCTGGATCTTGCCGGGCTGATCCTTCCACGGGAGGAATTGGACAGGCTGATTGAAAGGATAGAAGAGGGTGAGATCGACTCGCTTGACGCGATAGAAGGTTTTTTTGCAACGATGCACGCCTCTTACTATGATATGGAATGGACATGGGCCTATGATATGCTGGAGGAATATTATGACGTGGACCTGTCGTCCATATCGGCAGCACAGATCATCGATCTTGTCCGTCGCTGGCAGGATTCCGTGATCGGGTTGGATAGCCTGCTTTATAAAGATGCGAAGAAAGAATTCTCCCTTACCTTCATGACCGGTTTCGGTGTGGACGGTTCGGATAAGGAGAAGCTGGAAGATTTTGAAGGCGTACGCGGCGCATTCGAAAATAACCCCTTCGTCACGGCAGTCAAAGAACATATTGTTGTCAAACGTGATTTGGGAGACGAACTGATCCGGCGTATGACACCTTTGCTCTAATCCCTCGATTTGTTGCGTGGGTGATGCTCCAGTATCTCCTTCCTGAGGAACTGGCGGTCGATATGTGTATATATTTCGGTGGTGGTGATCTTCTCATGTCCAAGCATCTCCTGGATCGCGAGCAGGTTGGCGCCACCTTCCAACAGATGGGTGGCGAAGGAATGACGGAACGTATGCGGGCTTACGTTCTTTTTGATACCAGCCATCTCCGTCTGCTGCTTGATGATATGGAAAACCATGATCCGCGATAAAGCCGTTCCCCTCCGGCTCAGGAACAGGATATCTTCAAATCCTTTTTTCACCGGAACGTGGTTGCGGTCATACAGGTAGTTTTTGATCTCCTTGATGGCCGTTCCCGAGATGGGGACCAGACGTTGCTTGCTCCCTTTCCCTTCCACCTTGATAAATCCTTCGTCGAAATAAACATCCGTGAAGCGCAGCGAAACCAGTTCCGACACGCGTAGCCCGCAACTATACAAGACCTCGAGCATCGCCCGGTTCCGTTGTCCCTCCGGCAACGTCAGGTCGATCGTGTCTAAGATGCTGTTTATCTCGTTGACCGTTAGAACCTCAGGAAGTTTCAAGCCGATCTTGGGAGATTCTAACAATTCGGTCGGGTCGGTTGTTATATAATCGTCTAAGAACAGGAATCGGTAGAAAGATTTGATCCCTGAAATGATCCTTGCCTGCGAGCGTGGGTGGATGCCGATATCACGCAAGCGGGCAACAAACTGCTGCAGGTCGTCATATGTGACATCCGCATACTTCTTGCCTTCACTTTCGACAAAGTTCGTCAGTTTGTCGAGATCTGTCAGGTAAGCGTCGATGGAGTTGGCTGAGAGCGCTTTTTCCAAACGGAGATACGTTTTGTATCGTTCTATTTTGTCATTCTCTTGGTGCATGAAACGAATTATAAATTATAAATTGTGAATTATGAATTATGAGTTATGGTTTGTTATGAACGTTTGCGGGAAGGAACAACCTTAATTCATAATTCAAAACTCATAATTCATAATTCTTTACTATCTTTGCCGGATATTTCCTGCCGTACAAGGTAGTGCAAAGGTAATAAATTACAGCAAAATGAAGAAGATTCAGATTATCAACGGCCCAAATCTTAATTTATTGGGCAAGCGTGAACCGACCGTATACGGAAATGCTTCGTTTGAAGGCTATCTGAGTGAATTACGTACAAAGTATCCGCAATGTGAGATTGCTTATTTTCAGAGTAATGTGGAAGGTGAGATGATAAACAAGATCCATGAGGTCGGCTTCGATTACGACGGGATTATTATGAATGCCGGTGCTTATACGCATACATCCATTGCCCTCCACGATGCTATAAAAGCTGTAACGACCCCGGTTGTGGAGGTACATATTTCAAACGTACATGCACGTGAATCTTTCCGCCATGTGTCCATGATTTCAGCTGCTTGTAAAGGGGTGATCCTGGGATTCGGACTGGATTCGTACCGGTTGGCTCTCGAATCTTTTTTAGTTGGTTAACCCGGAAACGTGAGTTGGGCAACTCAGAGTTGCGAGTTGGGCAACTCGGAGACGTGAGTTGGGCAACTCAGGAATGTGAGTTGGGCAACTGGGAAACATGAGTCGGGCAACTGGGAAATCCCAGTCGGGCAACCGGCGGATATAGTGATTAATAGGTAAAAATAATAGGTAAATATTTAGGTTATATGTTAAAGCATACGAAGATTGTTGCTACTGTTTCTGACCAGCGTTGCGAGGTCGAATTTGTCGACGCGTTGTACAAGGCCGGAATGAATGTCGTGCGCCTCAATACGGCTCACATGGCAGAAGAAGGTTTGACCAGAGTCGTAAATAATGTCCGTACGGTTTCCGATCGTATCGGCATCCTGATGGACACCAAAGGGCCGGAAGTGCGTACTACTCCTGCACAGGCCCCTATCCCGTTCAAGACCGGGGAAATTGTTAAGATCATGGGAAACCCGGAAGGGGAGACTTCGCATGATTGTATTTGTGTCTCTTACCGGAATTTCGTCAATGACCTGGGCATCGGCAGCGATATCTTGATCGACGACGGCGATCTGGAACTGAAAGTAATCGATAAGAAAGACGACTTCCTGGTTTGTGAAGTGCAGAACGATGCCACACTGGGAAGCCGCAAAAGCGTGAACGTGCCGGGTGTGCGTATCAACTTGCCTTCCCTGACAGAGAAAGACCGTAAAAATATCCTGTGGGCGATCGAACACGACCTGGACTTCATCGCCCACTCTTTTGTCCGTAACAAGCAGGATGTGGTGGATATCCAGCGTATCCTGGACGAGCACAACAGCCCGATCAAGATTATCGCCAAGATCGAGAACCAGGAAGGGGTTGACAATGTAGATGAAATCCTCGAAGTGGCATACGGCGTGATGATTGCCCGCGGTGACCTCGGTATCGAAGTGCCGGCAGAAAAGATTCCGGGTATTCAGCGTATGTTGATCCGCAAGTGCGTGGAAGTCAAGAAGCCGGTTATCGTGGCTACTCAGATGCTCCACTCCATGATTAACAACCCGCGTCCTACGCGTGCCGAAGTGACGGATATCGCCAATGCGATCTATTACCGCACGGATGCCCTGATGCTGAGCGGTGAAACGGCTTACGGAAAATATCCGGTCGAAGCCGTCCAGACTATGACGAAGGTGGCACGCGAGGCGGAAAAGACAAAACTCGCCGCCAATGATATCCGCGTTCCAATCGAAGGAAACGATCTCGATGTAACGTCTTTCCTGGCAAAACAGGCTGTAAAATCATCGTCCAAGTTGCATGTGAAAGCCATTATTACAGATAGCTATACCGGACGTACGGCACGTTACTTAGCCGCTTTCCGTGGCACTTCCACCGTGTTTGCCATCTGCTATAATCCCCGCGTCATGCGTATGTTGGCTCTTTCCTACGGCGTGTGGGCTGTTCACCAGCCTTATAACGACAGCCGTCGCGGCTATTTCTACGACGCATTGAACGAACTGATCAAAAGCGGACGTATCACCCGCAACGATATGGTGGCTTACCTGAGCGGTAGCTTCGGCGAAGGCGGCGGCACGAGCTTCCTTGAAATCAATAACGTCGGGAAGGTTCTGGATGCCGGAAGTAATTATCAGTTACCGACGTTTAAGGAGTAAACAAAGATTTATGATTTATGATTTATGTCCCAGCAGGCAAGTCATAAATCATAAATCATAAATCATAAATCATAAAGATGACAATAGACGAATATATCCTTTCCCATAGCGACGAAGAAGGTGCGCTGCTTTCGGCCCTGAACCGGGATGCGAATGTGAACCTGCTTCGTCCGCGTATGTTGTCGGGACACTTGCAAGGACGGATATTGAAGATGTTTTGCCGGATGCTCCGTCCCCGTCGCGTGCTTGAGATCGGGACTTATACCGGTTATGCGACTCTTTGTATGGCGGAAGGGCTGGAAGAGGGAGCTTTGATCCATACGCTCGAGATCAACGACGAAATGGAAGACTTCATAATGAAATATCTGGACCGCTCGCCCTATAGGGATAAGATACAGGTGCATTTCGGCGACGCCCTCGAGATTATCCCGGCGCTGGATGAAACCTTCGATCTTGTTTTTATCGATGCCGACAAGCGGCTCTATTCGGAATACTTCGACCTTGTTTTCCCGATGGTGCGTCCCGGCGGATTGATCCTTGCCGACAACACGTTGTGGGACGGTCATGTGGTAGAAGAGCATCCTAAGGATAAACAAACACTCGGTATTCTTAGTTTTAATGATAAAATCAAAGAAGACCCGCGTATTGAAAAAGTTATCTTACCTTTGCGTGACGGCCTCACAATGATCTGGAAAAAATAAAAAAGTAAGAAATTATGGAAAGTACAAGACTAAGTAAAATAGAGCGTCTCCTGCAAAAGGAGCTGAGTGATATCTTTCAGAAGCAGACACAGGCTATGCATGGCATCCTGATCTCTGTCAGTGTGGTACGTGTAAGTCCTGACCTGAGTGTGGCACGTGCCTACCTGAGTATCTTCCCGTCCGAAAAGTCGAAGGAAATGCTCGAGAATATCCGTGCGAATACGAAAGCCATCCGTTTTGACCTCGGACAGCGCATCCGCAAACAGGTTCGCAAGATCCCCGAACTGACTTTCTTTATCGACGATTCCTTGGATTATATCGAGAATATTGATAATCTGTTGAAAAAGTAAAAGATTACCGCGTTGAACTTCCCGTTTTATATAGCCCGGCGTTACCTTTTTTCGAAGAAATCCCACAATGCCATCAATATCATCTCGATGGTATCTGTTTGTGGAGTGGTTGTTGCTACAATGGCCTTGGTATGTGCGCTGTCTGTATTGAACGGGTTTGTCGGGCTGGTTTCTTCCATGCTCAGTAACTTCGATCCGGAGTTGAAGATTCAGCCTGTGCATGGGAAAGTTTTCGATCCGGCTCTTCCGGCCGTCCAGGAAGTGAAGAAGCTGCCCGAAGTCGCTTTGTTTTGTGAAGTGCTCCAGGACAATGCGCAGGTCCGCTATCGGGACCATCAGATTACCGCAACGATTAAAGGGGTAGACGATACTTTTGGGCGCCTGACCCGGATAGACAGTATTTTAGTCGATAGCAGGGAAGGTTCTTTTGTCTTGTCCGATGAAGTGGCCAATTACGCCAACTTAGGTGTTGGAACAGCTTTCTCTTTGGGCGTACGTCCTAATTATGCAGATCCTCTGGAAATTTATGCTCCCAAAAGGAATGAGAAAGTCAATCTCGCCAACCCTTTCGCCTCCTTGAATTTGGAATATGCCTTTGTGGGCGGCGTGTATGCCACCAACCAGCAGATGTATGACGAAAACTTCATCTTGTTGCCTTTGCCTATGGTCCGTTCCCTGTTCAACTATGAGAAGGAAGTCTCGGCTATCGAGTTGTCATTAGTCCCCGGTGCGGATATCAATTCGGTCAAGAACCGGATAAAATCGCTCTTAGGCGATGATTTTTCGGTCAAGGACCGCTATGAACAGCAAGAAGCCTCTTTTAGGATGATGCAAGGGGAGAAATGGATGATCTTCCTGATCCTGTGTTTTATTCTGATCCTGGCTCTGTTTAATGTGATCGGTTCGCTCTCCATGCTGATGATAGAAAAGAAAGGGGATGTCCGTACTTTACGGAATATGGGTGCGGACGATCGTCTGATCCGCCGTATTTTCCTTTTCGAAGGTTGGATGATTTCCGGGCTTGGCGCTTTGATCGGTATCGTTATCGGCTTGGTCCTTTGTCTGTTGCAACAGGAATTGGGGATTATCAAGTTGGGCCAGGCAGCGGGTTCCTTTATCATTGATGCTTATCCTGTCCGTGTCGAAGCCGGTGATATCCTCCTTGTTTTTATAACTGTTCTTGCCATCGGCTTCCTTGCCGCTTGGTACCCCGTTCACTATCTGGGAAAGAAATGGCTCAACGTAGGGAACTAAAAGATAATATATAGCAAAGTATTTATTGATAGTAACTACCTGATAGTCCAGATCAGGCAAGAAGTGAAGCTGCCTTTTTGAATAACCTGATTATCTTTGCTCGTTTATATTGTTTCCGAAAGATGATAC